>Ga0208492_1000216_pt1 | contig 56147 bp, 56 predicted proteins | sample Subbioar_CSW14AB_FD_184820 | JGI IMG/M metagenome (GOLD analysis project Ga0208492, IMG submission 184820) | Serpentinite rock and fluid subsurface biosphere microbial communities from McLaughlin Reserve, California, USA - CR12Mar_CSW14AB (SPAdes) | ecosystem: Environmental > Terrestrial > Deep... | reverse complement strand
TGGGTAGTGTTTGAATCCAAACGGTTCCTGGACCTGTTAGGGTGGCAAAGAACAATCCTTCGCCTCCAAAAATGGTGTTCTTAATCCCCCCTACAAATTGAATATCATAATTCACGCTGGAAGTAAAACCTACTATACAACCTGTATCAATTTTTAAGGTTTCCCCAGGATGTAAATCTCTCTTGAACACATGGCCTCCTGCATGTAAGAAACTCATGCCATCGCCTTCCAGTTTTTGCATGATGAATCCCTCGCCACCAAATAAACCTGTGCCTAGTTTTCTTTGGAATTCAATTCCCACGCTTACTCCTTTAGCAGCGCATAGAAAACTATCTTTCTGACAAATGATTCTATTGTTGTACCGAGATAAATCCAACGGAATGATCTTTCCCGGATAAGGTGAAGCAAAACTTACCCTGCGTTTACCATGATTCACATTGGTAAATGCGGTCATAAATAAACTCTCTCCGGTTAACATTCTTTTACCCGCATTCAATAGCTTTCCAAAAATGCTATTGTTTTGTTGTGAGCCATCCCCGAACATGGTTTCCATAATGACTCCATCGTCCATCATCATGAAAGCACCTGGCTCGGCAATGGCTGTTTCGTTATAATCTAATTCAACTTCAACAAACTGCATTTCTTCTCCAAAAATGCGATAGTCTATTTCGTGATTTTGCATGGTTTAATTTTTAGCTAAATTAATTTTTTGTTCTCCCATCCACACTTTTTTTCCTTGTAATTTTTTTACAGCGAACATGATTCCAACAAAAATGAAGAATAGAGGTCCTGTGAATCCAAATAAAGCTACATACTTAGTACCATAGAATCTTTCCATTGGTCTTCTTAATCTTTCTGAAATCAAGTACATACTTGGTACCATAATTAAGGTTAAGAAGAATGAGAAAATCAATCCAAAGATGATGGTCCAAGCTAAAGGTCCCCAGAATACCACAGAGTCACCTCCAATAAAAATCTTTGGATCCAAATGGGTAAACATGGAAACGAAGTCAATGTTAAATCCAATGGCTAATGGGAACATACCCATCATGGTTGCCAATGCGGTTAACAATACCGGAATGATTCTGATTTTTCCTGCCTCAATTGCAGCTGCTCTGGTTTTATACCCTCTTCCTCTTAATTCATCTGTAAATTCAATTAAAAGGATACCGTTTTTAATTACGATACCAGCCAATCCAATGATACCAACACCCACCATGATGGTTGCCATACTCATGCCTGTTAAAGCATAACCCAGGAATACTCCAATAATGGAGAAGAATATTTCTGTTAATACAATGAAAGGTTTACTTAAACTATTGAATTGTAATACCAAGATCAAGAAAATGATGAGTAAAGCACTTAGCAATGCCGTTCCTAAAAAGGCACTGGTTTCGGCCTGCTGAGCACCTTCACCTGTTTGCTTGATAGTAATATCGGCTGGAATCTGTGTTTTTGTTTTAAACTCTTCAATCTTTTTAGCCAATGCTTTATTGATTTCAGGTGTTAAACTAGGATCAGTAACCGCGGATTGAATCTGGATGGTTCTTTTCAGGTTCTTTCTTTTTACACCACCTGCTGTGTTGGTATATTCAACAGTAGCCACACTGCTCAATGGTATCTGCTTGATTGCGCCAGAAGTAAAATCTCTGAACACAATACGCATATTCATTAATTCATTGATATCATTACGTGATTTGGCATCGAAACGAAGCTGAATTTTATATTCGTCTTCATCATCTTTCAATTTGCTCACTTCTTTACCAAACACGGCTGTTCTTAATTCAGAGCCTATCTGTGCAGTACTTACGCCTTCTGCCAATGCTCTTTGTCTGTCTATCTTAACGGTAATTTCAGGATTGTTTAAATCTACATCCATTCCGAGACTCTGCATACCTTCTACACGGTTGGTGTCTAAGTGATTTAACAATTGAATGGCTGTTTTAGACATTGCATCAAAATTGTCTCCACTCACTTCAATGTTGACAGGTGGCTCTGTTGGCGGTCCTGCATCTTCTTGTCTTACCTCTATTGTTGCTCCAGGAATACCTACCATTTGATTTCTGATTTCATCCTGGAATGGCGCAGAGCTTTTACCGTGGCGTTTTTCGAACTCTACAAAGGAAACCTGAATTCTTCCTAGATGAGATTGGGTACTTCTGTTATTGTCTCTTGGATTGTTTGCTCCAACTGCAACGTTAGAAATAACACTTTCTACAATACTTCCTTCTTTGCCTGGCTGATCAGTTCCTAAAATTTTATATACTCGTCCCTCAAGAATTCTTAATACCGAATCTGTTGTTTGTGCTTTCGTGCCAATTGGCATTTTTAAATACACATAAACAAATTTAGGGTCTCCGCTAGGGAAGAAAGGTTTAGGGTTGTTTCTAAGGATTAATAAGAACAGAGAGATTGGGAAAAGAATGAATAATCCAATTAAAAGATAAACAGGTCTTTTTCTAACTAAAATGTACTTTAAGAGTTTTTCGTATCGGTTCATTAATCCAGGCAATGCTCTTTCCTGGAAGAAGTGAATGATGCCCCTTAACACATATCTCTCCAATATTACCAGCAGTGCCATAAAAATCAGGAAGTTTCCAAATCCATGCCATCCAACCAGATTAAACAAAACACCCAGTATGATGCTTCCCCAGAACCACCACTGTTTAAAGATGGCATTCTTGGGAGATTCATATTCTCTGCCCTCTGGCTTCATAAAGCTCACTGCAAAAACGGGGTTGATGAAGAAAGCAACTACCAATGAAGCGGCCAATGTTAATATTAGCATGATGGGAAGGTAAATCATGAATTTACCAATGATTCCCTTCCATAAAAGCAATGGGAAGAATGGTGCTAGTGTGGTTGCAGTGCCTGCCAGTACGGGAATAAATACTTCTCCTGCAGCTTCTTTTGCAGATCGTACAATTTTTACTTTTCCATTCTGATAAATTCTATGTGTGTTCTCAATTACCACAATCGCGTCATCCACAATTATACCCAGGCCAAACAGTAAGGCAAAAAGTACGATGAAGTTTAAGGTAATGGCACCACCTGCAATGAATTCACCTAGTGGCAGGAACATAAAGGAAACGAAAACAGAAAGTGGTACACTTAATGCAACAAAGAATGCATTGGTAACTCCCATGAAAAACATCAGAATAACCAATACCAATATAAATCCGATAATGATGGTATTTACCAGTTCATTAAAAGATGTTTTAGTGCCCTTACTCTGGTCTCCGGTAATTACTACTTTCAGATTTTTTGGTAGCTCATCACTCTTCTGCATTTCGGCTACTATATTATTAATACCATCAGCTGTATTGATTAGGTTTTCACCTGCTCTTTTTACAATGTTAATTGTAATTACATTTTTGCCGTCCAAACGTGCATAGCTCTCTGTTTCTTTAACCGTGTCAATAATTTGTGCAACGTCCTGTAAATAAATAGGAGCGCCGTTTACATTCTTCACCTGTATATGCTGCATATCAAAGGCAGTTCTGAACTGTCCTTTGATTTTGATATTGCGCTTCATGGTACCCACTTCTACCAAACCACCACTGATATCCTTATTCTCCAGATTAACCGCAGATTCAATATCTCTGAAAGTTAATTTTGCAGCAGCTAGTTTTGCCGGATCAATATTGATTTGAATTTCTCTTTCTGGTGCACCTACAATTTCTGCACGATTCACTTCTTTTAATTCCTCAAAACGATCCTGTAATTTATCTGCGTACTCCTTCAACTTTACTCCGTCAAAATCTCCACTCAGGTTTACAAACATGATAGGCTGATCACTTATTGAAAACTCTTGTACGTTAGGTAAAGAAGTCAGGTCATTTGGTAAATCGGTTTGCGCTTTATCTACTGCATCTTTTACCTTTATCTTAGCAATTTCAGGTTTAATGTCTGTATCAAATTCTACTACAATTAAACTATAGTCTTGCTGAGAAGTAGATTGAATTTTATTGACTTTGGCCCCGCTGATTCCCTTGAGTTGTTTTTCAATGGGGCGGGTAACCAGGTTTTCGATGTCTTTGGGTGAATTACCAAAATAAACAGTAGTGATAGAAATGGTAGGTACCACAATATCAGGAAACTGCTCTTTGGGCAATGTAGTGAACTTGTTAAGTCCATACAAAGAAATTAAAATTGTGATTACATACACGGCTGTACGATTGTCTATCGCCCAACTGGTAGGTTTAAATTCTTTGAATTTTTTGGCAACGCCTTCTATGAAATTCATATCTAGTATTTTTTATTTTCTTAAAACCTTAACAGCCTGTCCGTCATAAATATTCTGGTATCCTTCAGTAATCAACAAATCCTGTTCGTTCAATCCAGACTTTACTTCAATTAAGCTGCCATAGAATTCACCTACAGTAATCATTTTTTTTCTGGCTACCATTTTCTTTCCTTCTTGAACTGCTACATATACATACTTGCCTTTTTCTTCGGTTTGTACAGTGTTTACATTGATTGCAATAGCATTGGGTGCTTCATAGTCCTGAAACTTTACCTGCGCTAATTGATTAGGTCTGATATTGGCATCATAAGGAATTTTAATTTCAACATCAAAGCTTCTTGTATTGGCGTCAATACTTCTGCTGGCGGTTGATACATTTGCCTTGATTTCTTTATTTAAGTCAGGTAAGCTGATGATTGAAACTGATCCCGCTTTAATACGGTTACTATAGTTTTCAGGAACACGGGTTACTACCTTCATGTTTTGTGTATTCACAATTTTAATTTGAGGGGTAACACCTGCCAAACCAACAAAAATTTCACCTACTCTCACATTCAATTCATCTACTATTCCGCTCACATCAGCTACGATATTGGTAGCGCGTAATTGCTCTTCAGTTACTTTTACTTGTTCTTCTGCTGCTGCCAATTGTCTTTCCAATGACTGAACATTGTTTTTAGCAGATATTAACTGTACTTCTGTTCCAATACCTTCTTTCCAAAGATTATTCTGTCTATTGTATAAGTCTTTTGCAAAGTTCAACTGACTCTTTAGCGTTTCAATTGATTTTTGTGCTGCAATAACTGATTGTCTTATAACAGCATCGTCCAGTTTAATTAACTGTTGTCCTTTAGTAACCAAATCGCCTCTTTTTACATATATGGCTTTTACTTGTCCTCCGCCCATTCTTGGGGACACATAAGAGATATTGTCTGATGTAATATTTCCCTGTAAGTCTATGTAATGAACAAAGTTTGATTTACCAACAGGGGTAATATCAATCAATTTAGCGGTTGCTCCTGCGGTAGCAGTATCCAACTGGTTGATTTCATTTTGAAGTGCTGTAATCTGATCAGCTATTTTATTTTGCTCAGTCTTTAGTTTTTCCAGGGTTGCTTTTTTAGAAGCCAGATCATTGCCTTCTGTATTTTTATTACCACAGCTGCTGATAACCATGATGGCAGCAGTAAAAGGTAGTATAAATATTGATTTTCTCATTGTTATGGTTTTAATATGTTTATAGTTTTCCGGTTGCGGTTAAATAATCTACTCGTGCAATAATGGCGTCATACAATGCAGAGATATAGTTGGTTTGTGCAGCTTTTAAGTCTACATCAGCAGCATTAATCTCTGTATTGGATCCCGTACCTGCTTCGTATTTCTTCTTGGTTTGCTGATATACTTTTTCTGCCAGCGCCATATTGTTTTTCTGAAAATCTAAAGTGGCAATGGCGGTTTTGTATTTTAGTCTAGCCTGCTCAACCGACTGATCTATATTTAGCTTCAGATTTTCTAATTGATTGCTGGTTTGCTCCAATTCAATCTTGGCTTTTTTTATTCTTGCATCTTTGGCGAATCCACTAAAAATTGGAACAGAGATATTTAATCCAATGGAAGAAGCGGTAAACCAATCCCCTTTCCCAAAAAAGTTAAATTGATTTCTTTGTGCCAACTTACTGTAGGAAGCCCCCAGTGCAACAGTTGGTAGTTTGCTCAGCTCGTATCTTTTTACATTGTAAGTATTTAATTGCCTGGCCGAAGTCAGGTACTGAAAGTCCTTACGATCCTGGTAGTTATACTCCTGACTTGTTACGTCCTCTTTAATTTGATTGTAATCAAGTGTATCCGTTAGTACCAGTGTATCCGCTGCAGGCATTCCCATCAATGTCTTAAGTCCAATATAGCCCATGGCAATGCTATTCATTGCTTTGATTTTTTCGGTGCTTAAGTTGTTTAGTTGCACTTCTATTTTATCAATATCAATTCTTTCTGCAAAACCATTTTTGTATAAGGCCTTTACATCGTAATCCAGTTTCTGTAATCTTTTGATATTTGCATCCAGTAATTCAATCTGTGTTTTACTAACTACCAGTTGATAGTATACTTTGTAAATATTCGTCTTGATATTTTCCTCGGTAACTTTTGCAGCAGCTTCCTGAAAATCAATGGAAGCTTTCCTTGCCTGTAAACCAATAAACACCTGTCCGTCGAACAGCAATTGTTGCAGGGAAACACCAACAGTTGAATTCCACTTCGTTCCGAATTGGGCAGCAATAAAGCCAAAATCGTTTGGCATTTTTATCGGGTTCCCGTTCCCGTCTTTAACACCTTCATTAACCAACACCTGATAGGTTGCGGGAGAAATAAAGTTTGGAAGTGTTTGTACGGCTACATTGGGTAAATGATTTGCACCAATTGAACCTGATATTGTTGGTAAAGCAGATGCTGTAATTTCTTTGTTAGTTTGCATCTGGGCCTGAATAGCCAATAAGGCATTTTTTACCTGCACATTGTTCTTCTGTGCAAATGCCACTGCTTGTTGCACACTAAATTCGTATCTGTTGGCTTTTTGTGCATTGGTTGCACCAGCCAGCATCAATAAACTCAGTACACTGAACATTTTGATTCGCTTGTACATATTATTTTTCTCTTTGCTTTTTATACTTATGAATTAATTTTTGCCCTTTTGGCGTGCAAATGCCATATAAAAAATGTTCCATTAATTCCATTTCTACTTCTACAAGAGTGAATTTCCCCTGCATGAATATTTCTGGGTTAAAACCCAGGAATACACTTTCAATTCTGAATCTGGAAAGAATATCTATGTTTAAATCTTCTCGGTAATTCCCTTCTGCAATACCCCTGATTAGATTTTCTTTAGTGATGTTCACAAAAAATTTGTTCTTGTGGGCATTCATTTTTTTATACGCTTCAGGATGATATTTCTGCATTTCAAAAATGATTGCTGGGTTCATGGTTGTCAGCATTTCTTGCAGCATATCAAATGCTTTGAAGACTTCATGTACTGCATTGTCGCAGCTTGTAGCTATATGGCCACACTCATGCATGTCTTGCTCAATTTCCCTTTGAACAACAGCATCCACCAGGCTGTCCTTGTCTTTGAAATACTGGTATAGCGTCTTTTTACTGGCGCCCAAGTTGGATGCGATATCGTCCATAGTGATACTCTTTAATCCATAGCGGAAAAAGAGTTCCTGGGCTTTTTCAACAATTCTTTGCTCCATAGTTAAAAATTCGGATGCAAAACTATGGAAACTATTTTTGTAACCAAAGTTTCCATTAGTTTTTTTATTAAATTATTGTTAAACGCAAGCTGGAGCAGGATGAGCGGTAAAATCTGACAATCCCGATTGATTCTCTCAACTCCTTTACTTAGCCTATCTTGCAGGATATATGACTGTAAAAGCCATTTTAAAACGATTATTACAATACTTTTTTCAGGGCTTAATTGTACTGGCGCCTATTGGTATAACCATCTGGGTTGTTATCAGTTTGTTTAATGTGGTAGACAACTTATTGCCCAGTATTGTGCAGAATCTAGCCCCAGATTTAGTTCGAAAAGATGCCAATGGTAATAGTATCCGAATGCCAGGGTTGGGTTTTGTGGTGGTAATTGGACTGGTTTTACTGGTAGGTTGGCTTTCCTCCTTGTTTGCTGTTAACCGAATCGTTGCTTTGCTAGATACAGTTTTGGAAAAAACCCCGGGAATCAAATTCATTTATTCTTCTGTGAAGGATTTTCTGGAAGCTTTTGCGGGTAATAAAAAGAAATTCAATCAGCCTGTTCTGGTAAATGTAGATGGTGAAGGTATTTGGAGAATTGGATTTATCACTCAGGAAAGTGGTACAGAATTCGGATTGGCAGATCATGTAACCGTTTATGTGCCTCATTCTTATGCTATTTCCGGTATAACTTATTTTGTGCCAAGACATAAGATTAAACCACTTCCTAATATTGGTGCTGCTGATGCCATGAAATTTACTGTTTCAGGCGGAGTGACAGATGTAAATGACTAGGTATGATCATTGCAGTTAATGCTATTTTTTTTCAAGATGATTATTTGGAGGGGTATGGTCAATATGCTGTATCTATTTTCACCATTTTGGTGCAAAGTCATCCGGAACATGAGTTTGTATTTATCTACGATAGACCTCATCAAAAAGAATGGATTACCGGACCCAATGTTCGTTCCGTTACGGTAGGCCCTTCAGCCAGACATGTACCGGCATTTCTGTATTGGTACAATATCAGGGCTGCATGGGAAGTAAGGAAAAATAAAGCAGACATATGGATTCAGCCGTATGGATTTTGCAGTTTGCTTTCAGGAGTGCCGCAAATATTAGTGATTCATGATTTGGCTTTCAAGCATGTTCCCAGGTCCATTCCCTGGCACCAACGTTATTTTTATCAGACTTTTACACCACTTTTTTTAAAAAGAGCCAATAGAGTCATCACTGTTTCTGAATATTCAAGACAAGATATTGTAAAGCATTATCCCAGTACAGCGAAGTCGCTTGGAGTAGTGAGTGGCGCTGCCAGAGCCAGTTTCAAACCGGTAAGCTGGGAAGAAAAAGAGCAAGTGAAAGAAGCGTACACAGATGGATACGAGTATTTTTTATGTGTTGGAGGCATTAGTCCTCGAAAAAATATGTTGAATATTCTCAAAGCTTTTTCCTTGTTTAAGAAATGGCATAAGAGTAATATGAAGCTTGTATTTGCAGGTAGATTGGCCTGGCAATACGAGGATTTTATGGAAAAGCTTAAAACCTATAAGTACCGAAACGATGTAGTGTTAACCGGCTTTGTTACCGATGAAATTCTGGCCAGACTTACTGCATCGTCCTATGCAGCTATCTATGTTTCTCATTTTGAGGGATTTGGACTGCCGATTTTGGAAGCCATGCAATCTGGCGTGCCTGTTATTACAGCCAACAACTCAAGTATGCCTGAAGTAGGCGGCGAAGCTGCTTTGTACGCAGAAGCAGATCAGCCTGATGCCATTGCAGCCCATATGCAGACCCTGTATAAAAATGAACAGATCAGGGAAAAAATGATACAGAAAGGATTGGAGAGGGCTCAGCAGTATAGCTGGGAGAAAGCTGCGGGCTTGTTTTGGAAGGAAATACTAGCTACCAAAGCAGTTTCGTCTTAGTTTTGCGGCATTTTAAATTAATTGACCAATATGAAACAATCAACGATTACCGTTAATGTGAGTCTGGATGAAAATAAAGTACCTCAGCATATAGATTGGTCCGCTTCGGACAGCACCGCAGATCTAAAGCAGGAAGCAAAGGCAATGATGCTGGCTTTCTGGGATGGAGCTGATAAGTCTGCCATGCGCATTGATTTATGGACCAAAGACATGATGGTGGATGAAATGGCTGATTTTTACTATCAGACATTTATGGGTATGGCGGATGCTTTTATGAGAGCAACACATCAACAGGAACTAGTGGACGATATGAAAGCACACGCGAAGACTTTTTACAAGAAGTTTCGTGATTCACAAATCAATCAAAATAAATAATTATGAGTCTGGAAATACAAGTGATGAGCGTTATGAAAGACGCCATGAAATCAAAAGATGAAGCCTTGTTAAGAGGGCTGAGAGCTATCAAAGCCGAAATTATTAAAGCCAAGACTGAACCTGGAGCCAATGGCCAGATCAATGAAGAGCAGGAGCAAAAATTATTGCAGAAACTGGTGAAGCAAAGAAGAGATTCTTTGGAAATTTATCAACAGCAAAACCGTGCAGACCTTGCCCAGAAAGAGCTTGAGGAAATTGCAGTCATTGAAAAGTTTCTTCCAAAACAATTAAGTCAAGAAGAACTTGAAGTGGCAATTGCCGCAATAATTTCCGAAATAGGGGCCAGTTCTTTAGCAGATTTAGGTAAAGTAATGGGCGTAGCGTCAAAACAACTGGCAGGAAAAGCAGAGGGTAAAACAATTGCCGCTACTGTTAAAGCGTTATTGAGTAAATAACCATTATGTTTTTAGATATAGTAGTGCTGGCATTACTGATTCTTGCAGTCATTAAAGGATTTAAGCAAGGATTGGTATTGGCAGCACTTTCTTTTATAGCCATTTTTATTGGACTGGCAGCAGCATTAAAATGTAGTACACTGGTTGCTGGCTGGATTGGAAGTACAGTCAATGTAAGAGCATCTTGGTTACCTTTCCTTGCTTTCCTTTTAATTATGGTGGCTGTATTTTTTGGCGTCAAAATATTGAGCACCCTAATAGAGCAAATGTTAGAATTGTCTATGTTGGGATGGGCGAATAAATTGGGAGGCATATTGGTATATGCCCTACTTTATATCACAATTTTCAGCGTTGTTATTTTCTACACAGAAAAAATGGAGCTACTTGGCAACGAAACCATTCAAGCTTCTCAAACCTACCCTTATATTCATTCTTGGGGTCCCTATGCAGTGGAGGGTCTGGGTAAGGCAATTCCATTTTTCAAAGATTTATTCACCGATTTGACTGATTTTTTTGCAGGAATAAATGCAAAGAAGGGGTAGAATTCTCTTTTATTTTGATTACTTTAGCAACAATTGCTAGGCCTTAAGAAAAACAAGCCAATGAATTACGAGTTAAAAGAAATTGATAAGTATAAGTTTATTGATGAGGGCGAAGGAGAGACGCTATTGCTTTTGCATGGCCTCTTTGGTGCAATGAGTAACTTCGCAGATTTAATTGAACATTTTAGAAAAAGCTACCGTGTAGTAGTTCCTATTTTACCTCTATTCGATTTAGATATTTTTCATACCAGCGTAGGTGGCTTAGAAAAATTCGTTCACAAATTCATTGAAACCAGGGGCTTTGAAAATATTCATTTGTTAGGAAATTCTTTAGGCGGACACGTAGCGTTGGTGCACGTATTAAAGCATCCTGAAAAAATTAAAACACTCACTTTAACAGGAAGCAGTGGACTTTTCGAAAACGGAATGGGGGATAGCTATCCCAAAAGAGGAGACTACGAATACATTAGAAAGAAAACTGAACTGACTTTTTATGATCCTGCTATGGCAACCAAGGAACTGGTAGATGAAGTGTTTGAAATTACCAATAGCAGAGTTAAAGTGATTAAAATCATTGCTTTGGCAAAAAGTGCCATACGGAATAATTTAGGGGAAGAGTTAAATCAAATAAAACAGCCCACTTGCTTAATTTGGGGTAATAATGATACCATAACCCCTCCATTCGTAGGGAAAGAGTTTAACAAGTTGATTCCCAACAGTGAATTGCACTTTATTGATAAATGCGGACACGCACCAATGATGGAAGTGCCTGCTGAATTCAACGTAATCCTGGAAGGCTTTTTAGGTAAACACAAAGGATAATTCACTGTGTTGCCTGAATCATTTTGTACATTTGTACTTCAATGGTTGTATCGCAAATAGTAAATACCAGTTTCCCCTCGCTGAATATTTCGGACAAGCCATCTTTTGCTTTGCAACTAATGGATGACTATGATGTTCTTCATTTGCCCGTTTTAAGCGAGGAAAAATTTGTTGGTGTAGTAGCGAAGGAAGATATGTTGGATGCAATGGACGCAGACATGCATCTGTCCAATCCTGAAATACTCAAGAGGATTTCGATAGAACCCGAAGAAAATTTATTGGGTGCTTTGCATCAGATTGCTAATCATGAACTATCCATTTTACCAGTCGTAAATGCACAAATGGAATTGTTGGGGGTTATACCCACCAAAGATTTTCTAAAGTCGATGTCCACTTTTTTAGGTAATGATGAAAAGGGTGCAGTCATTGTTCTGGAAACAGAAAAGCGAAACTTCTCCTTTGGTGAGTTAAGCAGACTGGTAGAAACCAATGATGCATATATTACACAATTAAATACATATACAGAAGCAGGAACAGGTTTGGTAGTCATTACCATTAAAATCAATAAGATTGAAGTATCTGATATAGTAGCTACATTCCAACGCTACGATTATGTGGTCAGACATTTTTATGGTGAGGAAGAATATGCCAATGAGCTGAAAGAAAATTACCAGCACTTACTGTCGTACCTGAATATGTAGTTATTAAAATTCTTCTCATGAAAGTTGCCATTTATAGTCGTGGCTTAGATATAGAACAGGAAAATCCATTATTGATTTTATTGGAGGAGCTGAGTCGTCACGATATAGAAATATTACTTTTTAATACTTTATTTGAGCAGTTTAATATTCCTCAACAGCTTTGTAATAAAATTCAACAGTTTTCTGGATACGAAGACCTAGATGAGTCTATTGATTGTGTAATCAGTTTAGGCGGAGATGGAACCATGCTGGATACGATTACGCTAATCAGAGAAAAAAATATTCCGGTTTTGGGAATTAATTTTGGAAGGCTCGGTTTTCTTGCAAGCATCAGTAGAGAAGAATTATCTACTGCAGTGGATGCATTGGTAAACCACACTTATCTGATTGATAAGAGAACCATGGTTCATCTGGATTCAAATGTTCCATTGTTTCAGGATGCACCTTTTGCGCTGAATGAATTTACCATTCACAAGAAGGACACTTCTCCCATGATCAAGATTCATACGTATATGAATGGAGAGTTTCTGAATACCTATTGGGCAGATGGTTTAATTGTGTCTACACCAACAGGATCTACTGGGTATAATTTAAGTTGCAACGGACCAATTTTATTTCCCGACTCATCCAGTTTGGTAATCACCCCAATTTGTCCGCACAATTTGAATGTTCGCTCAATAGTAATTCCGGATAATAATATTATCTCATTTGAAGTAGAAGGAAGGGCCGATGAGTTTATTGTTGCAATGGACGCAAGAAGAGAGCTGGTACCCAAAACAGTTCAACTGGCAGTTCGAAAAGAGTCATTTAACATTAGTTTAATACGATTAAACGAAAATACTTTTCTCTCCACGCTGCGAACTAAGCTTACCTGGGGTCTTGATAAAAGAAATTAACAAATTAGATAAAGAAATTTGTTGCTATTTTACAAGAGCAATCGAAGCCCATAGATTTTATGTTCAAAAAGCTTTTAATTATTCTCAGTTTTTTTTCGGCCGGTTTTTCGGCGAAGGCCCAGTTAATGGAAAGCTTTTTGCATTCGGGTGAAATTGGTATTGGCGTTGGAATGGGGCATTACTTTGGTGATTTGAATCCTGAAATCCGCTTCAATCGTCCCAAAACAGCTTTTGGCCTTTTCTACAGAAAGCAATTAAATAATTATATCAGTGTTCGTTTATCAGGCGAATACGCTTTGTTGGGATATTCTGACAGATATAGTAATAACGATATTCAAAGAGCAAGGAATCTGAGTTTTAATTCCAATGTATGGGAGGTGGGTATATCTGGAGATTTTAATTTTTTCCGTTTTCAACCTGGTTTCGAAGGGTATAATTTTACCCCTTATATTGGATTGGGCATTGGTGCATTTTCCTATGATCCCTATGCCTATCTTGGCGGTCAGAAGTATTTTTTACGATTATTGGGAACAGAAGGTCAGGGTTCTTCCCTTTATTTAGACCGCCAATATTATAATCCAGTGGCAATAAGTATCCCGTTCACTTTTGGAGCTAAATTCGCCTTAAACGCCCGGACCAATGTATTTGCCGAATTAATTTATCGCTTCACCAATACCGACTTTTTGGATGATGTAAGTGGTCAAACCTATGCTCCTGACGCATTTTCACCACTTCCCGACGGTTCGCCAAGCCCTGCTTTCCTGTTGCAAGATAGAAGCTATGAAACTGGTGCATCCATTGGTACAAAGGGCAGACAAAGGGGAAATAGCCTGAAAGCAGACGCTTTTGCAACTATCAAAGTGGGTATTTCCTTCAATCTTCACAACTACCGCTGCCCTACTTATTAGCAATTAAGCCGGTTTTACCGTATTTAAATCCTTAAAAACCATTGATTTTGTTAATTTTGCACACTAAATTAATCCCATGGTTAAAAAGGAAGACCTTTTGCCGCAAATAAACAAAGACCGTTTACCAAAGCATATTGCCATCATTATGGATGGGAATGGTCGTTGGGCGGAAGAAAAAGGACAGGACCGTTTATATGGTCATTTTCATGGGGTAGAGAGCGTTAGAGATATAGTGGAAGGAGCTGCAGAGTTGGGTGTAGGCTATCTTACCCTTTACGCATTCAGTACAGAAAACTGGGACAGACCTCAGCCAGAAGTGGATGGATTAATGGCATTATTGGTTGACACTATCCGCAAAGAAGTACCTGTATTGAATAAGAATAATATTCGTTTACACGTTATAGGTAACACAGAACTTTTACCGGATTTTGCAAAAACTGCCTTACAGGAAGCATTGCAAATGACGGAAAACAATACTGGCCTGAATCTTATTATGGCATTGAGTTACAGCAGTCGCTGGGAACTGGTGAATGCCGTAAAAAATATAGGGCTGGATGTTGCAAAGGGCGTTATTGATCCAAAAGAAATTACCGCCGAAACTTTGCAGCATTACCTGGCAACCAGTAACTTTCCAGACCCTGAACTGATGATCAGAACCAGTGGTGAATATAGAATTAGTAACTTTTTATTGTATCAGCTGGCATACGCCGAACTGTATTTTACCAATACACGCTGGCCAGATTTCAGAAAAGAGAATCTATACGAAGCCATTCTTGATTTTCAATCTAGGGAGAGGAGATTTGGCAAAACAGGTCATCAGGTGCAAACCGAGACCAGTATTGCCTAGTTTATTTAACAAACAGTTTTCATTATTCGGGGTAATTTGCCCAGCTTAAAGAACCAAATTAATTGCTGCGTGAGCGGAAATAACCATCCGCCAACAGAACAAACAGAAACGGGATGCATAAAGTGTTTAAATTATCGTTGTTCGCTTTAGTTGTTTTATTATTTACTAAACCTGCCTTTGCACAACAAACTTCTGATACAACCATCCGCTCTATTGACGCAGATTTGATCAATCTATTCAACCAAAAAACTCCTAAAAAGTATAGGATTGCAGCGGTTAAAGTAGTAGGAAATAGTTTTTTTGATGAGAACTTGTTGATCTCTATAGCGAACTTGAATATTGGAGACGAAGTGACTATTCCAGGGGGCGATAATTTCTCTAAAGCAATCACTAAACTCTGGAGCCAGAACTATTTCAGTGATGTTGAAATTTATATAACCAAGTTAGAAGGGAAAGAAATTGATATTGAAATTGCTGTTACGGAACGCCCGAGATTGTCCAACTTTTTTTTCAAAGGTATACCTAAAGGACAAGGTGATGAATTGAGAGGAAAAACAGGGTTGGTCCCTAACCGAGTGGTTACAGAAAACATGAAGATCACCGCATCGGAAGTCATTAAAAAATTCTATGCTGAAAAGGGATACAGAGATACCAAAGTAAAAATTGCCGAACGAAAGGACACCACTTTTGCGAACACACTTGCCTTGGATTTCTTTATTGACAAAGGACCCAAGGTAAAAATCAATAATATTAACTTTGGAGATATTACGATTGACGATGTTAAGCTAAAAAAACAACTAAAGGGCTCGAAGGAAAGATCCAGATTGACCCTTTTCCCTGTAATGGATAGCGGTAGAATTGTGGTTCCTAAGAATTATACATTCGAAGAATATCTTAAGGAGAGAGGCTATTTAACTTTCAGTAAAACAAAGCGGGTATTGGATCCTTATGTCAGGATTAAGTTTAGCTCGGCCAAGTTCGACGAAAAGAAATACCTAGAAGACAAGGAATCACTTTTAGAGTACTACAACTCTTTAGGATACAGAGATGCTGTTATTGATAAAGACACCGTGTACAGTGTTGGGAATGGTAATCTGAACATTGACTTGAAGATGAATGAGGGAAGGAAATATTACTTTGGTAATATTAGCTGGAGAGGAAACACCAAATATTCTGATTCTATTCTAACTACAATTCTAGGTATAAAGAAAGGAGACATCTATAATCTGGATGTATTGAATAAAAAACTGGGTAAATCTTCTACTCCGGATGGATTGGATATCAGTGGCCTTTATCAAGATGACGGGTATCTATTCTTTAGAACTGAGCCAATTGAAACAGCTGTCTACAATGATACCATCGATTTTGAAATCCGTATTATTGAAGGTCCACAGGCCACCATTAAGAATGTGCGTATTGCAGGAAATGACCGTACCAAAGAGTATGTGATCAGAAGAGAAATCAGAACTATTCCGGGAGAAAAATTCAGCCGTCAGTTATTGATTCGTTCTGTTCGTGAATTGGCTCAATTGAATTATTTTAACCAAGAAAAAATTACCCCGAATCCCGTACCTAACCAGGAAGACGGTACAGTAGACATCAACTATAGTGTTGAAGAAAAATCAAGTGATCAGCTGGAATTGAGTGCAGGATGGGGAGGTTTAATTGGATTGACAGGTACACTGGGTGTATCCTTCAACAACTTCTCTGCAAAAAATTTATTCAAGAAAACAGCCTGGGATCCCTTGCCAATGGGTGATGGTCAAAAGTTGAGTTTGCGTATTCAAAGTAATGGGCGTGCTTTCCGATCATACAATTTCTCCTTTACTGAGCCTTGGTTAGGTGGTAAAAAAAGAAATGCATTAACGGTCAGTGTGTTCAATACCAAGTTTGGTCAAACATTTGACCCGCTTACAGGTCGCTTTGATCCTGCCATTGCAAGTCAGCGATATATTTCTACCACGGGTGCCACAGCAAGTATTGCCAAGCAATTGAAGTGGCCTGATGACTATTTCTCTTTGTCGATGGGGTTAAACTATACCCGATATAAGTTAAGCAACTACGCCATTGACCCTACCAACCTACCTGGTTTTGACAATGGTATCGTAAACAACCTGAACTTCAGAATTGCTTTACAGCGTTCGTCCATAGACCAGCCTATGTTCCCTAAAACAGGGTCCAACTTCTTGGCTAGTCTACAGATAACACCACCCTATTCATTAATCAACAGCAATTTTAACCCTGCAGACAATCCGTATAAGTGGATTGAATACCACAAATGGCGTTTTAACGGTGAGTGGTTTGTTCCATTAGGTAAGCCCCACGGAGAAGACAGAAACAAGCAATTTGTAATGCGTTTTGCAGCGAAGTTTGGTTTCGTAGGTAGATTCAATGAAAAACTACAAGTATCTCCATTTGAACGTTTCCAGGTAGGTGATGCCGGTTTAACGAACCAGTTTGCTTTATTAGGGTTTGATATTGTGGCACACAGAGGGTACCCTGTTTACGACAATTCTAATCCCCGCGTAAACCCAGATCAGCAAAGAGCCAGCCAATACTTTACCATCTTTAATAAATACACGATGGAAATGAGGTATCCGCTTAGTTTGAACCCAAGCAGTACTATTTTTGGATTGGCTTTCTTTGAAGCAGCTAATGGCTGGTATTCATTTAAAGACTACAATCCATTCCAGCTTAGAAGATCTGTGGGTGTGGGTATGCGATTCTTCTTACCTATGTTTGGATTGCTTGGATTTGATTATGGCATAGGATTGGATAGGTTTAATGGAACCAATCAATTAAGGGATGCTGCACGCTTTACCTTTATGCTTGGATTCGAACCTGAATAACCATAAAATTATCGGTATGAAAAAAATTCTAGTCGCTTTCACAACCCTTGTTTTGCTTACCACTGCGGTTAGCGCTCAGCAGCGCTATGCCATTATTGACACCAAGTATATTTTGAGCAAAATACCAGAATATAGAGATGCAGATAAAAAGCTGCAACTGGTAGGGGAGCAATGGCAAAAAGAAATTGATGACAAGCAAGCCATTCTCGACAAAATGTACAAAAATTACGAGGCTGAGCAGGTAATGTTAACGGAAGAATTAAAGAAAAAGCGCGAAGACGAGCTTTTTGTTAAAGAAAAAGAGATTCGCGACTTGCAGAAGAAACGCTTCGGATACGAAGGAGATTTGTTCAAGGAACGTCAAAAATTAGTTAAACCTATACAGGATAAAGTGTATAACGCCATCCAAAAAATAGCAGTAGCAAGGGTTTATGATTTTATCTTGGATAAAAGTGAAGGAATTACCGTTATATTTGCCGACCCCAAACTGGATAAATCCGATGAGGTTTTAAGAGAGTTGGGCATTAAAAACTAGTTAATCAAAAACAAACAATAAATTTCATTACAATGAAAAAATTTCTCTTTGTGTGTGTGGCAATCGCTGCGGTTACACTTTTCTCTAACAGCGCCAGTGCTCAGGTTAAAATTGGTTATTTTGATGAGCAAGCAGCCCTTTCCTTGTTCCCAGGTATTGCTAAAATTGACACGCTTTTAAATAGCTATAGATTGGATTCTTTGCAAGAAGAATACAAATATACTTTGGCTGATTTTCAGCGCAGAGATAGCATCTTCAAAAAAGATTCTGCTACTATGCCTGCAAAAGCTAGAGAATTAGCTACCAGAGAATTGCTACAAGCTCGTTACAAATTGGTTAACTGGACTGAATATTCTCAGCAAATGGAACAAGCTAAATACGAAGAACTAGTTGATCCATACAGACAAAAATTATATGCTGCCGTTCAGGAAGTAGTTGCTGAGCAGAAGTATACTTTGGTTTTAAAGGCTGAAACAATTTCACCTTATGTAAGACCAAACTTATTGGACAATATTACTATTCGTGCTGCCCAGAAGTTAAAGCTTCCTTTACCTAAGGAAATTGAAGATGCATGGAAAGCCGCTTCAGGTAGCAGTACAACTACTCCAGCTAAACCAGCAGCTAAGCCTGCAGGTAAGGGGTAATTCTGAATACAAATAGAAGAATTGATTTATGATATAGCCTCTCTGATTGATTTCAGAGAGGCTTTTATTTTTATCTTTAGCTCATGCACGCAACAGCACCAATCGGCGTATTCGACAGTGGATATGGGGGTTTAACCATTTTAAAGGAACTGGTGAATGCACTTCCTCAGTATGATTATTTGTATTTAGGAGATAATGCCAGAGCGCCCTATGGTACCCGTTCTTTTGAAACCGTTTACCAATATACATTAGAGGCCGTAGACTGGTTTTTTGAACAGGGTTGTGAGCTGGTGATATTAGCCTGCAATACGGCTTCTGCCAAGGCATTGCGAACCATTCAACAAAAGAACCTGGCTACCTATGGACCTTCTAAAAGGGTGCTTGGGGTGATTAGACCCACCGCTGAAGTCATTGGTCGTTTCTCAGAATCGGGCCAGCTGGGGGTATTGGCAACCAAGGGGACAGTCATCAGTGAAAGCTATATTTTAGAAATTGCGCATTTTTTTCCTAATATGTCTGTATTTCAGCAGGCATGCCCTATGTGGGTACCTTTAATTGAAAACGGAGAACATGAAGGTGCAGGGGCAGACTATTTTGTAAAAGACAGCTTAGATAGGCTATTGCAACAATCCCCTGGAATTGATACTATTTTACTGGCTTGCACGCATTATCCGTTGCTGATTCCTAAAATTTCGGCTATTCTTCCGAGTCATATCCAATTGATATCGCAAGGTGAAATTGTAGCCCAAAGCCTCGTTCATTACTTCGAAAGACATTCCGCTATGGCCGAAAAATGCTCTAAAAATGGCCAAATAAGGTTCTGCACTACCGATTCTACTGCCGATTTTGATGAGAAAGGGGCTATTTTCTTTGGAAAAACCTTGAAATCGGAGCATATACTATTGGGTCATTAATCTTTTTTACTTAATTTTGCCGTCCTTTCACAAGCGGCGGTATGGTGACTGCAGCACTGAAATGAAACCATATTTTAGGGTTAGTAAAAAAAGACATCAATGAAACGTACATTCCAACCACACAAGCGTCGTCGTAAAACCGTTCACGGTTTCCGTAAGCGTATGGAGACTGCTAATGGCCGTAAAGTATTGGCAAGCCGCAGAGCGAAAGGTCGCAAGAAACTGACTGTTTCTAGCGAAAAAGGATTAAAGTAATCCCCCATCCTCTCTGAGGAAATAAGATTCGTAGAATCTTGTTGGGCAAATCATATTGAGCTCCGTCTTTGTGACGGAGCTTTTTTAGTTTTGTAAAGTATGGCTACCAAAAACACTTATTCCAAAAATGAAAAATTAAAAAGCAGAAAAGCTTTGGAAGGGCTATTTGCCGCGGGTAAGTCGTTTAGTGTTTTCCCGATAAAAGTGTTTTACACAGTTGAGGAAATTGCTGGTAAAGAAGCGAATTCATTATCTGTTCTGAAAAGGCCAGTGAATGAAACTGAAGTGTTTCAAAATAAAGTCCATGCCGGCGTTGGCGTGAGTTCAAGGATTTTTAAAAAAGCAAACGACCGCAACAAAGTAAAAAGATTGTTGCGCGAAGTATACAGGACCCAGAAGCATCCGCTTTATGCTGCCATGGAACAAAAGACATCAACTTTAGATGTTTTCTTTTTGTACATAGGTAAAGAGCTCCCTGACTTTGCCGCACTAAAGGAAACTATGGAAAAAGTCCTGGAAAAATTGGTTCGAAAAATCAGTGAAACCCCAAGCCATGTGTAGGAGTTGTAATCCCCCAATAACTTCTGAGAAAAGCCGTCAAAGCCAATTTTCTGCAACCCGTTTGCTTGGCTATGTATTGATTCCTTTTATTAAAATATACCAATACATTATTTCTCCTGTGATGGGACCCAAATGCAGATTTATACCCACTTGCTCACAATACGGAGAAGAAGCATTGAAAAAATATGGACTATTTAAAGGAGGATGGTTGCTTGTTAAGCGACTCAGCAAATGCAGACCTGGTGGCGGTTCTGGCTGGGATCCGGTCCCCTAAATCTCATTTGAACATAAAATAAAATAGCCATTTTAATTGCTGTACTATTCCGGTGCAACAGTAAGCGCTCTGAGTTTAGTAATCATTTCTCTGATTTCCTTGATGCTATAAAAGCGATAGATCTCAGGGTCTTTTCCATCTACTTTTTCAGCAGAACGCATTTGGTGATATGGCCCTACAACCTGTGCCTGAGGGTTGCTGGTTATGAACGTTGCCTGATTAGGTAAAATGAAATAATTCCTGTTGGTTGTTGTTACATTTTTTCCTTCAATCAACAGTTGAAGAGAGTCTATTTTTTGCGCCAGGCTTTCCTGGGTAATTACTTTTTGAGCCTGAGAAGCACTGGTATAGGGTTGATAACTGCCAATGATGGTGTCGTTCTTTACGTTGATCACATAAAGCCCATTTTCTTTTAACTCAACGGTTGCTTCACCTGCAGGCGTATTGAGTTTGAAACTGATATTGGCTTTGTTTACTGCCACCAGTTTTTCTTCATGACCTGCACCGTCCTTCGCCTGAATAGTTCCAGAATTTAAATCAACTGTAGCTTCTCCCTTACTCATAACGATGATGGTTTTATCGTTTCCAGCACAGGCGATTAATAAACTGCTCAAAACAAAAAAGGCAAATAGGTTTTTCATACAACTATATTTAAAAAAAATCACGCTGCAGAAATCTACAGCGTGATGTGAAAGTACAAGAATTTATTTACTTGGCTGCAGCAAAACGCTCAGCTACTTTGCTCCAGTTTACTACATTCCAGAAAGCAGTTAAATAATCTGCTCTGCGATTTTGGTATTTTAGGTAGTAAGCATGTTCCCACACATCCGCACCTAAGATGGGTGTACCTTTTACTTCAGCAACATCCATCAAAGGATTATCTTGGTTAGGGGTAGAGCTTACTTCCAACTTACCGTCTTTTACAATCAACCAAGCCCAGCCACTGCCAAAACGTGTCATCCCCGCGTTAGCAAATTTTTCTTTGAACGCATCAAATGATCCGAAAGCAGCATTGATGGCTTCGGCTAGTTCACCAGATGGTGTTCCACCTGCATTTTGTGCAAGGCTTTCCCAGAAGAAGGTATGGTTCCAGTGACCGCCACCATTGTTTCTTACAGCAGGGCTAATGCTTCCAGCCACTTTCACTAATTCTTCCAAAGACTTTCCTTCGTTAGGAGTACCAGCGATGGCTTTGTTTAAATTGTCTACATAAGCCTGGTGGTGCTTACCATGGTGAATTTGCATGGTAGTAGTGTCAATATGTGGCTCAAGCGCGTCATGCGCGTAGGGTAAAGGGGCTAAAGTAAATGACATAATATTTCAGTTTAAAATGTGTATGAAAGAATTACAAATTTACGCGGCATTGGTTTAAATGGCTGTTAAATCAATAAATTCTTTCGGAATTCGATAGTTGTTGTTTTTTAGTTGAACCAAAAGCCCAGGTTCGCGGCCGATAATTGCGCCAGGCTTTCTTAAAATTAAACGCTCACGGCCGATAATTGCATGGCTCAAAATTGCAAACGCTAACTTTCAGCAATTATCGAATGTTCGCTTATTAATTTTAAGAAAGCCTAATCGATATGCTTGTATCGAATGCTCATTCACGTGAATGATTAAGTTACCAGCAAGCGTATTTGACCGACAAGACCACAACTAAATGACAGTAAATCAACAGACTTTTTCGCTGTTCTTTGACACAAACTGACCTGACTTTTCCGACACTAAAGCCGACCCAAAAGGTTTTAAAAAAATTTCCCACCGCACATTTTAAAAAATAATTTTATGCCTGCCCACATTGGCACATTTGGGGTTTGCCCCACCTCACGACCCGACCCACAGCAAACCCCAAAAGAGCCAATTTTGCCCACCCGCAATAATGATGTTGATAATATTTTTACAAGAAAAGTGCATAATAATACTTTTCTATTTATTTTTGACACGATTGTCAAGAAATATATTTCAAGATGCAAACAGAAAATTTAGGCGACCATATCAGACAGTTAAGAGAACAGGCAGAAATGCCTTTACGCAAACTTGCTGCATTGCTCGACATTGACCAAAGCACATTAAGTAAATTGGAACGTGGAGAACGACCAGTAGGCCGACAAATGTTGCCAATTATTGCCAAGACCTTTAAGGTTGACGAAAAAGAGTTGGTTATTAAATTTATGAGCAAACAAGTTGCATATCAGCTGGCAGACGAGAAATACGCAAAAGATATTTTAATTGCGGCAGAAGAAGAAATTAAATATATCAAGAAGCATAAATAGATGGCATATAAAGTAACAAATACTAAAGACGAAAGCTTAGAACAACTGAAAGCGCTTATCAGTGCTTTTGAGAAGGAGTATGCCATTTACAAAACTCCAAAATACAGCGAAGCACAATTACGAATTGACTTTCTTAACCCGTTGCTGAAAACTTTTGGTTGGGATGTGGACAATGAGCTTACCAAATCTCAATTCTTGCGAGATGTAATTCAAGAAGAAAGTATTGATGTTGAGGAGGAAGATTCGGTAACAAAGAAAAATCCTGACTACACTTTAAGAATTCAGGGAACTCGAAAACTTTTTGTTGAAGCAAAGAAAGTTTCAATTGACCTTGATAAATCAAATAAACCAGCATTTCAAACGAGAAGATACGGCTGGAACGCCAACCTTGGAATTTCTATTCTTACAAACTTTGAAACACTTGCGGTTTACGACTGCCGACACAAACCAAATGCGGAAGATGCTGCAAGTGTAGCAAGGTATCAGACATTTCATTTCACCCACTTCCTTGAAAGATTTGACGAACTATATCAGCTACTGTCTTTTCAATCGGTAGCATCTGGTTACATTGATGAATACTTTGCAGTAACACATAAAGATACTACAACTTTTGACGATTACTTTCTTAAACAAATTGAAAATTGGCGACTGACTTTAGCAAGTGATGTCATTGCAAACAATGACGGTTTCAATAATGAGGACATAAACTTTTTGATTCAGCGATTACTAAACCGAATTGTTTTTCTCCGAATTTGTGAGGATAGGGAAATAGAAAAATTTGAGACACTAAAAAGCATCAAGAACTATGATGAACTAAAACAACTTTTTATATACTCAGACAAGAAATACAATTCAGGATTATTTGATTTTATTGAAGACAATTTTTCGTTAAACATTAATCTGAAATCGGAAATTCTGATTGACATTTTCAACGAGCTTTATTACCCACAAAGCCCTTATGACTTTTCAGTAGTTGACCCAACAATACTTAGTCAGATTTATGAAAGGTATTTAGGAAGCAAGATTGCGATTGTAAACGACAGACAAATTTCAATTGTTGAAGAACCAGAAGTAGCGGCTTCAAGCGGTGTTGTTCCAACACCGAAGTTGATAGTTCAGAACATCGTTAAAGAAACCCTTGCACCATTATTTGAAGGCAAGAATCTTGAACAAATGCAGCAGCTAAAGTTGGCTGACATTTGTTGCGGCTCAGGAACATTTCTTATTTCAATTTATGATTTCATCTTTGAGAAATACACTTTGGAATTTGTTGTAGCCGGTATAACTGACAGTGAAATAATAAACCAGGTATTTGATGGTTCTTATCAGCTTACATTAAAAGCGAAACATCAAATTCTTACTTCAAATATTTTTGGTGTGGACATAAATCCTTATGCAGTTGAAGTAAGTAAATTCAGTTTGCTTCTAAAATTGTTGGAAGGAGAAAACTCGGGTTCAATAGAAAATTACCTTGCCAAACACAAGCAAAAAGTTTTACCAAGTTTAGATGATAACATCAAGTGTGGTAATTCACTTGTTGATGATTCCTATTTTAAATTTCAACCAGAGGCAATTGATGACGATGAATTGCTTTTCAAACTCAAACCTTTCAACTGGAAAAAAGAATTTAATTTCTTAGAAACGCAAAACGGTTTTGATGCAATTTTAGGTAATCCGCCTTACGTGAGAATTCAAAATATTATAAAGTTTTCAGCAGAGGAAATAAAGTTCTTTCAAAGTGACGTTTCAGGTTACACAGTTGCAGAAGCCGAAACCTTTGATAAATACTATCTTTTTATTCAAAGAGCAATCAATTTACTCAATGAAAATGGAGTATTGGGTTATATCGTTCCTCACAAATTTTTTATAGTGAAAGGTGGAAAAGCACTTCGTGCTTTCATCACCTCACATTCTTCTATTTTCAAAATCATTCATTTTGGAGTTGCACAAGTTTTTCCAAATCGCAGCACTTACACAGCAATTCTTATTCTGGACAAAAGGAAGAGCGAACAGATTTCTTTCAAACGTATAAAGAGAATTGCAGCTGAACTTACAGCAGGTTCTATTACATACGATAGTTACAATTCAGCAGCATACACTGAACAACCATGGCTATTTGTTTCAAAATCATCACAGGCGGTTTTTGACAAAGCAAAAAATGCAAATGCAATTTCACTTCGTTCAATTGCCGAAATAGCAGTTGGTTTACAAACAAGTGCGGATAAGATTTACATTTTCAAGCCAGACGAAGAAACTGAAACAACCTATCGTTTCAGATACAAAAACGCAACTTATGAAATTGAAAAGGCAATCTGCAAGCCTTGCTTGTATGACCTTTCATTTGGCTTATTTGACACAGTAAAACCAAATGCTCAAATGATTTTCCCTTACATTATTCAGGCAGACAAGGCGGAAGTTTTTTCGGAAGAATATTTTCAGGAAAATTTTCCAATGGCTTGGGCTTACTTAAATAATTTCAAAGACGAACTTTCTAAACGCAGTATAAACGGAAGCAAAAAGCCTAAGTGGTATCAATTCGGTAGGTCTCAAAGTTTAACTCGATTTCACGACAACAAAAAATTGATTTGGTCAGTGCTTTCTACCAAGTCTGGTTATGTGTTTGACGAAAACAATTTGCAGTTTACTGGAGGAGGAAATGGTCCATACTATTCCTTGTTTACAAGCTCCAATTATTCGCTTTACTACATCTTAGGAATTCTTTCACATCCAATTTTTGAAGCATTGGTAAAATCTGGTGCAAGCGAATTCAGAGGCTCATACTACTCACACGGGAAACAATTTATTGAAAATCTACCAATCAAAAAGATTGATTTTACAAATGCAGAAGAAGTAAAATTTCACAATGAAATTGTAAAAACTGTAAAGAGTTTAATTGCGACCAAAGCAACTTACAATGGAATTTACATTGCTGCCAAAAAGAAAGTGATGCAAAACAAAATGGATTTGCTTTTTAATATACTAGTTGACCAAGTAAATTCTCTTTATGGAATTACAAATGACGAATTGAACACAGTTCTTAACGATGAAGAATTAAACAACGAACTAAACGAAGATTAAAATGGCAACAGAAATATTTGAGAATATTGATTCAAAAAAACTTCGTGGAGGTTACTACACACCACAAGAAATTACAGATTTTATCTGCAAATGGGCAATTACAAAACCAACTCAAAAAGTTTTAGAGCCAAGTTGTGGTGATGGAAATTTTATTGAATCTGCCATTCGCAGATTCAAAGAACTTGGAGTTTCTGAAAAGAATTTGTTTGGACTAATAAAGGGAATTGAATTGGTAGAAATCGAAGCGAATAAATCAAAAGCAAGAGCAGCAAAATATGGATTGAATTCAACCACAATTCTAAACACTGATTTTTTCAATTACATTTCAAATGCAAATGAAGAAGCGCACTTTGATGTAGTTGTTGGTAATCCACCTTTTATCCGTTATCAGAATTTCCCAGAGGAACATCGCGAAGTTGCCTTTAAGATGATGGAAGAAATGAATCTGAAACCAAATAAACTTACAAACATTTGGGTTCCGTTTCTTGTAATCTCAGCAAGTAAATTAAATCGTTTTGGAAAATTGGCTATGGTAATTCCTGCCGAACTATTTCAAGTAAAATATGCTGCTGAAACAAGAGTGTTTCTCTCAAAGTTTTTTTCACGAATCACAATTATAACATTTAAAAAACTTGTTTTCGCAGACATACAACAGGAAATTGTTTTAATGCTTTGCGAAAAAGATGTAACAACCAACAAAGGAATCAGAGTTTTGGAATTGAACAATCTGAGTGAACTAAATTCAATTGAAGTTAGCAAGGTTCAGAAATCAGATGTAAAAGTACTTGAACATTCAACCGAGAAGTGGACGAAATATTTTTTAGATGAAACCGAAATCCAACTTCTCAGAAAGATAAAAAGCGATGCCAGAATAAAACCATGTTCTGACATAATGGAAGTTGATGTTGGAATTGTAACAGGACGAAATGAATTCTTTATGCTGAGCAAAGAACATGTTTCAAAATGGAAACTAAAAGGACATACAACGAAAGTTGTTAGTAAGTCAAATCACTTTAAAGGTATTGTTTTTTCTGAAGAAGATTTTGAAAATAATTCTGATGACAACTGTCCAGCTCATCTTTTTTTACCCGAAAACAAGGAATATTCTTTACTTCCTAAAGTTTGTCGTGAATACATTGCTTACGGTGAGGAAATGGGCTTTAACACTGGATACAAATGTAGAATTCGTAAAAATTGGTATATCACGCCTTCCATGTGGTCTCCTGATGCTTTTGTTTTAAGACAGGTTGGAGATTACCCGAAACTTATTTTGAATAAGACTAACGCATCATCAACAGATACGATTCATCGAGTTCGTTTTAAAACAAAAGTTAAACCTGAAAATATTGCACTCTCCTATCTAAACTCATTAACTTTTGCTTTCTCAGAAATATTGGGAAGAAGTTATGGAGGCGGTGTGTTGACATTTGAACCAACAGAGATTGAAGAAATTCCCTTACCACTCTTAGGCACTCATAAAATCGATTTCAAAAAAATTGACACTCTAATTCGCCAACGAAAAATTGAAGAAGTGATGGACATAATTGACAAAGAACTTTTAATCAAACAACTTAAATTTTCTGAATCAGAAGTTCAAATGCTTAGAGGTATTTGGAAAAAACTTTCTGGTAGAAGGAATGGAAGGAAAAACTAAACCAACTTTACTTGAAAAATGAAAATTACCAAAGTAAAAATATTCAACTTTAGAATATTAGAAAATGTAACTGTTGACTTTGATGAAGTTGTTACTCTCATTGTTGGCAGAAACAACTCAGGTAAAACTTCACTTGCTGAAGTGTTCAATAATTTTTTCAGTGGTGAAAAATCAAAATTCAGGTTTGAAGACTTCACTCTAAATTCATACAAAAGTTTTGTTGAATCAAAAAAGTTCTATGATGAATATAAACTATCAGTAGAAAATGAGGAGGCCGAAGAAGTAATTCTTGAAAAGGAAACAAGATACAAGGAAGCGTTTCCGAAAATTGTAGTAGAAATTTATTTAGAGTATGAGGATGAAGATGATGGGAAACTTTCTTCCATTTCTAATTTCTTAATGGACTTGGATGAGATGAGAAAAGATGCATTGATTTCATGCGAGTATGGAGTTTTTGAAATGGAAAAACTTTTCAAATTCTACTATGCTAACGCAGCGGAATACGAAAATAATTTTATTGCTTTTTTAAAAAAGAACCTGCACTACTTTGAAAAGCGATTCTTTTCAGTTGATAGGGATAATCCGAAATACAGAAGTCATATTGAAAAGCCGTCAGAAATAGAGAACATTTTTCTTCCCCGATTTATTCATGCACAAACAAACCTTGACGACAAGTCAGATGATAATACTAAAGGCCTATCAAAAGGTTTTGAGAGCTATTTTAAACTTAATAAGGAGAATGATGCGACTGCAAAAGCACTAAAAAAATCTTTGGATGATACATCAAATGAAATGGATGTTAATTACAAAGAATTTTTCAAAACGATATTTGCAGACCTAAAAGATTTCGGAGTAAACAGTGGAATAAATATTCAGGAGATTGAAGTTAAATCTCATTTTGAAGTAGAGGAAGTTCTAAAAGACAATGCAAATCTTTTCTACAAGCATGATGGAGATGAACTTCTACCAGAGAAATCAAACGGATTAGGATATAGCAAATTAATCTTTATTGTTCTGACAATTTTAAGTTACTATGAAGAACAAAGCAAGAGAAAAACTTTACCAAATTTTAGTTTACTTTTTATTGAAGAACCAGAAGCTCATTTGCATCCTCAGATGCAGCAAACATTTATTAAAAACATAAATGAGTTTGTCAAGAAAAAGAAATGGAATGCTCAAATAGTCATAACTACACATTCCTCTCATATTGTTGCAGACAGTGGATTTGATTCCATCAGGTATTTTGACAATTCCACTAAATCAGTTGAAGTAAAAAACTTGACTCTTTTCAAAGACAAGTTAGCAACATCTTCACCTGAAACTTTAAAGTTTTTGAAGCAATACATGACACTCTACAATTGTGATATGTTTTTTGCAGACAAAATAATAATGGTTGAAGGCACAGTTGAACGCCTGTTACTGCCTGAGATGATTCGTATGGCAGCACCTAATCTTCTAAGTCAATACATCTCCATAATTGAAGTAGGCGGAGCTTATGCTTTAAACTTCAAGGAATTTTTGGAATTTATAAATGTCAAGACCCTTCTTATCACAGATTTAGATTCAGTCAAACCCGAAAAGAGAGGAACTAAAACTGTGCAGATTGCTTGTCAAGTCGCAGACGGATTGACTACAAGCAATGCAACATTGAAAAAATGGATTCCAAAGAAAATCAAACCAAGTGAATTGCTTCTATGCACAGAAGCCGAGAAACTAAATGATACATCAAGGATTAGGATTGCCTATCAGATTCCAGAAACGGCTGGCGAAAAATGCGGAAGAAGTTTTGAAGAAGCGTTCATCATAAAAAATGCTGCGATGTTTTCTACTAACACCAAAAATATTTCAAGTCGCAAAATATTTTTAGAGAAAACTAAAGTTGGAAATAAAACAACTATATCAAATAAATCAACTGCAAATATTGTTTTACAGTCCTATGAAATAGCAGAGGAAATACCCAAGAAAACAGAGTTTGCATTTGATATAATGATTTTAGCTGGTTGGGCTGTTCCAAAATACATCAAAGAAGGTTTGACATGGCTGGAAAAATAAATCAATCATTAGAGCAAGTAAAGGAGTGCATCCATACTGGCAAAAGTTTCATTGTTGAAGCAGGTGCCGGTTCTGGAAAGACATGGACTTTAATTGAAAGCATTAAACTAATATTAGACACCCAGTCACAATCTTTAGAAAAATCAAGTCAACAAATCGCTTGTATAACATACACCAATGTAGCAAAGGATGAAATAATTGAAAGGGTTGAAAATAACCCTCTAGTTCTGGTTCTCACAATACATGAATTTCTATGGCTTGTAATAAAGAATTACCAAAAGGAATTGAAAGCGGAAATCATAAGGTATAATGAGGCAGACACTAAAAAACACGTTGAAGATTTAGAAACCAAAATTATTAATACAAGCATTGAATATTCTCAATATGGAAGGAAATTTGAGAAAGGAAAAATTACTCATGAAGATGTTTTGGAATTTTCAAGTATAATTTTCAAAACCTATCCCAAAATGGCAAACATAGTAGCAAACAAATTTCCTTTTTTGTTTATTGACGAATATCAAGACACAGAACAAAGAACTGTTGAGTTGTTATTAGACAACTTACTTACTAAAAACAAAGACAAAATTACAATTGGTTTTTTCGGTGATTCAATGCAGAAAATATACAACCAAGGAATTGGTAGAATTCCTCAGAAATATATTGATGACAGTAGCTTAATATTTATTACTAAAAACGAAAACTACCGTTGCTCAGTAAAGGTGATTGAACTACTTTCCAAAATCAGACCTGGATTAATTCAAACTCCATCTGGTAAAAACAAACAAGGTGAAATCAGTTTCATTCATTGCAACAACAATATTGCGGATAATGAGGGAAACTATTTGAAAACTTTAGGTTATATAAAAGATAAGAAAAAGTGGAACCTTGAAACAGACACTAAAATATTATTATTAACTCACCGAGGCATTGCAAACAAATTGGGCTATGAGAATTTGCTTGCTGTTTACGATACATTAGATTTTGGCAGAGACAGATTATTAAACAAGGAAGAACTTTTCAGCAACTTTTTTCTAAGCAAGGTTGAAAGTTTGGTTGAGCTATATCTTGAAAAGAATTATCGTGAATTCATTAAGCAATTAGGGATTGATGGTTTCAATCTTAATTCTCACGATGATAAAAAGAAAATTCAGTCAACAATGAATTCGCTAATTCAATTGAGAAATGAAAATTCAGTTGAAGAAGTAATGAAGTTTATTTTTGAAAGTAGTTTGCTTACAAAGCCAATCCGCTTGGAGGAGTTTGAAATTGAAATAGCAAAAGCAGAACTTGATGAAAGCGAAGCAAGACGGAAAAAGTTCTATACTGACCTGATGAAGATTAAATATTCTGAGTTCATTCTTATAAATGACTACATAGAAGATTATACACCATATTCAACAAAGCATGGAGTTAAAGGTGCAGAATATGAAAATGTCCTTGTTGTTATAGACGACAGTTCATGGAATCAATATAAGTTCAATGATGTATTTGCCAACATTAAAAGCAATCAAGGAAGATATGACAGAACGTTGAACCTCTTATACGTTTGCTGTTCAAGAGCAAAAAACAATTTGACACTACTCTCACTTTCAGTAATGGATACAAATGCAATGCAGACAATCAATAATTGGTTTAGCAAAGAAAATGTTTATGATGTAAATAGTTTGAAATGAAAAAAGCCCGTTCACAAAAAAATACACTCTTAAAAACCGCTGCAAGCCAACGCTGCGAACCAAAGTTTTTAAGAGAGTATTTTTTTCTCCTACCTCAGGAAAATTATTTTTTGAAATTTCCTTCCCTTCTAAATTTTTTTAAAACCGCGACCGCATAGCCGACACAAAAGACAGCGAAACCAACGACAGATAAGGGCTACAGTAACTCTACAGACAGAACGCCAGCTGGTAACAGGCGTTTGGCTCAATGGCGGGTGAAGTGGTTAATTGAACATTCTACCTCGCATCAACATTTGTGGTGTATTGACAGTTTTGTGCTCCGAAATCCGCCACTGCGCCAAGCGCCAAAACGTAAAAATAAATTATTGAGGTCACTTGCTTTCAATAATACGGTCATAATAATTAAAAATGTCTATGCATCGTTTTACAACAAGGTCTGCATATTCTCCTGCTACTATATTAGATTGAATTGTGCCGCCTCCTGTATATACATCTTTTGAGAGGGCTCTGATTAATTTTGATTCGGTGTCTCTAAATTGTAGCCAAGCTTTTTGTGCTGCAATTAGAGCTGTTCTATCTTGTGGCTGTAGTAATTTTAGAAGCTTGTTATAATACTTGTTAAGCAATTGGTCGTAAGAGGAAATCATTTCTTCTAAAGCTTTGTTCATTCCTGCGGTGGTATAATCTTTTGTCATTCTCTGCGTCAATACTTGTCCTATGCGAGAAGTGTCTCTTGAAAACTCAATTATCGGACTAATTTCTTTTGTCTTATCAACTTGTCCTGCAGATAGCTTAGCAATCATTGCGAATATGGCGGAAAAAACTACCTTCTTATACATAATTTATCTATGGTTTAAAACTGTTATCGGAATAGTTTTTATTTATTCAAGGATTTACCAAAAACTAAAAAGTCTTTTGAAAATAATTCTGTCAAAAAAAGCAGCTAATAAAACACCTATTGCATACATAATAAAATCTAAAGGGTCAAAAACACGGGCGAGTGCATAGATTCCGAAACATTGTAGGCTTTCGGAAAGTGAGCATAGTAGAAAAATAGCCAGCGCCTTTATAGACCATTTTTGGAATACTTTGAACTTATCTTCAACAAGAAACAATAGCATATAATAGCCGAAAGGGATGGCAATGTCAGCAAAGTAGCTGTGAAAAATAAAACGAATTCTTTCATCTGCCCAATCTGCACCAATAATAAATAAGGCTGCAATACAAAGCATTGTGGCGACTACAATCTGTTTTTTTGTTTTCAAGATGAAAATTATTAGTGTTTTCTAAACTAAATATTCTGAAATATTGGTATCTGTATACCAAATACCCTTGCCATTTTTCTTTAGTAAAACTGTGGTTGCGCCTGATTCTGGTGAATAAAAATAAATGATGAATGTATTCTTGTCTTTGGAGTATACAGGGTTGCTAACATAGTATACAGGAGCGTAGTGAAATTTTTTTGTTATAGCTCTATATTCTTCTGATTCATTGGTGCTACTTAGCTTGGGGAAGTGTATGGTAAAGTCTTTTAATCGAATCTTTTTATTGAGCCAAGGGGCGCTTGCAACCAGTTTAGGTAAACTATCTTTTGCCGTTTCTGGAAAATATTTCCCGAGTATATGCCAGAATTGTCTCTCTCTTTCAGTGTCTGCCGTAACCATTTTAATTTCCTTAGTTTCCATAGGAATCAGCACAATAGATCCTTTTGTTTGAAATCTTAAGAGCACTTTTCTGATGAAATATGCTTCTGGGTTATTGTCTGGAGTTTGTTGCACACGATTAGTGGTACATGAGACAAGAAGTACAAATAAAAGTAGCATTCTCATAGCAATCTCGAGTGAATCAGCGTTTGGCTCTGAAAAAAGAACGCATGAGAAATGCGCAGTCGGCTTCTAAAACGCCAGAGATTAATTCAGTCTTAGGATGGAAAGGCCATTGCTCTTTGGTCAAATGACGATAGCCATTTTTTTCATCGGATGCGCCGTATACGATGCGTCCTAATTTACCCCAATAAATTGCACCGCAGCACATAAGGCAGGGTTCTACGGTTACGTAAAGGGTGGCTTCGGGTAAGTATTTGGCGCCTAATGAGCTATAGGCAGAAGTAAGGGCTAGTATTTCTGCATGGGCAGTTGAATCATTTAGCAATTCCACCTGATTGTGGGCCCTTGCAATAATTTGGTTATTCATTACTACCACTGCACCCACGGGTACTTCATCCGCATCAAAAGCGAGTTGTGCTTCCTTCAATGCCTGTTGCATGAAGTACTCGTGGTTCAGGGTTTGCATTATAATTCCTTGATTTCAATATTGCGGAACCATACGTCGTCTCCATGGTCTTGCAAGGCAATATGTCCGCTAAAAGTTCTACCGAAGCCGGGCATGGTTTTGAATTTACTATTCGCAATTAAATTAAACCAGGCATCGTCACCATAAGTGGTTTTAACGGTAGTAACACCATTGAGTTTTAACTCCAGTGTTCCGTTTTTTGAAATAATTTCTGCTTTGTTCCATTCGCCAACTGGCTTTACAGCAGTGTCTGGTCCTTCAATTAAATCGTATAAATCACCGGCGCGGTGTTTTCTGATTTTTGCATCCGGATGTCCGCCATTGTCCAGCACTTGCATTTCTGGTCCAGTATGCCATACAGCTTTGTATTTTGCCGGGTCGTTTTGTGCCCAGAAAATAATGCCACTATTGCCATTTTTGGAAACCTTCCATTCTAAACGTAGATGAAAATTCTCGAATGATTTTTCGTGAATGATATCACCTCCACCCAGTTTCTGTTCCTTCTTGGCTTTTGAGTCTAAGAACAATACACCGTCTTCTACTTTCCATGCACTTCCTATGCTGTCTTTTGCATAGGTTTTCCAACCATTGGTGGTTTTGCCATCAAACAATTTGATCCATTTAGCTTTCGCGGGAGTAGGACTGGTTGCCATTTCAGCAATGGGTTCATTATGCATAGTAGTGTGCACACTGGGCTGCAAAAATTTTGCTGAAACAACACCATTTGACATGGCGTTTTTATTGTTGGAAGAGGCAATGAATGCTGCCCCTATTACGGTAACCCAAATTAATTGATTCATGTAGCTTACTTAAGGAGTAAAACATATTTTACCATTGCCTTTGCATCCTCTTCACTAATTTGTGGGTGTGGAGTCATTGGAATTTCTCCCCAGACACCTTTGCCGCCTTTGATGATTTTGCTAGCCAGCATACTGATATTTTCTTCTGTGGCCTCGTATTTGTTTGCTACATCTTTGTAAGAAGGTCCAATTAATTTGTCGTTTACTTTATGACAAGTCAAGCAGTCTGATTTTCCTACTAATTCCAATCCTTTTGTGTAATCAGGATTACTGCTTAAATCTGCAACGGGTGCCGCTGCTGGCGCGGTTTCTGCTGCTTTTTCTTCTTTCTTTTCTTCACTTCCGCCGCATGCCGCAGCTACCAATCCAGTGATGGCAAATAGTACTAAGTACTTTTTCATAATCGTTCTTTTAAAGTTTGTAATGCTATAGTTTATATGGGTTGATTCATTCTACAGCGTTGTTAAAGTTAGTTGATACCCAATATTTTCTTATTAAAATTTTCATCCGATCCAGTACCAGCAAAATCATCAAATGTTTTGTCAGTAACCCTGATGATATGCTGTTGAATAAATGGCGCTCCTTCTGCTGCCCCAGTTTCAGGGTGCTTTAATGCACACTCCCATTCCATTACTGCCCAGCCAGTATAGTTATACTGTGCCAGTTTACTGAAAATGGTTTTGAAATCTACCTGTCCATCTCCCAAGGATCTGAATCTTCCAGCTCTTTCCACCCAACCTTGGTAGCCACCATACACACCTTGCTTTCCAGTGGGATTAAACTCAGCATCTTTTACATGAAACATTTTAATGCGTTCGTGATAATGATCTATATATGTTTTGTAATCGAGGCACTGTAACACAAAGTGAGAGGGATCGTACAATAAACAAGCACGTGGATGATGGTTTACTTTATCTAAAAATAGTTCATAGGTAACGCCATCATGCAAATCTTCTCCTGGATGAATTTCATAACAAAGATCCACACCATTGGCATCAAACTCATTTAAGATGGGCATCCATCTTTTGGCTAATTCTGTAAAACCAGTTTCTACCAATCCTGCAGGTCTTTGTGGCCAGGGATAAACTGTTTGCCATAACAAGGCTCCGCTGAAAGTAGCGTGCGCATTGAGTCCCAGGTTTTGTGAAGCTTTGGCTGCATATTTTAACTGTTGTACTGCCCACTCCGTTCTGGCTTTGGGATTGCCTCTTACAGCTTCAGGTGCAAAGCCATCGAATAGAGCATCATATGCAGGGTTTACCGCTACCAGTTGTCCTTGCAAGTGCGTGGAAAGCTCAGTGATTTCTAATCCAGCGGCAGCTACAATCCCCCTGATTTCATCTGCATAAGTTTTGCTTTCTGCTGCTTTTTGTAAATCAATACATCGGGCATCCCAGGAAGGAATTTGCACGCCCTTAAAACCCAATGATGCTGCCCACTGACAAATAGAAGCTAATGAATTAAACGGGGCTGTATCGCCCATAAACTGCGCCAGAAAAATGCCTGGTCCTTTAATATTGGTCATGAATTATATTTTATGTTCTGTCCATTTAATATCTGAGTTGGCAGATGCTACTACATTATCAATAAATGCCATACCTCTGATTCCATCTTCTACACTTGGAAAATCCAATTGTTCTTTGGTTGGGGTGCGTCCTTCAATTTTAGCCTGTACTGTTGCAGCGAAGTTTTTATAAATATTGGCAAAAGCTTCCAGGTAACCTTCCGGATGTCCACCGGGCGTTCTGCAATTGCTGGTGGCAAAGCTGGATAAACGATCCGTGTAATTGGCTCCCGCACGTAAAATCTGCATCGGGGCTTCCAGCCATTTAACGATTAAAGTATTGGGTTCCATTTGTGCCCACTCTAAACCTCCCTTTTCTCCGTATACTCTTATTTTTAGCGCGTTTTCTTCTCCCGCAGCAACCTGAGATGCCATCAATACACCTGATGCCCCATTATTAAAATGTAACAATACAGATCCATCATCATCCAACATTCTACCTTCTACTTTGGTATTTAAGTCGGCACAAATTTTACTGATTTGAGCCCCAGTTACATATTCAGCCAAATGTGCTGCATGGGTACCAATGTCTCCCATGCTTCCGCTCTTTCCTGATTTTTTGGGATCGGTTCTCCAGGCTGCCTGCGCATTGCCTTCTCTTTCACTTAGCTTGCTCAACCAACCTTGCGGATACTCCACCCATACTTTTCTGATTTTACCCAATGCGCCTTCGGCAACCATTGCCCTGGCTTGTTTTACCATTGGATAGCCGGAATAAGTATGCGTTAAGCATAGTGTTAAACCAGTTTCTTCCACTTTGGCTTTTAATTGCTTGGCTTCTTCCAGTGTAAATGTGATTGGCTTTTCAATTACTACATGAAAGCCATTTTCCAGTGCCATCATGGCTGGTGCAAAGTGCGCAAAGTTGGGTGTTACAATCGTAACAAAGTCCATTCTTTTGTCTGCAGGCAATGCTGCTTCCTTGCTAATCATTTCGTCATAGGTCATATAAATCCGATCCTGTGGCAGAAATAACATTTCTCCCGATTCTTGGGCGATCGTTGGATTGATGCTTAATGCACCACAAACCAATTCAATCTGACCATCCATATTGGCGGCAAGACGGTGGATTGCGCCAATAAACGCATCCTTTCCTCCACCAATCATTCCCATTCTTAATTTTCTAGCCATAAGTATATTTTTTAATTTATTGTTTGGTTAAGCGCCTCTAATTTAATCATAATCGCCGATTATATTCATTTAATGAACTGGATTCATTCTTGTTATTTGTTTACCGAATCGAATGCCTTCTTGAACATTTTATATAATTCATGGAAGTTTACTGCAAACAAATATTTATATTAGGGTTCTGAATGCTGTATGAAAAAATCTTCCAATAGGCGGTCTGCCATTAAAAACATTATTACAGGATCTGTAGCAGTTGCTGCAACACCCTTGATTCCGTCCTTAGCGTCCTGCGCTACGGCCTCAACTACTATGAAAGGGAATATAAATCACGCAGTTTGCCGCTGGTGCTTTGATGGATTGTCTTTAGATGAATTGTGTATTGAAGCAAAAAAAATAGGTATTACCGGAATTGATTTAGTGGGTCCTAAAGATTGGCCAACTTTAAAAAAGCATGGCATGGTTTCTACTATGTGTAATGGCGCAGAAATCAGTCTGGTCAAGGGTTGGAACGATCCTCAATACCATGCAACCCTAATAAAAAATTATACTGATCATATTAATTTGGTGGCAGATGCAGGTTATAAAAACCTGATTTGCTTTAGCGGTAACAGAAATGGGATGGATGATGCAGTTGGTTTAAAAAATGCAGCGGATGGGTTAAAAAAAATTATGCCGCTTGCAGAAAAAAGAGGTGTTACTATCATCATGGAGTTGCTTAATAGTAAAGTTGACCACAAAGATTATATGTGCGATAAAACTGCCTGGGGCGTTGAGCTTTGCAAAATGATTGGCTCTGAAAACTTCAAATTGTTGTATGATATCTATCACATGCAAATTGATGAAGGCGATGTAATCAGAACCATCCGTAACAATGCAGCTTATATTGGCCACTACCATACTGCTGGGGTGCCAGGTCGCCATGAGATTGATGAATCACAGGAGTTGTATTATCCAGCTATCATGAAAGCCATTGTAGATACGGGCTTTAAAGGGTATGTGGCGCAAGAATTCATTCCTGTGGCAAAAGACAAATTGGGTTCATTAAAAAAGGCAATTGAAATCTGTAATATTTAATATCTATTTTTTTAACCATCAAAGCTTAAACATCTAACATGGCTGAACAAAATTTCGACGCGATTGTGATTGGCTCTGGCATCAGCGGCGGCTGGGCGGCAAAGGAGCTAACAGAGAAAGGCTTAAAAGTATTGATGCTCGAAAGAGGTCGTAACATTGAACACGTAAAGGATTATGTGAATGCCAATAAAGAGGCCTGGGATTATCCGCACCACGGAAGAAAAACCCAGGAAATGATTGCGCAGAATCCAGTACTAGATCGTGATTATCCCTTGAATGAGCAAACTTATGGCATGTGGGTGAACGACAAGGAAAGCCCTTATGTTGAAGTAAAGCGTTATGATTGGTTCAGAGGATACCATGTGGGTGGACGCTCTTTATTATGGGGACGTCAAAGTTACCGTTGGAGCGATTTGGATTTTGAAGCCAATGCAAAAGATGGTATAGCTGTTGATTGGCCTGTTAGATATAAGGAAATTGAGCCTTGGTACGATTATGTTGAGCGTTTCGCGGGTATCAGTGGAAACAGAGATGGGTTATCTGTATTGCCTGATGGGCAGTTTTTGCCTCCGATGGAAATGACTTGCGTTGAAAAAGATGTTGCCAAGCGTTTACAGGAATATTATAAAGGACAGCGTGCCATGATTATTGGACGTACTGCTAACCTTACTAAAGAAATTGAAGGAAGATCTGCTTGTCAGTTCCGTAATAAATGCTGGTTGGGTTGTCCTTTCGGTGCTTATTTCAGCACACAGAGTTCTACATTGCCTGCGGCGATGAAGACCGGCAATCTTACACTAAGACCCTGGAGCATTGTAACCAAGATTTTGTACGATAAAGACACCAAGCGAGCAACTGGTGTTGAAGTACTGGATGCAGAAACTAATAAGACCTATGTTTATAAGTCTAAGATTGTTTTCTTGAATGCATCTACTTTAAACTCTGCATGGATTTTGATGAATTCTGCAACCGATGTTTGGGAAGGTGGATTGGGAAGCAGCAGCGGCGAATTGGGTCATAATATTATGGACCATCACTTAGGTGTTGGCGCAGGTGGTCGTGTTGAAGGATATGAAGACAAGTATACTTTCGGAAGAAGAGCCAACGGTATTTATATTCCACGTTACCAGAACATAGGAAATGATAAGCGTGATTATTTGAGAGGCTTTGGTTATCAGGGTAGTGGTAACAGAGGTGGATGGGGCAGCAATGTAGCGGAAGCTACCATTGGTGCTGCATTCAAGGAAGCTATCTCTGAACCAGGTGGCTGGTCAATGGGTATTATGGGCTTTGGTGAAGTATTGCCAGATCATAAGAATTTTGTTACCCTTGATAAAACTGTGAAAGATAAGTGGGGCTTGAACGTGTTGAAAATTGACGCAGAGTTAAAAGAAAACGAACTCAAAATGCGTAAAGACATGCAGGCAGATGCTATTGAAATGCTAACGAATGCAGGTGTTAAAGATGTTCGTGGTTACGATGCCAATGGAGTGTTAGGTAGAGGTATCCATGAAATGGGTTCTGCCAGAATGGGTGCTGATCCTAAGACATCTGTAGTAAATAAACACAATCAAATATGGGATGCACCAAACGTATTTGTTACTGATGGTTCTTTCATGACATCCGCTGCTTGTGTTAATCCATCTTTAACCTATATGGCTTTCACTGCAAGAGCAGTAGATTTTGCCGTTAGTGAATTGAAAAAAGGAAATTTATAAACTTATTAAACGCATTATACCATGATGAATAGAAGAGAAGCATTATCCAGTGTTGCGCTATTATTAGGCGGAACCATTTTAGGCTCTCAGGCATTTTTGTCTGGTTGTAAATCAACTGCAGGAGATGCTGTTGCTTTTACACCTGAAGACATTGCATTTTTGAATGAAGTTGCCGAAACCATTCTTCCTAAAACAGATACCCCAGGTGCTAAAGAAGCCAACGTGGGTGAGTTCATGACGGTAATTGTAAAAGATTGTTACAAGCCCGAAGAAGCAAAAGTTTTCATGGAAGGCCTTTCCAAATTAAAGGGAACCAACTTTATGAAAGCTTCTGCAGAAGAGCGCACTAAAATGCTAACTGAATTAGATGCAGAAGCAAAAGCTTTCCAGGAAAAGAAAAAGCCGGAGGAGCTTCCTCATTATTTCAGAATGATGAAAGAGCTTACTTTATGGGGTTTCTTTACTTCTGAAGTAGGCGCAACCAAAGTACTGCGTTATGTTGCAGTACCGGGTAAGTTTGAAGGATGTACTGAGTACAAAAAAGGCGACAAGGCCTGGGCTACCTAGTAGCTCAATTAAACCAATGCCATTGGCTAAAAAGCAAAATGGCATGGCTTTTGAATTTATTTTGTACACGGCTTCAATAAATTAAGTATGAGTAATAATAGAAGAGATTTTTTAAAAACAGCAGGCCTTGCGGCTGCAGGTCTGAGTTTGCCATTTGCAGGTAAATCCAATTTCTTATCCAGTTTCGGAGAAACCAAAAAGCTTTCTGCTTTTGGCTTACAGTTATGGACTGTAAAAGAAGATATGATGAAGGACGCTAAAGGTACTTTGGCAAAACTTTCGTCTTATGGATACAAGCAAATTGAAAGTTTTGAAGGTCCCAAAGGATTTTTCTGGGGCTGGAAAAATACAGAGTTTAAAAAATACATGGATGACTTAGGTATGTCACTGATTTCTGCACATAGCAATAACACCGTTGACTTTGAAAGGAAGGCGGCAGAAGCAGCAGAAGTGGGCGTTAAATATCTGATCTGTCCTTACAAAGGACCACAGAAGTCAATTGACAATTTCAAACGCTTCAATGACGAGTTCAATAAGAGCGGTGAAATTTGTAAGAAAAACGGAATTCGTTTTGCATATCATAACCATGATTATTCTTTTAAAGTATTGGATGGATTGGTTCCTCAGACTGTTATGATGGAAGGAACGGACGCTGGACTGGTTGATTTTGAAATGGATATTTACTGGGTGGTTGCAGCCAATGAAGATCCTATTGCCTGGGCTAAAAAATATCCGAATCGTTTCAGACTATGTCATGTTAAAGACCAGACCAAAACAGCAAAAGGAATTGAGTCTTGCCAGATTGGAAAGGGCGATATCGACTTCAAAAAGATCCTAGGTCAAATGCAGAAATATGGTATGAAGCACCATATTGTAGAACAGGAAGCATTTACTGGCACCAATCCTATGGAAAGTGCAGAGAAGAATGCGGCTTATATGAAGGACTTTTCTATTTAATTGTTACTAGCTGTAAAATAAAAAACCCAGTGCTATTGCGGCACTGGGTTTTGTTTTATCGGTTGGTTTACGATTTCGCTATAATTTAGAAAGTTCTGTACTCCTTTCTCACAAATTGATTGGCTTCGTCAAAGTTGGTAATCTTCATGTTTGGCCCATCCCAAAGTAATTTGATATTTCTACCTGGATAAGAAACTCTGCCTGAAGCAGCTTTCTTTTGAATATCGAAACTTCTGATGGCAAGGTTACCCATCAAAACACTTTCTGTTAAAGGACCTGCGATATCAAAGTTGGAGCTCAGTTCTTTTGCCTGAGCAGATCCATACCCAGCAATAGCCGCCTCTACCCATGCAGCATAGTGACCATTGTCTCCTTTAGGCACACGCTTAATGGTTTGTGGTACGTTATCATACTCCTTACTTTTTGAAGTTGGCAATAAGTTAGGTAATGCACCATAAGTGCCACAAATCATTTTACCCTTAGTTCCTTCAAAGATGGCTCCGTTTCCACCATCACCCATCATTTCATTAGGACCTAATTCTTCCGGACGAGCAGGTTGAATACCGCCATCCATCCAATGTAGTTTTACATCGGGCTTTCCGTCTTTTCCTTTAAAGGTTAAAATAATATGAGAAGCTGTTGGGCAACTTTCAGGATAATAAGCACGGGTCCATGGTTGCAGGTATCGGGTAGCAACACTACATTCTGCAGATACAGGATATCCTAATCCCAATACGGCAAATGCAGGTGCCATGATATGACAAGCCATATCACCTAATGCACCGGTACCGTAATCCCACCAACCTCTCCAATTGAATGGTAGTAGCCCATCTACATAATCTTTAGCAGGTGCAACCCCTTGCCATAAATTCCAATCTAGACCTTCCGGAACAGTTCCTTTGGTAGTAGGCCAGCCAACTCCTTGTGGCCATACTGGACGATCGGTGTAACAATAGATAGTATGTACATCACCAATTAATCCAGCATTGTACCAATCAATTAGTTTTCGTACACCATCACCACTGGCACCCTGGTTGCCCATTTGTGTTACTACCTGGTATTTATGAGCTGCTTCTGTAAGTTCTCTTGCTTCAGAAATATTATGAGACAAGGGCTTTTGAATGTACACATGCTTTTTCAGTTGCATAGCAGCCAGGCCTTGAATGGCGTGCATATGATCGGGTGTTGATACAGAAACTGCATCAATGTATTTATGCTCTTTGTCGAGCATTTCTCTGTAGTCTTTATAGTATTTTGCTTTAGGATAACGCTCTCTGCTTTTTTTAGACTGTCTGTCGTCTACATCACACAAGAAAGCAATATCTGCTTTGCCGCTATTGTAGAAACTCCACAAATCGCTTTCTCCTTTTCCCCCTGCACCAATACCTGCAATCTGGAGTTTATCACTTGGGGCAATAAAACCTCGTCCTAATACGTGACGTGGTACAATGTAAAACCCTGCTGCAGCAAGGCCTGCATTCCTTAGGAAGGAACGCCTGGAATTGGTTTGAGCTGATTGTTTTTCTGGATTTTCTTTCTTTTTCATATAGAGCAATTGTGAGGTATGAATATAATGAAATTTGTAAAATATTGTGTTGCCAAATTTATATATGGTAATAGGAATGTAACGGTAACATGCTTTTTGGTTAACTTAGGATGCACCTAAAAAAGTATACCATGTTACTCCAAAAAATCTTTTGCCTCATATGCATCTTTTTTGTGACTATCGTTACTGCACAAAAAAACACTACCAAAAACACTTCTAATGTAAGTCAATGGAAAAAAGAGGTTATTAAATCCTTGGATGAAAAACAAAAAACTGCACAGGAAATGGTTGATATGGTTTTTAGTTTTTCTGAACTAGGTTTTCAGGAAATTGAAACCTCAGCCTATCTCACTCAAATTTTAGAGAAGAACGGCTTTACTGTAGAGAGAGGAATTTCGGGAATACCTACTGCGTGGATGGCTAAATGGGGCAATGGGAAACCAGTAATTGCATTAGGTAGTGATATAGATGGTATTCCTAAAGCTTCACAAAAGCCAGGCGTTGCATACAAGGAGCCAATTGTAGAGGATGCTCCCGGGCATGGTGAAGGTCACAACTCTGGATTGCCTTTGGTTATTCTTTCTGCAATTGAAGTAAAAAAAATAATGGAGCGAGAAGGTATTACAGGAACCCTTGTTATTTGGCCAGGCGTTGCAGAAGAATTGGTTGGGTCAAAAGCATGGTATATACGAGATGCATATTTTAAAAATGTAGATGCATGCATATTTACTCATGTTGGAAGTAATTTAGGTGTGTCATGGGGCGATGCGGGCAATAACGGACTTGTCTCTGTAGAGTTTAAGTTTGAAGGTAGTTCGGCGCATTCGGCAGGTGCCCCCTGGCGCGGCAAAAGTGCCTTGGACGCAGTAGAACTGATGGATATTGCCTGGAATTTCAAAAGGGAACATCTAAAGCCCACACAACGATCTCACTACGTAATTACTGATGGCGGAGATCAACCCAATGTAGTTCCCTCAAAAGCTTCTGTATGGTATTATTTAAGAGAGAGAACCTATGAGGATATTAAGAATATGTACGATGATGCAGTATTGTATGCCAATTCAGTTGCAACCATGACAGGCACAAAAGTTTCACATCAACTCCTTGGAACAGCATGGCCTGGTCATTTTAATAAATCAATAGCAGAAGCAGTATATGCGAATATTAAAACAGTAGGGTTACCCACTTGGGACGCTGCGGATCAGCAATTAGCAAGAGCCGTTCAGAAATTGGTAAATGCGCCAAAGAAAAATCAACGGGGAGAAATCATTGATGGATTAGCCACTAAACTTGACACGCTTAATGGCCCCGTTGAATTTTCAATGGGTGGAGGTAGCGATGATATTGCGGATATTGCATGGAACTTGCCAACTGTTGTTCTACGATATCCCTCCAATATTCCAGGCACCCCCGGACACAACTGGGCAGATGGCATTGCAATGGCAACACCTATTGCACACAAGGGAGTGGTTAGCGGAAGTAAAGTAGTTGCCGCAACTTTGCTAGATATGTTTACAGATGCAAGCATTATTTCAAATGCCTGGGACTATCATAAAAATGTACAAACAAAAGATATAAAGTACAGGTCATTTGTGGAACCAACAAATCCGCCAGCCATTCACTTGAATAAAAAAATAATGGACCAGTTTAGGCCGCAATTGAAGAAGTATTATTACGATCCATCAAAATATAAAACCTATCTGGAGCAATTAGGTATTCAATATCCACAAATAGAAAAGAAGGCTAATTAATTGCTTAACTTGTTCTTCTAAATTTTGGAGGAATGCAAGCCCTTATAGAACAACTGCAGCAACAAAGAAGGTTTTTTGAAACAGGTGCCACCAGGCCCTACGCCTTTCGAAAGCAGCAATTAATGTCTTTGAAAAAAGCAGTGGAAGATCACGAAGAAGAAATTTATGATGCCCTATATAAAGATCTGCACAAAAGCAGGGAAGAAACCTGGGTTACCGAGAACGGCTTTTTTTTGACTGAGCTAAAGGAAACAATCAAGCATTTGTCTTCCTGGATGGATGCAGAACCAGTTACTACTAATTTGCTGAACCTTCCTTCCAGCTCTTATATCCTTAGGGAACCACTGGGTGTTGTATTGGTAATTGGTCCCTGGAATTATCCTTTTCAGTTATTGTTAACTCCTTTGATGGGGGCCATCGCTGCCGGAAACACAGTGGTATTGAAACCCAGCGAATTCGCTCCCGCAACTGAAGCCATTATGGAAAAAATTGTCCAAGCTGTTTTTCCTCCAGAACAAGTGCTCTATGTGAAAGGAGATGGCGCAACAGTAATACCTGCCATGATGAATCAATTTGTATTTGATCATGTTTTTTATACGGGCAGCACATCTGTTGGAAAAATTATTTACAAAATGGCTGCTGCAAATCTGGTTCCTGTTACTTTGGAGTTGGGTGGCAAAAGTCCTTGTGTAGTTGAGTCTGACGCTAATATTGCTATTGCTGCAAAACGCATTGCCATGCCAAAGTTTTCAAATGCTGGTCAAATGTGTGTGGCACCAGATTATGTATTGGTGCATGAATCAAAAAGAGTACAACTGATTGAAGCACTCAAAAAATATATTCCTCAGTTTTATGGAGCCAATGCAGCTGAATCTGATGCGTATGGCAGAATCATAAATAAGAAACAATTCAATAGAATTATTTCTTATTTATCTGATGGAACGGTTGTTTATGGTGGCCAATACGATGAAGAAAATTTATTTATTGAGCCTACAATATTAGATGGCGTTTCCATTGATTCCAATATTATGCGCGATGAAATCTTTGGACCTATTTTGCCTATTCTAACTTTTTCAACCATGGAGGAGGCCAAAGCCATTATTGCCAAAAACCCTAACCCGCTTGCTTTCTATGTGTTTACGGGAAGTTCTTCCAAAGAGAAAGCATGGTTAGAGGCTATTCCATCCGGAGGTGCATGTGTAAATACGGCGAGTTTGCATTTAACCAATCCTAATCTTCCTTTTGGCGGAAGAGGGTTCAGCGGTACTGGGGCATATCACGGAAAACAAAGCTTTGATACTTTCAGTCATAAAAAGTCGGTAATGAAAACACCTACTTGGTTTGACCCTGCTTTAAAATATCCTCCATTTACGGGAAAACTGAAATTATTAAAGTGGTTGGTTGGATAATCTCTCTGGTTGTTTGAATAGGTATTGAACTTTTTTTATTTCAAAAACGTATATGAGAAAACTAATGCTACTGGCTGCTATATTCGGTGTTGCAGCTTTTCTGATAAAAGAACCCAATATGACCTGGAGACAATCCTTATTACAAAAAGCGTACCCCATCATTATGTTTTTAGGTAAGCTAACGGGGCAGTCCAGCAAAACCATGCTGAACAACGATAAAGCTATTCGCCCGATTGAAAATTTTTACGAATTATCTGCCATCAAAAACAATGGGGATACCCTTCCATTCAGTGAACTAAGAGGGAAAAAAGTTTTGCTGGTAAATACCGCTAGCGATTGTGGTTATACAGGTCAATATGAAGAGCTGGAAGCATTGCACAAAAAGTACGGAGACCGTTTGGTTATTCTTGGATTCCCTGCCAATGATTTTAAAGAGCAGGAAAAAAAATCAGATGAAGATATCGCCACTTTCTGTAAAGTGAATTATGGAGTAACATTCCAGTTAATGAAAAAAGGTCAGGTTATTAAAGGCGCCAATCAACAGCCGGTGTACCAATGGTTAACCAACCCCGCTAAAAATGGCTGGTGCGAAAAAGAACCCGATTGGAATTTCTCTAAATACCTGATTGACGAAACAGGCATGCTAATGGCCTATTATTCACAGTGGGTTTCACCGAAAAATATGTCTTTAGTTAATGGGACATTTTTGGTGGTAGTCGATTAGTTCAATAGGAATTCTTTCGAATTCATAGCCTGTGTAATTAGCCGTTACTTCGTCTAGTACCCCTTCAATTTCAGCTGGCTCCATTAAGGTTACCAATCTGGCTCTGTAGTCTTTAATGCCGGGCAAACCTTTCAAATAGTTTGTATAATGTCTGCGCATTTCGAAGATGCCTACTTTGGGTCCCTTCCATTCAACCGATTTGCGCAAATGTTTTTTACACACTTCAATTCTTTCTGCCAGGGTTGGTGCGGGTAGAACTTCACCAGTGTCCAGGTAATGTTTGATTTCTCTGAAAATCCAGGGATATCCAATGGCTGCTCTTCCAATCATGATGCCATCTACACCGTAACGCTCCTTATAAAGTTTTGCTTTTTGAGGGCTGTCTATATCGCCATTGCCAAAAATGGGTATCTTGATTCTGGGGTTGTTCTTTACTTTTCCAATCAAGGTCCAGTCTGCCTCACCTTTATACATCTGCGCTCTTGTTCTTCCATGAATGGCCAGTGCTTTTATACCAACATCCTGTAATCTTTCCGCTACTTCTTCTATATTCTTACTCTGATCGTCCCAGCCCAGTCTAGTTTTTACGGTAACGGGCAGCTTGGTACTTTTTACCGTTGCTTCCGTTAAGCGAACCATCAGATCAATATCTTTCAATACTCCTGCACCGGCACCTCTTAATGCCACTTTCTTTACAGGGCAACCAAAGTTAATATCGAGTAAATCGGGATTTACCGTTTCTACAATTTTTGCACTCAGGGAAAGTGCTTCTTCGTCTCCTCCAAAAATCTGAATGCCCACTGGACGTTCGTATTCAAATATGTCGAGCTTCTGTCTGCTTTTAATGGCATCGCGAATCAATCCCTCACTACTGATGAATTCGGTATACATCAGGTCGGCCCCATTGTCTTTGCATACTGCCCTGAACGGAGGATCGCTTACATCTTCCATTGGCGCCAGTAACAAAGGGAAGTCGGGAAGTTCTATTTGATCTATTTTTACCATATTGCAGATTAATCCTTTTATCATTATTAAGTTGGTTAATGAAAAAAGGAATGGCAAATTTACAACCTTATTACGCATTTTAATGAATCAGAGACCAGTTGTTGCATATTCCAGCCAGTTAGGCATGTTGTTGGGCTTTTTAGGAGTGAGTCTAATTATTAGCGGATTACTCCTGAGCTGGTTAAGTTCAATAGTACTTAATGTTCCCCTGATGCAGGCAGGAGATGCCTTATTAAAGCCTGAAAACGTTCAATTTTCACGATTTGCCAATGCTTTTGCCACTTTTCTTGCCTTTTTCGTCCCCTCCTGGGCTGTTGCTAGAATTGTATCCAGCAACCCTATGCAGGAACTGGGATTTAATAGTAATTTATCTATTAAGCAAGTGGCGGCAGTTGGTGCAATAGCATTTGGTGCCCTCTTTATTAGTGGTGCGCTGGCAGAAATCAATGAAATGATTCCCATGCCTGCCTCTTTTTTAGCAAAAGCCAGACAAATGGAAGATGATTACCTTAAAACCATGTTGTCGCTGGCCAATATGAAAGATGTTTTTGATTTACTACTGGGATTATTGGTTATAGCTATTGCCCCGGCCATTTTTGAAGAAGTCTTGTTTCGTTCAGGTTTACAGCGCATTCTGGTGGGACTAACCAAAAATGCCTTTCTTGGTATTTTGATCGCCTCTATTTTATTTAGTGCCATTCATGGGTCTTATTTTGGTTTTTTACCCAGGATTGCATTGGGAGTAGTATTAGGGCTGATTTATCATTACAGTAAAAATATCTGGCTAGCAATCCTGATGCATTTCTTAAACAATGCGGTGGTTGTGATACAAATATTCATGTATACCAAGGCAGGCAAACCTATTAAAGAAGCCATTGAAGAATCCATGCCCATTTGGTATGGATTGATTGGCTTATTTGTTGTGGTTCCTGCCATTCTGTTATTGAAAAAAGAAGCCAACCTTTTTTTATCCAAACAAACCAATATGGTTGCGAATGAATCAGTGGACTAAGGTATTTACAACCAAAAGCCTGGCAGAAGCCAGCATTGTATATGGAATGTTGTCTGAAAATCAGATACCTGTACAGCAGTTAAATAAACAGGACAGCAGCTACCCCGTTTTTGGTGAGATTGAAATTTATGTTCCTTTTCATTTGAAGGAAACATCATTACAGTTAATCCAGCAGACATTCAGCCAATAACCACGCGATCCTTATCTTCGCTTTATTATGGCATTAAACCTTCAGACATTAAAAACCAGGGCAATTACAGCAATTGTTTTTGTATTGGTTATGTGCGTTGGACTTTTTTATAATCAATGGAGTTTTTTAGGTTTATTCGGAGTTATCATGGTAGGATGCCTGGCAGAATTTCATAGGTTAATGGGGATGATAAACGCCACCTATGCGGGCGCTCCGCTTATATACAAATCCCAAAATATTATCGGAAGTTTTTGGATACTGTTGATCATTGCAGGGAAGGGCACTCTTTATCAGGCTTTGCCACTATGGTATTGGGCGTCCATCTTAATATATATTTTAATCATTGTATTGCTGATTACTATCTTTTTCTTTCGCACTAAATTGGGTTATCCAGTGAATTTATATGCTGCTTTGGGCGTATTATATATTACCATACCCTGTGCCATGATGATAGATTTGTACGATCATAGCATTCAGTTTTTTGAAGGTCCGCACTGGGTTTTACCCATGACCATTATTGCTTCCATCTGGATCAATGATACCATGGCCTATCTGGTAGGCTCTTTAATTGGAAAGACACCGCTAAGTCCAATCAGTCCTAAGAAAACCAAAGAAGGGACTTATGGGGGAGCCGTGCTGGCTGTAATTACAGTAACACTGGCTGGTCATTTTATCTGGGGCTTACCGCTGAAAACCTTGGTGGCGGTATCGCTAACCTCCGCTATAGCAGGGACTTTGGGTGATTTACTTGAAAGTAAAATAAAAAGAACCGCAGGAGTAAAAGATAGTGGAAGCTTTATGCCGGGTCATGGTGGATTTCTTGATCGTTTTGACTCTTTATTGATTGCCATACCAGCTGTTTGGCTGGTTTTATTTCTTTTTTTCTAAGAGTAAGTTCTCTGCACCCTACATTTGCACATTAATTCATCAATAATATGACCATACATCGGGAAGGATATAAAACCATTGCCATCACCGCCTTACTTTTTGGTGGAATTAATTTATTGTCATTTGGTTTCCTTAGTGCTAGCCTACCCACAGTGGCAGCTATCATTTTTATAGTAACATTGGCTTTATTTCTTTTTATTATCTCTTTTTTCAGAATTCCTAACAGGGTTCATACCATTGACGACAAAAAAATTATTTGTCCTGCAGATGGTAAAGTAGTGGTAATAGAAGAAATCACAGACGTGGAATATTTTAAAGACAAACGTATTCAGGTTAGCATATTTATGAGCCCTGCCAATGTGCACGTGAATCGTTATCCGATGAGCGGTGAAGTAACATACAATCAGTACCATAAAGGGAAGTATCTGGTTGCCTGGCATCCAAAATCTTCTACAGAAAATGAAAGATGGAGTGTGGCAGTTAAGAACCAATACGGTGAAATTCTTTTCAAACAAATTGCCGGTGCTTTGGCAAAAAGAATTTGTAATTATGCTGCTGTTGGTCAAACGGCAAAGCAATGCGACGAATATGGTTTTATCAAATTCGGAAGCAGAGTAGATGTGCTTTTACCTGTTGGAACCAAGGTGGATGTTTCGTTGAATCAGGTTGTAAAAGGAGGCGTTACTGTACTTGCCAGCTGGTAATCAATAGGTTAAGAAATTAACAAGTTTTCTGCAGAAAAATTGAACAAAAGCAGTAATTTTAATATATAAATTAAAAACAAGTCATATGAAAAAGTTATTCCTATTCGCAATTTCTGCTACCCTTTTCACTGGTGTTGCATTGGCTCATGGAGATGGAAAAAAATGTGCAAAAGGAAAAGAGTGCGCTAAAGAAGGCAAAGAAATGAAGTGCGATATGAAAGGTAAAGAAATGAAAGATTGTTGCAAGAAAGAGGCTGCAAAAAAAGCAACAACTACTAAAAAAGCATAATCAATCCCCCCAATTGTTACGTACCCGTCCTGATATTATCAGTACGGGTTTTTTATTTATACATTCCTGTGTTTTGCTTACACAACAGATGATATTATTAGCGATTCAACTATTTAACTAGAACTAGAAAATTTGTTCCAGTTCCTGTAAGTGATAAACTGTATAAGTGGGCTGAATATATGGTGTGGTATTGAGATGGTTTACGAATACCGTATCTAAGCCAGCATTGATCCCTCCTTGAATATCTGCCTCTAAATTGTCACCAATCATTATGCTGTATTTGGGAATAGCACCTGTTTTATTAAGCGCAAAATCGAATATCTCTTTATGAGGTTTCAGGCTATTGCTTACTTCAGATGTAATCATTTCATTAAAGTAATGTTCCATCTTGCTTTGAATCAATTTATGCTGCTGCACTTTTTCGAATCCGTTGGTAATTAAATGCAGTACATAACCTTTGCCAGTTAGGTATTCCAGTATTTCATATGTGTATGGAAACACTTTGTTTTTATTGGGTAGAATGTCGAGGAAGTCAATACCCATTGAACGCGCCAGCTTTTCATTTGCCAGTTTAAAATCCAGCATAGCCAGGTACATTCTTTTCCATCTTAGTTCATCTTGTTTTATTTGTCCTTTGGCATATCGTTCCCATAGCAAATGGTTGTGATAACTATATCGTTCAAAAAAAACATCAAAGTTGGCGATGCCCTTTTCATTCAATTGATGAATCTGATACAAATCTTGTAATGCCTCTTTTGAATTGGTGTCAAAGTCCCAAAGTGTATGATCTAAATCGAAAAACAAGTGCTGGTATTGCATAGGGTAAAGTTAGTAACTTTAGCATATGAATATCATTGTAACAGGGGCTTCCAAAGGAATTGGCAAAGCCATAGCGGAAAAATTTGCAGCAGAGGGTAATACAATACTTGTTTGTAGTAGAGGTGAGAAGTCTTTGTATGATACCGTGAATGAAATACAAACAAGATTCCCAAATTGTATCATAAAGGGAAAATCCTGTGATATGGCCAATAAAAAATCGGTACAGGAATTTGCTGCCTGGTGTCTTGAACAGGGAGCACCCGATATCTTGGTAAACAATGCAGGACAGTTTTTGCCAGGCAGTATTCATGATGAAGATGAGGGAATGTTGGAACAAATGATTGAAACTAATTTGTATAGTGCCTACCATTTAACAAGAGCCATTTTGCCTGCAATGATCCAAAATGCTTCAGGGCATGTTTTTAATATCTGTTCTATCGCTTCTTTAAATGCTTATGCCAACGGTGGCAGCTATAGTATTTCAAAATTTGCCTTACTGGGATTTAGTAAAAATCTTCGGGAAGAGCTGAAACCAAAAGGAATCAAAGTTACTGCCGTTATGCCGGGAGCCACACTAAGTGCTAGCTGGGATGGATTTGATATTGATCCCAAAAGAATTATGGAAGCGAATGATGTTGCGGAAATGATTTTTGCGGCAGCGCATTTGTCTCCAATGGCGGTTATAGAAGATATTGTGATGCGCCCTCAGTTAGGGGATTTATAAGAATGTCGTTTTTTTACCACTAATACTTACGGGTTGGGTTGCAGCTTTGGATAAAAATCTGAAGTATGAAACGCAATGAATTTTTTACCAAGTCTGCCTTATTGATTCCTTCTATTGCCATCATGGGAAACCTTGTAGCGCAGAAATCCTCAGGCAAACAACCCAAACCATTTATTGTTGATGCCGGAAAGTCAAGGTTCGGTGAAGTGGTGAAGTTTCTGGGTGTCCATCCCAATGACTTAAAAATCTCTTCTAAAGACACCAATGGACAGTTGTCTGTATTTGATTATGTTGGAACTGCCAAAGTGGGCCCTATGTTACATGTACATCTGGAACAGGATGAAATTTTTACTGTGATAGACGGAAGTTATCGTTTTGTTGTTGGAGATGAGACCCATGTATTAACAGCTGGACAAACCATTTTTTTGCCCAGGAATATACCACATACATGGATTCAGTTAACCGACTTAGGTAGGATGATTTATATGTTACAACCTGCTGGGAAAATGGAGGAGTTTTTTAGTTTGATGAATACTATGAAAACAAAGCCAAGTGCAGCTGAAATGGACGCTATTCATAAAGCACATGGTATGAAAGTGGTAGGTCCCCCTCTGAGTTTATAGCACCCCATTGAATTTATAATTAAGTTGTAAATTGATACAGCATGATTTTAAAGGATTTTCTGCCGGCACCTGATGTACAATCATTTGTACAACTTTTTAGGATTGTTCATTTGGAATTCTCCTCGGAAGAGACAATTCCCAGTAAGGCATATCCACCAAGACCAGAGCAATGTTTGGCATTTTATCCCTATGATCGGGAAACGGTTCACTATGCTTCATCCAATAAGACAGTAAGCAACCTGCCTGTTGTTTTGTATGGACAGTTTACTGAAGTTACCAATCGGATGATTGGGCATCGTTTTCTGGTTTTTCAAATTGTATTTTTGCCGGGTGCCATACAACAATTGACTGGCATGTCTTCTTGTGAATTGGTAAATGAATACCTAGATGCTTCTTTGGTTTTTGGAAATCAAGTTCACGACATTAATGAACAGTTATTTGAAGCAGTTGATTATGCAGCAATGATTGCTATCGGAAATCAATTTATTAGAACCTTAATAGCGAAATCAAAAAAACTGATTCAACCAATAGATGCAATCTGGTTACCACTTTTGCAAAAGGACAATCCCTATACCATTGATTGGATTGCCAAACAAGCTTGTTATAGTACCCGCCAATTGGAAAGGAAATTTAAAGAAAGAACAGGATTGAGTCCTAAGTTATTCATGCGAGTGATTCGTTTTGACCATGCGTTCCGACAAAAAAATTCTTTTCCTGAAATGGAATGGCTTCGTATTGCAATGGAATGCAACTATCATGACTACCAGCATCTGGTAAAGGATTACAAAGATTTTACAGGCTTATCACCCACACAATTTCACCTGATAGAAGAACAGGCGCCAGAGCGAAAATTTGGTTTGAATGAAGGATTTTATAAAGGCGAATAAGGTAGTTCTATTGCTTATACTTTAATCTATGCTGCCCGAAAGCAATATCTGCCAGGCTTCCTGCACTTTTTCCTGGTTCAGTAACTCAGCCGCATATTTATGAAGCTCCTGTTCCATTTCATTAGGAGTAAGGCCATAATACTGAATAATATTTTTCAGCCTGTCATCAGAAAATCCGGGATCTATCGTAGGCAATTCATGAACATTGGCTAATTGTCCTAAATGATTTCCGGTTAAGAAGCTGCTGCTTTTTATGCTACCGGGTAAAGCATCTATTCCAATACCTAATGCAGTGTTGGGTTTGGCTACTTTGAAAAGGTTGTCAGTGCTTACTTTGCAATACCAGTCTCCACCTAAACGGGCAACCAGTTCCAGTTTGGTCTGGTCAATCATATTGCCTGCTTCGTTTAAAATGCTATCATCAATATGCATGCACAGTACTTCTGCAATCACCAGCTGTCCAGCCCCACCTTCTTCTCCTAAACTTTTTACTTCGTTTATTTTGCACTCAAGTTTTATTTTAGCCTCCTTTACCATCGGAGGTGTTACCATGCTGGCAGCTTCTTTGGTAAATCCTGCCTTTACAAACTCATCTACCCCCTTGGGGAATTCACAGCTAGACAAACTCATCTGCTGTACCATACTATAGTCAACAATGTTTATTACACATTCAGGTACTTCCAGCACATTTTCGAGCGTATGCTTGGTGGTATTGTCTCTACCTCTTCTTGCAGGAGAAAAAACAACAATTGGAGGGTTGGATGAAAAGAGATTGAAAAAACTGAATGGGCTGAGATTAACATTTCCCTGTTTGTCAACAGTGCTGGCAAAACAAATAGGTCTTGGTGCAATTGCATGTTGCAGCCAGGCTTGTTTTTGCATAATGGGTAATTCAGACAATACAATTTTCATAATCCTTATTTATATTTTCTTCTTTGCTAAAATGGAAAAAGCATCTTCCTCTTGCACAATGGTATTACTTAGTCTTCCCAGGCCGGCAATTTCCATTTCTACTTTATCTCCTGGTTGCAACCATTGTTCAACATAATTAGGATCACTTAATTTTCTCGTTCCATTTAATTCCAGAAAGCAACCTGTACCTACCGTGCCGCTACCAATTACATCACCTGCCTGTATATTTACTCCATAAGAACAACGCTCAATAATTTCTGCAAAAGTCCAGTCCATATCACCTACATTACCCTCACTTACCTGAACACCATTAACCCAGCATTTCATAGAAAGATTCCAGCTTTTACCAACATGTCCTTCTTTTGCAGGAATTTCAAATTGCTCCAGTTCATCCAGTGTAACAAGACAAGGCCCAATCACGGTTGAAAAATCTTTTCCTTTTGCGGGGCCAAGATTCAATAACATTTCTTCCATCTGCAGTCTTCTGGCACTCATATCGTTCATGATCATTAAGCCACCTATATATTGGTCTGCGTGTTCTGCTCTTATATTTCTTCCATTTCTGCAAATAACAATTGCTGCTTCCAGTTCAAAATCCAATTTTTCAAAATGATCCGGCATGCATACAATATCTCCGGGTCCTTGGATGCTATGGTGATTGGTAAAATAAAAAATAGGGTATTGGTCAAATTCAGGAATCATGTCTACTTTCCTGTTTCTTCTGGCTGCAGCCACATGCTGTCTGAAAGCATAGCCATCTCTACATGAAGTTGGAAAAGGTACAGGCGCCAGCAGCATTGCTTCTTCAATCGGCAAACCTCTGTCTTTGCTTAAACAGA
>Ga0208492_1000215_pt1 | contig 56215 bp, 55 predicted proteins | sample Subbioar_CSW14AB_FD_184820 | JGI IMG/M metagenome (GOLD analysis project Ga0208492, IMG submission 184820) | Serpentinite rock and fluid subsurface biosphere microbial communities from McLaughlin Reserve, California, USA - CR12Mar_CSW14AB (SPAdes) | ecosystem: Environmental > Terrestrial > Deep... | reverse complement strand
GTCCCGAGCGGATTCGAACCGCTGTAGGAGCTTTTGCAGAGCTCTGCCTATCCGCCCAAAACCGGGCGGACACAGGACATCAAAATTCAATTTCAAATAACTGCATAAAAAAAGCGAAGATGTTGTATCAACGCTTTTTTTAATGAGGTCCCGAGCGGATTCGAACCGCTGTAGGAGCTTTTGCAGAGCTCTGCCTATCCGCCCAAAACCGGGCGGACACAGGACATCAAAATTCAATTTCAAATAACTGCATAAAAAAAGCGAAGATGTTATATCAACGCTTTTTTTGATGAGGTCCCGAGCGGATTCGAACCGCTGTAGGAGCTTTTGCAGAGCTCTGCCTAGCCACTCGGCCACAGGACCAATCAATAAGGTGCAAATGTAGTATATTCGGGCAAAATGACCCAATCCTTATGCAACGAATTGCTGAAAGTGAGCTTATTATCAACAGTCGTGGTGCTGTTTATCACTTGGACGTAAGACCTGAGGAACTGGCAAACACCGTCATTACAGTGGGTGACCCGGACAGAGTTTCAAAAGTGAGTAAGTATTTTGACAAGATTGAATACAAAAATCAGCATCGTGAATTTATTACGCATACAGGATATATCGGAAAGAAAAGACTCAGTTGTGTTTCTACCGGTATTGGCCCCGATAATATTGATATTGTTATCAATGAACTGGATGCATTAGTGAATATTGATTTTGAAACACGCACCATCAAACCACAACTCACGGCTTTACAAATTATGCGTCTGGGCACAAGCGGTGCTTTACAGGCTCATATCAATGTTGACGATTTTGTGGTTTCCACACATGGCTTAGGCGTTGATAATCTTTTGCATTTTTACCGTCATCAAAACAATGAAGAAGAAAAGCAATTACTGCATGCGTTTGTAACACACACACAAATACAGGAAAGCTTATCACAACCATACATAGCAGGAGGTGGCTCACAACTGCTGAAACATTTTGTGGAAGGTTATCATCATGGCATCACAGTTACATGCCCGGGTTTTTATGGACCGCAGGGAAGAGTATTACGATTGGGCTTAATGCATCCGGGATTTGTGGACAGGTTGAGCACATTTTCATTTGGTAATCACCGCATCACCAATTTTGAAATGGAAACAAGTGCCATTTATGGATTGGGCAAGTTGCTGGGGCATCAATGCTTATCCATGAATGTAATTGTAGCTAACCGGGTGAAAAAAGAATTCAGTAAAGATGGTAATGCAGCAGTTGAAGCTTTAATTAAAAAATCTCTTGGAATTATTGAAGGAATATGAAGATCGTATTTGTAAAATACCAGGGAACAGGTAATGATTTTGTAATACTGGATAACAGGGATGGAATGTATTCAGGTCTTACAAAAGAGCAGGTAGCTTTTATTTGTAACCGTCATTTTGGTATTGGTGCTGATGGATTAATGATGCTGCAATTAAAAGAAGGTTATGATTTTGAAATGATTTATTACAATGCAGATGGTGGTGAAAGCAGTATGTGCGGCAACGGTGGACGTTGTTTGGTGGCGTTTGCAAAAGAATTAGGTGTGATCAGGAATAAAGCTCATTTTATTGCAACCGATGGCCCTCATGACGCAACTATTGATGACCGTAATCATGTTGAGCTGAAAATGAAAGATGTGACTGCCATTGAAAAATTCCCTGATCATAGTATTTTAGATACAGGTTCACCACACTATGTCAAATGGGTGCAGCGCACCAAAGAAGTGGATGTGTTTCACGAAGGACGATTGATAAGATACAATGAAAAATTTGGTAATGTGGGCATCAACGTTAATTTTGTAGCAGTACAACCCAACGCTATTGAAGTAAGAACTTATGAACGGGGGGTTGAGAATGAAACCTTATCATGCGGCACCGGTGTTACAGCTTCTGCCATTGCAGCGTTTGCTGCCTCAACAGAACCACAGAACATCACTGTAAAAACACCCGGCGGAACATTATCTGTAAAATTCAATCCATCCGGAAATTCAAAGTTTGAAGATGTTTGGTTGTGCGGCCCGGCAACCTTTGTTTTTCATGGTACGATTGACTTGTAACATTGTAACAACACCCAACTATGCCCGCAAAGGATTACCATCTTGATAAATTTCATATCATCAGCAGTACCGAAACCATTGTAGCTGAAATACTGAAAGTTTGCAAGCAAATGAATAACGACCACTTTTTTCATAGTGAAGGAAAGTGGAGTGCTGCTGAAAATTTAGAGCACCTTCGCCTGTCACTTGCCAGAAGCTGGAAGGGTTTGTTTATCCCAAAGCTCATTTCAAAAATGATGTTTGGCAAGCCCGCACACCCATCAGCACCTTATGAAGTGTTGGAAGAAGCTTACAAGCAAAAATTAAAGGCTGGCGGCAAAGCAAGTAAAGATTATATTCCATTGATCACTCGTGAAAAATCTTCGAAGGAAGACCTGATGGAACGATTTGAACAGACAGCCAACCGTTACCTTAATGAAATACGTTATTACTGGGAAGAGACCAATATGGATAAATACCAGTTCCCCCACCCTTTGCTGGGAAATATTACTGCACGTGAGTTGATGTATTTCAATATTTTTCACTGCTGGCATCATTTCAATACCATGCGCCAACGCAACAGTGAGGCTTTTGAGCTGTAATGTTGTTTGAATGCCCATGCGCTTTACCTTTGCGCCGCCATGCTTCAATTTTTTAAAAATGAAAACGGCCAAACACTGGCTATTGATAAACCTGAAAATGGTGCATGGGTCAATATTGTCCCGCCTTTAAAGCAGGAGGAATTTCATGAGATCTCCGAGGAACTCAACATCCCGCTGGATTTTTTGAGCGACTCACTGGATATAGACGAACGCAGCCGTTATGAACTGGAGGATAATGTAAAACTCATCGTTATCAAAACTCCTACTGAAAACAATTCTTTTAACGACAGTGATGCTTTTTTTATCACCATCCCTATCTGTATTATTCTTACACATAACCAGGTGGTAACTGTGAACTCTTTTGATAATGGAGCTATTAAAAAATTCCTGAGTACATTTCAAAATCGTCATCCCGATAAAAAGAATATGATGGTGCTGAAGATCTTTGAAAAGATCGTTCAAACATATATTGAATTTCTGAAAGAGATCAACCACCGTCGCAATACACTGGAGCAAAAACTGTATGATGCCAACCGTAATGAAGAGTTACTGGATCTGATGCGTATTCAAAAAAGCCTGGTTTATTTCGTTACAGCCCTGCGCAGCAATGAAATGCTGCTGATGAAATTACAACGCACCAATTTCCTTGGTTTAACAGAGGAAGAAGATGAAATTCTGCAGGATTTGATCGTTGATACCAGCCAGGCACTTGAAATGGCCAATATTTACACCAATATCTTAAGTTCAACGCTGGACGCATTTGCCAGCATCATCAGCAACAATCAAAACCAGGTGATGAAACGCTTAACATCCATCACCATTATGCTGCAATTACCAACCCTTGTTGCAAGTATTTATGGCATGAATGTTCCTTTGCCGGGACAAAACTCACCCACAGCATTTTACTTCCCCATTTTGTTATCGATAGGCCTTTCCCTTTTGATTGGTTTGTTTTTCATGCGCAAAAAACTGTTTTAATATGTTCAATCTTCGTGTTTATGGTATTTTATTAACGGAGAATAAGCAAGTGGTAGTAAGCGATGAGTTTATACGTGGCGGTTACTACACGAAGTTTCCCGGTGGCGGTTTGGAATTTGGCGAAGGCACCAGGGATTGTTTGAAACGGGAGTTTAAAGAAGAAATGAACCTGGAAGTAGAAGTAGGCGATCATATTTACACAACGGATTATTTCCAGATGAGCGCTTTTAACCCATCCCATCAAATTATATCCATCTACTATTTTGCAAAAGCGCTTGAGTCTTTTCGTGTTGACTTCAAATCAACACCTTTTGATTTTCAACCACACCAAATCGCCGACCCCAAAGGGGAAGCTGAAGTATTTCGTTTAATTGAATGGGATGATTTCAATGAAGAATTGGTAACGCTTCCCATTGATAAAATTGTTGCCAGGATCGTAAAAGAGAGATACTAAAACTATTGTCTCTTATTCCAACGCAGCCTTCTTCATTTCAGCTGCTTTTTCCTTTCCTAAATAACGCTCAATTAACGCATGTACTAAGTACACAAGAGGTGTGGCAAGTATCGCTACCAAAAACTTGTAACTGTAACCTACTAACGCTATACCGGTAACTCTTGCAAATGGAAATCCCTGTGAAAAATAGAGATAGATATAACTCACAACAACGGTGTCAATGAATTGAGAAAATAAGGTTGACACCGTTGCACGCATCCAGATGCGTTTTTCACCGGTGACTTTTTTAATACGCTTAAATACAGTAGCATCCGCCAACTGACCAATTACAAAGGCTGTTAGTGATGCAATAATAATATTCATTCCCTGCCCCAGCACCTGTGTATAAGCTGCCTGCATATCAGGAACACCTTTTGTTGCCTGTGAACTCACCCACCAATCTGCAGGTACAGTGTGGATGCCAATATAAAAGATCACAAATGCAATACAGATCAAACCCGCCGTTAAAAACGAAAGAAAGCGAACACCTTTTACTCCGTAGTACTCATTAATGATATCTGTCATAATGAACACGGCGGGCCATGGTAAAATCCCAACGGACAGATCCATGGACAAGCCTGATTGACCAAACAATGTGAAGTTGAATTTTTCAATACCCAATGTTGGTTCCAATGAAAAGATCTTTACCCCTATTACTTCGGCAATAATAGCATTGGCAATGAAAAAACCGCCAAGAATCAGGAATAATCTTGTTGGTTTGTCCTTAATGATTTGATGGATCATAGAAAATAAAAAAGAAGTTGAAGTATAAATACAAAGAGGTTAAACACCACTACTCTATTCATTGTTGTAATAATCGCACCTTTTTGTTTGAGATACACCCACCACACTGTTAAAACCAGGTTCACTATGATCGATAAGAGCCAGCCTGCTACCAGTAATACAGCAACAACGGACTGTGGCAACATTTCAGAGGCTACTGGTATATAGCGTAATACCATACAGAGCAGAAAAACACAATTTAAAATAAACCCCACCCTTGTGAGGAAAAGAAAAGGCTTCATAAGCGTTAAAAATGCTGATGATAGCTCAAAATACCATTATTTTGCTCAACCGAAAATTGAAAAATTAAGTTTATGAAATAAGCCATAATAAAATATTCATTTTTATACCTAACTGCAATGAATATTTTATTATGGCGAATTGTATATGGCAAAAAAACAGTAAAAATATACATATGAAGTTTGATTATAAAAAGTTGGTGCCGCATGTAATTGCACTGGTTATTTTTTTAGCCGCTTCAGCATTTTTTGGACGCCCTGCATTACAGGGAAATGTATTAAGCCAGCATGATGTCCTTGGTTGGAAAGGCATGGCACAGAACTCATTTGAGTACAAAGAAAAAAATGGCCACTTCCCTTTATGGAATACCAATTTGTTTGCAGGGATGCCCAACTATCAGGTTGCTATGGACAGCAAATCAGTGCTTCCTGATCTTAATAAAGTATTTACACTCGGGTTACCAAAACCCATCAGCTTTTTCTTTTTGGCTTGTATCAGTTTTTATATTCTCAGTATTGTACTTCGGGTAAATCCATACATCGGCATTGCCGGTTCATTGGCATTTGCATTCAGCACTTACAACCCCATCATTATTGGAGCGGGTCATGAAACAAAAATGTGGGCAATCTCATATATGCCTGCATTACTGGCCGGAATTATCCTGATTTTTCAAAAACATTATTTAAAAGGATTGTGTCTTGCGTCTGTAGCAGCTGTTATGGAAGTAGGTGTGAATCACCCGCAGATCACTTATTATTTTTTATTGATTGCAGTAGCTGTAAGTATTGCGTATGCCATAGATTGGATTCGTAATAAAGAATGGAAACATATGGTTGTTGCTTTTTCATTAGCAGCAGTGGCCGGGGGATTAGGTGTTGCAGGAAGTGCGGTGATCTTAATGCCTACCTATGAATATGCGAAAGCTACCATGCGTGGTGGTAAACAAGTTGAAATTAAGGATAATAAAATCGTTAACACCAAAACAAAAGGGCTGGATGTAGATTATGCCTTCAGTTACAGCAATGGATTAGCTGAGCCGTTAACAACGATGATGCCGAATGCATTTGGCAGCAGCAGCGGCACACCTCTTCCAGAAGACTCTAAAGTCATTGAGAAACTGGTTGACAAAGGTGTACCGGAAGCCAGTGCGGCACAGGTTACATCGCAGATACCCGCATATTGGGGTGGCATCGTTGAAGGCACGAGTGGCCCGGTTTATTACGGTGCTATTATGGTTTTGCTGGCTTTACTTTCAATTGTATTTGTAAAATCTCCTCTGCGTTGGGCTTTGTTGAGCGTAAGTATTTTAGGGATTGCATTAAGTTGGGGTAAATATTTAGAAGGTTTTAATTCATTTGTTTTTAATACCCTGCCGTTGTACAATAAATTCAGAGCACCATCAATGGCGATGGTCATTCCTCAATTGGCAGTTCCGGTGTTAGCCATGCTTTCTCTTCAGTCAATCCTGTTTCGTGAAGATGCTGCTGCATTTCTGAAAAGTAATTTTAAGAAGATACTGTATGTTACCGGGGGCACCCTGGCTCTTTGTTTTATCGTTTATGTTATGCAGAGTTATAATGGGGGCATTGATAAAAATATTATTGATGCTTATACTGATAAAGATGGTAATAATGAATTTGGGAAAGCCATTGTAAGCGGATTGAAAGAAGACCGTAAGGCGATGTTTCTTTCACAGGTTTTGAGATTAGCTGGTTTTGTTGCCCTGTTACTCGCTGTCATCTTCCTTTATTCCCGCAAAACAATCAATTCGTTAGTAGCTATTGTTATTTTAGGCGCTGTGTCGGTGATTGATTTAATGGCAGTTGGCGGTGATTATCTGAACGAAAACTTCTATCGTTCCACTGATGAGCTCACAGCTGAAAACTTTACACCGTCAGATATAGATAATCAAATTAAGCTGGATAAAGACCCTCATTTCCGTGTATTTAATACTGCAGGCGATCGCTTTAGTGAGTCAAGAACTTCTTATTTCCATCGTTCTGTAGGGGGTTACCATCCGGCCAAGCTTCGCATTTACCAGGATATAATTGAAACTTATTTAAGTGCTGCCCCAAGTACTGATGTATTGAGTGCATTGGATACAAAATATATTTTATTGCAGGACCCGCAAAGTGGCAAAACAGGTATTCAGCAAAATCCTTTGGCCTATGGACCTGCCTGGTTCATTAAAAACATCAAGTTTGTGGACGGCCCCGCTAATGAATTAACAGCAATTGGAAATACAAGCTTAAGAGATACTGTGATTCTTGATAAGAGTTTGGAGAAAATGATTCAGCAACCTTCCTATGATTCCACTGCCTATATAAAACTGGTGAAGTATGATAATGATGCTATAGAATATTCATTTAATACTGCTACTCCACAGTTTGCAGTGCTGAGTGAAGTATATTATCCCTTTGGCTGGAATGCATACATTGATGGCAAAAAGGCTGATCATGTAAAAGCTGATTATTTCCTGAGAGGCATTGCATTACCTGCGGGTAATCATAAGTTGGAATTTAAATTTGAACCGTCAAGCTATTATACCGGAAGAACCATATCATTTGTTGTTTCCATTATTTTACTGATACTTATTCTCGGAACTATTTTCTGGGAATGGAAGAACAGCAGAGCCAAAGCCTGATGAAGAAAATAGCGGCCATCGTTCCTTATACCTTTCTGCCCGGACAATCAGGCGGGCAGAAACTCATTACCGGATTTTATGATGCCTTAGGAAAAGAAACAGAGCTGCATCTCATTGGTACGCCAGAAAATGATGAAACATTAGCTACTACCTATCAACTCCAAAAATTATTGAATGCAAGTCGTTTGCGCTATGCAGATGTATTTTCCTTTTTCCGTATCAGAAGCTACTTACTTCAGCACAAGATCGAATGGCTGTTTATTGAACACCCTTATTTAGGATGGCTGGCATGGTTACTGAAAAAAGCAACTGGTGTAAAATTAGTTATTCATACCCATAACATCGAGCATCAACGTTTTCGTTCTATTGGTAAATGGTGGTGGCCTTTGTTAAAAGCATATGAAAGATGGGTTCTTAAAAAGGCTGATCTTGTTTTTTGTATTACAGAAGAAGACAGGCTTGGTTTTATCAATAAACTATCGATCAAAGAAGAAAAATGTTTTGTAATTCCTTACGGTATTCCCCGGCAATCACCGCCAAGTGATAAAGAGCCAACAAAACGATCAGTTTGTGAAGAACTAAATATCAGCACGGATACAAAATTTTTATTTTTTAATGGCGTGCTCAATTATCAGCCAAACACCGAGGCATTGGATGTGATTCTTCAGTATATCAATCCGCTGCTCTTAACATCCGGCCTGAACTATAAAATTTTAGTGGCCGGCAAAAATTTACCAGCTGCATATGATGAATTAAAACCATGGAACGATCAGCATGTTCTTTATCTAGGTTTTGTAAATGATATTGATCGCTACACCAAAGCCGCAGATGTATTGTTGAACCCTGTACAAAGCGGTGGTGGCGTAAAAACAAAAATGATAGAAGCGTTGTCATTAAATACTTCTGTTATATCTACAGAAACAGGTGCTGCAGGTGTTACCAAAGAAGTTTGTGGCGAAAAATTAATAGTGATTGCTGATAATGACTGGAATGCATTTGCGAGTGCAGTTGTAAGTTCTGCTGACAGAACAGCAACCATTCCGGCAGTGTTTTATCGAACATTCAGCTGGAGGAATATTGCAGAGAAAGTTTTGAACTTACTTTAAAACAAAGACAACACTTTGCCGGTAATTTTCTGAACAATCAATTTTATATAGTACCGGGCATTTTCTTTTACCAGGTAAATTATTTTCAAAAAGAATAAATTCAAAGCTGAGGAGCTTGCATACTTCATTATTTCAACTTCATGCCGCATCATTACACGCTTAAGTTGAAGTTGCTTTCTTACATCCGTACTTCCACTGTTAATATGAATAATTTCTGTTTCACTTAAAAATTCATGCTTATAGCCCAATTGTTTCATCTGCATACACCACAAGTGATCTTCACCATACATAAAAAAACGATCATCTAATTTCTGACCGGGAAGCTCATGTAAGATTTCTTTTTTGAACATAAAGAAAGCACCGTTGAGCCAATCGCACTCAATATTAAAATCTGCTTTAAAGTACCTGCCCAGCATAAGTGCAGCTCTTTTTCGATATGGCATCAGATATAAAATAAAACGAAACAAATCAAGCAACTCCCATTGTATCGTTCTGAATTTCCTGGCGGTGTGTTGCAGTCTTCCATCCGGATAAATCATTTTACAACCCAGTACTCCGGTTGTCTTATTTTGGGCAAGAGTTGCGGCACATACTGAAATGGCATCTTCTTTCAGATAAGTATCACTGTTCAGCAACAATATAATATCGCCCTTCGCATGGGCGATACCAAGGTTATTACCGCCAGCAAATCCGGTGTTGGATTTACTTTTAACTAAAACAATTGAAGGAAATATTTTTTGGAACTCATCCGGGTCACATGCTGTTGAAGCATTATCAACAAGAATGATTTCATAGGTTGTATTCTTAGTAAACTTTATTACAGATGCAATGCATGCTGATGTGAGTTGAAACGTATTATAATTTATGATGATAATGGATACCATTATTTCACTTTTGTCTGCTCACCAGGTTAATAAAAAAAGAAAGTGTCATTGTTAATTTTGAAATTACACCAATCCGCAACAATTTAATTCCAAAAAATGATTGCATGGCAAGCATTCGCCTCACAGCAGGTATTGTACAAGCCGCACCCAAGTATTTTTCAAATTCAGCAATTGTAATCACATTTATGTTTCGGTACAAGCGCCAGTAAAAATCATAAACATAAATGTTTTTAAGAATTCCTGTTCCGTGTTTTTCCAGCAATCCCATGCTTTCAGGAATTTCAACACTTGCATTTCTGAAAACAAAAGCTGTAACCTGGCCGGAGTGCATCCCTACATCAATAACCGCTTCATGTAAATATGCAAACTTAATACCTGTTTTAAATAAGCTTGTGTAAAAATCAAAATCAATGAGCCATTTAAATTTTTTGTCATAGCTGTAAGGTTTGCATTTACTGCTGATGAGCGTACAACTTGGATTGCCCATGAATGTTTTAAACAGGTTGAGATAGCTTAACCTCAATAAAAACACTTCGTAACGGGAACAGAAAAACTCCTGTGTTGTTCCCTTATCGAGGTAAACGTTCCTGAATGCCGAAAAAATAAAAGAAGCATCAGGATTTTTGTTTACTGCATCAGCAAACCGTTGAAGCGAATAATCATACCGAAACCAATCATCATGATGCATAATTTTTATCCAGTCGCCTTTTGTTTTTTCAACTGCATGGTTCCAGTTGGCTGGTGTTCCTAAAGCCTGCGTATTGTGATAATACCTGATGGGTAAATGTTGGTATTTTTCCTCAATTAAAAGCGCTACACTATTATCCCTGCTGTCATCACTTATGATAATTTCATAATTAGTAAATGTTTGTGTTTGAATGGAATTGAGCAAATGTTCCAGTTTTTCGCCACTATGATATGCAGGTATGCAGATTGAAATCAACATGAATGTTTATTTTAACAAGCCCTTGCTTTTCATCTCATCTAAAGAATGATTGTAATTACTTGTTTCAGAAGGTTGTTTCATTACCCATTCACAAAAATGTTTGAGGCCTTCATTAAAAGAATACTTTGGTTGAAAACCCAGCTCTTTTTGTATCAGGCTCAAATCAGCATAGTTATGGCGTATATCCCCAATTCTGTAATTACCTGTGACTGTAAGCGGCACCTGCTTGTTATAATTCTTCATGAGCTCATTTGCTACTTCAAGCACTGTAGTTGGCATGCCACTTCCTACATTGTAAACAGCTGTACCGTTACTATCATTTTCTATTCCTGCAATTGTTGCATCTGTTACATCATCAATAAAAACAAAGTCACGGCTTTCTTTTCCATCTTCAAAAATATTTATGGGCAATCCATTTCTTATTTGTGTAGAAAAAATGGACAGGATACCGGTATATGGATTTTTTAATGACTGCCCCGGCCCGTATACATTCTGATACCTGAATGCAACAGCCGGAATATTTTTAGCAGCACAGGCCACCAGTACCATTTGCTCCTGGTTTTGTTTTGTAATGCCATAAATACTTGACGGATGAATCTTTGATGTCTCATCAGTTGGCAAAAGTTGTAACGGGTCTGCTTCATCTTCACCAAACAATTCAAAAATACCTTTATCTAAATATTCCTGTTCTCTTGCTTTAGGATAAACAACTCCCGTCTTTTCAGACCAATATTTTCCTTCACCATAAATAGAGCGGGATGATGCAACGATTACTTTTTTTACAGATGTGGGCTGATTGGTTATGATATCGAGCATTAAAGCCGTGCCTCCCACATTTACATCTGTGTAGCGTTTTATTTCATACATCGATTGACCAGTGCCCGTTTCTGCAGCAAGATGTACAATTACCTCCTGATTACTGATGCATTGCATCCAATCATCATAATTACGAACATCACCTTTAAAAAAATTCACTTTTCCCGAAATAGATTGAAACAAAGGTGATGTTAATGCTGGATCTTTCCCGTGAATTTGTACACTCAGGTTATCCAACACACTTACTTCATATTCTTTGCTTACCAGCTTTAATGCAAGATTGGAACCTATAAAACCCGCACCACCGGTGATTAGTACTTTTTTCATTTTCGCTAAATAAATTCACCGGCAGCATTTGTTTTTTGCCAGTTACCAGTTTCATAATTAAACCGTTTTATAATTATTGCCGGAGTACCTGCTGCTACACAGTAATCAGGAATATCTTTAAGAACTACTGCATTTGCAGCAACGACACTGTTACGCCCAACTGATGCGCCAATGATACATACATTTTCGCCCAGCCAGGCTCCTTCTTTTATTTCAACTTCATTTACCGCAACAACCGGCTGGTCAATCACAGGCATTGCAATGTTTGTGTAAGAATGTGTATTGTCGCTTATATACACTTTATCAGCTATCAGCACTTTCTTTCCGATTCTTATTGAAGAAACTGCATAAATATGACTGAAACGGCCAATATAAGTATTACTGCCAATGCTGAGCTTACAAATGAAATTACCTGTATGAGGCACTACAGCAAGCCAGGCGCCATCTGAAATGATCACATCATTTTCGATAAAAATTCTGCCGGGTCCGTCAATAGCAGTAGGCTTTACAAGCACTGAATTTTTACCAAAACTGCCCAAAATAATGCGGTAGTAATAACAAAAAACCCTTTTCCGAAAAAATGCTGATATTGTTTTTAAAATCTTCATTATAAACCTTCGCCTATATTTTTTCCAAAATACATACTTTTGACAAAATCGTTCAATTACTGAACTTACACCAAATGGCTTCAATACAAGGGATTCTTTCCGGCTTTCTGTCAAAACGTAAAGAGCAAAAATATGTAAATCAACTTAAGCTTGCTGTTTCAAAAAGTAATTTATACTCAAATCTGTATGAAGATAAAGTTTGTTTCAGCCATATAGGACTTTTGGGAGACATCATTTATTCTGTTCCTGCAATGCTTGCATTGGCAAATGGAAAAAATATTGATCTCTGCCTTGACGTTACCCGGCAATCCATGTATCCTGACAGTTATAAACACTATAATAAAAACAAAATACTTACTGAGAAAAGTATTGAATTCATAAAGCCATTATTACTTTCAAATAAAGCAATTACCAATTGTTTAAAACTGGAAGACCAAAGGATTGACTATGATTTAAATGAATTCAGAAATTACCCGTTTGATTACCGAATGGGCAATATCTGCCGCTGGTATTTTTTAACCTTCGGAGTAACGTATGACCTTACCAAACCATGGCTTTTTGCTCAACCAAATGTTCAATACAGGGATGAAATTATTATTGCACGGAGCTTCAGATACAGGGCGCCTGAAATTTCATATACGTTTATGCAGCAATACAAAAACGTTTCCTTTATTGGGCTTGATGATGAGTATGCTGATATGAAAAAAGCGATTCCCTCACTCAAACGTATTACAGTAACCAATGCCCTTGAAATGGCACAGGCAATAACAGGTTGTAAATTTTTTATTGGCAATCAATCTTTTCCTTTTGCAGTTGCAGAAGCAATAAAGGCAAAACGTGTGCTTGAAGTGTGCCCGCAATGCCCCAACGTAATTGTAGATGGCCCGGATGGTTACGACTTTTGCTATCAACCTCAATTTGAAAAAATCATTCAACACTTAGCTGAAAATTAATAAAGAGATATGAAAGAGTTCATCAGGAAAATAATCAATACCCTTGGCTACGATATTGTAAAATACAATGTACACAGTGCAGATAAAGCAAAAAAAACTTTTCCTGTACATGTTGGTAATTACAACATACTCATGCCCGGAAACAATCCGCTCATAAGTCTTTACAAATACCAACCCTGGTCCAATAGCCAGATCGGAGATTTAGCAAAATTGGTTGTAAAAAAATATGCTGATGCAGTGATGATTGATACAGGCGCTAATGTGGGCGATACTGTTGCAGTTGTAAAATCAAAAGTAGAAATTCCAATTATTGCAATAGAAGGTGATACGTTTTCCTTTTCTTTTTTGAAAAAAAATGCGACACAGTTTCAGAATCTGTTCCTACTAAAAGCATTTCTTGGAGAGGAGCAAAAGAAAATCGCAGTAACGATGGGTAAGGACGGATGGAATAACACCATTATCCCTGATGAGCAGAGCAGCAACCAATTAGAATTAAAAACAATGGACAACTTATTGAAAGATGAAAACCTGTTTAGTAAAAATATCAAATTACTTAAAATTGATACCGAAGGTTTTGATACTATTATTTTACGAGGATGCAGGAACCTGCTGGAAAAACATAAACCTGTGCTTTTTTTTGAATACAATGGAGAAAACATGAAATCAATAAAAGAGAATGGGTACGAAACTCTTATAAACCTGAAAAAATATGGCTACAAACGGGTTCATGTTTATGATTGCATTAATAACCTGATCTTGGTTACAACACTTGAGAATGAAGATTTACTTAAACAATTGGATACATATTCACAGTTAGACAATAGCATGATTAAATACTACGATATGTGTATATTTCATGAAAATGATATTGATCTTTCACTCAACTATAAATAAATTGGCGCTTCAACTATTTATTAGTGAAGCGCCAACATAAATCAAGTTTACAACTAAAATAGCGTTATTGAACTACAAGCCTTTGAGTAACAACTTCTTTGCCGGCACTCACTTTAATAAGATATACACCCGGTTGTACTCCTGGTTTAACTGATAGTACATTTTTACCTGTCACTCCTTTTATGGACATAATATTAGAAATAGCTCTTCCATTGATATCAAAAATCTGAACAGTCAATTTTTCAGGTTTTTGTAGTAAGATTTCCACACTTACATTATTTCTTGAAGATGGATTCGGCCAAACAGACACTTTAAAATTTGCCCGATTCATATTTCCTATCCCCGAAACTATATTGTAACAAATTTCAAGTTTTGGCCGGATAGCCGCATTACTATGATTGCTCGATGCAAACGTCATGGAACGATAAGGTGTTTCATCAATTGCTTTCAACAAGAAACCATAGTTGCCATTGGTTCGCATATCCAGTATCAAAGAAGTAACATCTATGTTTGTATAATTCTGAGTTGTAGAAGTACTGGTAGCAAGTGTTACCTGATTAGAAGTTGTTGTTGCCGGTTGATTATTCCACGTTACGGTTGAAGGTGACCAATCTGCAGTAATACGTTGTAAATACGCTGCGTTAGCACCAAACATAGGATCAACAAGGTTACCATTCAAAGGAGCTGTGGTAACAGCATACAATGAAATTTTCGCACTGGTAATAACTGCATTGGAAGGTATGCCGCTCAAATCAAATTTAATCAACCCCCGCAAATTGGAGGGATTGCCGCCTGATGTCCACGCATGTGCATCCAGTTCTGTATAATCCCCAAAATTACCCCCCGGATAAAATGACGCTATCACAGCATCTTGGCCAGTTGCACCGTCTGGCTGTAAGGTTATACAAACGGGAGACTGAGCATTAGAGATAATTTGAAATAAAAGAAGTAGAGTTGAAATTAAATAAAATTGCTTCATAAAGTGATACTTGTCGTTTCTAAAAAGAATATGATGCAGTTACGTATTTTTAATATAAATGTCGCCTGCAAAAGAGTCCCTAAATTTTTCTTGATTTACATATTCAATCATCTTATTTAAAGAAATCCATGAGTTCAATTGCAATTTGGGCTCCTCTCCAATTGCATAGTTTGCTGAGAGATTTTTGTATTTCGAATGAAGTATAGAAAGACATTGAAGAAGGTTATCTATTTTTTCCGGAACGGCATATTCAAAAGACAAATACTGAAAGGGTTTGGAAAGTCCTAATAACACATCCGGCTCAAAACCTTCTACATCAATCTTAATAAACTGCGGTTCACCATATTCTTCCACCAATGAATCCAGAGTTACGAGTTTAATTTTTTCAGTACGATTCCATTCATTTCTTGAAAATCTTGATTTTTTAAACTCATTGATCCAATCTTTTGAGAAAGTTGAGACCTGGGGATTTCCATCATTAATAAAAAAATCTAGTTCACCAATTTGAGCACCAGCGCCTTTTTTTAAAACGATTGCCCTGCTACCAAACTTTTTTGTGAGAAAATCATAGCACTTCTGCTGAGGTTCCAGCGCCACTACCTTTGCTTGTAGTTTTAGAAAAATTTCTGTTCTGTTTCCATAGTTAGCACCAATATCGAAACATAATGTACCGGGGCTTATAAACTGCTGATAAAAATAAACCCGGTCATGAAAAAGTTTCTTTTGAACTTTATCATACTTTGTTGGTAAAAAAAATTTTTTTATTCTAGTCAGAGGACCATATTGATGAGAATTGTTCATTTTATTTCAAATTTACATTTCCTTATGAATCTTCAAAATCTAATGCTTCAAACGCATGATTTTTTTGACTTCAATTTTATTGAAACAAATAAACAATGTTAAACAAAATGGTTATCAGGGCTACTATAAACATTATTCAATCTTCGACTGAGGTGCTTAAAACTCTACATCATCTATCAAAGAACTTAAAAAAAGGTCTAAAAATGATAGAGACCAAATTGGGTATTTTAATTATAAGTGCAACGGCTTGGTTTGCTAATTAGAGTAAAAATATCCCCTCAGCTCAAAATAATAAAATCAGTAAAGGACAAACTGACAACTGTGCAGATTTTTGGTATAAGTGTGCAAATTAAACACCTATTTAACCTTAAGTCTTACCAGCAACTCCTCTTTTCGCCTTGTTGCCACTTCTAATTGCTTGCCATTAACCATTTCCACACTGCCACCTCTTCCCTTTAAATACTTTGATACTTTTTTGATATTGACAAGACAAGAATGATGAATACGAAAAAAAATGGAGTCAGGCAGCAATTCCTCAAAATCTTTTAACGTTCTAGAACTGATATATTTTCTACCAGTCTCTGCAAAAATATTTGTGTACCCTCCGTTTGACTCGAAATACAGGATATCAGCAATGTTAACAAATTCAAGATCTTTACCGGGTATTTGTAATGCCATTTTTTGATTTTCTGATTCCCCAGACGACCTATTTTCAGACAAGTTCATTAAACGCATATTAACTGACTTCAGATGAATACGCTCTAACACCTTCGCTATCGATTTTTGCATTTCCTCAATATTTACAGGCTTGAGAAGATAATCAAGAGCAGAATATTTAAAAGCTTTTATAGCATACGCATCAAATGCAGTAACAAAAATCACCTCAAAATTAATTGGCTTCAGTTTGTCAATTAAATCAAACCCATTACCTCCGGGCATTTCAATATCCAGTAAAACAAGGTCAGGAGTACTTTTATGAATTAGTGTTACAGCCTCTGTAAGGCTACCGGCATCTCCAATTATTGTTACTTCCGGACAATAACGACTTAACAGTTCCATTAAGACCCTGCGATTCTTAGGTTCATCATCCACAATTATGGTGCGCAGCTTCATTAAGAATATATTTACTGATTGATTGGTAAGGTTACTTTCACTTTTGTACCTGCAGCTTTACCGGTTGCATCGTATAAGTCTTCGACAGTTGCACTTATGTTCTGCTTATTTTTTTTATTCAGAGCATGTATACGCTTCATGGTTATCTCCATACCCCTTGACTGATACTCTATTACATTTTCAGTTTTTTTATTCAAAGATGCCATACGACCAATTCCATTGTCTGAAATAATACAAATCAATTCATTTTCCTTTTTAGAAAATGAAATTTCGATAACTCCTGAATTGTCTGAAAGGTGACGTACTCCATGACGAACTGCATTTTCTGCGAACGGCTGTAATAACAGAGGAGGAAACAAAATCTCACTAGTTGAAATATCCTTATCTGCAGCAATTGAAAAGGAAAACTTATTTTCCAGCCTGCTTTCTTCAAGTTTTAAATAATCTGTGAGATACTGAATTTCTTCCTGCAATGATATTTCGTTGCGTGCCGAAAAATCAAGAGTTTGGCGAATTAACCTTGAAAAAGAGGAAATAAAATAATTGGCACCCGCTACATCTTTTTCAATTACGTATTGCTGAATAGAATTAAGGCAGTTAAAAATAAAATGAGGATTCATTTGTGCTTTAAACGCCATTTGTTCAAGATTAGTAATAGCAGCCACCAGCTTGCTTTGTTCTTCTTCTTTCTTACGAATGTTCTTATATCTCCTGCTTAAAAAGAACCAAATAATTGCTGTTGCTGTAAATAAAAACAGCAGTTGTACCCACAACTTTTGAAAAAACTTCTTTTCGATAATAAAACTCCTTGTAAGTACATCGCTTTTAACCCCATATTTATTTACAGAATAAAGCTCCAGTTTATAATTTCCCGGGGGAAGAGAAGGATAGCTTAAGGTTGTTGCAGATGTTGTTTGCCAAGCTGTGTCAAGGCCAGAAAGGCGGTAATAATACTTGATTTCACGGCCTGATTTATAGGAAATTGTACTATAGTAGAAAAGAATATTATTTTGTGATTGCTTCAAAGTAAATTTATCAGCATCAGCCCCTTTTGATATACCTGAAACAACAATATCATCCGGCACCAGTTTGCAAATAGAAGTTTGCTTCAGTACTTTTTCTTCAAACACATCAACCCCTTCATCGCTTCCTGCATAAACTTTACCGCTTTTTACGTATACTGTTTTGATATTATCTGAAGAAAGTCCATCCGAAACACCATAATTTGCCAGTTGGATTGGTTGGCTTGAAACATCAATTTTGCAAACTCCTTTCGCTGTAGCGAGCCATAACGTATTACCATCCACAAAAAGGTCGTGACAAATATTAGAAGACAACCCGTTTGTTTGATTTAACGTACCTGTTACTTTTCCACTTTTAAACCCAATTAGACCATTATTATGGGTAGCGAGCCAAAGTACGCCATTTGCCGCTCTACGTATACGAATGATCCTGCTACTTAAAAGTTTATTTTTTTGCGCTGCATAAATTGGTTTTTTATCCGGCGGGATAATTACCAGCCCGTCTAAAGTGCCTACATAGGCCGTATCACTTTCATAAAATACACTTGTGGCCCGTTCTTGCATAAACGTATCGGTAAATTGCATCTTTTCAACTGAAAATAGTACTGCTGAAGAATTGCTTCCTACAATATAATCTTCATTGTTTACTCTATATATATCTTTAAACGAAAACCCATATTTGGAAAATAAATAGTTTCCTGAGTTGATTTCAACTACTGCTAAAAAACCGGACAGACCTACAAGAGCTCTATTTTTGATCAATGGTAAATAGCAAAAAAACAACTGATTTCCCCTCTTCAAAGTGAGAGGAATCAGATCTACTGGCTTTTGAAGTTTATTCTCTTTTTCACTAAATCCGCTCTTATACCCATCTCTGTAAAGAACCTGAACTTCATCTGACTTATCAGTAAAAAATGCTGACACTGCTAATCTTTTCCCGCTATTACTTACGGACCTATAGTTTTTAATATTTTCAGAATTCAGACGGAACACACCATTACCTAATGATGAAAACCATGTGTTATTTTCAGCATCTTTACAAAAACCTGAAATACTAATACCCGGAAAATAATGCCTGATATCAACATTCTTTGATGATGAACATTCATAAACACCATTTAACGTACATAAATAAAGAAATGAATCAGCATGTGCTTGAATTCTGAGTGTATTTTGATAAGGTAATGAAAGAGTGTCTTTTCTTGCAGTAATCAAGTTTACAGATACGAGGTATTTTTCCACAAACGCATTATGATAAATCAACCGACTTCCGTTAATAAAATCTTCCCCAATACCAAATGCAGCATCGGGATAAGAATTCACTTTACGAAACCCTACTCCAGTAACATAAGAATATAAATCTCTGCGGTTAAGCACCCAAAACCCCTCTTCATTTTTTTGGCCAACAGCTGTAAACTCGGGCATCTTATTATCTATCAATTTCGAGTATGTTGAAATCTTATTATTTGTTTCAATTACAACTAACTGATTTCTTGCCATTAAAACAACATTCCCATCTTTATCATCACAAATACGTGTAATTACACCTTTAATTGTTAGCTTTTTTAGAATATCATCATTCTCCTGATTATAAATCTTTCCTTTATAGTAGTAGCAAATTGATTTTTTAAAAGGGGCCATCCACACCCGCCCCTTTATGTCACAGTATAGATAAATGATTTCATTATCTGGCAAACCCTCTGATGCTGTAAAGTTTTTAAAATTCGTTCCGTCAAAGCGGCTTACTCCATTTTCTGTTGCAAACCACATAAAGCCGTCCTTATCCCGGCACATAGAATAAACGGTATTACCTGCCAGCCCGTCCTTTGTGGTATAATTTAATGAGCTGTATGTTTGCGCCGAACTCTTATACCCAATACAAAAGAGCACAAAAAAAAGAAATGATCTCATAAGAAGAAGGCAGTTTGCCGTATAAAAATAATTCTTTACACCTTCAGCATCTCCAAAAATCTATTCATCCCTTTCTTCCGCTCCTCCGTTAATTCATATGCAATATGATGGTGATAGTATTTCTGCAGATCAAAAGCCGGGTATTTCTGGGCTTCGGCAATTTCTGTGAGTTTATTTAATCCGGCAGCATTAGCAGCATTAAACTGCTTGATCCATGCATCATTCATCGGCTTTACACTTGCCCAAACGGCAAACACGAATGATAAACCCGTCATGGCACGCCATTCAGCTGCCAGATCATATACGTACGTTGATAACCTCCTTTGTTCAAAAGCCCTGTCACCAATAACCAGCGCAGCTGTTGTGCCTTGTATTTTGGTTCGGTAACTTTCATCCTGTGCCGAAACCAAAACAGGTTGGATTCCCCAGAATTCACGCATCAACAGTTTTAATAAAGCGGCTGAAGAACGACTTTGATAATCCAGGTAAATCGTTTCAATTTTTTCAAGTGGAACTTCACTGAACAGACAAACCGAAGCGACATCATGATCGGTCGCAATTCCATAATCGCTCACTACATACCAGTCATGCAATTGAGGCAATTGTGCCACCGGCACCAACCCCACATCCACCCGACCCTCTTTCAGCATATCCGCAACATGAGCAGGGTAATCGAGTAATAACTCATGCTGCTGCAAAAAGCCTGCATCCTGCATACCATACAGCAACGGCTTTGTGTTTAAATAACTAACGGCTCCTACTTTTATCTTATGCCCTTCACTCATAATATTAATGGAAAAGTATATGGCATAATGTCGACTTATAAAACAACACAGGAAGTTTTGTAACGTCGGTATTCTCCAATTCAATTACTTTTGCGGGGCAAAGAAAAGACTTTTTTGGTAGTCGGCTGTTGATAACAATCAGGCTTCAGTTGCGTCGCACACTTGTACGCCTGTACCCTTACTCATCTGTTCGGCTGCACTAATAAATTTCAACATGGAATTACAAAATCTCACTGCTATTTCTCCCGTTGATGGGCGTTACCGCAACCAATTGCAGCACCTGGATCTTTATTTTTCAGAATATGCACTCATCCGGTATCGTGTTCATGTGGAAATCGAATATTTCATCTTTCTTGCTGAAAAAAAGTTTTTCAAATTATCTGCATCCCAGGTAAAAGCTTTAAGAAAAATAGTAACAGATTTCAATATTGAAAAAGCAATTGAAATAAAAAATCTTGAAAGTGTTACGAATCATGATGTAAAAGCAGTAGAGTATTTTTTGAAACGTGAACTGGAGGACCTCCATTTATCAGATTTGAAAGAATGGGTTCATTTTGGCTTAACATCGCAAGATATCAATAACACTTCCATTCCTCTTTTGTGGAAAGATGCCATAGAACAGGAGTTGCTTCCATCATTCAGTAATTTATTGCTGCATTTACAGTCACTGGCTAAAGAATGGAAAAACATTCCTTTGCTGGCACGTACCCACGGCCAACCTGCTTCTCCTACCAAACTGGGAAAAGAAATGCTGGTATTTACGGAACGTTTGCAAAATCAATTGGATTATTTAGCACAGCTTCCTTTTACGGCAAAGTTTGGAGGCGCTACCGGCAATTTCAATGCACATCATATAGCCTTCCCAAAAACAAACTGGCAGAAGTTCGGAAATGAATTCGTGGAAAAGCGTTTGGGTCTTCAGCGTCAGCAATACACCACGCAAATTGAGCATTATGATACGCTGGCAGCACAAATGGATGCCATCAAACGCATCAATACGATTTTAATTGATCTGTGCCGTGATGTATGGACCTACGTATCCATGGATTACTTCAAACAAAAGATCAAAAAAGGGGAAGTGGGCAGCAGTGCCATGCCACACAAAGTAAACCCCATTGATTTTGAAAATGCTGAAGGGAACTTGGGAATTGCCAATGCACTGCTGGAACATCTCAGCGCCAAACTTCCTGTTTCAAGATTGCAGCGTGACCTTACAGATTCAACTGTTTTAAGAAACCTTGGAGTTCCCTTTGCGCATACCATTCTTTCTTTGAAGTCAATTGACAAAGGATTGAAAAAGCTTTTATTGAATGAAGAAAAAATAAAACAGGACCTGGAAGCGAATTGGGCAGTGGTGGCAGAAGCGATTCAAACCATTCTCCGCAGAGAAAATTATCCGAATCCTTATGAAGCACTCAAAGAATTAACAAGAGGCAATGCTGCCATTACACAAAAAAGTATTCATGCGTTTATTGATGAATTAAAGATCAGCGCTGCAGTAAAGAAAGAATTAAAAAGCATAACCCCTTATAATTATACAGGGATTTTTTAATTGCAATTTTCTGCGTAGATTTAATCTACTTTTCACATCAGTTCTCTATGATCTGCAACTTGAGAAAAATCATTACCTTTATCTTCCTTTTTGGAAGCATTTTTCTTCCCGATAAAGGGATTTCACAAGTTTGTTCAGGTTCGCTTGGAACCCCAATAGTTAATGTAACTTTTGGAAGTGGAAGTTCTAACCCGGGGCCACAAATACCCGCTTTACTTCCCGGGGCTACAACCAATTACAACTATGCAAATTATGCTACAGGCTCTCCACCATCCGTAATTTATGATGGAGATTATGCACTTGTGAATCAAGTGCCTTATAATCCCGCCTGGTATTCAGGTTCAACCGACCATACAGGTAACCCTAATGGTTATATGGCTTTTTTTAACTCAGCCCCTACACCGGGGGAATTTTATCGTCAAACTGTTTCAGGCCTATGCCCGGGAACCACTTACGAGTTTGCGACCTGGGTTGCGAATGTTCTGAACCCTTCAGTTCTTCCGGGTGCCATACTACCCAACATAACATATAAAATTCTCAATCCATCTACATCAGCGATTTTGGGCACTTATAATACCGGAGACATCCCAATGGCCAGCTCAATGATATGGCGACAATATAGTTTTTTGTTTGTTACACCAATAGCAACAACATCAGTTACACTTGTTTTAGAAAACAATAACGTTGGCGGAAATGCACAACCTGGTAATGATTTGGCATTGGATGATATTACGTTCAAACCATGTGGCCCCGCAATAACAGCTTCAGTGAACACAACAGCAACTTGTGCTGGGCAGACAATAAATCTATCTGGCAACTTAACAGGCTCTTTAAATAATCCGGCGTTTCAATGGCAAATAAGTTATGATGGTGGTAATACATTCTCAAACATTAACGGTGCCTCAACAAGCAATTATATATTACCAGGTTTGGCACCGGGAAATTATAAATTACTTTTACTTGCCGCTGAAGCGTCTAATATTAATTCTCCAACATGCCGGTTTATTTCTAATGTTATTGATGTAACTATAACTTCTCCCCCATCCACTATCGCATTTGATCTAACTCAACCAAACTGCACTTCTGCGTTTGGAACCGTTACTGTAACAACTCCAACAGGATCCAGTTTTGAATATAGTATTAATGGATCCAATTATCAATCATCTAATCAATTTTCAAACATTAGTCAGGGTAACTATTCGCTTACTGTTAGAAATATTGCCAATGGGTGTGTATCCGTTCCATTGTCATTTACTGTTAATACTCCCCCGGCCATACCATCTGCACCGCAGGTTTCTCCAATTACTCAGCCTAATTGTACAGTACCCACTGCCTCATTTACAGTAACATCACCGATTGGGGCAGGTTTGGAATACAGCATCAATGGGACCAATTATCAAACTAGTACTGGTTTTTCAGGGGTGGCGCCCGGATATTATGATCTAACTGTTAGAAATACATCAACCGGGTGTGTATCTTCTTCTACCGGAATTTATATTAATCCTCCTCCATTAGCACTTGGAATGCCTACACTTGCTTTAGAACAACCCACCTGTATTGTACCTACAGCAACAATATATGTTTTGATGAATGACTCTCCATTAGAATACAGTTTGAATGGAGGCAGTTATCAATCATCCAATACATACACTTCGCTACCCCCGGGTAATTACACGGTAACAGTTCGTAATACAAGTACAGGATGTATTTCGATGACAGCTACAGCTGTTATTAATCCGGTACCACAGCCGCCTGCTGCACCAGTTATAGGTAACATTATTCAACCAACCTGCAGTTTACCTGCCGGCAGTATACAAATCTCATCACCATCAGGAGCTGATTTACGTTACAGTATTGATGGTGCCAATTTTCAAACATCACCCAATTTTACAGGGATAGCACCCGGTAATCATAATGCTGTTGTTTTAAATAATGTTACAGGGTGTATTTCATCACAAACACCATTTACAATTGATAATACTCCTGTATTGCCGCCAACTGCTGATGTTATGATTACACAGCAACCTTCCTGCACCAATGCAACAGGCAGCATTTTAATCAGCAGCCCTGTAAACAGCAATTACGAATACAGCATTAATGGGAATAGCTATCAATCTTCTCCTGTCTTCAGTAATCTTGATACCGGCACTTATTCAGTAACGGTAAGGGACAGGCTAAACGGATGTGAATCCATTACTGCCAGCATTCGAATAACAGCAGACATTGCAAACAAAGGAGGCTACTATCTGCCCAACGCATTTACTCCCAATAAAGATGGCTTGAATGATTGCTTTGGTGTTAAAAACTGGGGATTGATCACAGAATTCAAACTGGCAGTATATAACCGTTGGGGTGAAGAAGTATTTTATACCACAAACCCTTCTAATTGTTGGGATGGAACATACAAGGGCGTACAGCAAAACCCGGGCAATTATGTATATCATATCAAAGCAGTGAGTTTATGTGGTATTGTAGAACGAAAAGGTAATCTGGCGTTGATTCGATAACTTATATTCAAAAACATTTCAAATAAATTTGTTGCTTTCAATATTTCATCCCATATTTGACCTATCCAATATCAATTAAAAGCCATCGGACATCCAAGTCCTCCGAAAAACTTCCTTCTGGAAGTTTTTTTCGTTTATAGACTCTCCTCTTTTATTTCTTCAACTCACATCTTCAATAAAAAAATATTCAGGTGCTTTGTATTTGTGTAAACGAATACTCAGGATGTCATATTGAATACGCTTCCACTGCGGATTTTGGTGGAGGTACTCTTCGCCTGCGTTCATCAGCCGTTCCATTTTTTTGACAGTCACACCCTCCTCAGGATGACCGTAGGTATCAGTGGTTCTTGTTTTTACTTCAATAAAATGAAGTACCTCATTTTTTACAGCAATTACATCCAGCTCAAAATAAGAATGCTTCCAGTTGCGATGCAGCAACTCAAACCCCTGCGCAGTTAACCATTCAGCAGCCAGGTCTTCTCCCATTTTGCCCGTTTCATGATGTTTGGCCATATTTAAAAATAACCAATCTTCTTATCCACAGGTTGAGGAAAAAAGAGCCTTCCACAAAATGCATGAAAAGGAGCCGAATTTCTCTATTTTTGCAGCTTAACGTTTAAAACATGAAGTTCAACAAACAATTTGTTTATAGTTTGGTGGCACTGGTTATAGTTGCTGCATTGTACCGCATCATTCCGAACCGTCCTATGGGTTTTGCACCTCAAATAGCCATTGCCCTGTTTGCAGGTTCTATCATAAAAGATAAAAAGTATTCATTTGCACTGCCCTTGTTGAGCATGCTTATCAGTGACGCTTTGTACCAGGTGTTGTATGTTGCCGGCATCAGCAGTATTAAGGGGTTCTACAGCGGACAGCTTGTAAACTATATTCTCTTTGTAAGCTTAACTGTTTTTGGCTTCTGGATCAACAAGCAAAAAGTGTTACAAATCGCTGCCGGCTCATTAGCAGCCCCTACTGCATATTTTCTTGCCAGCAATTTCCTGGTATGGATCGGTGGCGGCGGTTACGGCCATCCTAAAACATTGGCGGGTTTGATGCAAACTTATGTGGATGGAATACCTTTCTACACCAACAGCTTATGGGCAACAACATTGTTTGCCGGTATTTTGTTTGGTGGTTATGCATTGCTTACACAAAAGAAACCAGCAACAGCGTAATAATCAATTTGAGTTTATATAATTAGAATCCCGCCTTGTGGCGGGATTTTTTATGGAGTGCTCTTAACTTTCAGATCAAACAAGCAGGCAGGGCCTTGTGAATAATGAACAGGGAGGCCGCTTACATCTTTTAAGTCATACAGACCCAGAAAGCCAAACCCGGCACGGGTATACACTTCAATCAACTTTGTATTGTTTCCTATCGTATCCAGGCGAACGTAATCCTTTTGCTGCTGAGCTGCATATTCTTTCGCCCATGTTACGATCATACCTACAAAATCATTCCCTCTAAAATCAGGGTTGGTGGCAATACGGTGAATATAAACTGCAGGTTGGTTGTTTTTTTCACCCCAGATCTGCGCATCGCTGAAGGTTGTTGCCCAAACACAGGCAATGGCATCACCGATTAATAGCTTCCATTGCCGATTTTCTGCTATTTCAGTTTCCACCAGGCTTCTTTCAAACTCCGGCCAAACAACTACTGTTTTTTTGGAACGCTGATAATCTGCTGCCAGTCTGTAAAGGCGAAAGATTTCATCGATATCTGATGAAGTTGAATTGATAATTTTCATGTATGATAAGATTTAGCCTAGAAAAGTAATGAGTTCATTTTTTCCAGATTGCCTGTTTCACCTTTCTACCGCTAATTTTTAAAATCAATTTGCACTAAAAGGTTACGAATGAAATCTGTCCCGCCATATGAGATTTGCTTTGAATCTCTTGATAATCTCATTCACAATTTCCGAATATGAATATTTTTTATTGATTTCAACTGATGCATTAATTCTTCCCTCCCAAATTGGTTTCTCCTGGCTTCCTAAATCAAACATCCTGAGTGCATAGCGCTGTCGTATAATAGCTGATCTTCTGGAAAAACCCATAGATACATCATTAGCATCTGTATAGACCCCTCTTTGCAAAGGCACTATCATTAATATAGCATGTACTTGATTTTCGTTTGCCAATTTTGCTATATAAAGACCCGTTCTGCTTGTATCATCAGCAAGAAAATCTGAGCTTACTTTTACGTTTACCTTTTCAAGCTTTTTCTTTAACTCATCCGCAATATTTTCCATTACAATCCTGTCAATTGAATACCCTGCGTGAACAATCAAAACTGATGGATAATCCTTTTCCTCTTTATTACTATGAATATCATAAACCTGAATTTTATTTGTCAGAGGTTCAGGCATATAACATCCAAATAAAAACAGAGTAATAAAAATCGAAAGTGTTTTGTTCAGCATTGATTTAAATTATTGCAATTTATTATTGTGCTTTGATTTTTACACCTGGAACACCCCCACTCTCATTCCATCAATTGCTGCATTATGATTAGCGGCAGCAATCCCTTCACTGATCACACGTCTTGTTTCCAATGGATCAATAATACCATCTACCCATAAACGGGCGGCAGCATAATAAGGAGTGGTTTGTTTTTCGTAGCGACCTTTGATCTCATCCAGCAATTGCTTTTCATCCTCAGCACTTACTTCCTTTCCCCGTCCGACCGGGTCATCCGGGCGGGCTTTTGATTTCATGGCTGCTACCTGTATCTGTAACAATGTTTTGGCTGCCTGTTCTCCACCCATTACAGCGATTTTTGCCTGCGGCCACGCATAAATAAATCTTGGATCATACGCTTTTCCGCACATAGCGTAGTTGCCTGCTCCATAAGAATTACCAACAATGATGGTGATCTTAGGCACTACACTATTGGCAACTGCATTCACCAGTTTAGCTCCATCCTTAATAATACCGCTGTGCTCACTTCGGCTGCCTACCATAAAGCCGGTAACATCCTGCAAAAACACCAATGGAATTTTCTTTTGATTGCAATTAAGAATAAAGCGTGCTGCTTTATCTGCACTGTCGTTGTAAATAACACCGCCCAGCTGCATTTCATTCTTCTTATTCTTAACGATGGTACGTTGATTGGCTACGATACCTACTGCCCAACCGTCAATACGTGCATACCCACATAATATCGTTTTACCATAATCCTGTTTGAATTGATCAAAATCGCTATCATCCACAATCCGTTCTATCACATCCAGCATATCATACGGTTTTCCATCGGCAGGGAAAATGCCGTACAATTCTTCAGGATTTTTTAGCGGTGCGTTGGAGGTAATACGATCAAACCCTGCTTTCTTTTTTTCACCCAGTTTGCTCATGAGCTTTTTCACTTCATCCAGGCATTCTTCTTCTGTTTTGAATTTATAATCAGCAATGCCGCTTATTTCTGTATGAGTAACAGCTCCACCCAAAGTTTCAATATCTACGTCTTCACCAATCGCTGCTTTTACCAAGTATGGACCGGCTAATAAAATAGAGCCGTTACCTTCTACCATCAATGTTTCATCGCTCATAATGGGCAAATAAGCCCCGCCTGCCACACATGCCCCCATGACAGCGGCAATTTGTGTAATGCCCATAGCACTCATACGTGCATTGTTGCGAAAGATGCGGCCAAAATGTTCTTTATCAGGGAAAATTTCATCCTGCATGGGAAGATAAACACCTGCACTATCAACAAGGTAAATGATGGGCAAATGATTATCCATGGCAATTTCCTGCATCCGTAAGTTTTTCTTTCCGGTGATGGGAAACCAAGCCCCGGCTTTTACGGTTTGATCATTGGCCACGATCACACATTGTCTGCCGCTTACATATCCAACACCTGCAACGGTGCCACCGGCAGGGCAACCACCTTCAGCCGCATACATATCATACCCGGCAAAAGCTCCTATTTCAATAAATGGCGTATCTGCATCACGTAAATAATCAATGCGTTCACGGGCGGTGAGTTTCTTTCGCTCCCTTTGTTTTTCAATTGATTTTTTTCCACCACCCTCGTATATTTTTTGCAATCGCTGCTGCATTTCACTCAGCGACAGTTTCATTACGTCTTCATTCTTATTAAACTGAATATCCATGGCAAATGTTTGTATCGTTGCTGCAAGTTAAGGGCAAATGAGCTAAGATATTTTTCATCAAATCCTCTATATTTGCAGCCCGCCGGGGAATTAGCTCAGTTGGCTAGAGCGCTTGCATGGCATGCAAGAGGCCACCGGTTCGAATCCGGTATTCTCCACAAGCTTTAAAGGTTCGCAGCAATGCGGGCCTTTTGTTTTTTGATCGAAATTATTCAAACAAAAACCCCGGCTCATTGGCCGGGGTTCAAACCCATTGTCATCAGGTCTTTCATATCACGAGTAATATCTATTCCACTACATCATCAACATAGGCGCTGATCCAGCCCACCTGCCCGGTTTTCACCATATAAAACTGCTTGGTTTCATATACACTTTTAAACTGACGCATGATCTTAAGAAGAAGGCCTGTACCTGCCATCAATGATTTTTGATCGAACACTCCATGTACCCGTTTCATTTCTTTTAAAATAGCTTCTTTGTCCAAAGAAGGATCTTTAATGCGTTTGATCAATTCTTCAGGAGTAACAGATTTGAAATTTTTATATAAAGCATCTGCAAATTTTTCTACTTCTTCATAGGTAACCGGAACAACAGCATTGTTCACCAGCTCAGGATAGATCAATGTAGCTACACTCCAGGCAATACCACCACTGCAAACAATATTATCACTCAATGCATATGCTCCGCTGATATTTACTGCATAAATGATTTCGTTATTCTCAGCTCCTTCCAGTACCCGGTTCAATTGTCGTTTGTAATTGGCGAGTGATGGATCGTCAGCTAAATTTTTATCGGCAGCATTCGTAGTACTTCTTGTACCCCAGTTAACATTGAACAACTTAAACTCTGTAGTATTACCGTGAGGGAAATAACCACCTTTTGCATTGCCACTGCCAATATCAATAATGAACGTGTTGTATCTCCGGGCGTTGGGCACGATTCCTAAATGTGACAAGCGGGCTTCCTGGTATACATCGATGACTTCAACTTTACGGCCGGGCTCTTTAATTGTTTCCTGGAATTTCGTAATAAGATTTGATACCCACTCCTGTTTACTTTCTTTTTCAGCCTGTGACTTTACACCACTGCTGATGACTGTAAAAATTCTGCGTGCAGGAATTTTGTATTCTGTTGTAGCAAGCATGTAAAAAGAAACAAAGCTTTTTAACGTTGCGTCAAAAGTGGATTGCGTAAATGAAATAAAATCTGTGTTGAAAGTGCTGTCTTTATGAATATTAAAATTCCCGGTAACCTGGGCACTCTTACTAATTTCAACAACACTGATTTTTACACCTTTACTGCCCACTTCAATACCTGCATAGATATTGCTCTTACTGAATTTTGTTTTAAACGCAGTTTGACCAAAAGATATAACCGAGGCAAGACAAAGTAGTAAAACAATTAATACGGAACTTTTCAGGATAGTTTTTTGCATACTTAATGATTGTCAATCATTCGTAAAAGTACCAATGAAATTTCCCATTTGGGGTAGTTCCTATGGGCTTGGGAGATAATGTGAAGAAATTGTGTGGAAATGTGAACAGTGCAATGAGATGACAATACTCATTATACGGCTAATTCAGCACCAGGTCAGCTTTGCCAATTCGTAAACCGTTTTGATAGAGTTGTAATTGATAACCACCTTTTGAAATTCGATTCACAGGAATAGTTGTATTTAGTTTCCTTGAATCGCCTTTGTGATACTCCCAATTAAGTTTACGGCTGTACTTCATAAAGCCGTCATTTTTACTTTGAAACATTCCAGCCATCCATTGATCATCCTGTACAATATTTCCATCCGGGTCTTTCAGCACCATATAAATACTGGCAGAACCTTCTGCATTGGTTGGGTTTTTTAATTGAAAGGACACTGCAAATTGTTCCGGGTTGTCACCCTCAACGCCGGTTGTTTCTCCTGCAGGTTTGCGTATAGCCTGTAATCCTATTTCACTCGCCTGCAACTGAACATCCACCGGCGCAGCTATTGTTGTTTTTGTTGAAACGTTGCTTTGTTGCTGAACCGCATCAGGTACCAACCTTGTGCTTCCGGAAGTAACGGTGGAAGATGAATTAGGTTGATACAATTGATTGATCTTTTGCTGAAGATTCTGAATTTTTACCAATGCCTTTTTCAAATCTTCTTTGGTAAGATAGGTTTCGCTGAGCATACGGTTGATCTCAATGCGAAGCGTATCAATTTCACTCACTTTTAGTTGCAGCTCCCTGTTTAAAGAATCACGTCCCAGCTTAGCATCCTCCAGTTGAACTACCGCCGATTGATACAAATGGGTAACCGAATCATTCAACTGAACGGTGGTGGCTGATGAATCAACCGGTTGCTGAACTGATGGTGTACTTACAGCTGCATATTTACTCTTGTCGTAAATATGATATACCCATGTGCCGATTAAACACAAAGACACAAGCAACAGTAAAATGGAACGGCTATCCTTCATCTCTAACAAAACTATCCATTTCCTATCCATAAGTTGGCTATGATTAAGACATGTGGAAAAGCTGTGAAATGAAAAAGTCCTGCCGTAGCAGGACTTTTATTGAATCATATCTATCTAATCGAACTTATAATCCTATTACTGAGCAACTTTAAAAGCAACTTTTACTTTTTCCCAGGCAATAGACACAGCATCACCCTTTCCTTCAATCTTCAATTGTTCCTGCATATCTCCGGCAGCGGGCTTAACTTTTACACGCAATACATCATCTCCCTCTTTATAGTCATAAGCGCCCCATTGTTGTGCTTTTTTGTTGAAGATGATCACCCATTCATTCTCGCCGGGTATGGTAAACAATCCATACTTCCCTTTAGGTAATGTTTGTCCTTCTACTTTAATATCAGCATCTGTTTCGAAAGTAGTGGCTTCATTGGCACCGGTACGCCATACCTGACCGTAAGGAACCAGTTTTCCCCAGATTTCACGACCCTTAACAGAAGGAGCTCCATAGTTGATCGTTACATTGGCTGAACCAACTTTAAACTCACTGCTCATAGGAGGTGAAGGACGTTTGCTCTTATCCTGTGCACAGGCTGAAATGGTAAATACAGCAATAAACAACGGTACTAATCCAAGAAACTTTTTCATATTCATATTTTTTAGTTGATAAATGTAAATGAAATAACAGGTGAAAATGGTGATTGTGTTCAGATTTAGATGAAAGGTAGAAGTATTCCATGAACTGTTGGTTGCAACGGTTGAAAAAAAGCGTTAACAATTTTTTTGGAAGAAAGATTTGGACTTTTACGAAAGAATCGTAGCTTTACGAAAATTTCGTAGATGGAAAAGCTAAGCAAGCAGGAAGAAGAAGCGATGCTGGCCGTTTGGAAAACCGGCGAAGCCAATGTGAAAAGTTTTTTAGAAACAATGCCGGAGCCACGCCCTCCATACACAACGTTGGCCAGCACTATCAAAAACCTGGAGAAGAAAGGATTTCTGGAGAGTCGCCAGGTGGGCAACATGTTTTTATATAAACCTTTAGTAAAGGAGGCTGATTATAAAAAGAAATTCATGAATCATGTGGTGAAAGATTATTTCGAAAATTCGTACAAAGAGCTGGTAGCTTTTTTTGCGAAAGAAAAAAAGATCACAGCTGATGAACTGAAAGAGATCATTAATCTTATTGAGAAAAAATAAACTGATTGTATGACCCCACTCTTCTCCTACTTCCTGCAGGGATCACTTGTTACAGCCAGCTTTTTGCTGTTTTATAAATTATTGCTGCGCAGAGATACATTTTTTAAATGGAGCAGGTGGTATTTTGTTACTGCTGCATTGGCCAGCTTTTTATTACCGCTTGTTGATGTATCAGCATTGTTTGCTGATGCTGCCTCTGAAAACCAGGTAATCGCTTATTTACCTGATCTAAGTTTTTCTGCTGTTACATTATCTTCCGATACATGGGAAAATTTTGTGAGTAACCTGCTCTATGCAGGTATTGTGGTAATGGCCGTTCGTTTATTGATGCAAATGATAGCCCTGTTGGAATTGAGAAAAAACAAACGCATCTCTAAACAACATCCGGTAAAAATTATAGAATTAAATGAACAAATCAACCCTTTCTCCTTCTTCAATGAAATTTATGTAAACCCTCATCTGCATACAGAAGCAGAACTGGAAGAGATCATCCGTCATGAACAATTTCACATTCAGCAAAAACACACCCTGGATATTTTGCTGGGTGAAGTATTAACGATCGTATTTTGGTTCAACCCTTTTGCATGGTTACTCAAAAATGAACTGAAACAAAACCTTGAATTTCTTACTGATAAATTGGTACTGGAAACAGGTATTGATGCCAAGCATTACCAGTACAACCTTCTCAAAGTATCCGGATTACAAAACAATATAGCTGCAGCGAATCACTTTCATTTCTTAAAATTGAAAAACAGAATTATTATGATGAACAAACAACAAACACATCCTTATCATGCCATCAAGTTTCTGTTGCTGGTGCCCATAGTAGCATTGCTTCTAATGGCTTTTGCTGAACGGAAAACATTACTGAAAAATTTTAATGAAGTGGTGCTGCACGATACGGTACCGCCGCCCCCTCCACCACCATCAGCTTCTGCTCCAACACCAACTGCTGATGTAAAAGTTGCCAATATTAAACAAATGGATGTGACGAATAAAGACGGAGTAAAAAAAGTTACAGTCACATTGAAGAATGGCAAAAAAGAAACCTTTGACTTAAATAAGGAAGAAGATAAAAAACGCTTTGAACAGAAGTATGGTAAAATTCAAGATCCACCTTCACCACCGGGCTTACCCACATCCCCTGCGGATGTTCAATCGCCTGTTGCACCTGCTGATGTGGTCGTAACACCTACACCTCCGGGATCACCTGACATTGTTACTGCACCAACAGCTTACACCGTTCATCAGCGTAAAGAAGTACCAATGAATGAGAAAGGATATTACCTGAGTATCGCTGACGACAACGGTGAATGTGTGGTGATTGTAAAAGATAAAACCAAAAAGATTCTTGAAGCAATTTTATTAACTGACTGGAATAAAAAGGAAAGTTTTTATGAAAACAAATACGGTAAAATTCCACCAGTTCATGAACATACTACAACAACTGTAACAACTCCCGATGGTTCAAGTCATAGCCAGACAGTTTCAACAAATAATATTTATTCTACCAATGTTGCTGTTTCAGGCAGTGGTAATACATCGAATGCTGCTAATACTAATAATAAAGTAAAAGTAAATGGCAAATCAAATTCAAACGTAACTGTTACTACATCTGACGGAGAAAAAATAACTACAGTCAATGGCAACCTAAAAATTACATCTGCCAACGATCATCCTCCACTTTATGTTGTGGATGGAAAAATTGTAAGCAAAGAAGAGGTAGACAAAATTGATCCGGGAAAAATCGAAAGCGTCAATGTTCTCAAAGGAGAAAAAGCTACTGATGAGTATGGAGACAAGGGCAAAAATGGAGTGATCAAAATTAACTTGAAAAAATAACCGTAAACCTTATTCATTAAAAAAGCCGTCCCGCTGTTGCAGGACGGCTTTTGATTTTATTCCATTTCCAATATAAAACATCTTACTTCTTATCTCTTCTTTTACCTCCTACTTCACCTCACCTCTTTTCTTTTCCAGGTAGGTTTTATCCATAGCCAGTTTTTGTGCTTCGGTAATAGAAGCGATGTACAAACTGCGGCCATGTGTACCGAGAACAATTTCATTATCCCTTTCCTGGATAGCAATATCATGAACAGGCACTCTTGGCAAACCTGCATTCCACGCCATACTGCTGGTACCACCATCTACTGAAATGTATAAACCATTATCAGTACCAACGTATAAAAGATTTTCAGCTTTTGGATCTTCACGAATCACATTTACAGGTTCGGCAGGCAGATCAGTAAATATTTGTTTCCAGGTAGTTCCATAATCATCACTCACAAAAACATAAGCAGTAAAATGATCGTTACGATAACCATTCAACGTTGCGTATACCCTGCTCTCTTTGTATTTAGACGCCACCACACGACTGATGTACAAACCCTGTACTTGTTTGGGCAGTTTTGTGTGAACCGCCGTCCAGCTATAACCACCATCTTTGCTTACATGAATAAAGCCATCATCACTGCCTGTATACAGTAATCCAAAACGGAGAGGCGATTCACTCATGGTGGTTAATGTACCAAAAGGCACATTGCCCTCTTTTCTTCCACCCGTTAAATCACCACCCAGGTTTTGAAGATTTTCACCTTTGTTCATACTGCGGGCCAAACGATTGCTGCCGTAATAAAAAACATCCTGGTTGTGTTGTGATAATAAGATCGGCGTTTGCCAGTTAAAACGTAAAGGCTTTTCACCCAGCTCATGTGCGGGACGAATGTTTACACGTTGCTGATTTCTTCCTTTGGTACGATCCAAACGTTGATAAGCACCGAACTGTGAACCGCTGTACACTGTTGCATTATCTCTTGTATCTACCTGCGCCTGCATGCCATCACCACCGTTCATGGCTTTGAATCCATATTCACCATTATCAATCCAGTCAATACTTTCCCTGTGATTGGATGGCCCCCACCAACTGCCGTTATCCTGCAAACCACCATACACATTATAAGGCTTTGCATTATCAACAGCAATCGCATAATACTGTGCTACCGGCGGGGTGTTGGCTTTGAACCAATTCTCCCCATCATCATAAGAAATATTCGTACCACCATCATTACCGTTAATGATGTGAGCATCATTTTTTGGGTTGATCCACAATGCATGATGATCTGCATGCACATTACCCTTATCAATATTTTTGAAATTCTTACCACCATCTGTACTCATCATGGCATTCAAACCAAGAATGAACACTTTATCAGGGTTGGTATGAGATGTATAGATCTTGGCGAAGTAATAACCGTATGTAAAGAACATGCCGATGGCTTTTTCATTTACTTTTTTCCATGTTTTACCGGCATCATCACTTCTGTACACTTCACAACCTTTGATGGTATTATTGCTGAAACCATCATCACCTGCATCAAAATAATCCCACAATGCAACAGGTTGAATTTTATCAGCCCTTACCATATCTTTTACAACAGCTGCTGTGTATTTAGCAGGAAACCGTTGACGACGTATGAAACTATCCAGCTTTTTTTCATCCATGGCAAGAAATGCTTCTTTGCTCATGGTTTTGAAATGCTTGAGCTGAATACTTGTATCAACAGGAGCACGGCGTGCTGTATCAGGCCTGGATTCATTGTTATCAATTACTGCATAAACAATGTTTGGGTTTTTGGGGAATACACATAGCCCGATTCTTCCCAACTTCTTGCCTTCAGCAAAACCGCTGCCGGCACCTGAAACTAAAGTCCATGTAGTACCACCATCCGTGCTTTTATAAATACCACTTGTTGGGCCGCTCTCCTCAAACTTCCAGGCACGGCGGGTTTTATACCAAACGGCTGCATACAATTCCATAGGGTTGTTGGGGTTCATATCCATTTCAACAGCACCTGTGTTTTCATCGATGTACAATGTTTGTTTCCATGATTTACCGCCATCTGTTGTTTTGTAAACACCACGCTCTTTATTGGGGCTGTACAAATGACCCAATGCAGCCACCCATGCGGTGTTAGGATCTGTAGGGTGTAATTGTATCTTACCAATATGATGACTTTCAGGCAAGCCTACATATTCCCATGTTTTGCCATTGTCGCTGCTCTTATACACACCATTACCAGCATAAGAAGAACGGCTGCTGTTTACTTCACCACTTCCTACCCAGATCACTCTGGCGCCATACCACTTTACAGCAATGTCGCCAATGGTGATCACATCTTCGTTATCAAAAATGGGTGTAAAAGATTGACCATTGTTTTTTGTGTACCACAAGCCGCCACTTGCATACGCCACATAAAATTCTGTCGGATCTTCGGGGTTGGCTTCAATATCCACCACACGGCCACTCATAATACTGGGCCCTATGTTGCGGAATTTTGCATCTTTTAAAAGAGACTTTTTTTCTAATTCCTTGCGGATAACCATGCCTTTGGCTCTTTCTTCGGCCGTTGTTGGCTTAATTTGTGCAGATACTGCAGTGATCATTGAACTCAGAAACAGAACGGCTGTAACTTTGAACAGGCAATTTTTAATGCCCGCCGTCGTTGTAAATGTGTGCATTTGGTTTGGTTTTAAATTTCTCATGTACGATGAAGTATACAGTTTCAAACTTACGAATCCTGATGATATGCCTTGCGGCCCAGTTGCTGTTTTGGATGAACGGCACAGCGCAATGCAAAGAATTCATCATTGGTGTAAAAGGGGATACACTTAATTGCAAAGACATTAATAATTTAAAGCAGGGCCGTTGGGTAAACCGTGTTGAAGAAATACGTGGTGAACCGGGTTATGAAGAAGAGGGAGAATATAAGGATGATAAAAAGATCGGTCCCTGGCGTGTGTTCACCTTACAGGGAGATCTGTTGGGAATTGAAAATTATCGTTGGGGTCACAAACACGGACCGCAACAATACTTTAATACCATGGGTGACCTGGTGAAAGAAGAAAGCTGGCTGGCCCAAAATCCTGATAAGCCAACGGAAACGGTGGAAGTATTTGACATCAATGATCCCAAGAAAGTGTATCTGGTAGAAGTGAAATTAGAAGCATCTACTGTAATGCATGGCATCTGGAAAGTGTATGAACCGGGAACCGGTAAAGTGCTGCAAAAGCAAAACTACATTTTCGGGAAGTTGGATGATGGCACAGGCACTGCCAACGGTGTGATCAAAAAACAAGGTGATGCTGATGGTAATGCTGTAGTGGAAAAGAAGGAAGAGAAGAAAGAGAAAACCAAACCCAAAGAAGTTGTTGAATACGAAAAAAAGAACAGTGGTAAGAAGAAGATAAAAGTGAGGACGGGTGAAACGGGTGGATAGGATTGCAGATTTTAGATTTACCATTGTAGATTTATTTCCTTTCCCATAAATACTGTATTTCAAAGCTATCCTGTAATTTTAGTTGATGGCTTACTTGAAACAATTTTTAAGTTTAATCTTAGTTGCTGCCGGATTATTTGGATTCTATTTTTTCAAAAATTATGATGGTTATTCAATTCCTTATCCATTTTTATGGATGATTTGTTCAATTGGTTTAGGATTAACAGGAGTTTTATTGTCATTCCGTATTTCTAAAAAAGGGTATAAAACAATAATTGAAAACTATAACGAAGAAATAAAACAATTCAAAGCCAAAAGTGAAAAAATAGTTGTTGACATGGATAAATGTGAATTTGCCAATACAGGTTATTTTAAAGAAGTAAATGAAGACAGACATTCATGGATGAGTAAGGTGTTGTTTGTGGAAGAAATCAGACATACAGAACACATTCAACAGTCAGGTCTTATCTATCAAAATAACACTTCAAACGGTATTGAGAAATTTTATAGCCCCTCATTCCCTTTTGATAAAACAACATTGCAGTATTATGTGATTAGTAAAAAAGTAAAATTGTATGTAGATAGATTTAATAGAAGCAATTACTTTTTTGAAGTTGAAAAATAATCACACCACCAACGCCCTCTTATACAACTGCACCGCATTTTCAAATCCCAGGTACAAGGCATCGCACACCAATGCATGTCCAATGCTCACTTCATCAATCCATGGAATGGTTTTGATGAGATAGTTGAGGTTTTGCAGATCCAGGTCATGCCCTGCATTGATACCCAGCCCAAACGAACGGGCACGGGTGGCGGCTACTAGATAGGATTGCACTGCTTCCCTTGGGTCAATGGTGTACCGCTTGGCATATCGTTCTGTATACAGTTCTATACGGTCGGTGCCTACTTCAACAGCACCTTCAATCATCCGCACTTCAGGATCCACAAAAATAGAAGTGCGGATACCTGCTGCTTTAAACATTCCGATCATCTCCGTTAAGTAATTTTTATACTTAATGGTATTCCATCCATGATCGCTGGTGAGTTGTCCGGTGGTATCGGGCACTAAGGTTACCTGCTGTGGTTTTACTTCCAGCACCAGGTCAATAAATGATTGCTCCCGGCAATTACCCTCTATATTAAATTCAGTAGTAATGATCTGTTTGATCTGACGCACATCCTCATAACGGATATGACGTTCATCCGGTCTTGGATGAACCGTTACACCATCGGCACCAAAACGCTGGGCATCAATGGCAGCTTGTAACACATCCGGCCGGTTACCCCCACGACTGTTACGCAGCGTGGCAAATTTATTGATATTAACGGAGAGCTTGGTCATAGTTCAAAGTTAAGAAGTTTCAAAACGGAGCAAAGAGACACAAAGTAACACAAAGAAATTCCCTCAATGAACTCTTGACCTCCTGCCTTAGTGTTGAAATTAAATAAACCCTCTGCAATTCTTGGCACCACACCTACAGGGCAACTTTCCGTCATGATGTGTTTCACCATAATCGGCTGTTAACTCCTCGCCTTTTTTAATGGCACGCTTGCTGTAAAATTCCACTTTGCCATAAGCACGTCGCAGGTAAGTATTGGCATCGCAGGAATGATTAATATAGGAAAGCTCATTACGGTTTACACTGGCATCAAGGGCAATGGGTTCATGGTCAAATTCCACCATCAGCAGAGCAGCACCGGGTTGTTGTTTTACTCTTCGCCGGGCCTCCCGGAAGCTGATGATTTCGCCCGACATGTTGCCCAGCTTTTTCCGTGCCGGTATCCGCTCTTTGGCAAAAGCTCCTTTACCGGCAATACCGCTTTTTTTTACTTCAATCAGATAATTCATATTTAAATTCATTTATAGTACCACGGTACTATATTTCAGGATTATAGTATCAGGGTACTATACGCCTGTTCAGATAAATCGTAATAATAATCCCGATAAAATACCGGTTATAAAACTCATCAATGTCCCTATCAACACATATTCTGTTTGCTTTTGCGAATGTTCGCCTTTTAAATCATTAAACCTTAAAATAGATTTTGCTGCAATAAGAATACCCACACCTTCATAGCGACCTGTTGCAATACAGGCAAGAATGATACAACGTTCCAGCATACCAATCCACTTTCCTGCATCTTTTAAACTTTCTGTAATTATGGGAGCATTCACTTCTATTAATTGCCTGCGCCAGTTTTGTGTAGCCAGTTGTATTAAGAATGAAGCAGGAAAAATATTGAACAGCACTACAACAGCTGCTAACCAGTTTTGATAATTACTCCATGAACCTTTTGTAAAATTCCAGACAGTAGTCCATTCCTGCTGCATGCTGAAGAAACAAATACCCAATACTAGTAAATGCAAAATTTGATCCACCAGGAAATAAACAAGTGTATCCGGTCTTTTTACCTTCCATGCATCAATCAGAATATGTGTACCACCAACAACCGGCAATAACCACCACCATTGCATACTTCCGGTAAAGGCCCATACAGCAGCGCCATGCAGTAATCCATGCAGGTACAGGTAACCGCTGGCAAAACCCTTTGCCTTTTTATGTTCAATCCATTTTCTTGGCTGCAACGGAAAATCCAGCAGAAAATGTGCTGTAATCCATTGCAGTATCAGGAAAAGATATTCCATGTAAAAATTATTGCTGAATTTGTTGAAAACGATTCACCACCGATTGAATGATTACCCAACCGCCTGCCTTTAACCGCTGGTGAACAGATGGCTGTTTAATACGAAGCGCTTTGGCTACTTCCAGTTGTGTTTTATTCTGCAACATTAATGCCATGGCTACAGCTTGCGGTGCCGTGGTACGTTGTAACACATAGTTCAGCACAATATTATGAACCGTCCATTCATGGTTGAGCGCTTCGGTTTCAAACGCAACGGCTATACGGTTATCAGTATTCTTAATGGCATCGAGACAACGACCTGAAAGCTGAAAAGCTTTTCCATCCGATGTAGCCAGGGTTTTGGTAATCAGCGAAATCGATCCCACACCAAAGCCTGTACGCATTTCAAATCCCTCTTTCAGCAACATCATGTGCATCCACAGACATTGACGGAGCGCTTCGTTTGCATTTTTTTTCCAAAGCAGTTGAATACTGTCACCACGGCTTATTTCATACACCAGGTCTTTTGTTTCCTGCTTCAGCACCTGCATGCATTTTTCAACAATAGCCAGCAGCTTTCTGCGCTTCGCAGCGGTAAGCTTTGAAGAGTTTACAATATCTAAAGAAGCAACGCAGGGGCTCATACTTCAAATATAGGCTTTAAATACTATAATGGCAAAATATAGTACCAGAATACTATAATGTCACAATATAGTACTACAGGCCTATAATAGCTGAAACGCTGTTTTATACTTCCATCCAGGTATGATCTGCCAGTAATTTAGCGGAAGCAATAAATTGTTTGAAGGGCCCGTTTCCACCCCACTCTTTCGGGCTTACCATGGATAAGATATAACTGTCATCCTTATTCTGGTACAAATGATATACATGACCGATGATGGGTCGAAAGTTGAGTTTGGCATCATAGATCATCATGGACATTTCCTTGCGTTTTACAATTTCCTGTGCCTGGCGTGCTAGCAACTCAATCTGCTCTCTTATCTGATCAAGCTGCATATCGGTTTGTTCTTCCATAGCCTGTAATGCCTGGTGACGAATAACGCCTTCTTTGGTAGGCCTGATCACCACACCTCCAATACTGGATGCGTAAGGCAATACACTCATTTGCTTGTGATAAATTTCTATATTCCTAAACCGTTTGCCTTCGGGCGAAATACCTTCCTGTGTAATTTTCAAATAGCCGTTGGGCATTATTTCATGAACAGCTTTCAGTTTTGTTTGTCCGTAGGTTAGAAATTCAATAAACATGGTTGATGAATTGGAAATTTCACAACGCAGCTGGTGTGCCACTTCTTTATTATCAAACTCATGCAATTCGCCATCAGGCACAAACTCATATGATGAATAAAAAGCTTCGTTGAGATGCGTTACCCAGTTCACACTCATACTGAGTTTAGTTCCGTTCTTCACTGATTCAATTTTACAATTACCGCTTTTGGGTGTTTGACCCAGTTCGTAACTGCATTTTTCAGGAAACAACTGCCACGCCGCTAAAAAATTATATGCCTGTACCATTTTGTTGAAACGAATTTGCGAAGTTATTTGGTTTACGCATCATACAACATGTAAAGGCGCTGATTGTTTTGTACCTTGCATTATCTTTTACAATTATGGCATACAGTTCCTTAGAAGCATGTTTACTTGATTTAGAAAAGAACGGTCATCTTGTTCGTATTAGAGAAGAAGTAGATCCTTACTTAGAAATGGCGGCTATTCACCTGCGGGTGTATGAAGCCAAAGGACCGGCTTTATTATTTGAACGTGTAAAAGGAACCAACTACCGTGCTGCTTCTAATATTTTCGGCACACTGGAGCGAAGCAAATTCATGTTCAGGGATACGTTTGCGTTAGTACAAAAACTCATTGAGCTCAAAGGAGATCCAATCAAAGCCATCAAACATCCGTTTCAAAATTTTAATACAGGAATTGCTGCTTTAAAAGCATTACCCAAAAAATCATCCTCCCACTCGTTTCAGGAAATCAGGATTTCTGATTTACCGTTGATTCAGCATTGGCCAATGGATGGTGGGGCCTTTGTAACACTTCCCCAGGTTTATACAGAGGATATCGAGAAGCCGGGCATCATGAAATCCAATCTTGGTATGTACCGTATTCAGCTTACCGGTAATGCGTATGAACTGAATAAAGAAATAGGGTTGCACTATCAATTACATCGTGGCATTGGCGTACACCAAACAAAAGCAAATGCTAAGGGACAAGCATTAAAAGTAAGTTGTTTTGTAGGCGGTCCACCATCGCACACTTTAAGCGCTGTGATGCCATTACCTGAAGGAATCAGTGAAATGACTTTTGCAGGTGTGCTGGGCGGAAGAAGATTCCGGTATAGTTATGATATGCTAGGCAATGCATTGAGCAATGATGCTGATTTTGTAATTACAGGCGAAGTGTATCCGCATCAAAACAAACCGGAAGGGCCTTTTGGCGATCACCTGGGTTATTATAGTTTAACGCATCCTTTCCCGTTGATGAAAGTGAATAAAGTGTATGCAAAGAAAAACGCTATCTGGCCGTTTACAGTAGTAGGTCGTCCTCCACAGGAAGACACCAGTTTTGGTGAATTAATTCATGAGCTTACGGGTAATGCCATACCACAGGAAATACCCGGCGTAAAAGAAGTACATGCAGTGGATGCGGCCGGTGTGCATCCGTTGTTATTGGCCATCGGCAGTGAACGTTACACACCGTTTATGCCAACCAAACAACCTGCTGAATTATTAACCATTGCAAATCATGTGCTGGGCACAGGGCAATTAAGTCTGGCAAAATTTTTATTCATTACTGCTGATGATACCAATCAACTGCATACACATAATGTACAGGAGTTTTTAGAATACATATTTGAACGAATTGATTTAAGCAGGGATTTACATTTTCATACAAACACCACGATTGACACATTAGACTATTCAGGTACAGGATTGAACAGCGGAAGCAAATTAGTGCTGTCAGCATATGGTGATCAAAAAAGAGAACTGTGCAAAGAAGTACCCCAAGCATTCAACGAATTGAATGGTTTTCAGAATGCCCGGCTTTGTATGCCCGGGGTTGTAGCATTGCAAACAAAAAAGTTTACTACTTATGAAGATGCAACCAAGGAAATGCAAATGCTCAATGAACAATGTTCAAAAAACAATGATCAATTGAAAGAAGTTATCCAAATCATTATTTGTGATGATGCTGCTTTCACTGCTGCAAATCTTCGTAATTATTTATGGGTGAGTTATACAAGAGTTAATCCCAGTCATGATGTATATGGCATCAACTCTTTTATTGAGAATAAACATTGGGGTTGTAAAGGACCGGTGGTTTTTGATGCCCGGTTAAAGCCGCATCACGCCCCTCCCGTAGAAAAAGATCCTGCAGTTGAGAAAAAGATCAACAGGCTGTTTGAGAAAAGCGGCAGTTTATATAATGTTCTTAAATGAGAAACGGGCTGCTTCGCTGCCCGTTTCCTGATCACTATTCTTTTATAGCTTCTTTTACTTTTTCTTTTACCTTCTCGCTTACCTTGGTTGCTTCTTTTTTAACCGGCTCAATTACTTTGTTTGTTAAAGTATCTGCCAGCTTACCACCTTTGCTTTGAGCTGAATCGATCAACTCATTCATTTTTTCCTGGGCTTTATCAACTGTATTCACCGTATCAGCCGTTTTTTCATCATCGGTTTTTTCAACTTCGTTACTGCAAGCATTGAGTAAAGCAGTAACCGCTAATAACATCATGTACTTTTTCATAGTCCTGTTTTTAGTTTATTTTTTTCGGAAGAACAACCGCATGGGCACGCCTTTGAAATTAAAGGCCAACCGCAACTGGTTCTCCAAATAGTTTTTGTAGGGCTGTTTCACATCATCAGGATGGTTGCAAAAGAATGCAAATGATGGAACCGGCGTTGGTAATTGTGTAGCATATTTAATACTCACAGGCACACCACGCACCACAGGCGGATGATAGGCATTAATAGCTTTCTGCAGCACTTCATTCAAATCTGAAGTTGAGATTTTACGTTGTTTATTTTCTACTACCTGCAATGCAGCTTCAATAGCCTGCATTAACCGCACTTTTTCCTGTGCTGAGACAAACAGGATCGGCACATCATTGAACGGTGCCAATCGTTTTTTCAATTCCTTTTCATAATCACGTGCAGTGTTCGTTTCCTTTTGCATCAAATCCCATTTGTTCACCAGCACTACAATTCCTTTTCCCTTTTTCACCGCCAGCGAGTAAATATTCAAATCCTGCTGTGTAATTCCTTTCTCTGCATCCAGCAGCAACAAACATACATCAGCTTCGTCCATGGCACGAATAGCTCTTATCACACTGTAAAACTCCAGGTCTTCATTCACTTTTGTTTTTCGGCGAATACCTGCAGTATCAATCAACACAAATTCTTTGCCATACAAATTATAGTGTGTGTGAATGGTATCACGTGTTGTACCTGCTACATCACTCACAATCGTTCTATCTTCACCTAACAATGCATTCAATAATGATGACTTACCAACATTAGGCTGACCAATGATGGCAATGCGTGGGATTTGTTTCTCATCATTCTCATTTGCATCATCAGGAATCAGTTCAGCAACAGCATCCAGTAATTCACCGCTGCCGCTTCCTGTCATACTCGAAATAAAAAATATTTTATCGAACCCTAATGCATAAAATTCACTGGCTTCCAGCAAGCGGTCATGATTATCTACTTTATTAATCGCCAGGAACACAGGTTTATCAGCACGGCGAAGCACATCTGCCATGGCTTCATCCAGATCAGTGATTCCGGTGGCTGCATCACACATAAACACAACAGCATTCGCTTCGTCCAAAGCAATCTTTACCTGTTTGCGGATTTCTTTTTCAAACACATCTTCACTATCCGGAACAAAACCGCCTGTATCCACCAAATTAAAACTCTTACCATTCCAATCAGCTACGCCGTACTGACGATCACGTGTAACACCACTCTGGTCGTCTACAATAGCTTTACGCTGCTGCAACAATCGGTTGAAGAATGTACTCTTTCCCACATTTGGTCGGCCAACTATAGCCACTGTAAAACCACTCATATTGCTTAATTATAAAAGCTTCAAAAGTAACGATTAAAAAAGAATGCAGGCTTTAACGATGTTAATACCCATACTCCTTTAAAAACAAATCATTATCTCTCCACTTTGGTCTGACTTTAATAAATAACTCCAAAAACACTTTACTATCTAAAAATCTTTCAATATCTACTCTTGCTTCACTCCCTATTTTTTTAATCATTTGTCCTCCGGCACCAATCAATATCGCCTTCTGGCTTTCCCGGTTCACAATAATATCTGCACTTATCTTGATCAATGATTGCTTTTCTTTAAATGCATTCACAAGTACTGTTGTGTGATAAGGTATTTCATCTTCAAACAATTCAAATATTTTTTCACGAATTAATTCAGCAACAAAAAAACGTGTAGAAAGATCAGTGAGTTGATCTTCTTCAAAAAAAGGTTGGCCTTCCGGAAGAAGATCTATAATCTCTTTCAAAAATTTTTCCTTCTTAAATCCTGTCAAAGCAGAGATCGTAATAACTTTTTTGCAATATGATTTGCTTTCAAAAAATGCAACCGCTTTTGAAGTTAGCGCTGAATCACTTTTATCGATCTTATTCAACACTACAATACAGGGCACTTGCAAATTGAGTGATGCAAACAGTTCATCATTCTCTTCAAGATTGTCTTTAATATCCACCAGCAGTAATGCAACATCAGCATCCTCCAAAGCACTTTTTACACTTTGCATCATTTTTTGCTGAAGTTTGTACTTAGGGTCAATGATACCGGGAGTATCAGAAAAAATAATTTGATAGGCTTCTGTTGTAAGAATGCCTTTAATGCGATGTCTTGTTGTTTGCACTTTAGGTGAAACAATCGCCAATTTCTCTCCCAGCAGCGCATTCATCAATGTACTTTTGCCTGCATTGGGCTTACCGAATATGTTTACAAAACCAACTTTCATGAATATTATGAGGCACTAAAAATAAAAAAGCCCTTTTAACAAGGGCTTACTTGTTGCGAAGGGAGGGATCGAACCTCCGACCTTCGGGTTATGAGCCCGACGAGCTACCGCTGCTCTACTTCGCGGAATGGAGTGCAAATGTACGGCCTTCATGCTTTGCTTCCAAAACATTTCAGTTTTGTTTCAAATAAAAATCCCGCCATGTGGCGGGACTCTATAGTAAGCAATTGGTTTGGCCTGATTTATGGAATTACCATTTATCTACTTCTTCATTGGCACCATTATCATTTGTTGATGCTGAAGGTGTTTCAACTACCTGAACTGGAGCAGGAGCTGAATGCGTTTGCTCAACTGATACTTCTGCACTTCCTTCACCATCACCACTGGATGGGGCATCTTCATGGTTGAATGCATCAAAATCAAAATCGGGCATTAATTCTGTTTTCACATAATCAACAGCCTCATTCAATCCTTTAATGAACTTATTGAAATCTTCTTTGTAAAGAAAAATTTTGTGCCTGTCATAACCTTCGCCTGTAAAACGCTTACGGCTTTCTGTAATGGTAAGATAATAGTCGTTACCACGTGTTGACCTCACATCAAAAAAATAAGTTCTTCTTTTACCGGCACGGATACGTTTGCTGTAAATACTTTCCGCCCTTTTGTCGTTGTTGTCGTACGCCACAGTTGTTTAATTTAGTTAATACCTTTTTTTTGAACGGCAACAAAGATATAGTTCTTTTCCAATTGGCAAAATTTTGATAACCCCCTGCAAATTATTCTTTTACAGGCTCTGTAGATTGCTCTTCGGCCAGTTGTTTCCGGTAAAGGGAAGCATAAAGTCCATTTTGTGCCAGCAGGGTTTCATGGGTACCTTCTTCAGCAATACTACCCTCGTCTAAAACAAGGATACGATCAAACTGTAGCAGTGAAAAAATTCTGTGGGTTATGATAATCGCCGTTTTGTTTTGCAGGTAATGATTCAAGTGTTCCAGGATGGCGGCTTCTGTTCTGGAGTCAACAGCACTCAGGCAATCATCCAGTATCAATAAAGCCGGATCTTTCAAAATAGCACGGGCAATGGAAATACGCTGTTTTTGACCGCCGCTGAGCGTTACACCCCTTTCTCCCACCATGGTTTCATACCCGGCAGAAAAACGGAGAATTTCTTTGTGAACAGAGGCTTTTTCTGCTGCCGCAATAATTTCATCATTCGTTTTCTTTAAACCGGAGAATGCAATGTTATTACTGATCGTATCACTAAACAGAAATACTTCCTGCGGAACATAACTCAGCTGAGAACGGTAATGCTGCAGATCCCAATCTTTCAACTCCACCCCATCTACCAGTACTTTTCCCTGATCGGCATCATAAAAACGAAGCAGCAATTGTGCAATGGTAGATTTGCCAGAACCTGTGCGACCAATCACAGCTACTTTTTCTCCCTTATTAATTAAGAGATTGAAATTCTTTAATGCATGAATGCCTGTATGCGGATAAATGAAGTTTACTTCTTTAAATTCTATTGTACCTTCTACTTTCTTCTGTACACCTGCACCATTATTTTGGATGGCTGATGTGGTATCTAAAAATTCGTTCAATCTTTTTTGTGAAGCAATGGCACGCTGGATGGTACTGGCCACCCAACCAATGGCACTTACCGGAAATGTGAGCATGGTGAGATACATAATGAAAGCCGCCATATCGCCAAACTGAATCTGGCCTTTCATGTATTCAAAACCACCAATTAAGATCACAAGCAACGTACTGATACCGATCACCAACGCCATTGCCGGGAAATAAATAGCTTCGGTTTTGGCCAAACTGGTGGCGCTGTTTCTGTAACCCTCGCTATTTCGTTCAAAGAACAATTGCATGCTTTTTTCCTGCACGAATGACTTAATAACCCGAATACCTGAGTAGGATTGTTGTGCATTGGTAGTTAATCCACTAAGCCGTTCCTGAACTTCCTCACTTTTTTTATTGATGATGTTGTTAACGTAATAAATGGTAATCGTTAGAATGGGCAAAGGGGCCAAAACATAGAGTGAAAGCTCGGGGTTTTTCTTCACCATATAAAACACACTCAATGAAATCAATGCAACAAGGTTGATCAGATACATGATAGCAGGGCCTGTGTACATACGCACACGACTTACATCTTCTGCCATACGATTCATGAGATCCCCTGTTTCATGTGTTTTGTAAAACTGGGTATCCAGCTGATGGTAGTGACGGTACACTTCATTTTTTTGATCATACTCAATATGGCGGCTCATTACGATAATCGTTTGCCGCATGAGAAACATGAAGAAACCTCTCAGTACGGCAAGCATCAGCAGTACAACTCCAAACAAACCCACTTTTGTTACCGGCTCATATTGATAGGCCATGAGCCATTGAATGAGTTGATCCACCAACGGATCATTGTCCTTTGAAACGGCAATACCGGTTCCGCCATTCATATACACCTGAACCTGGTCAATAATAAAACCTGTGATCTGGGGAGCCAGAACAGCAAAATAGTTGGAAACGAAAATGAAAATGATTCCGAGGATTAAGCGCCACTTGTATTTCCAGAAATATTGATTGAGTGCACCGAGATGTTTCATCTGGCGCAAAGTTAATAAATATACGAGCCGCTGAAATTTATTGGATGAGTGGCGATATTATGAATGCAGGTAACTATGCATCTGCTCCAATTGCTCTTTTTGCGACAGGATGGTTTCAGTAACCACATCATTAATGGATATGATCCCACACACTGCATCATTGTTAAATACCGGTAAGTAACGAATATTTCCTTCACTCATCATATGCATACAGGTTTCAACCGAGTTATCAGGAGTAATGCGTGGCAGCCCCGTACTCATAATTTCCTTCACCAATGTTTCAGTGGAAGAATGGCCTTTCAGGATCACTTTCCGGGCATAATCTCTCTCTGTAAGCAAACCCATATAAGTATCACCATCCATCACCATTACAGAGCCGATATTTTTTTCTGCCATCAATTGTAACGCACTTAACACAGTTACATCCGGGGATACGGAAATAATGGCAGAGCCTTTGCGTTGAAGGATATGTGCTACTTTCTTCATATTGCAGGTTTTAATCTGCAATCAAATTAAGAAAAAAATGGAAATGAAGCGTGTATGAATATAAAAATCAACGCCCAAAATCATCTTGCAGACGAATAATATCTGACTCATCGGATGGATTTTCAGGATCAGTGTGCTGCCAAATTTCTGCAACAATTCCCCAATCATTCAATCCCACAAGACGATGCCTTTGCCCTTTCTTCAATACAATTATATCACCAGGTTCAAATTGATTCAGCTCAGTTTGTTCGTCGGTTTCACTCATAACAACCCCGATTTCGCCCTGTACTACCCGCCACATTTCTGCCCTGCGGTTATGGTATTGCCATGAAAGTCGTTGTTGCGGGGCCACAACCAGTATTTTCGGACTTAGTTTATTGCCCAGCATCAGGTCGCTCTTTTTGTAAGTTGGGAAATAAGTTTCTATAAATTGGTCTGCATTGCTTTCATCAATTACAAAAAATCCACCCCATGGGCGGCTAAAATCAGTAGAGGCAACGTTGATTTGATGGCTGGAGAGTTCCTGCTGAATTTGGTCAATAAGGCTTTGTTCAATCATAGCCCTCAAAAATAGGTGATTTGGAAAAAAGCAGAAAAGAAAAAAGCCATTCCAGGAATGGAACGGCCGTTAACGATTGCTTGCCATATGAAAATCTTTATTTAGCTCTTTCTCACCCCGGCAAGCTGGGTTTCATTATCCACAAACCCGAGCTAAAGACTAAGATTACTTCTTAGTTGTATCAGCAGCAGCTGCAGCAGCTGTATCAGCCTTTACAGTTGTGTCAACAGCAGCAGGTGCAGTTGTGTCAACAGCAGGAGTTGCTGTTGTGTCAGCAGCAGGTGTAGTTTCACCTTCATTGTTACAAGCTACGAAACCGAGGATAGCGAACGCTAATAAAACCTTTTTCATTCTTTTTTGATTTTTAAAAGTTTAAGATAATTATCGAGGATTAATACCGGGGTCACCCAAAAAGTAACCCAAATCCTGAAAAAAATTTTTTTTAGCCCATTTTGGGTTACAATTTTGCCTCTTACGTATTAAAACTAGAGAAATTGAAATCTGGCTCAACTGATTTGGAATTATTGGACGGCTTGGCCCGTAACGATAGAAAGGCTGTAGAAGAGCTCTATGAACAGCATTACCGGATGGTTCAATCGTTCATTTTGAACAACAACGGCACTCCGGATGATGCGAGGGATATATTTCAGGAAGCGATGGTCTTGTTATATGAAAAAACCCAAACAGGGAATTTTGATCTAACAAGTAAATTGAAAACCTATGTATATTCCGTATGCAGGCGCCTTTGGCTCAAGCGATTACAACAACTCCAGCGCTTTGGTGCCCCGGTGGAAAGCCTGGAAGAGGTGGCTCCGGTGGAAGAAGACCTGGAAGAACAGGAACGAAGAAATGAAGCCTTTGGCATGATGGATAAGGCACTGAATCACCTGGGAGAACCCTGTAAAAGTTTGCTGGAAGCGTACTATGTACACAAAAAGCAAATGCAGGAAATAGCAGAAGGTTTTGGTTATACCAACGCTGATAATGCCAAGAACCAGAAGTACAAGTGCCTGATGAGATTAAAGAAATTATTTTTTGCGTCATATAAAAATGGGAACTGAGATGGATGAAATTTTACTGATAGATGCTACAGAGCGCTACCTCAACGGCGAAATGAACGCTGAGGAAAAAGCTATGTTTGAACAACTGAGGCAATCCAACCCTGAAGTTGATCAATTAGTGGTAGAGCATTCTCATTTTTTACTGGAGTTAAAAAAATATGGTGCCGTACGTGATATGAAGCACACGCTTCACGATGTACATAACCAATTATTGCAGGATGGCACTATTAAAGAAGAAGAATTGGCCGGTACTGCTAAAGTGGTAAACTTCTGGAAACGTTACAAACGTACCATCAGTATCGCTGCTTCTATTGCCGGTGTTACTGCTCTTTCCATCAGCGGCATGACCTTGTTACTGGCTCCCAAAACTGACAGTCGCCAGGTACAACAGTTGGTAAATACCGTTAATGATCTCCGCAGAAAACAAAATCAGCAAGACAGAGCCATCAGCAATATTGTTACCGGAAACGAAAGCAAATCAAACAATAAAGAAATTACAGGTACCGGTTCTGCATTTTTGATTGATACAAAAGGATACCTGGTGACCAATGCACACGTTATACGTAATTCAAAAGGTGCAACTGTTACCAATAGTAAAGGACAGGAGTTTAAAGTAATTACAGTTAAGATTGATGAAGCACGTGATATTGCTATTCTTAAAATAGAAGATGCAGATTATAAAGCTTCAGGAAATGTTCCTTACGGTATCCGTAAATCAAGTACGGATATTGCTGAGCCAATTTTTACAACCGGTTATCCTGATAACAAATTTGTATATGGTGAAGGCTATTTAAGTGCCTTAACTGGTTTTAACGGTGATACGCTCAGTTGCCAGATAGCAGTAGCGGCTAATCCCGGTAACAGCGGTGGCCCGGTATTTAACCGCAACGGTGAAGTGATTGGTATTTTAAGTACAAGAGAAATAAAAGCTGAAGGCGTAGTGTTTGCGATTCAAAGTAAATACATTGTAGAAATGGTGAACGAATTGAAGAAAACAGATACTTCTGTACACAATCTGAAGCTTCCTGCCAATTCACAGGTACGTGGAATGGACCGTGTACAGCAGGTGAAGAAAATTCAGGACTATATCTTCATGGTAAACGTATACTAATTGGTTTTATCTGTGTTTATGAAACTGCAAACCCCGATTTCGTATCGGGGTTTATTTTTTTCTATGTGTAATTAAAAGCCCCCGCATGGCAAGGGCTTTTAAAAGGTGTATTTGTTTTTTTACTTACTTCTTTTTCTTACACTGCTGGCACCGCTGCTTTTAAAGCTGCTGATGACGGCACTTCCTCTGTAATCGATATCACTGGCACCACTAGCTTCTACTTTCAGATCTTTATTCACTGTTACTTTAATATCTGATGCGCCTGACGCATCGGCAATACAATAATCAGCAGTAAGATCAAAGCCTTTGAAATCACTGGCACCGCTGGAGTTAACTACTAACTCATTTACACGGCCGGAAACATTACTGTCTGATGCACCCGTTTGTTCTACAGTCATTTTTGAGAAACTCACTTCACCTTTTAAGCTGGAAGCACCACTCAATTTAACTTTCAGTGTGTTGCCCTTCAGTAAACCATCCACTTTTACATCACAAGCGCCTGATGCATCGATCATATCAATGTTCTTTATAGAAATATAAGCACGGAGTTTTTTATCCCCCATGTTCCAATTCCATTTCCACCCTTCATTATCAAACCAAATACGAAGAACACCATCTTTTACTTCTGTTTTAATACGGTCACGCCATTTTTCATCTACGGCACTTACTACCACAGCTTCATCATTTCCCTGTTTGATGATCACATCAATTGCATGAGAAACCTTAATGCCGTGAAAACTTCCGCTTATGGTACGTGCCTGTGCATTTTTATCATTAATCACCATTACATCCTGTGCTGTGGCAGTGATTGCAGTTGATAAAAGCAATCCGGTAAAAAGTATGAACTGTTTCATTTTTATATTTTTAAATAAAGTGATTAACTGTTTATTTTCTTAACACTTGAACCAAGACGTGTGTTTACATCGGTCATTTTTGCATCGCCTTTGTAATGAATATTGCCGCCGGTTGATGCATCTACTTTTAATTCCTCATTTACTGTTACTTCAATTTTTGCGCCGGTTGTGCAACGCAAATCAGCTTTACCTGCCGAAAGATCATAAGCTGAAACCTTAGCACCACTATTGGCATTCAAATTAAAAGTACCACTGTTACCGCTCAATGTTGCATGCGCACCACTTTCAGCTTCCATAATGATTTTGCCCGCTTCAATTTTACCTCTTAAAACGGCACCCGAATTCAAATAAATACTGAGAACCTCTTCTTTAATTGATCCCTGAATACGAATTTCAGCTCCTGCAGAGGCAGTAAGTCTATCCAACGTTTTGAAAGAAACATACGCTTTGAGTTTTTTACCTCCACTCGTCCAGTCGTTCAAACTTTCACGGTCATACGTGATTTTAAGAACACCATCCACCACTTCTGTTTTAATGCGGTTGCGGTATTCATCACGGCTGGCACTTACGGCCACACTTTCTTCATTACCCTGGCTCAGGTACAGGTCAATCCCGTCGCTTACTTTAATGGAACGGAACGCTTTTACAGTTCTTTGTTCAGCATTGGCATCAGTAAAGGCGGTTTCCTGGGCGGCCAAAAAGAGCCCGAGTGAAAGGAAACCTGCCAGCATTGTCAATTTCTTCATAATAAGGTTTTGGGTAATACGAAACAGGCTATTAAAATGTTACAGCAACGTGAAAAGAATTTATCTTTGTCCCGCTGTTCGCCGCAGATTGCGGGTGCAGCTAAGATTCCTCGGGGTGTTCCGGGCAGAAAGCCGGAACTGAGATCAAACCCGTTGAACCTGAACAGGGTAATGCCTGCGAAGGGAAGGAGGCTTTCATATTTCCCCCTCTCATTTGCAGCATTTCCGTTTCAATTTTTTAACCGTTAAAGTGTATTTGAAATGAAAAAATTGATGCTGGGAATGTTGATGATTGTATCACAACTCACCACATGGGCTCAAGCAACCGTAAAAGGTACCGTGAGCGAAAAAGAAAACCGTAACCCTATTGCCAACGCCACCGTTCAACTGAATGGTTCGCTGCAAACCATGACCAATGCCAATGGGCAATTTGAATTTGTAAGAGTTAAAAAAGGCTCCTATGTTTTACAAGTAAGTTCTGTTGGCTACAAAACTGCAACGATTAAACTTGTTGCAGGAGATAACATGCATTCTGTTGATGTGGTACTTGAACCAAACACCTTATTTCTTCAAACTGTTGAAGTAATGGCCATACGGGCAGGCGACAGGATGCCCTTTGCCAAAACCAATCTCAACAAACAGGCAATTGAAAAAGTGAATACCGGGGTTGATCTGCCCTTTTTGCTCAATCAAACTCCTTCTGTTGTAGTGAACAGTGATGCAGGCAACGGCATTGGTTATACAGGCATACGTATACGTGGCACAGATGCCACACGCATCAACATGACCTTGAATGGCATTCCCTACAATGATGCAGAAAGCCAGGGATTATTTTTTGTAAACCTGCCTGATTTTGCTTCCTCTGTTAACAACATACAAATCCAGCGTGGTGTTGGTACCTCATCCAATGGTGCGGGTGCGTTTGGTGCTACACTAAACTTAAGTACCAATGAGTTTCATGAAAATGCTTATGCTGAAGTGAATAACGGGTATGGTTCTTTCAATTCATGGCGGCATACTGTAAAAGCCGGAACAGGATTGATCAATGATCATTTTACAGTGGATGCAAGATTATCCTTTATCAACAGTGATGGTTTTATTGACAGGGCTACCACTGATCTTCGTTCGTTTTATATTTCATCAGCTTATCTCAGCAAAACATCTTCTTTGCGTTTTAATTTATTTTCAGGAAAAGAAGTGACTTACCAGGCATGGAATGGAATTCCTGAAGCAAAATTGAAAGGCGATGCTGCTGCACTGGAAACACATTACTGGAACAATGTGGGTTATCTCTACAAAACAAAAGAGGATTCCATCAACCTGTTCAACCCCAACAATAACAGAACCTATAATACATTCCTGTACAATAATCAAACCGATAACTATCAGCAGGATCACTACCAACTTTTTTATAACCAGGAGTTGAATAAACAATGGAATCTCAACACCGCTTTCTTTTTAACAAGAGGAAAAGGTTATTATGAAGAATACAGAACAGATGTTGACCTGGGTGATTATGGTTTAACTTCTGCTGAGAGTGATATTGTTCGCCAGCTTTGGCTGGATAACTGGTTTTACGGAACCACTTTTTCACTTCAATACAAGAAAAATAAAGACCAACTGAGTATTGGTGGTGCCTATACACGTTATAAAGGTTTGCATTATGGCAAGATCATTTGGAGTGAAGTATTTGTACCGAAAGTCTACAAATGGTATGATCTGGATGCTTTCAAAAATGACTTTTCAGTTTATACAAAGTATCAAAGAAGATTGGCGCAACGCTGGGAATTGTTTGCTGATGTTCAATACAGAAAAGTGAACTATGAACTGAATGGTTTTCGTAACAACCCCACTTTAAAGTTTGATAATGATTTCAATTTCATTAATCCAAAACTTGGTATTTCCTATGCTGATGGAAACGGATGGCTGGGTTTTGCTTCCTTCAGCATCGGAAATAAAGAACCCAACCGTGATGATTTTGAAGCAGGTGCCGCCCAACAACCCAAACATGAAAGACTGTTTGACTGGGAACTGAATATTGAGCAACGCAAAGCCAACTATAATTGGAGCATTACCGGTTATTACATGCGTTAACAAAT
>Ga0208492_1000214_pt1 | contig 56703 bp, 46 predicted proteins | sample Subbioar_CSW14AB_FD_184820 | JGI IMG/M metagenome (GOLD analysis project Ga0208492, IMG submission 184820) | Serpentinite rock and fluid subsurface biosphere microbial communities from McLaughlin Reserve, California, USA - CR12Mar_CSW14AB (SPAdes) | ecosystem: Environmental > Terrestrial > Deep... | reverse complement strand
GATGACCGCGTGCACCATCTCGTCCGGGACGACGACCTCGACTTTGACCTTCGGAACGAAGTCGACCACGTACGCGGAGCCGCGGTAGACCTCTTTCTTCCCGCCGGTGCGGCCGAAGCCCTTCACCTCGGTGACGGTCATGCCTTGGACCCCGACCTCGGTGAGGGCGTCTTTCACCTCGTCGAGCTTGAACGGCTTGATGATGGCCTCGACCTTCTTCATCACGGCTCCTTCACGTTCCCCGCGGGGCCTTCCCCGTGGGGCGCGGCTTCCCGAATCGGCAACGTGCACCCGTGTAATCGTCGAAGGTTTCGGGAAGGTTTCGTGTTTCGCTGGGAATGGGGCTTGAGCCTTCCGCTGTGCACGGCTAATCCGCTTACGGAATGAGGGGTTTTCGCCTGCTTCCGCTCGCCGTCGTCCTGGCGCTCGCCTCCACGACGGCCTGCCGCGGCAAAGCCAGCCGCGAGTGGCGCGCGGAAGATCACGACGAAGAGCCCGGCACGGCCCAGCCAGCCGGTGGCATCGCGGGCGCGGCCGCAGCCGGCGCGACCAACGACGCGATCATCGAATCGGCCTGGAAGACCAGCTGCGCGGTGTGTCACGGGATGTCTGGTGCCGGCGACGGCCCCCAGTCCCCGATGACCAAACCGCCGAACCTGACCGACCCGGCCTACCTCGGCACGCGAACCGACGAGCAACTCGCGGCCACGATCCGCGCGGGGAAGGGCAAGATGCCCGCGTTCCCCTCGCTCCCGCCGGCGATCGTCGCGGGGCTGGTGCGTCAGGTTCGGGCGTTCGGTGGCGTGAAGTGAAGCTGCCTTAGAGGCAGGCCTTCACGCACGTCCGAAAGTGCTCGTCGCAATCGTTGACGCATCCCATCGCAGAGCCGCAGGGCGTGGTGCACATGCGCCAGGTCTTGGTGCACGCTTCGGCACACGCGGCCGGGGGCGCAGCCGCCGCCACGTCGCCACCCGGCTTGGGGGCGACCGACGGAGGTGGCGCGTAAGGGCTCGAGGGCGATGGGCACGCAACGGGCGCGGCCTTCGGCGGCGTGCTCGCCAGCGCGCCGTCGAGCACCTTGAGGCGCTGCTTGGCGTAGACCACGCGGGCGTGGTCCTGCCCCTTGGCGTAGTGCTTCGCCCACTGCGACCAACACTGGCGCTTGTTGTCGAGCGGCGTGCTCGTATCGTCGTCGATGCGGTAGCAATGCTCGAACCGCATGTCGCTCTCGACGAGATTGCGCATGCTCGGTCCGCAGGCGACCGCGCCAGACAGGGCGGTCACTACGGCGGAGACCAGGACCACGGGCCGAACCCACACGCGCGAGTCGGGCATGCGCTTCGAATGGTGACGATTCCGGGGGGGTAGGCGCAAGCGAGAATCCTCGACTCCGAACGGAATGCGAAGAGCGTGCCTCCTCCGGCCGAGTCCCCCTCCGCAGCGCCAGCGTCAGTCGCTCGACGCCCCTTTGGACGGCAAGCCGAGCCGTTTCGCCATCTTCTGCAGCCCGAAGCGCGAGACTCCGAGAGCCTTGGCGGCGTGGGTCTGGTTACCACCCGCACGCCGAAGCGCCTCCATCAGCAGCCGACGTTCCAGCGCATCGAGTTGATCCCGAAGGGTGAGCCCCGTCGCAGCACCAGTGCGGCGTGGTTGCAGCAGCTCCGGGCTCAAATGCTCGGCGTCGAGCACGTCGTCGCACAACACCATGGCGCGGCGCAGCTCGTTTTCGAGCTGACGGATGTTGCCCGGCCACGGCGCCGCGGCGAGCACCGCGAGCGCGTCCCGAGTGACACGGAGCTTGCGTCCTTGGGCCCACCGCCGAACGAAATGCTCGACGAGGGCTGGGAGGTCCTCGGTGCGCTCGCGCAACGGAGGAACGGGAATCACCAACACCGCGAGGCGATAGTAGAGGTCTTCGCGGAACCGACCGTCGCGCACCATCGCCTCGAGGTCACGATGCGTCGCACCGATCACGCGAACGTCGACCTTCGTCGAGCGTTCGCCTCCGACGGGCCGCACCTCGCCCTCCTGGAGGACACGCAGCAACTTGGCCTGCATCGCGAGCGACATCTCGCCGATCTCGTCGAGGAGGAGCGTGCCGCCGGTCGCGACCTCGAAGAGTCCGACCCGCGGGCGGTCGGCGCCGGTGAACGCGCCGCGAACGTGACCGAACAAGGTCGACTCGAGGAGCGGTTCGGGGATGGCGCCGCAGTTCTCGGCGACGAACGGGCCGCGGCGTCGCGCGCCGTTGTCGTGAATCGCGCGGGCGACGAGCTCCTTGCCGGTGCCGCTCTCTCCGATCACGAGCACGGGGATGCGGGAGTCGGAGGCGTCGGTGACGCGATCGACCAACGCGAGCGTTCGGGTGATCGCCGCGCCGTCGCCGATGATCGCCGCGTACGGGTGGCGCGTGCCGCGGCGCCCCTTGTGCCCCGCGAGCTCCGCGCGGGCGACCTCGAGCGCGCCCTCGGTCTGCGCCAGCATCGACTCGAGCTTCTTCTGCGCGCGCTCGGCGCGGCGCGCGAGGCGTCGCAGCCGCAGGGCGTCGCGCGCGTCCGCGATCGCCGCCGCGGCCTGGGTCGCGAGCAGGCGCACCCACGCAACCTCGCGCGGACCGAAGGCTCCACGGCGGATGCGATCGTCGAGGTAGACGACGCCGAGCGCCTCGCCCCGCGCGACGAGCGGCACCGCGAGCACGCTGCGCAGCCGCAACGCATGGATCGAGGCGCTCACCGAGTCTGCCGCGCTGCCGGAGGCATCGACCGCGACGACCGGCTCCAGGCTCTCGAGCGCGCGGCGTGCGAGTGACGTGGAGAGCGCGAGTTGCTCGCCGCGCAGGTCCTCGCGCGAGAGCCCGCGTGCGACCCGCGGGACCAGCCGCACTCCGGACGGCGCGCTCGGATCGCCGGCGCGAAGCAGGAGCAAGCCACGCTCGACCCCCACCCAGAGGACGAGCCCGTCGACCACCTGCCGCAGCAAATCGCCGAGCGAGGTCCGATCGCGCAGGCCTCGGGCAATCGTCGAGAGCAGATCGATGTGGCCCTCGCCGAGGCCCATGTCCTCGCCGCGTCCCGAGGTCTCGCGCGAAGCAACGACCCACGTCGACGCTGCAAAACTGGCTCGATGCGCGATCGGCAGGTCCTCCTCGAGGCGGGCCACCAGCCGCGTGAGTCGATCCGAGAGCATCCGCGCGGCGTCCCCGCGTCCCGACCGGCGCGCGAGCTCGATCGCACGCGCGAGCACCGGCCCGACCACCGAGGGGGGAGCTTCGAGCGTCGATGCGCGTGCGATCCGATCGAGCAGGTCGGGGGGAGCTTCCGACGCGAGAACGGCGCGCCAGAACGTCCAGCGCACCGAAGCGGGCTCGACCAGGTCGAGCGCAGCGAGACTCGCACGGTGCTCGTCCGGCGACACCGCGTCGCCCGCGAGCAGTGCGTAGGCCACGAGCATCACCCGCTCGGCCGGCGAGGGGTCCGAGAGCAAGGCGCGCGCAGCACGCGCGCGGGCGACGGCCGGCTCGCCACGGCCCAAGAGGGCCTCGATCTGCGTGAACGCGGCGTAGGCAGCGCCGCGCGCGTCCCCCGCCTGCATCGCACTGATCTCGGCCCGCTCGGCCTCGAGGAGAGCGTCGGTGGTCGCCCCGACCGCGAGGAGCGTCGCGGCACGGGTGAGCCGAGCGCGCGCGGCGTCGGCGCCGCGCTTCAACCGTTCGAGCACGAAGATCGCGCGATCCGAAGCCTCGAGCGCTTCGCCGAGTCGACCCGCGTCGTGGGCGGCAGCGGCAGCGCTCACCCGAGCAGCGGCCTCGAGCGGCAAGGCCCCGATGGCGGTCGCGAGCTCCGCGGCGCGTCCGAACGCCCGCGCCGCTCCGGCGGCGTCGCCACGGCCGTGCAGCAGCATTCCGCGCACGTGCAAGAGGCGCGCGCGGCGCTCGGGATCGATGTCGTCGGCGAGCGCGCGATCGCACGCCGCGAGCCCCTCGTCGAAGCGACCACGTGACCACGCGACGAGCGCAGCCGCTTCACCTCCGAGCGAATCGCCGAGCCACCGCTCGGCCTCGTCGAGGTCGCCACGATCGATCGCCAGGCGCGCGCGCAACGCACGAGCGTCGGCCGAGGGATCGTCGATTCCGTCGAGGAGCGCAGCCGCCGCAGAGGGATCGGACGCGAGCCGCGCGAGCTCCGCTGCGGTCAGCCGCCGCGCCGGATCGTTCGGTGCTTCGTCGAGGCGATGCTGCGCGAGGCGACGCGCTTCGACGAAGCGCCCTGCGCGCCGCAGCAGGATCACGGCGGAGTCCAGCGCGTCGCCACCCAGCGAAGAGAGCTCGGTCGGATCGAGCGCTGCGAGCGCCCCGAGCGCGCCCTCGTCGCCGGGAAAGATCGCGAGGCGTGTGATGGCGCCCGACGGTGCGAGCGTGGGGGTCGCGAGCGAACCGAGATCGCCCGCCGAGAGCGCCCGATCGTTTCGGGCCAGGAGGCTCGCGAGCAACGCCGACTCGTCGGCCACGATCCGCCATTCGCGCGCGACCGAACCGACGAGTCGCACGAGCAGTCGCCGACGGCCCGCTGCGTCGAGCGGAGGCAGGGGCGCCCCCGTCGCGAGGGAGCCCGACAATCCCGCGAGCGCGCGCATCACCCCCTCGACCCACGGACCTCCCGGTCCTTCGGGCGGTGACATGCCTGCGCGAGCGGCGTGCAGGAGCTCCTCGCGCCGCTCGACGAGGTACGCCGCCTCGAGCGGGACCGACGAGGGCTGCCAACCCGCGAGCACCGCAGCGGAAGGACGATCGCCAGGGCGCTCCGCGACCGCGAGGCGCGCTGCCGCGGACACCTCATTGCCCGCGAGCTCGGCGAGCGTGCGCCCGAGCGCATACACATCGGCCTCCGCGCCGACCCGCAACGTCCCGTCGGCAGACGCGAGGACCTCGGGCGGAAGATTCGCCGGGGTCGCGCCGACGAGGGGGGCCGAGAGCGGCGCCGCGAGCCCGAAGTCGACCAGCGACGCGCGGGAATGGTCGGCGGTCACGACGATGTTCTCGCGCTTGACGTCGCCGTGCCGGAAACCGAGCAGGTGGAGTCGGGCGAGCATGGCCGCGACGTCGCGCTGCAGGACGTCGGCGACGCCGGCCGAGGTCGGTGGCTCGCCGTCGACCCACTCGAACACCAGATACGGACGCCGGCTCTTTCCGAGCGTGACGAACCCGCCATCGATCGGACCACCCCCGCCCGCGATCGCCCGCGCGAAGGCCTCGTCGACGAGCCGTGCGACGCCACCTTCTGCCTCGTCGACCTTCAACCCGACGGCCCGCCCGCCGAGCTCGCCGACCATGACGGTCCCAACCGCGCCCCGCGCCACCCGACGCAGTCGCTCGACGGTGCCACCGTGCAGCAACGTCAACGAGGTAGGCAGGGGCACCCCGGAAGAATGCTCAGGAATTTCCCGCGCGACAAGCGCGACTGCCAACCAGGTTGCGTTTCCTCAGGCCGCTGGCTCGTCGGGCTTGGGCGGGCGCTGGACGATGGCCAGCGCGAGCGGTTTCACCCCGACGTATCGCGCGATGGCGCGGCGGACGGCGAGGCGGGCGACCTCGCGGATCTCGTCGTCGGTGGGGCGAGCCACGGACCACGATTGTTCGGCGAGCGTGGCACGAACTTCTTCGCGTGCATCGGCGAGGATCTCGGGGCGGACCGTCTCCTCGAGCACGCCGCGGGTGCTGATCACCGGGTCGCCGAGGGGACGTCCCGCGTCGTCGACGGTCACGCTCGCGATCGCGACCCCCAGCTCGCCCAGCAGGCGTCGGTCGCGGAGCACCGACTCGGCGAGCTCTTCACCGGCTTGCACGGCGATCTTGCCGATGCGCGCGGTGCCGCTCTTGCGCACGCCGTCGGCGTCGACGTCCGCGAGCTCGCCGTTCTCGATGACGAGGGTGTTCACGATGCCAGCGTCGCGGGCCAGCGTGGCGTGCCGCTCGAGGTGATGACGGGTGCCATGCACGGGCACGAACGCCGCAGGTTGGACGAGGTCGATGACCTCGCGCTGCTCGTCGCGGTGCGCGTGTCCGCTCGCGTGGATCTCCGGGTGGCTCTGCTTGAGCACCACCTCGCACCCACGACGGTGCAGATCGCCCACCATGCGCATCACCTCGACCTCGTTGCCGGGGATGGCGCGGCTCGACAAGATGACGCGGTCACCGGGATCGAGCCTGAGCCTCGGGTGGTCGTCGAGGGCGAGTCGGGCGAGGGCCGCGCGAGGCTCGGCCTGCGATCCGGTGGCGATGACCAACAGTTGGTGACGCGGGAGCTGCGCTGCGTCGTCGATCGAGACGAACAGATCAGGCGCGGGCGGCAGGTACCCGGTATCGGTCGCGATGCGCACGTGGGTCTGCACGCTCCGACCGAGGAGCAGCACCTTGCGCCCGACCTTGCGGGCGACCTCGGTGATCGCGCGGACGCGGTGAACGTTCGACGCGAACAGCGCCACGATGACCCGCCCTCGCGCGTCGACGACCGCCTCCTCGAGCGCGCCGGCCACGACCCGCTCGCCACGGCCTGTTCCCGGGGAGTCGACGTTGGTCGAATCCGACAGAAGCAACGACACGCCCTCGCGTCCGAGCTCGGCGAGCCGCGCCTTGTCGAACTGCTCACCGTCGGTCGGATCGGGATCGATCTTGAAGTCGCCCGTGTGGAGGAGGAGCCCCTCGTCGGTGCGGAGGGCGAGGGCAGTCGCGTCGGCGATGGAGTGGGTGACGCGGATCGGCTCGACCTCGAGGTAGTGACCGAGGTGCGAGAGCGTGAACGGCTCGCGGGGACGCGTCGGGTGCATCAAGGGCGCCCGATCGATGGGTGCGTCCGAGCCCTCGAGGTGCTCCTTGAGCCGCTCCCGGATGAGGCCGAGCGCATACGGCGGCGCGTGGATGGGGACGTCGAACCGGCGAAGGAGGTAAGGAATCGCCCCGATGTGATCCTCGTGGCCGTGGGTCACGAGCAGCGCCGCCACCCGCTCCCGGTTCTGCTCCAGGAACGTGAAATCGGGGTGGATGAGGTCGATCCCGTTCGGCACGGAGGGAAACGACACGCCGCAGTCGACGATCACGATCGGGCCCCGACCCGTCGTACCGACCTCGATCGCCATGCAATTCATGCCGATCTCACCGAGGCCACCGAGGGGGAGGATGCGAAACGCCACGTCTCGTCCTTAGCCCATCCTGCGGCGCGCTTGTCGCGCGACCTCGCGCGAGGGAGGGTGAAAGGCTCGATGGCTCCCCACGTTCGCCTCCTCGGTTTCGTCGCCTTGGCTCTTGTTTCCGCCTGCTCCGCCTCGGGCACCGAGCCCTCGGGAGGGACGCCGGTGATCGACGCGGCTGGCGAGACCAGCGCCGAAACCGGCGTCGACGACGGCGGGTTCAAGGCCGAAGCCGCCCCCGCCGACGCACCGCCCGAGGTCGTCGCCAAGGTGTACGCCAACACGGACGACACGCTCTACCAGATGGATCCCACGACCAAAGAGGTCGTCGAGATCGGCAAGCTCACGAGCCTCGACACGACCAAGAACGAGGACATGACCGACATCGCCGTCGATGCCGACGGAAAGGTGTTTGGGGTTTCCGCGTTCGCGGCTGGCGGCGGCAACGTCTACGAGCTCTCGCTGCCTTCGTCGCCTGGTCCGGTGAACCTGACGAAGAAGCGCTCGCTCCCGACCACCGCACGCTTCTACGCGCTCGCGTTCGCGCCCAAGGGAGTGCTCGACGCGGACGAGGCGCTCGTCGCCGGCGACGACGCGGGCACCCTCTGGTACGTGCCGACCGACGGGTCCGCGCCGCAGAAGGTCGGCGATTTCGGCACCGTCGCCTCGGGCGATCCCGGCGGCGGCACCAGCGGACAGAGTTGGCAGCTGTCGGGGGACATCGCGTTCTTCTCCAACGCGGGCACCCCGGTGGGCATTGCGACGCTCCGTCCTTGCACGGGGACGTCGTGCAAGGCCGACAACGACGTCGTCATCGAGATCGACGTGACCGCGCTCGCCAAGAAGGACCCCAAGGCGAACCTCAAGAAGCGCTTCATCGGCGCGGCGAGCGGGTTCGGTCGCCTGTTCGGCATCGGGGCCTGGAACGATCAGGTCTTTGCGTTCCAGCGTGCGAGCACCAGCACGACGTCGCCCAATCCGGCCGCGCTGATCGGCATCTCGCTGGTGACCGGCAAAGGCACCTCGATCAAGGAGTTCGCCGACATCACCACCGCGAAGAACGGCTGGTCGGGCGCGGGGGTGACCACCGCCGCGAAGATCGTCCTGCCGAAGTGACCTTGCTCGATTGAAGCGCGCGGCCTCTCCGAGTAGCCCTTGACCCTCGCATGACCGGACCTGCCACGCGGCGTGGAAGCGCCAAACACGCTGTCGATCCGCGCGTGCAGCTCGCCAAGCTCCTCGACCAGAAGAAGGTCTTGCTCTGCGTGGGCTCGGGAGGCGTCGGCAAGACGACCACCTCGGCCGCGCTGGCCCTCGCGGCCGCGCGACGAGGCAAGCGGGTCATCTGCCTCACGATCGACCCGGCCAAGCGGCTGGCCAACAGCCTCGGCCTCGAGCGGATGACGCAGGAAGAGACCGTCGTCGCCCAGGAGATCTTCCACACCGCCGGCGTCGAGGTGACCGGCTCGCTCACCGTGATGATGCTCGACACGAAGCGAACGTTCGACGACATCGTCAACAAACACGCTTCGAGCCCGCAGGCTCGCGACGCGATCCTCACCAACAAGATCTACCAGTACGTCTCCACGTCGCTCGCGGGCACGCAGGAGTACATGGCGATGGAGAAGCTGCAGTCGCTCCGCGACAACGCCGCCTACGATCTCATCGTCCTCGACACGCCGCCCACCGCCAACGCGCTCGACTTCCTCGACGCGCCCGAGCGCATGATCCAGGCGATCGACTCGCCGGCGATGCGCTGGTTCGTGCAGGCGTTCGCCGGCCGCGGCAGCACCGGCAAGGTGGCGTTCGGCCTCCTCGGCAAGGGCTCGCAGCTGGTGCTCAAGGCCATCGCCAAGATCACCGGCGGCGCGTTCCTCGATCAGCTGGCGGGGTTCATCGCGGCGATCAACGACCTGTTCGGCGGCTTCACCGAGCGCGCCAAGCGGGTGAGCGAGGCGTTGCGCGGTCCCGAGGTGGCGTTCGTCCTGGTGTCGAGCCCCGAGCCGATGGCCATCGACGAGATCAATTTCTTCGCCGACCGCCTCCGGCAGTTCGCCATGCCGCGCGACGCCTTCGTGATCAATCGGGTGCACCTCGCGCCCGACGGCGACGGCCACGGCATCCCCGAGGCGCTGGCGCTCGACGACCTGCCGCAGGAGCTCGCCACCGCCGCGGCGCGGGCGCACGAGGAGGCCCGCGTGCTCGCCACCCGCGACGCGCACACGATCGAGCGGCTGAAGCTCGACGAGGGCGACAAGTCCACGGTGGTCGTCCGGGTGCCTGCTTTCGAGCGGGACGTACACGACGTCACCTCGTTGGCCAAGGTAGGCGAGGCCCTGGTCGGCGCCCCCTAATCGCGGAATGGGCCCGTGACCTAGCTCTGGCGTATGCTAGCCGGCATGCGCGCTTCCCTCTTCCGCTTCGCGTCTCCGCTCGTCATGTTGGCACTCGGTGCGTGCTCCGGAGCGACGGCTTCGGGGTTCGATCGCGTCACTGGCATCGGGCTCGGTGGCGACTGCGATGGCAACAAGGAGTGCCGCACCGGCCTCGAGTGCGTGTCGATGAAGTGCGCGGCGAGCGGCAAGACCGCCGAAGGCAGCCCGTGCACCATCGGCGCCGAGTGTGCGTCGGGCATCTGCAGCCCCGCCACGCCGAAAGCTGGTCCCAAATGCATGTCCTCGGGCGGCGGCGCCGAGGGCGCATCGTGCGGAGGTGACGCCGACTGCAGCAAAGGTCTCCGCTGCGGCTTCGACGGGACGGGCTTCTTCCCCAAGTGCGTGAAGGAGGGCGGCAAGGACCTCGGCTCCGACTGCACGAAGGCGAGCGAGTGCTTGCAGGGCCTCGTGTGCACGGCGAACCGTTGCGCCACGCCGGTGGTCACCGAGGACCTCGCCAGCAAGGGCGTCCCGCCGTTCATTCCCGGCCCCGGCATGTGGCAGGGCGCGAAGTGCCCCGACAACACCAAGGGCGACATCACCGCGCAGTTCCAGATTCCTCGAACCAGCGACGCGGCGCACGACGACTTCTATCGGCTGCCGTTCCCCAACGACGCCGCGCGCAACAAGTCCACCGGGAAGGTCTCGTTCGCCAACCACCCGCACGATCCGAACCCGCCGATGGGCTTCGACGCGGTGAAGCTGTACCTCGACGCCCTCGAGAGCGAGCCGTTCGGCAATTTCCCGTCGGTCTACTTCCGGTTCGACGGCGACTTCGACTTCGACACGGTGCAGGTCGGCACCGACGATCCGCAGACGCGCCTCGTCGACCTCACGCCGGGCGCCGAGTTCGGCCGTCGCCTCGGTCTGAGCATCTTCGTCACCAACGGCCGCAACCGATACATCTGCGCGAACTACGTCGTCGTGCACCCGAGCAAGGGCGGTCCGCTCCAACCCGGGCACACCTACGGCGTGATCATGAAGAAGGGTCCCGCCTCGTGTCCCACGCGCGGGAGCGACGGCAAGTGCTCGGGCGGCGCACCGGCCAAGCAGCACCCGGATTTCGCCGCGATGGTCAACGCGGGTGCGCCATCGGACGCCGCGCTGAAGGACGCGTGGGATTCGTACAAACCGCTCCGCGACTGGATGGCCAAAGAGGGCAAGAAGGCCGACGATCTATTGGTCGCCTCGGTGTTCACCGTTGGCGATCCCGGACGCGTCGCGTCGCGGCTCAAAGCATCGGTGCGCGCCGCGGCGGCGCCGACCGCCACCGGCTGGGTGAAGTGCGCTGCAGGCGTGGCCTCGCCCTGTCCGCAGGCCGACGACAAAGAGAAACGCGCCTGCGGCGGAGCCGATCCGGACTTCGACGAGTACCACGCGCTCGTCGACATGCCGATCTTCCAGTCGGGCACCGCGCCGTACCTCACCAGCAAGGACGGCGGTGCGATCACCGCAACCGGGGGACCCGCCGAGCCGATCGCGTCGGTGCGCAGCGAGAAGGTCTGCATGGCGGTGACCGTCCCCAAGGGCACGCCTCCCGCGGGTGGCTGGCCGATCGCGATCTACGCGCACGGCACCGGCGGGAGCTTCCGCAGCCATGCCACCGATGGCGCGTCCAAGTTGCTCTCGAAGATCGATCTCGGGGGCGGGACCACGACCGGCTTCGCAGTGGTCGGCATCGACCAGGTGCAACACGGACCGCGTCGTGGCGCCTCGACCTCGTCGCCGAACGATCTGTTCTTCAACTTCGCCAACCCCGCCGCCGCGCGCTTCAACGCGCAGCAGGGCGCGGCCGATCAGCACACGCTCGTTCGCCTCGCCGAGACGCTCGCGATCACCGACGGCGGCGCGACCATCAAGCTCGACCCGAAGAACCTGGTGTACTGGGGTCACTCGCAAGGCGCGACCGAGGGCGCGATCTTCCTCGCGAGCGACACGTCGGTGAAGGGCGCGGTCCTCTCCGGCGAGGGGGCGACGCTGCAGGAGGCGCTCGTCACCAAGACCAAGCCGGTGAACATCAAGGACTCGATGTGGCTCGCGCTCTCGGAGTCGAGCCCGAGGGCCGTCGACGGCAACCACCCGGTCCTCGCGCTGCTCCAGGCGTGGGCCGATCCGGCCGATCCGCTGCATTACGCGCGGGCGACGGTCGTGGTGCCGGGCGCCTCGCCGACCACGCCCGCGCTGCTGCGCAACGTGTTCCAGCCGATGGGCAAAGACGACACGTACACGCCGTTCGAGGTGCAGGCGAGCTTCGCCATCGCCTCGGGGCTGACGTTCGTCGGCCCGGAGGTCATCCCCGGATTCACCGGCGCCGTCGCCTCGACGACGGGCAACGTCTCGTCGGGCTCGATGAAGGCGACGGCCGCTTTCCGTCAGTACGCGCCTGCTTCGGGCCGCGACGGGCACTTCGTCGCGTTCGACATCGAGCAGGCCAAGACCGACCTCGGCAAATTCCTCGCGCGCTCCTCGCGCGCAGAAGTGCCGAAGCTCCCGGAGTGACGGGCGGTCACTGATACGGGTCGTCGCTCGCCGGTTGCGCTGCAGCCGGCGGCTTCGGCTTGGCCGCCGGTGGTGGCGCAGCGGGGACCGCGGACGGAGCTGCCGACACCGACGGAGCCACCGACACCGACGGAGCCGCCGACACCGACGGAGCCGCCGACACCGACGGAGCCACCGACACCGACGGAGCCACCGACGCGGACGCGGGAATCACCGGCACTGCGGAGGCGGCTGCCCATTCGGCCGGCGTGACCGCGGTGACCGGCGCCACGGCCGCAGGCGGCGTGGGCTTGTTGACCGAGCCGCGCATCATCGCCCACGCGCCGAAGCCGATCGCGATCACGAGGCCGACGAAGATCGCGACCCGCGGCACGAGTTGCGAGCGCGATCCCGGCACGATCGCCGACGCCCGCGCTTCGGGCGCAGACTCCGGCTCGATGCTCGGCGGCTCGACATCCTCGCCACGGCGAACGTTCGGACGCCCCGAACGAATCTGGGCCGCCGCGGCAGCGCCCGAGCTCGCCGGTGCAGAGCGAGCCGGCGCGGTCACGACCACCTTCGGGCCGGCGCCACCAGAAATCACCCGGAGCTTCGCGGCGCCCTGTTTACGTTTGCCCTTGGCCATGGAGGTCGCGGCACCCTACTCGAACTAGACGACGATCTCGCCGCGGTTGATTCGTTCGGCGCTCGAATGCGCGTCGATCATCCCCCAGATCCAAGTGATGAGCCCGGTGAGGAAGCCCACTCCGACGAACATCAGGGGGAAATTGATGAACAAGGTGACCAGCATGAAGCCCAGGCCCTTGCCGATCTGACCGTTGTAGAGCTGGCCGGCTCCCGGCAGGAAGAACGAGAGCAACGTGGCGACCCCCGCGTCTTTGCGGCGAACGTACGGGGCCATCGCGTACGGGCCCGCACCGTACGGCGCGTAGGGGCCCGGATTGATCTGGTTCTGGATGACGACCTGCACCGGCTGCGGGTAGGCCGGGTAGGTCGGCGCCTGTCCGGCGTAGGGCTGGTGTCCCCACGCTTGCTGCTGTTGCGGCGGCGGCCCCTGCGGAACCGTGGGAACCATCGCGTGAGGAGGAGGCGCGGGGTACGAGGGCCGAACCATCGGACCGGCTCCGTACGCAGGCGCACCGAACTGCGAGGGCGGCATCGCGGCCGGTTGCGAGACCGGCGCGGAGAACGAGCCGGGCATCGGTCGTTCGGTGGTCGCAGCCTTGGGGCTTCGCGCGGACGCCATGGGGACGACCTCGATCGAGCCGCACGCCGGGCAGGGGGTGGGTGCGTGATCGGGAACGGAGAAGGTGCCGTGACAACGACGACAGGTGAGCTGCATCAGCGCCCTCCGATCTCGGTGCCCGCGACCAACACGCGTCGACGGGGCTCGAGATCCGGGATCCGGTAGAGGAGCGAGCCCGAGTCGTCGGCTTCGACGGTCGCGTGCCCGGCCGAGACCATGGCGTCGATCGCCGTCTGACATTCGCGGAGCGGACGCCCCGTCGACTGGGCGAGGGCGACGACCCGAACCACGCCTTCGTTCTTGGTCGCGAGCTCGAGGATCGCCTGCTCGAGGTGGTGACCCTCGACGCCACGCCCGGCGCGGGCGCCAAGCACGAACCCGGCGATCGCCACGAGCGCGATCGGAATGGAGACGACCGCGACGGCCGTCGCGCTCGCACCCATCAGAAGCGTGGATAGGAGCGCGAACAACAACAGCGTCGCGCCGCCGCCGAGGGCGAATCCGAGCACCCGCGCCGGGCCACGCCGAGCGACCGCGTCCATGGCGCGTTGGCTCGCGTCGTTACGAATCATGTCCACCACGCCAGGGCCCTGCTGTGCGGGGGGGACGTATTGCTGGGCGTGCTGGGGGTACGCCTGCATCGGACCGACGACGTTCGAGATCTGCACGCTCACGCCTGGCGCGACCATCTGCACGGGCGGCATGCCCGGGAGCGAAGGCACCTGCATCTGCGGCGGATACGGCGCGAATTGCGGCGGGGCGTACACCTGCGGCGGGGCGTACACCTGCGGCGGTCCGTACGGCGCGTGGACGAGCGGCTGCGTCTCGCCGCCGGACGGGAGCGCAGGGGGCGGAACGGGCGGGCGCTGTGTGGGGTCGTCCAAAGGGTCGCCTCCCGACGCGCGGGTTGACTCGAAGAACTGTAGGCACGCGGGGTCGCCCCGGCAAACGCACTCGTGCACGCGTCCGTTCCCCAAGCCATTCGCTTGGGGTTACTCTGCTCGGCATGAACCCTCCCGGCGGAAATCGGCCCCCTGGACCTCCCGGCGCGTGGCCCGGCCATGGCGCCCCTCCTGGGCAACCGCCCTACGGGGGCGCGCAACAGGGAGGCCCGCCGCCGGGCGCGTACCCTGCGCCGGGGTATCCGCAGCAGCAGGGCTACCCGCCGCCGGGCGCCTATCCGCAGCAGCAGCAGGGCTATCCGCCGCCGGGCGCCTATCCGCAGCAGCAGCAGCAGGGCTATCCGCCGCCGGGCGCCTATCCGCAGGCGCCCGGATATCCGCCGGGTGCATTCCCGCAGCAGCCGCAGATGATCGTGGTGCAGAACCAAGTCAATCCGTACGGGCAAGCGATGATGCACCCGGACGCGCGGAAGAAGGACACCGCGTTGATCCTCGCGATCGCCGGGTTCCTCTTCGGCATCTGCGGCATGCAGAAGTTCTATCTGCGCCAGCCCGGCATGGGCGTCCTCTACTTCTTCACGGCCGGCTTGTGCGCGATCGGCCAGATCATCGACATCATCCAGCTCGCGACCATGTCGCAGCAGGAATTCGACATGCGCTACAACGTCATGCGCTGACCGCGCAAAGACGGCCCTGCGCACCGCGGAGCAGCGGAGCGGAGCGCGTTCGCGCGAGAGCGAACGCTGCGGAGCGGCTGGTGGGGGGTGTCGGGGGGAGCGGCAGCAGGCGCTCCCCCTGACCTCAGCGGAGCGCGACGAGCTCTTCGAGCCCAAACACCTTGATCGGATCGAGCACCAGCACCGCGGGGCTCGGTGCGACGACCATGCCGCGGGCGATCCGCGCGGCGAGCTCCGGCACGCCCGGAGGCAACGGCTCGAGCGCGTGATCGCCCGCGTCGCGCAGCGGATCGAGCCGCGCCACGCGCACGGCGAACGAGGCCGGCTTGCCGCCGTCGAGCGCCGCTCGCAACACCACGAACCGCTCGTCGGCACCCTCGGTCGCGCGCGGTGCTCCGCCGGTGAGGAGCGCGCCGAGATCGATCACCGGGAGGATCTCGCCGCGCAGGCCGATCACCCCGAGGAGCGCCGGCGGCGCATGGAACAGGCGGGTGACCGCGCGAGGCGCGAGGACCTCTTGAACGTCGTCGATGACGAACGCGATGCGGAGCGACCCGGCCCAGGCACAGACGTAGCGCGACGAGGATCCCACGGAAGACTCGCAGAATACGCTGGATGGGCTAGGAAGGGGCAGTGATCCCTGACGCGACTCCCGAACACGCTGCCGCGCTGATCAAAGCGCGCGCGCACGAGCTCGGGTTCGCCGTCTGCGGGGTTGCGCGTGCGGACGAGCCGTTGACGACCGAGTTCGCGCGCTACGAGGCGGCGCTCGCGCGTGGGCTGCACGGACCGCTCGCGTACCTCGCCGAGAACGTCGAGGTCCGGCGCACGCTCGACACGGCCGACATCCTCGCCAACGCCCGCAGCATCGTCGTGGTGGGCGCCCGCTACGATCGGCCCGACGACGAGGGCGATCCGCCGCTCGCTCGCGCCATCGCCCGTTACGCGCGGGGGCACGACTATCACAACTACCTGCGCAAGAAGATCCGCAAGCTCGCCGCGTTCGTGCGTGGGCTCGGACCGGATGTGCAGGCCAGGCCGATGAGCGACACCGCACCCGTGCTCGAACGCGCCTGGGCCGCGCGCGCCGGCGTCGGGTTCGTCGGCAAGAACGGGATGGTGATCGTTCCGGGGCAGGGGAGCTGGCTGCTCCTGGCGGAGGTCGTCACCACGCTCGCGATCACGGCGGATGCTCCGATCGAGGAGCGATGCGGTCGCTGCACGCTGTGCCTCGATGCGTGTCCGACCCGAGCCTTCGTCGCGCCGTTCGTCCTCGATGCGGGCGCGTGTCTGTCGGGCGCCACGATCGAGCAGCGCGGTCCCATTCCCGTCAGGTTGCGCGCCGCCGCCGCCGAGCACCTGTTCGGGTGTGACGTCTGCAACGAGGTCTGTCCGCACAACGGGAAGACGCGCCCCGAAGACGTGTTGGCTTCGCGACACCGGCCGCACCAGCGGTGGTCCACGCTGAGGCTCGCAGACCTCGCGCGCATCGGAATGCCCGACGGTCCGTCGTTCGACGAGCTGGCTTCGGGGACGCCGCTCCACCGCGCTGGCGCCGAAGGGCTCGCGCGCAACGCGTGTCTCGCACTCTCGAGGGACGACGAGCCGGGCAACCGAGCCGTGCTCGCGTCGATCGCCGCGGAGCATCCGAGCGAGGTGGTGCGCGAGGCCGCCGCCTGGGCGCTCCGTGAAGTAGGATGCGCCGGATGACGCCCGTCGAAGAGCTCTCTCTCTTGCTCCGGCCCGCCGCCGGCGGCCTCTACGTCGTCTCGACCGGACGCGAGGAGCAACTCGCGATCCAGCGGAAGCTCTACGGCGTCGAGCGCGAAGAAGAGGTTCAGCAAGCGTTCCGCGCGGCGCTCGATCGCATCGCCAGGGCGAGGATCATCGTGCTCGGCATCCCCTCGGACGTCGGCGCAGGCTTCCGCCGTGGCGCGAACCTCGCGCCGCAGGCCATCCGCGCCGCGCTGCTCGACGGCGATCCGATGATGCGCGCGCGCATGGATCGCGACGGCATCGTCGACATCGGCGACGTGTTCGTCGTTCCGCAGCTTCTCCACGACGAGATGCTCTCGGACGCGCAGCTCGCGGCCTCGCGCCGCGCCCTCTACGAGCACGCGGTGAATCGCGACCGCTTGCCGGTGTCGCCGCTCTCGATCGCCGAACGCGCGCTCGATCTGGTCTTCGCGATCAACCCTGACATTAAGCCGTTGATGCTCGGGGGCGACCACTCGAACGCGTGGCCGGTCTCGGCGGCGTTGTCGCGGGCGCGCAAGAACTGGGGCATCGTTCAGCCCGACGCGCACACCGATCTGCTCTCCGAGCGCCTCGGTGTGAAGTACTGCTTCGCCACCTGGTCGTACCACGCCAACGATCTGATCGGGCGCGGCGGTCGGATGGTGCAGGTCGGCACCCGCGCGTCGCGCCGCGAACGCGAGCACTGGGAGTCGACGCTCGGCGTCCGGCAGTTCTGGGCCGAGGAGTGCCTCCACAATCCGGAAAAGGCGCTGGACGACATCCTCGCGCACCTGCACCGGGTCGGGGTCTCGTCGGTCTACTTCTCCAACGACATCGACGGGACGGACGAGGCGTGGGCCGACGCGACGGGCACACCGGAACCGGGAGGGCTCCATCCCGACTTCGTCGTCGAGTTGATCCGACGGCTCGGACGCGAGATTGGCCTGTGCGCGGGAGACATCGTCGAGGTCGCGCCGCCGCTCGCGCGCGAGCCGGGGAACGACCGGACGGTGAAGCTCGCCGCTCGCTACGTGCGCGAGACGATCGACGCGATGCTCGCGCGCTGAGAGGCTCCGCCGGCGGACCGCCGGCGGCGGCGGCCGTCCGCCGGTGTCGGCTCCTCGATTCGTCGACGATTCTTCACGGCACGGCGCTCGCAATCCTCGGCGGGCGTCATGCTCGCCACCACGCACACCATGGCCCTCGTCGGTCTCTCGCCTCACGCGGTGCGCGTCGAGGTGCACTCTGGCCGGGGCACCGCATCGTTCGACGTGGTCGGCCTGCCGGAGGCGACGGTGCGCGAGAGCCGCGTCCGTGTCCGCGCCGCCCTCGGGCAAATCGGCGTGCCGCTCCACTCGCACGCGCTCACCGTGAACCTCGCGCCGGCCGACCTGCGGAAGGTCGGGAGCGTGTTCGACCTCGCGATCGCGCTCGGAACGCTCGCGGCCGTCGGCGGCATCGATGCACACTTGCTCACCGGCACCCTCTTGCTCGGCGAGCTCTCGCTCACCGGCACGCTCCATCCAGTGCGCGGAGTGCTGCCGCGTCTGATCGGTGCGGCCGCGCAGGGTTTCCAGCGCGCGATCGTCCCGCGCGCCAACGGGGCCGAGGCCGCCGTGGTCGCGCGTGCCGAGGGGCTCGAGGTGCTCGTCGCCGACGACCTCGCGAGCATCGTCGCGTTCTTCCGCGGCGAGGGCGCGCTCGCCTCCGCCGAACCCAGGGAGTCGACCGTGCGCGAGTACGTCCCCGACCTCGCCGACGTGCGTGGACAACCGACTGCACGCAACGCCCTCGAGGTCGCAGCGGCGGGCGACCACGCGCTCCTCCTGTACGGCCCCCCAGGCGCCGGCAAGACCATGCTCGCGCGTCGACTGCCCGGTCTTCTCCCACCGCTCTCCGATGAGGAGGCGCTCGAGGTCACCGCGATCCATTCCATCGCGGGCACGTTGCCCGAGGGGCTCGGCCTCGTTCGGCAGCGTCCGTTCCGGTGGCCGCACCACTCCGTGAGCGACGCGGGCCTGGTCGGTGCGGGGGCCCCACCGCGTCCGGGCGAGGTCTCGCTCGCCCACCGCGGCGTGTTGTTCCTCGACGAGCTCCCCGAGTTCCGAAGGAGCGCGATCGACGGCCTCCGCCAGCCTCTCGAAGACGGCACCATCCGCATCGCGCGTGCACGAACGTCAGCGACGTTTCCCGCACGGCCGCTGCTGCTCGCGGCGATGAATCCCTGCCCGTGCGGGTGGTATGGCTTCTCGCGCTCCAGGGTCTGTAACTGCACGCTCGATCGGGTCCGGAGCTACCGCGCGCGCATCTCGGGGCCCATCCTCGACCGCATCGATCTGCAGCAGAAGGTCGATCCGGTCGACGTCGCCTCGCTCGTCGGTCCCTCCGAGGCGGGGGAGAGCACGGCCTCCGTTCGCAACCGTGTGCTCGCCGCACGCGCCATCCAGTTCGAGCGCTTCGCTACGGGTGAGACGTCCGCGCCGACCAACGCCCACGTCACCTCGCGCGATCTCGAGCGCATCGCCGCGCCCGATCCGCAGGGGCGTGCGCAACTGGAGACGATCATCCAATCGCTCGGGCTCACGGCCCGCGCGTACACCAAGGTCCTCCGCGTCGCGCGCACGCTCGCCGACCTCGAGGGCTCCACCGCGGTTCGCTGGAATCACTACGCCAACGCCGCCGAGTACCGCGTCTTCGACCGTCCCGTCGACGCCGAAGCCGCCTAGCCCCGTGGGCGAACGCTCGCATGGTGCGAGCGCCGCGCTGCAGGGTCGTCGTGAAGAGCTCCGCATCAGGCGGAGAAAGGTCGTGTCATGTTCGAAACGTTCAGCGAGAAGGTGAAGGCGCTCAAGGGTGTGGTCTCGAGCATCGAGAAGCAGTTCGGTAAGGGGGCGCTCATGGCACTCGGCGACGTCGAGGCCGAGCCGGTCTCGGTCATCTCCTCGGGCTCCACCGCCATCGATCTCGCGCTCGGCGTCGGCGGCTACCCGCGCGGTCGGGTGGTCGAGATCTTCGGCCCGGAATCGAGCGGCAAGACCACGCTCACCCTCCACGCCATCGCCGAGGCGCAGCGAGCCGGCGGCATCGCCGCGTTCATCGACGCCGAGCACGCCCTCGACGTGGCCTACGCCAAGTCGCTGGGTGTCGACACCGAGAAGCTCCTCGTCTCGCAGCCCGACACCGGGGAGCAAGCGCTCGAGATCGCCGAGGCGCTCGTCCGCTCGGGTGCGGTCGATCTCGTCGTCATCGACTCGGTCGCGGCGCTCACGCCCAAGGCGGAGCTCGAGGGCGAGATGGGCGACGCGCACATGGGTCTGCAGGCGCGCCTCATGAGCCAGGCGCTCCGCAAGCTCACCGCCATCACCCACCGCACACAAACCACGCTGATGTTCATCAACCAGCTGCGCCAGAAGATCGGCGTCGTCTTCGGCCCGTCCGAGACCACCACCGGCGGCAACGCGCTCAAGTTCTACTCGTCCGTCCGCCTCGACGTGCGCCGCATCGCCACCATCAAGTCCGGCGAAGAGAAGCTCGGCGCGCGCACGCGGGTGAAGGTGGTGAAGAACAAATGTGCGCCGCCGTTCGCCGAGGCGGAGTTCGAGATCCGCTGGGGCGCGGGCATCGACACCGCGAGCGAGCTGATCGATCTCGGCGTCGCCCGCGGCCTCATCGAGAAGAGCGGCGCGCACCTCTCGTTCGCGGGAGAGCAGCTCGGTCATGGTCGCGAGCGCGCCCGCGATACGCTGATCGCCAACCCCGACACGATGTTGGCGCTGCGCGAGGCGGTGCTGGCCGCAGGGCCGGCGAGGGCCGGGCGACGACCGGAGGCCGAAGCCTGACCCGGAACAGCGGGGTCCGTCTCTCGGCATGGTTCCGAGGGACGGACACCCGCATCGAGCCCGCGCGAGGTCGCGGCGTCGCGTCGCCTCACGGATCTCTCCCCCGTGTCGCCACCTCCGCCGCGACGCCGCGTCTTCGCGCGGTGTCGACATCTACGGACGTACGGACAAATCAGATCGGGGCCGGTCCGCCGAAGTAACCGGCGAACCGCGCGAGCCACACCACGAACAACGCAGCCACCACCACGTACCACGCGTACCGCAGCGGTCGTGGCAGCGCGGGCGGCATGCCGTCGCGAACGATCCCTCGAAGCGCGACCGCTCCGGTCGGGATCATCAACACCACCACGACCAGCGCCAGCGGATGGAGGTGGAACGATCCCGCGAAATCACCGTGAAGCGCGAGCAGCGTCGCGCGCGTGGCGCCGCAGCCGGGGCAGGGGATGTGCAGCCAATTGCGCGTCGGGCAGATCGGCACGGGCGCGAGCAACAGCACTCCGAGCGTCGCCAGCAACAAAAACGCTCGCCCCCATCGCGCGGCTGGCGTGACGGGGGCGGGCGGGTCTTGGTGCGACACGTTCATGCGAGGCTCGAGGCTTCGCACGATCGTATCAGGTCACTGGAGAGACGGATCCCAGACCTTGTTGGCCTCGGTCTGCACGACCCACGGGATCGCCATCATGGTGGGGACGCCGAGCAGGACGTTCACCGCGAAGAGGATCCAGATGAGGTTGGTCTTGTCCTCAGGGTTGGGGCGCCCGGCGCGCTGCTGCGCTTCCTGCAACATCTTGCAGGCCTTGGCCACGCCGAGGAGATACCAGATGCCGCAGGTGACGATCGAAAGGATGACCTGCGTGGTCGGGTTGTACTCGTCCTGACGGCCGAGGTACGCGCGGAGCTCCGGCATCAGCTGGTAGTAGAACCAGTAATAACCGTAGATTCCGCAGGTCACGAGCGCGAGGAGCACGACGGTCACGGGGTTGCGGATCTCGCCGCGCGGACCGCCGCCCCCCGCCATGCCACCGCCGCCAGGCGGTCCCTGCATCGCACCGAAGCCCGGTGCAGGAGCGAGGGCGCCAGGAGGAGGCGCGAAGCCCGGGCCGGGCGGAGCGCCGAAGCCACCGGGGCCCGGAGGAGGACCACCGAAGCCACCCGGGGGAGGACCACCCGGAGGACCACCGAAGCCACCCGGGGGAGGACCACCCGGAGGACCACCGAAGCCACCCGGAGGAGGACCACCACCCGGAGGACCACCGAAGCCGCCCGGAGGAGGACCACCCGGAGGACCACCGAAGCCACCCGGAGGAGGACCACCCGGAGGACCACCGAAGCCGCCCGGAGGAGGACCCCCCGGAGGACCACCGAAGCCACCCGGAGGAGGACCACCGGCGGGAGGAGGGCCGAACCCGCCCCCCGGAGGACCGGCGGGCGGAGCACCCGGAGCGCCGAACGACTGAGCGTTCATGCCTTCGGGGGCGACCATCGTGCCGGCGAACTGGTTCGCCTGACCACCGCCCGGCGGACCGAACGCAGCCGGCGGAGCGGCAGGCGGCGGAGCGGCCATGGGCGGAGGGGCAGGGAAACCAGCCGGTGCCTGCGGCGGAGCGGCCGGAGGCGGAGCTGGGAACCCGGCAGGCGGGCCACCGGGAGCACCGGGACCCATGCCAGGCGCCATGCCGACCATCGTTCCCTTGATGTTCGGTTTGGGCGGAGCAGCGGCCGGAGGCGCCGAGGGAGGCGCGCCAGGCGGAGCACCGGGAGGTGCCGCCGGCGGGCCACCCGCCGGGGGCTGATTCATCATCAGCATCGTTCCCTTGAACTTGGGCGCCGCACCTCCCTTGAGGTTGAAGCCGCACTTCGTGCATTGCGCCGTCGTATCGGGGTTTTGCGTACCGCAGTTCGGGCAGAACACCAGTCGCCTCCCTTGGTGAGCGTGCGCGGCGACGAGATAAAAACAGGGGTGCCTGGAGGCACCGGACGCCGCGCGGAGCGCGCGTGAGACTACACGTACGCCGCGCCGCTCCACAAGCGTCATTCCTCACATACGACCCACTTCACGCCGCTAGGACGGCTGCTCGCAACCTCCGGCGTTCCCCCGCGTGATTTCAAGAGTTTGTGGCTCGTTCCACCGCTTGACAGTCGGCGTGACCGACCACTAGCGTGCGCCCCGCCCTGCGGCTCCGCACCGTGCAACCTGCACATCGGAGGGCGCGACGAGGCGAAGCGAGCCTCGAACGTGCGCTTCGAGCGCGCTCCGGGCCAGAAGCCAAGATGCCCTCCAACGCAAGGCCCTTCGAACCGACCCCCGAGCTCGTACGCGAGATCGAGGACATCCAATCGCGCTACCCCAACAAGATGGCCGCGTGCATCCCCGTGTTGCACGCCTGTCAGGGACAGCACGGATGGTGCGCGCCCGAGGTCATCGACTTCGTGTCGCGACTCCTCGATCTGCCGACCGCGCACGTCACCGGCGTCGTCACCTTCTACACGCTGTTCAACCAGAAGCCGGTGGGCAAGCACCAGGTCTGGGTGTGTCGCACGCTCCCGTGTGCGCTCCGCGGCGGCGAAGATCTCCTCCATCACTGCGAGAAGCGTCTCGGCATCCACCAGGGCGAGACGACTCCGGATGGGCAAGTCACGCTGCGCTCGGCCGAGTGCCTCGCGTCGTGCGGCACCGCTCCGATGATGCAGGTCGACAAGGACTACCACGAGGACCTCACCAAAGAGCGCATCGACGAGATCCTCTCGTCGCTCGGCGCGAAGCTGAAGTGAGGGCAAGCCCATGATCGAACCGGTCAAGCACCTCTCCAAGAACTACGGCCTCGACCGCTCGTGGACCCTCGAGGTCTACGAGAAGACGCGCGGTCACCAGGGCATCCGCAAGGCTCTCGCGATGGAGCCCGCCAAGATCGTCGACGAGATGAAGGCGGCCAACATCCGCGGCCGCGGCGGCGCCGGGTTCCCCATGGGGCTCAAGTGGTCGTTCATGCGGCCGCACCCGACGAAGCCCGCGTATCTCGTGGTCAACGCCGACGAGGGCGAGCCGGGCACGCACAAAGACCGCACCATCATGGAGCAGGATCCGCACCTCCTCCTCGAGGGGTGCATGATCGGCATGTACGCGATCGGCGCGCACGCCTGTTACATCTACGTGCGCGACGAGCTGCACCTCTCGAAGAAGCGCCTGTGGGACGCGATCCACGAGCTGCGCGCCAAGGGCTACCTCGGCAAGAAGCCGTTCGGTCTCAAGGACTGGGAGCTCCAGATCTACGTGCACACGGGTGCGGGTGCGTACATCTGCGGCGAAGAGACCTCGCTCCTCAACTCACTCGAGGGTCGCCGCGGCGAGCCGCGCCTCAAGCCTCCGTTCCCGGCGCAGGTCGGCGCGTTCGGCTGCCCCACGACGGTGAACAACGTCGAGTCGATCGCGGCAGCGCCCATCGCGCTGACCATGGGCGGCGCCGACTTCAGCAAGATGTCGCTGCTCCACGAGATCGGCGACGGCGGCTGCCGCCTCTACGGCGTCAACGGTCATGTCGAGAAGGGCCTCGTCGTCGAGCTGCCGTGCGGCCCGACGATCAACGAGCTCATCGCGATGGCCGGCGGGGTGAGCAAGGGACGCAAGGTCAAAGGAGTGATCCCCGGTGGCTCGTCCACCCCGGTGCTGCTCCCGACCGAGAAGTTCCACATGCCGGACGAGAAATCGCCGCTGCACAAGTACCACGGCATGTCGGTGTTCGACGTCCCGATGGGCGTCGACACGATGCGGATCGCCGGCACCATGCTCGGCACGTGCTGCCTCACCGTCATCGCCGAGGGCACCTGCATGGTCCGCGTGGCGCAGAACCTGGCGCGATTCTACAAGCACGAGTCCTGCGGGCAGTGCACTCCGTGCCGCGAGGGCACGGGGTGGATCGATCGGATCTTCGAGAAGATCGAGTCGGGACACGGCGACCTCGGAGAGCTCAACGAGGTCTCCGACATCGCATCGAGCATCATCGGCAACACGATCTGCGCGTTCGGTGACGGCGCGGCTGGGCCGATGCTCGGGTTCGTGCGGAAGTTCCGCAACGAGTTCGAGCAGCACATCAAAGAGAAGCGCTGCCCCTCCAAGGGGTCGATCCTCTGATCGGGGGAAGGGCGTCATGGCACAAGCCGATCTACTCGAACGCATCTACTTCGGGCTCTGCGCGGTTCTCGCCGTCGCAGGCGCCATCGGGACCGTCGCGTTCCCGAACCCGATCCGCGGAGCGCTGTCGCTGCTCTTCTCGATCGTCGCGATCGCGGGGCTCTACCTGCAGCTCCACGCGCCGTTCCTCGCTGCGATCCAGCTGATCGTCTACGCGGGCGCGGTCGTCGTCCTCTTCCTCTTCGTCATCATGCTCATCGGGCCCGACGCGATTCCGCCCAAGGATTCGCGAGCGCTCGTCGCACGAGTGACAGGAGGGATCGCGGGGACCGCGATCTCGCTGCTCGTGATCATGGTGCTCTCCCGCAAGACGTTCCCCCGCATCGCGCCCATCCAAGCCGCGTACGGGTCGGTCGAGTCCATCGGCGAGCTGCTCTTCACCGACTACCTCGTTCCTTTCGAGGTCTCGTCGTTCCTGCTGATGGTCGCCATCGTCGGAGCCGTCGCCGTCGCTCGCGGCAAGCAGCCCGACCCCCAGCTCACGAAGAAGCCCGACGCCGACGTGGCGCCCGCGGCCGAAGAGCGAGGTGCTTCGTGATTCCGATCCCTGCGTTCCTGGTGTTGGCCGGAATCCTCTTCGGCATTGGCGCCGTCGGATTCCTCGTTCGCCGCAACGTGCTGGTCGCCTTGATGAGCATCGAGCTGATGCTCAACGCGATCAACCTCACGTTCGTCGCGTTCAACCGCTCCTTCCCGAACCAGCACACCGGGCAGGTCATCTCCTTCTTCGTCATCGCCATCGCCGCCGCCGAGGCCGCCGTGGGCCTGGCGATCGTCCTCTCCTTCTTCCGCCTGCGGAAGACCGTGCGCTCCGACAGCGCCGATCTCCTGAAGAACTGAAAGCCGAGAGATGGAACACAACCTCTTCGCCAAACCCGACGACTGGTTCCTCCTCGGAATCATCCTCGGCCTGCCGCTCTACGGCGCGTTCTTCAACGGCGTCTTCGGCAAGCGGTTCGGCCGCAACATGGTCCGCGCCGTCGGCGTCGGCACCGTCGGCCTGAGCTTCCTCACCGCGATCTTCACCTTCCTCCAGCTGCACAAGCTCCATCACCACGCCGAGGCCGCGGCCAAGACGGCATGGCTCGCCGCCAACCAGGGCAAGACCCTGCCGGCCGAGCTGCCCGTCGCCTCGAGCAAGCTCTCGTGGTTCGCGTGGAAGTGGATGTCGATGGCCACCGCGGGCGGCGACGGTCGCCTCGCCATCGACGTGAAGTTCTCGGTCGACGAGCTCTCGGGCGTGATGATGCTCGTCGTCACCGGCGTCGGCTTCCTCATCCACCTGTACGCCTCGAGCTACATGGCGAAGGACCCGGGGTATCACCGGTTCTTCGCGTACCTGAACCTCTTCATCTTCTCGATGCTGACGCTGGTCCTGGCAGACAACCTGCCGGTCCTGTTCGTCGGCTGGGAAGGCGTCGGCGCCTGCAGCTATCTCCTCATCGGCTTTTGGTTCGACAAGGCCGAGAACGCCGCCGCCGGGCGCAAGGCGTTCATCGCCAACCGCATCGGCGACGTCGGCATGCTCGCCGGCATGCTGCTCATCGGGTACTACCTCGGTGCCCTCGACTGGGACGGCATCAACCACAACGCCGACAAGCTGCTCGATCCGGCCGCGCGCATCGCGATCTGGCAGAGCAGCGGCAAGATCATCACGATCAGCGCCGCCACCGCGGCGACGCTGGCGCTGTTCCTCGGGTGCACCGGCAAGAGCGCGCAGATCCCGCTCTACGTCTGGCTCCCCGACGCGATGGCGGGCCCAACGCCGGTCTCCGCGCTCATCCACGCGGCGACGATGGTCACGAGCGGCATCTACCTGATCTGCCGCCTCAACGTGGTGTTCGCGCTCTCGCCGTTCACCATGATGATCATCTCGATCACCGGCGCGCTCACCGCGCTGTTCGCAGCGACCATCGGTCTCGTCCAGAACGACATCAAGAAGGTCCTCGCGTACTCCACCGTCAGCCAGCTCGGGTTCATGTTCCTGGGCGTCGGCGTCGGCGCGTTCGGCATGGGGTTCTTCCATGTCTTCACCCACGCCTTCTTCAAGGCCTGCTTGTTCCTCGGGGCCGGCTCGGTCATCCACGCGATGCACGCGCGGGTGCACGACGACGTCGCGTCGCAGGACATGCGGAACATGGGCGGCATGCGCAAGTACATGCCGTGGACCTACGCAGCGATGGGCGCATCCACGCTCGCGATCGCCGGGTTCCCGCTCACCTCGGGCTTCTTCTCGAAGGACGGCATCCTCTTCAAGACGTGGGGGAACGAAGTCGTCCACCCGTACGTCGCGACGGCGAAGTCGCTCCTCGAGCTGCCCGAGTGCAAGGCGAATGCTGCCGCGCCGAAGTGCGTGGCCGCGAACAACGTCCTGCACGCGTACTGGCAGGCGCCGCCGTGGCTCGGGAAGGTGCTCTTCGCCATCGGCATCCTCGCCGCGACCATGACCGCGTTCTACATGTTCCGGCTCGTCTTCAAGACGTTCTGGGGCGAGTTCAAGGGCTGGAAGGTCGACGAGAGCATCAAGCTCGCGACCAACCCGTTCGAGAACGTGGAGCCGCTCGAGGACGGTGACGTGAGCTACGGCCTCGCCACCACCACGCACGGTCACGACGCGCACGGCTCCGACGAGCACGAGACGACCGATCCGCGCGACCTCATCGAGGGCGAGCGCGCCCCCGATCACGCGCATGATCACCACGATCATCACCACGAGGACCTGACCGTCCCCGCCGCGCCGCCCGCCGAGGCGCCGTGGCAGATGACGGTGCCGGTTGCGATCCTCGGTGCGTTCGCCCTGTTCGCGGGCTTCCTCTACGCAGAGGCGCTCCACATCGAGCCGATCGGTCACTGGCTCGCGCCGGTGTTCGACGACGTGGTCGGCAAGACCGTCACCATGTCCGAAGCCGCGCACCACCTCGAGTGGCCGCTGATGGTTCCGGGCGTGCTCGCAGCGCTCATCGGCTCCGGCCTCGCCTACGTCTGGTACGTCCAGCAGAACGAGGAGCCCGCGAAGAAGCTCGCGGCCGAGTGGCCGCGTCTCCACCGCGCTGCCTACAACAAGTGGTACGTCGACGAGATCTACGAGGCGACCGTCATCGGTGGCGCCGACGCGCTCGCCGACGGCGCCGCCCTCATGGATGCGTGGATCGTCGATGGCATCCTCGCGAAGCTCACGGCACTCGTGGTCTCCGCGTTCGGTGCGATCCTCCGCGCGTTCCAGACCGGCGTGGTCCACGTCTACAGCGCGTTCGTCGCGGTGGGCACCCTCGGTCTCGTCCTGTTCTTCGTCCGGCCGCACCCCGATGCGACCGTCGCGAAGGAAGGCGACACCTACACGCTCGAGGCCGCTCCCGGCATCGGGTACGAGTACAAGTGGGACGTCGACGGGCAGGCGGACAAAGAGTTCGTCACCGGCGAACCCGCTCTCAAGCGCACGGTGCAGGTCCCACTCGACGGCACGAAGAAGGTCACCCTCGAGGTGAAGAACTCCTTCGGTCGCACCGCGAGCCACACGTTCACGCTCACCAATCCGAAGCCCGCTCCGGTCCCGACGACGACCGTGGCGATGCCGGGTGCGGCGCCTCGCCCGCCGGCGGGGCACTGAGGAACGACGATGACCACGCAACAAGCCGTCGTAGCTGAGGGTCCGAACGCGCTCCAAGCGCTCGGCGCCTTCGTGGCCAAGACCTGGCCGGTGTTCGCCGCAGGCGCGGCGGGGGCGCTCGTTCCCCGTCGCGACTCGAAGACCGAGCGTTTCTGGTTCGCGGTCGCGGCCGCGTTCACCACGCTCTTCGTCATGCTGCTCTGGCCCGACGCGGCCAAGGTGGCGGCCGAGGCTGCCGCACCCGCGGCGGAAGGTCCGGCGTATCCGCACCTGATCACGTGGCTCATCGCCATCCCGGTGATCGGCTCGCTCGCCGTGCTCTTCACGCCGCGTCAGGCGACGCGCGCGGTGCAGGCGATCACGATGGCGACGATGGGTGCCGAGCTCATCGCGACGGCGCTCTTGTTCAAGGTGCCGGTCAAGGAGGGTGGCTGGTGGCTCGAGGAGAGCGTCCAGTGGATCCCGTCGTGGGGCATCAAGTACCACGTCGCGATCGACGGCATCTCCTTCTGGCTCATCGTCCTCACCAGCCTGCTCACGCCGATCGCGGTGTGGGTCAGCTACGGCTCGGTGAAGACGCGCCTCAAGGACTTCTCCTTCGCGTTCCTCATGTTGCAAGCGGCGATGGTCGGCTCGCTCGTCGCGCTCGACCTCTTCCTCTTCTACGTGATGTGGGAGGCGATGCTCATCCCGATGTACGTCCTCATCGGCGTATGGGGCGGCATCGACCGCGTGAAGGCTGCGATCAAGTTCTTCATCTACACGATGGCCGGCAGCATGCTCATGCTCGCCGCGATCTTGTACCTCGTCTTCAAGTACAAGACGCTCGCTGGCACGCCGTCGTGGGACTTCCAGGACCTCCAGCGCGTCGGCTTGCCGCTCGTCACCCAGAAGTGGCTCTTTGCAGGGTTCGCGCTCGCGTTCCTCATCAAGGTGCCGATGTTCCCGGTGCACACGTGGTTGCCCGACGCCCACACGCAGGCGCCGACGGGAGGATCGATCATCCTTGCCGCGGTCATGCTGAAGCTCGGCTCCTACGGCTACATCCGCTTCGGCATGGGCCTGTTTCCGCACGCGGCCCACGAGGCCGGCGCCACGTTGGCCGGCGTCGCGGTGGTCGGCGGCATCATTTACGGCGCGCTCTGCGCGCTCAAGCAGAACGACGTCAAGCGATTGGTCGCGTACTCGTCGGTCAGCCACCTCGGCTACGTGATGCTCGGCATCTTCTCGGCGAACCCCGCGTCGATGGAGGGCGCCATCCTCCAGATGGTCAACCACGGCATCTCGACCGGCGCGTTGTTCCTCCTCGTCGGCGTCGTCTACGACCGCCGTCACACGCGTGACGTCGCGGAGTACGGCGGCATCGCCAAGGTGATGCCCTGGTTCGCGGCGGCGTGGGTCATCGTCACGTTCTCCTCGATCGGCCTGCCCGGCACCAACGGGTTCATCGGCGAGTGGCTCGTGATCAGCGGCGCGTTCATGTCGCACGGCACGCTCGGGCAGTGGGGTCGCTCCCAGGCCATGGGCGCTGCGTTCGGCGTCATCCTCGGCGCGGCGTACATGCTGACCGTGACGCAGAAGGTCTTCTTCGGGCCGCTCGACAACCCGAAGAACAAGAACCTCCCCGACGTGACCCGTCGTGAGGCGGTCGCCCTCGCGCCGCTCATCGTCCTCATCTTCGCGATCGGGCTCTTCCCCCGCGTCTTCACCGAGCCGATGCACGCCAGCGTCGGTCCGTTCCTCCAGAGCTTCAACGCGAAGTGGCGCGTCGCGGCTCCCGAGAAGCCGGTCCTCGCACCGGCCCCCGAAACCACCGCGGGCGCTCCGGCCGCGAAGCCCGTGGAGTGACGACGATGTCCATCTGGTTCGCACTCTCCCCGATTCTGGTACTCGCCGTCGGCGGGCTCGGCCTGATGATGGCCGACGCCTTCTCCGAGAAGCACACCGACCTCGCGCTCGGCGCGTTCATCACGTTCCTCAGCGCGGGGCTCTTCGCCATCGCGCTGTGGATCATGGGCGGTGTGCCGGCCGAGACGGCTGCGAAGGTCGCGCCGTTCATCGTGCTCGACAAGTTCACGTTGTTCTTCGAGGCGACCCTCTGCCTCGGCGGCGCGATCTCGTCGCTGCTCGCGGGCGGGTACCTCCCGGAGCACGAGCTCGATCGGGGCGAGTTCTACGCGCTGATGATCCTCTCCGCGATCGGCGCGGTGCTGCTCGCGGCCGCAGGTGAGATCCTCGCGCTGTTCATCGGCCTCGAGACCATGTCGCTCGGCGTCTACGCGATGACGGCGTTCCGCCGCACCAATCCGCGCTCGGCCGAGGGCGCGATGAAGTACTTCCTCCTCGGCTCGTTCGCCGCGGCGATCATGCTGTACGGCGGCGCGCTGCTCTATGGCGCGACCGGCACGACCTCGCTCGTCGGCATCCGCGACGCGCTCACCGGTGGGCAGTTCGGCAGCATGCGCGATCCGTCGCGTCTGCCGACGGTCGTCCTGTCGATGGTGTTCATCCTCGTCGGGCTCGCGTTCAAGCTCTCTGCGGTTCCGTTCCACATGTGGACGCCGGACGCCTACCAGGGCGCTCCGACGCCGGCGACCGCGTTCATGAGCGTCGTCGTCAAGGGCGCAGCGCTCGCCACGATGATGCGCGTGATGCTCGTCGCGTTCGGCGACAAGGCCTCGGCCTCGTGGTCGAGCGGCTGGCCGCCCGTCGTCGCGGGCCTCGCCATCGCGACGATGATCGTCGCGAACCTCATCGCGATCCGTCAGGAGAACGTCAAGCGAATGCTCGCCTACTCGAGCATCGCGCACGCGGGCTACCTGCTCGTCGGCCTCGTCGCCGCGTGGGGGCAGGGCAATCCGGTGCTCGCGAACGAGGGGCGCGCCGCGCTCCTGTTCTACATCCTGCAGTACACCGTCACCCAGGCGGGCGCCTTCGGCGCGCTCATCCTCTGCGGCTCGCGCGGTCGCGAGGCAGTGAGCTACGAGGACCTCGCGGGCCTCGGTCGTCGCTACCCGGCTGCGGCGCTTCCGCTCGCGGTCTTCTGCGTGTCGCTCGCCGGCATCCCGCCCACCGCGGGGTTCTTCGGCAAGCTCTACATCTTCCGCGCCGCGATCGAGGGAGGCTTCACCGGCCTCGCGATCATCGGTCTGCTCAACAGCGCGCTCGCCGCGTACTACTACCTCCGCGTGCTCGTGTTCCTCTACATGCGCGAGCCCGCTCCTGGCGCGCCGCAGGCGATCCCGATGCGCTCGGGGTACGTCATGGCGGCGCTCGTCCTCTCGGCGATGTTGCTCCTCTACTTCGGCATCATGCCCGGCCGCTCCCTCGAGATGGCCGTCATGGCCGCCAAGTCGATCGGCGGATGAGAGCGCCCCTGGTCGTTCTCGCGTGCGCCACCGCGCCCGTGCTCGTCGGCCTCGTCGGGTCGACGATGGTGTCCTGCAAGGAGGGGCCCCCGAGACTCGAGGGGCCTGCCATCTCCGCCGAGCCGCCGCCGCTCGTCGCGCCGCCGATCAAGGCGAACGTCCCCTCCGAGCCCGACAAGGAGAACTTCCCGCTCTCGGACGAGCAAGTCCAAGCGATCGTCAATCCGGGCAAGGCGACCGAGTACGCGGGCCCGACCGGTGTGGTCGAGGGCACCATCAAGGTGAAGGGCGATCCGCCCATCGACCGCACCTTCGAGAAGCTCCCCGCCGGCTGCGAGGACGCTCCGAAGATCCACGCGCCGATCTATCGCGCGGGTCCGAAGGGCGAGCTCGCCGACACACTCGTCGCAGCGATCGGCTACGGGGGCTTCGTCCGACCGAACAGGGACGACAAGACGGTCACGATCAAGAACTGCTCGCTCGAGCCGACGGTCATCGACCTCTCGCTCGGTCAGCGTCTCTTGGTCGGCAACGCCGACAAGATGCCCTACATGCCCCAGCTGCCCGGCAAGGCGCCGGTGCGTCGACTCGCGCTGCAGGGCATGACGCCGGTTCCGATGTTCCTCACGCAGCCCGGGGCGTACGGGATGACCTGGCTCGCCGGAGCGCTGCCGGGAGCGAACGTGCCGAGCGTGATGGTCTTCGTCCTGCCGAACGCGATCCACTCGGTCACTGGGCTCGACGGCAAGTTCCGCCTCACGGGCATCCCGGTCGGCAAGGCCCGAATCACCGCATCGCACTTCGGCATGGACGAAGCGTTCAAGGACGTGGAGATCAAGGCCGGGAGCGAGACCAAGATCGAGCTGACGCTGACCTACAAGCGGCCGGCCGAGGCCTCCGCCTCGACCTCCGCGTCGGCGAAGCCAGTGCCCTCGGTGAAGCCCATCCAGTGACGTGACAATCGTCACCGGGACACCGCGCCCAAGGCCCCATCATGGACATCAAAGTCCATGTTCGACCGCTCGCGCCCAGACCGGGTGAGAGCCGCTAGAATGATTGGGGCGACATGAATCTCCCGCAGACGACCGAATACGCGCTGCGCGCGCTTGCTCACATCGCGATTCAGCCGGAGGGGACCTTGGTCCGCGCGGAGAGCGTCGCCGAAGAGACGAGCGTCCCGCTGCACTACCTGCACAAGGTGCTGCGCCGCCTCGCCGCCGGCGGAATCCTCGAGGCGAAGAAGGGGCCGGGGGGAGGGTTCTCGCTCGCGCGAGCGCCCGAGAAGATCCGGTTCCTCGACGTGCTCGAGGCCCTCGACTCGCCCATGCCGGAGACGTGCGCGTTCGGGTGGGGCAAGTGCGACGCACGCAATCCGTGCCCCCTGCACGGCGCGTACACCGAGTTCAAGGAGTCGATGTATCACTGGGCCTCGCACACCACGCTGGCCGACGTGCGCGACTACTCCGTGAAGCGCAAGGGTCGCGCCCGCACGCCCGAGCACGTGAAGAAGCTCCCCGTCGTTCGCTGACCTCAGTCGTCAGTCATCAGTCGTCAGACGAGACGAGACGAGACGAGACGAGAGACTCACCGCGGAGGCACGGAGACACGGAGTTCGAAAGTGGTGCTGCCGCTCGCTTCGCGCCGACCGAGAAAGAACTCTCGCCGACCATGACCTCGTCGAGGTGTGCGCTCGGATGACGTACGTGAGGCCTCGGTCTGCATCGGTAGACAGTCTCGACCTCCTCGTCTCCGAGCCTCCGTGGTGAAATTCTCGGACGGCAGTGACGACGGTGTCGACCCCACAAAAAGCTGTCAGCCACCCGTTTGGAGTGGCTGACGACTGACGACTGACGACTGAGTCTAGAACGACCCGAACGCGTCGTCGGGGATGTCGATCGGCGAGGTGTCGTCGCGGCCCATGATCTCGGCCTTCACCTTGACGCCGGGGACGACGTTGAACGCGTAGAACTTCGCCGCGGCCTTCTTGCCTTCGTAGAACGCGCGATCGCGCGCTCCAGCGTCGCCCTCGGGGAGCTTCGCCTGCGCTTCGTGCGCGATCCTCGCGCCGTCGAGGAGGAGCCAGCCGACGGCGAGCTCGCTCATCATCTCGAGGAACCGGTTCGCGGCGAGCGGCACCATGGCCATCTGGCCCATCTGGAACCATCCGAGCAGACGCATCGCGCTGCCGCCGACGGCCTCCTGCGCAGCCTGCAGCTCCTTGACCGCGGGTCCGAGCACCGGGTGGTCCTGGTTCTCGGCGATGAACTTGCCGACGTCGCCGAGGAACGCCTGGAGGTTGGCGCCGCCCGACTGACCGAGCTTGCGGCCGACGAGGTCCATCGCCTGGATGTGGTTGGTGCCCTCGTAGATCGAGAAGATCTTCGAATCGCGGCAGTACTGCTCGACCGGGTAGTCCTGCGTGTAGCCGACGCCGCCGAACGTCTGGATGGCCGTCTCGCAGATGCGGAACGACTGATCGGAGCTGTAGGCCTTGACCAGCGGCACGAGGAGGTCGACCTGGCCCGAGTGGTAGGCGGCGGCCGCATCGTCTTTGCCCTTGAGCGCGATGACCGCGTCCTGGTGACGGGCGAGCTTGAAGATCAGGGCGCGGATGCCCTCTACGCGCGCCTTCATGTCGAGAAGCATGCGGCGGACGTCGGGGTGCTCGATGATCGGCACGCGCGGCGCGGTCGCATCCTTCCAGAACTTGATCGACGACCCCTGCTTGCGGTCCTTCGTGTACTCGAGGGCGTTGAGGTACGCGCTCGAGGCCACGGCCACCGACTGGATGCCGACGGCGATGCGCGCGCCGTTCATCAGCTTGAACATCTGCGGCATGCCCTGGCCCTCGACGGTACCCACGAGCTCGCCCTCACAGTCGTCGTTCTCGCCGAAGTTGAGGATGCAGGTCGACGAGCCGTTGATGCCCATCTTGTGCTCGATGCCACCGAGGGTGACGTCGTTGGAACCGGCGATCGAGCCGTCGTCGTTCACCTTCATCTTGTTGACGATGAAGAGCGAAAGGCCCTTCGTGCCCGCCGGTGCGCCTTCGACGCGCGCGAGCACGAGGTGGACGATGTTGTCGGCAAGGTCGTGATCGCCACCCGAGATGAAGATCTTGGTGCCCTTGATCGCGTACTTCCCGTTGGGGAGCTTCTTCGCGGTGCTCTTGGCCGAGCCGACGTCGGAGCCAGCCTGCGGCTCGGTCAGACACATCGTGCCGCCCCAGACGCCGGTGAACATGCGCCGGAGATAGAGCTCCCGCTGCGCGGGCGTGCCGAACGAGTGGATGACCTCGGCGGCGCCGTGCGCGAGCCCCGGGTACATGCCGAACGCGATGTTCGAGCCGGAGATGAACTCCTCGACACAGGCGAGCACCGTCTGCGGCGCGCCCTGTCCGTCGTAGGCCGGGTCGGCGCCTACGGACTTCCAGCCGGCCTCGTACAGCTTCTTCCACGCCTGGTCGAAGCCGGGCGGCGTCTTGACCTGGCCGTTCTCGATGCGGCAGCCCTGGTCGCCGATCTTGTAGAGCGGGCCGAGCACGTCGCAGCAGAACTTGTAGGACTCGTCGAGGACCATCGTGATCTCGTCGACGCCCCAATTCTCGTAGGGCGCGGAGCCGAGCAACTCGCCGAGCTTGAACTGCTCGAAGAGGAGGAACTTGAGCTCACGAAGGTCGGCCTTGTAGCGGTTCTGCGCGAGATCCTTGGACACGTGTGCCTCCTCGAGTTTGTCGGGCTGGCGGCCGCGGTTGGTGCGGTCCGCCGCGCTCACTGAATCGCCATTCATTCTGTTACCACGTCGCTGCGCCGCGTCAAACGCTCTCTGCACGGCGGATGACGTCGGACATTCGCCCGGCAGAGCTGGTTCGGCTAAGCGGACGAACCATGGATGACGCGGGCGCGAGGGACGTGGCAACCGAACACATCGACGTCGCCTGCGGACAGCTGCTGTTCGTGGGCTTCGACGGGACCGAGCTCCCGGAATCGGTCGCTGCAGCGTTCGGTCGGGGTCATCGAGGCGGCGCGATTCTGTTCAAGCGGAACGTCGGACGGCTCGGAGAAGAAGCTGACCTCGATCAGGTCGCACGTCTGAACGCGTCCATCGTGGCCGCCGCGCCGCGTTCGCTGAGGCCGGTGATCGGGGTCGACCAGGAGGGCGGGCGGGTCAAGCGGCTGGGGCCGCCCGTGCTGCAGGTTCCGCCGATGCGTTCGCTCGGCGACAGGCCGTCGGCCGTGGTCGAGCAGGTGGCCAAGGCGGTCGGCGACGAGCTCGCCGCGCTGGGGTTCACCATGAGCTTCGCGCCGGTGCTCGACGTCGACAGCAACCCGAACAACCCGATCATCGGCGATCGGTCCTTTGCGCGCGACGCGACGACGGTCGCGCAACTCGGCATCGCGTACGCACGCGGGCTGGGCCGGGCAGGGGTGCTCGCGTGCGGGAAGCACTTCCCGGGGCACGGCGACACCGAAGAGGACAGCCACCTCTCGCTGCCTCGAGTACGGCACGATCGCGCGCGGATCGACGCGGTCGAGCTCGCGCCGTTTCGCACGGCCATCGATGCAGGCGTGCTCCCGTCGATCATGACCGCCCACGTGGTCTTCGATGCGATCGACCCGGGCGTCCCGGCGACGCTGTCGAAGAAGGCGATGATGCAACTGCTTCGTGAAGAGCTTCGCTACGAAGGCGTGTGCATCTCCGACGACTTGTTCATGAAGGGGGTGAGCCCCTCTGGCGGCGACGACCCCAACGAGGTCGCACGCGCGGCGGTGGCGTCGATCGACGCCGGCTGCGACATGGTGCTCGTCTGCCGCGGCGGGCCCGCAGCCGATGCCTGCCACGCGGCGCTGGTCGCGCGTGCCGAGCAGGACCAGGCCTTCGCCGCCCGCGTCCGAGAGGCCTTCGGTCGTATCCAGAAGATGCGCGCCACGTTCCCCGAGCACCGAGCGCTGCTCGGCGAGGAGCTGCGCCGGCGCATCGGCGTCAAGACCTTGAACGATCTCGCCTGCGGCTGTTGAGAGTCGTCATGACGACTGACGACTGACGACTATCCCCCGCGGCGGGCGACCGAGGCGAGCGACTTTCGCAGCGGGTCGCCGAGCGCGCGGCCGCCGAGGACCGGGTCGACGTCTCCGACGAACAGGCCGAGCGCGCGGGCGTGGATCGAGGACTCCTTGATCAGGCCCTCGTCGCCGAGCTTGTGGCCGATGGCCAAGGCACGGCGCCACGCGGCGAGCTCGGTGGTCTGCAGCTTGGCCTCGCGGGCGAGGGCGATTATCTCGCGCACCACGGCGAGCTCGCGCGGGGACGACGTCGCGCCTTCGAGCTGCATCGCGTGACGGAGATCGTCCTGCGCGTCGAAGAAGTGTCCGCGCACGCGCCGGACCTTCGCGCGGCCGAGGTAGAGGTCGACGCTCGCGGGCACGCGCGCGAGCCCCACGTCGAACACGCTCTCGGCCTCGAACAACTCGTTGCGTTTGGCGCGCAGGGCCCCGAGGCGGAGGTAGGCGCGCTCGCTCGTGCCGTCGATCGCGATCGCGTCGCGATAGCGCTGGAGCGCGATGAGCTCCTCGCCGTCGGCCTCGCTCTTCTCGCCTTGCTGCACCAGCAGCGCAGCCGAGCTGGTCGGCGACGCGGCGCTCCGGCTCGCGGGGGGAACCGCGAGCAGCGCCAGCGACAGGACGACCGGGCGGAGGTTCATCGAGCAGCCTCAGTCTCCGAGTGTACTGCCATCCTCAGGTCCGTCGACGTCGCAGGCGCCGGCGGAGCCCGGAGACGAGCTCGGCCTGCTCCTCGTTGCCGAACACCCGGCCGAGCGCGAGGTAGACCACGGCGAACACCAGCGCGCCGACCAACGCGGGCACGAGGCCACCGACGGCGCGAACCGTCGAGAGCGGTCGCACGGCCGCCGCCGCGGCGAATCCGGCGAATCCCGCGCCGATCGCCGCAGCGCTGGCGGTGACCAGGCTCTTGCCGATGGAAGACCAACGGAGCTCCGGCAAGCGCATCCGGAGCAGCATCATCAAGAGCGCCATCTGAACGATCGACGACCCGGTCACCGCGGCCGACACGCCGACGTGCCCCCACGGCCCGCGGAGGGCGAGCGCGATCGCGATGAACGCGAGCAGATCGACGCCGCTGATCAGGACCGGGGTCCTGGTGTCGCCGAGCGCGTAGTAGAGCGGCACGAGCTGCCGAACCATCGCGACGATCACCACCCCGAGCCCCTGCACGACGAGGGCGGAGGTGGTCCCGTCGATGCTCGCCTGATCGAACGCGCCCCGCGCGAACGTGGCGACGACGATCGGACGTGCGAGCGCGACGAGCAGGGCGGTGGCGGGCAGCCCTACCCACAGCGCGAGGCGGAACGAGTGCGCCGCGGTCTTGGCGACCTCCTCGCGATCGCCCTTGGCGACGAGCTTGGCGAGCGCGGGCAGGGTGGCCGTCGCGAGCGCGAGCGAGAAGATCCCTTGGGGGAAATCGCAGAGCCGCTGCGCGTAATAGAACCACGAGTTCGCGCCTTCGCCGGCCTGCGAGAGGAACCGTCGCGAGAGCACGAGGTCGACCTCGTAGATCATCAGGCCGAGCGTCATCGGCGCGATCCTGCGCACCACGTCGCGGAGGCGCGGATCGGAGAAGTCGGCCCCGAGGCGCGCGGTGAACCCGGCGCGACGCAGGTCGGGCATCTGGGCCCAGACCTGCAACCCGCCGCCGACCAGCGCGCCGATCGCGAGCGAGTAGAGCGGGTCGATGCCATGGCGCGCGAGGACCGGAGCGAGCGCGATCGCGCAGACGATCATCGCCACGTTGAGCAACGCCGGCGCGAACGCAGCTACCCCGAAGCGCTTGCGGGTCTGGAGCGCGCCCGCGCCGAGCGCGGCGAGCCCCATGAACAACAGGTAGGGGAACACCGCCCGCGTGATCGCCACCGTGCGCTCGAAGGCGCCGGGACGGGCGTGAAACCCCGCGGCGAACAGCTCGCAGAGCCACGGGGCCGCGATGACACCGACGACACAGGTGCCGATCAACACGATCCACATCGCACCGCGGAGGTTCGCGTAGAACCGCTCGGCGGCGGCTTCGCCTTCGTCTTCTTCGACCTTGGCGAGCACCGGAACGAACGCGCTCGCGAGCGCGCCCTCGGCGAGCAGCTGCCGCAGCGCGTTCGGGATGGTGAACGCCACGAAGAACAGATCGGTCGCGGCGCGGGGGAAGAAGGCCGCCAGGGTCAGGTCACGACCGAGTCCGAGGACACGCGAGACCAAGGTGCCGGCGCCGACGAGCCCCGCACGTCCGGCGATCGCGCGACGCTCGGCCTGGCCGGTGTTCGACATCTCAATTCATCGAGTTCATCAGGGGTGCGTCACGACACGCGTGCCCGGATGCGTGTCGTCCGCCCAGACCGCGTGCCAGCCCGCGGGGATCTGCGGCTCGGTCCACATGAACACGCGCTTGGCGTCGGCGGGCGAGAGGTTCACGCAGCCATGGCTGCGCACGCGGCCGTAGTCGGAGTGCCAGAACGCACCGTGGAGCGCATACGACGCGTGGAAGTACTGGATGTAGGGGACGTCGTCGATGGAGTACAGCTCGCCCGAGGTGTCGCCGTCCATCGTCGCGGCCACGTGCTTCTCGCGAACCCGGAAGGTGCCCTGCACGGTGGCGAACGACGCCTTGGTGTTCACGCCGTCCTTGCCGGCGGAGATCAACGTCGCGAACACCGCCTTGTCTCCCTCCCAGGCCACCAGCGTCTCGTTCTTGATGGAGACGTCGATCCACTTCTCGCCGGGCTTGAGATCGGCAGGCGGCGCGCCCTTCTCGGCCTTGTTGATCTCGTTGGCGCGCACCCATCGACCGTCGGCCGTGGGCAGATAGGTGTAGCCGCCCGTCTTGATCTCCTCGTACCCGGGCGCGTCGGCCGCGAGCAATCGGATGGGCGTCTGGCGCTTGAAGCGGTCCTTGATGCCGAAGACCTTCTTGTCCTTCGTCTCGTAGATGCCCGCCTCTTTGATCTGCGACCAGGCGACGGGCAGCTGCCACTCCCCGGTGAGCTCCACACCCTTGAATTCGGGGGCCTTGGTGATCGACACCGCGTCGGCCGGCGCGACCAGGCCCATGGTGGTGCGGTGCCAGTTGCGGTTGTTCCAGGAGAACGTGCGGTCGATCGAGATCGCGAACCCCTTGGCCATGCGACGCGCGACGAGCCCCTCGCCCTCGATGGTGTCCTTGAGGCTGATCGAGCCCTTGCCCGCATCGCTCATCCACCAGGGCACGCTGCCCGCGTCCTCACTCGCCGTCGCTGGCGCTCCGGCATCGAGCAGATCGACGACGGGCTTCCCCGTCGAATCGTCGCCCTCGTACGGGTCGTCGTCGGTCTTCTTCTTGTCGACCTTGGGGGCAGGGCGCGTCCACGGCTCGTATTCCATCCACTGCTTGGGCGTCGGGACCTTGCGGTAGAGGGGCGCGCCGTTGCGCCAGGTGAAGGCGTATTTGTAGGGGAGAAGCTCGTCGAAGTTCGGCGGCGCGGTTGCGAGACGCACGTTCGGCGCCTCGAGGTTCAGCGAGCCGCCGCCCTTCTCGAGGCAGACGTAGCCGCGGGGCTCGATCGCGACCCAGCCCTCTTTGCAGCTGGTGCTCTTGATGCGCTTGACCGCTTCGCCGGGAACCGCGCCCTTGATCGCCACCTTGGCGCCGGCACGGAGGTACCCGACGCGCGACGAGCTGTAGTCCGGCTTCTCGAACACGTGGGTCATGAAGTGCGCGGCACCGAGAAGCACCACGTCCTTCGGCGCGGCGACCGCCTCTTGCTCGTCGATGAAGGCGTCGGCGGGGATGGCGATGAGGTTGTTTCCCCCGCCGCCGCTCGGATCGATGAGGCCCTTGGTCTCGTGCGGCGAAACCGGATCGACCGCGCCGGGAGCGACCGCGCTCCCCGCGCTGCGCGTGGGCTGCGGCGGCTCGCCGCCCTTGCCACACGCACCGAGGACGGCCCACGCGCCTCCCATGCCCACGAGCAGTGCGAGCAGCGGGAACACCAGGGAAGGGCGCTCCATCTTGGTCGCGCGCCGCTTGGCATGCTTCGGGCTGTTCGGCGTGTTCGAGGTCTTCGAGGGCATGGGAATGGAGGGGGCCGCCTCGGGCGGTCGCATCGGCTTAGCCCGATGTGCGAGCCGCGGGCCAAACTCCCAGAGGCGAAGATCGGCTGCGCCGAGCGGGAGGCGAGGTTCTAGCGCGGAAATCCAGCCACGCACCTGCGATTCCCCAGACACGGATCGGGCGGCCCAAGGCTGAGTCCGATTTGGCGGGCGTCGAGCCATTCGCTACGGTGCCCGAAGTGGGGCGGATGTGATGCGCGAGGCGTCGGAGACGATCAAGCGGCGAATCGCGGCGCCCGCGCCGCTCGTCTGGGCGCTCGTTGCGGACACCAACCGCTTCGATCGTGCGGCTGGCCTCGTCGCCGGCGCCTATCGATTCCGCGATCTGCCCGACGGCACGCGCGAGCGCGTCGCGAGCGCAAAACAAACAGGGTTCTCCATCGAATGGGTGGAGCCCGCGTACGACTGGCTCGAGGGTCGTTTCGTGCGTGGCGCGCGCTCCTTCACCGCCGGGCCCGCCAAGGCGGGTGGGTTCTCCGTCGAGCTGGTCCCCGATCCCGAGGCGCCCGAGACGGCGACGATCGTCGAGGCGCGAGCCTGGGTCGCGGGTGATGGTTTCATGGGCTTCGTCGCCCGCACGATCATGCGCCCGAAGTTCAAGAAGGCGCTGCGCCGCTACCTCGACGCCATCGAGGACGTCCTCGCAAAGGCGAGCGTCTCGTATGCGTGGGCCAAAGAGCCTCCGGCCGCCGCGGCCCGGAGAGCGCTCCTGCTGGCGAACACCGACGAGGTAGCCTCGGGCGTTCGCACCCCCAACCGAGAGAGCGATTTCGAGTTCCGCGCGCGTCGCTTCGCGCAGGCGCCGGTCGCCGCCCCGATTCGCGAGAAGTTGCTCGACCTGCTCCGCACACGCCCGGACGAAGAGGTCGCCGCCATCCGGCCGTTCGAGGTGGCGCACGCGTGGAACGAGGATCGACGCGACGTGCTCCGGGCGTTCCTCCACGCCGCGCGTGCGGGCCTCGTCGAGCTGCAATGGCAGATCAACTGCCCCTCGTGCCGGGTCGGCGCAGCGACCGCGTCGTCGCTCGCCGCCGTGGAGCGGCGCGCGCACTGCGACGCGTGCAACATCGGCTACGACCTCGACTTCGCCGAGCACGTCGAGGCCATCTTCAAGATCAGCCCCTCGCTCCGGCAGGTCGAAACCGCGGTGTACTGCGCGAGCTCGCCGTGGTTCCGCCCGCACGTCTTCGGCCAGCTCACCGTGGCCGCTGAGGAGCGCGTCACCCGGTCGTGCGCGCTGCCCCCGGGCTCGCTCCTCGTTCGCACCCAGCAGCACGGGCGCCGCGCAGTGCTCGACGTGGGCAAGCACGCGCCGGCGAAGCTCCTCATCGTCGTCGAGAAGGAGCGCGTGACCCTCGAGGGCGACGGCTCGGTCGACGTCGGGCAGGACACCGAGATCACCGTCGACAACCGCACCGGCGGACGGGAGTTGCTCCTGTTCGAACGCACCGGGTGGAGCGCCGACATCGTTCTCGGCAGCGTGATCACCACGTTCCCCGACTTCCTCGACCTCTTCGCGACCGAGGCGCCTGCGGCCGGCGTCGAGCTCTCGGTCTCGGCGCTCACGCTGCTGTTCTCCGATCTCACGGGCTCGACCGCGCTCTACGAGCGGGTGGGGGATGCGCGCGCCTTCGCCATCGTGGAGCAGCACTTCCGCGACATGGCCCGCGCGATCGAGAAGCACGGCGGCGCGATCGTGAAGACCATGGGCGACGCGGTGATGGCCACGTTCTCCTCGCCGGCCGATGCGCTGCGCGCGAGCTTCGAGATGGTCGCCGAGTGCGAGCGTGCGCACGGCGACCTCGGTCTGAGCGTGAAGCTCGGGCTGCACGAAGGGCCGTGCCTGGCGGTTCGCGCCAACGAAAAGCTCGACTTCTTCGGCACCACGGTCAACGTGGCGGCGCGCCTGCAAGCCCAGGCGCACGGCAGCGAGATCGTCATCGCCGAGTCTCTGCTCGACCACAGCGAGGTCTCTGCGCTGACCGACGCGCGGCCCCGTCGCACCTTCGAGGCGTCCCTCAAGGGCATCCGCGAGATCCAGCGGCTGATCGGAATCGATGCATCCGGCAGGGCCAGCGGCGCATCCGAGAAGGTGGCATGATCCAACGCGTCCACGAGGACACCTGGTTCGTCATCGATCACAACCCGTCCGACCGGGTCTACCGGGTCGCGCGCACCAAGGCACCGTTCGCCGACCTCGGCGAGGTCGAGCGCGCCTACGGGGCCTTGCATCGGCAGGTGGCCGACGTGCCTCCCGGCTCGCGCCTCCTCCTGGACATGCGCGAGGCCCCGCCGCGCAACGACCCCGAGTTCGAGGCGGCGGTCAAGCGCGCGCGCGATCGCTCGTTCAGCCGATTCGGGCGGGTCGCCGTGCTGGTGCGCACGGCCGTCGGCAAGTTGCAGGTGCACCGGATGAACCAGGACCTCTCCGCCTCCGTCGCCGTGTTCGACGACGAAGACCGCGCATTCGATCACCTGCTCGGCTAGCGAAACCGTCGCATCAGGCCTTGCCGCCCCGCGCGCGCAAGGCGAACGGGCGCGCATGTCGACGGATGGGGAGCTGCCGCCGGATCAGGAACGAGCCGTTGCGCCGGAGCAGAAGCCGGAGCCGCCGGCCACCAAGGTGCTCGGTCGCAACGTGCTCTTGGTGCTGTTGCCGCTCGTTCTCGGGTGGTTGTTCGTCTTCGTCACTTCGACCGGGCCGGTGCGGTTCGACAAGGGTCTCGAGCTCGTCGAGGTGTCAATGCCGTCCGAGGCCCCCGTCGGTGGCACGATGGGCCTCGACCTGAGGTACCGCGCGTCGCAAGCGCTCGCCCCCACCCAGTGGGTGTTCCTCCACATCGAGGCGCTCGGCGAGAACGCCGACAAGAACTGTCGCATCGTCGCCGACAAGCCCGCGCCGTCGGGCCTGAACACGGCCTTCGCGCCCGGCACGGTCGTCACCCACCACCTCGACATCACGGTCCCGGCGACCTGCAAGAACGCTGACTTCCGCGTATTCACCGGCATCTGGAACACCAGCGACGGCGAACGCCTCAAGGTCCTCGACCCCAAGACGCTCGACGACCGCCTGCACGTCGCCGATCTCGAGATCTCGGTCGATGCGATGCCCGGAGCGCCCGCGCACACGAGGTCGGGCGCCGAGGTGAAGCGCCACGCGCGGCTGTCCTTGGTGACGCCGTTCGCCAAGTGGGGCCTCGGCGTGCTCGGCGCGGCGATCGTCGCGGTGTTCCTGGCGCGCCGGGTGAACGAGAAAGAGGACGCCCCGTACGCGGCGCTCAACCTCCCGCTCCGCGGGCTCGCGATCCTCGTGCCGACGGTGATCCTGGTGCTCGGCATCCTCGTGGTGCTCGAGTTCGTGAAGGACGACGCGTACATCTCGTTCCGCTACGCGCACAATTTCGTGAAGGGCAAGGGGTTGGTGTTCAACCCCGGCGACCGGCTCGAGGGGTTCACCAACTTCCTCTGGACGATGCTGATGGTGCCGTTCGAGGCGCTCGGCTGGGACCTGTTCCAGGTCTGCGAGTTCCTCGGTACCGGCATCTCGATCGGCGTAATCGCGACCATGCTGGTGGTCGCCTCCCGGTGGGATCAGGCCCGGCAAGACCTGTCGTTCGCCTGGGGCGCGACCTGGCTCGCGTCGTCGTCGAGCTGGGTGCTCTGGGCCAAGAGCGGTCTCGAGCAGTCGCTGGCTGCGCTCTTGCCGCTGGTCGCCGCGACGCTCCTCTGGAAGATCATGGAGGACGCCGAGCGGGTCGATCCGAACGACTACCCGGTCCTCACGAAACGAGCGCTGCTCTCGGGGATCGTGATGGGGCTCGGCTGCATGACCCGCCCCGAGATCCATCTCGTCGCGGTCATCGTGGGCACGCCGCTGCTCGTCGACGTGATCCGCACGCGGAAGCTTCCGAAGCACGCGCTCGCATGGGCGGGCGGGGTGCTCCTCATGACCGTCCCGTTCCACCTGTTCCGGTACGGCTACTACCACTCGTGGCTGCCGAACACGTTCTACGTGAAGACCGGCAAGGGCTCGATGATCTGGCGCGCGGGCCTCGACCAGCTGCGCGAGATGTTCGAGTTCAACCACCTGGGCCTCGTGCTGCCGCTCGTGCCCTTCGCGTTCATGACGCGAAAGCGCCTCGTTCCCAAGCTCGTCGCGCTCGCCATCTGCCTCGCGTTCATGGCGTACCTCGTCAAGGTCGGCGTCGACGAGATGCAGTGGTTCCGCCTCTACCTGCCGGCGCTGCCGTTCCTCCTGCTGCTCGCGGGCCTCGGCGCGCGCAACCTGCTCGACGCGGTCGCGAGCCTCTTCGGCAAGAAGGACGACCCGCAGAGCGCCTGGCTCCTCGCCGCCATCGGCTGGTTCGGCGTGCTCTACGCGGGCTCGCGGAATTTCCAGTTCACCTACCGCGAGCTCCACGGCTTCGATGGCCACGGCGATCTCTCGGGCATGTACCACCCCGACCTCGGCAAGTTCATCACCCGCCACGATCGTCCGGGCGCGCTGGTCGCCTTCCAGGACATGGGCTCCACGCCGTACCACGCGCCCGACATCAACTTCCTCGACTTCATCGGCCTGACCGAGGGCACCGTCGCCCACGCGCGCAACGATTTCGGCCTGCACGCGTTCGTGCCGACCGAGGGGCCGGCGAAGAAGCAGTACGACGCCGAGATGCGCGGCTTTTTCTGGAGGCGAAACCCCGAGTGGGCCATCCTCACGGTCTACCCGCCGCGTGATCAGGAGTCGGCGATCGCCGCACGGTGGGACGCCGATCCCTCGCCGGCCGCGATCGGCAACGCGTACTACAACAACAGCTATCAGTTCGGCATCTGGAGCGATCCGAAGTTCCACTCGGACTACGTCCACGTCCGCACCTGGCAGCGCTCACGCGGCTACTACCTCTCGCTCTTCCGTCGCAAGGACCTGTGGGAGCAGATCCCGCGCGAGGTCGTGCTCGACGCTCCGCCGGCCGATCTGACCGGACCGAAAGCGAAATTCGAGAATGGCATCGAGCTCCTCGGCGCCAAGCTCGACGGCACCGTGAAGGGCGAGATCCCCACCACCCTCGAGCGCCACGAGGTGTTCATCACCACGTGGTGGAAGGTGCCTGGAGCCTTCCCCAAGGACGTCACCTTCTTCGTCCACGTGAGCAAGCCGAACTTCCAGGCGCCGCTCGATCACATCCCGGGCGACTCGATGTACCCGGCCGATCGTTGGCGCCCGGGCGACATCATCGAAGACCGCGTGCTGTTCCAGCTGCCGCTCAACATGCGGCCCGGCAAGTACGAGGTGTACTTCGGCATCTACCGTCGCTCGACAGGCGAGCGGTTCAAGATCGAGGGTGGCCCCGCAGACGGTCGGCTCATGGTCGGCACGTTCGAGGTGAAGCACCTCTACCCGGTGCTCCACCAGCTCATCCCGCCGACCAACCCCGACGTGATGCGCAAGTATCCCGATCGGATCATCGACCACCACCGCAAAGAAGGTCAGTAGCCTTCACGCCTCTTCGTCCGGTGCGCCCGCGACGCGCGCGAGGTCTTCCTGTCGGACCTTGTCGACGTTGAAGCGGGCGGCCCGGTCGCGCATCTGTTCGAGCAGCTTCTCGGCCGGAGGGAGCTCTCCCTTGATGAACCGGATCGGGTTGATCCGCGCGACGACGAACGAGCGGAGGTACGGGCTCGTCAACCCGCGCTCCTTGAGCTTGGCGACTGCCGCCGCGACGTTGGCCTCGAGCGCGAGCACGAGCTTGGCGCGGCGATCGTGGATGGCGATGGCCTCGCGGATCGGCTCCTTCGAGAACTGCTCGACCCGCTTGAGGATCGGGTGGTACGCACCGCCGGCGAAACGTGGTTCCTGCTCGTAGCAGACGCCGAGCGTCACCAGGGCAGGGTCCTCGAGATAGAACGCGAAGCCTTCTTCGGGGCGCGTCGCGTCTTCGGCGAGCAGGCCGCGGTAGATGCGGATGACCTCGAGCGACCGCTCCTTGAGGTTGTGCGCCTTCTCGGTGTTGAGCGCGAGGATCTGCCAGGCCACCTCGCGGTCGGGCATGACGAGCGCGGTGATCGCCTTGGCACCGAGGCGTTCCATCGCCGCGAGCCGGTGGCGTCCGTTCGGCGTCCAGAACCCAGCGTCGGGCGCGCTGATCACGATGAGCGGATCGAGGAACCGTCCCGTCTTCTGGATCACCTCTGCGAGGCGTTTGTGGTGTGCCTCGGAGAGGTCGCGCTGGAACGGCGTCGGCGCGACCTTCTCGATTGGGAGCACGGCAACGATGATCGGGTGACCGCCGAGCGGCTCGATGTAGCTGCCGACGACCGCGCCACCTTCGGCCTTGATCCGGTCGAGCAGGGCAACCTCGTCGCTCCGCGGCTCGCGCGGGGCGATGCACGCCTGAGGGTCGAGCCCGGTGCTCTGCGCCTTGGCCTTGCGGGGGATGCGTCGGACCGCCTTCGGCTTGTCGGCCTTCGGCTCGTCGGCCTTCTTCGCCGCCTTCTTCGTACGAGTCGCAGCCATTCGGAAAGGAGAGGATGCCGGAGGCTGCGCCGCAATCGCGCGATCCTGCATCCCTCACGGCATGCGCGCGATCGTTCTCGTCGGCCACGGCGTTCCTCCCAGCGACTGCCCGCGTGAGCTGGTCACCCGGCTGAAGGCGCTCGAGGGCCGCCGCCGCGCGACGGGAGCGCCAGTGGACGACGAGGAGCGGACGCTCGACGCCCGCGTGCGCGGCTGGCCGCGAACCGACGCGACCGATCCGTACCGTGCCGGCATGGAACGGCTGGCCACAGCCTTGCGCGTCCGGGTCGCGGCCCACCTGGTGGTCGCCTACAACGAGTTCTGCGCTCCTTCGTTGGAGCATGCAGTCGAGACGCTCTCGGGGCAGGGTACGTGCGAATCGACGTGGTGCCTTCGATGCTCACGCCGGGCGGCGTCCATGCCGAGGTCGAGATCCCCGAGACCATCGCCGCCATGTCCCGCGCGCTCCCACACCTGTCGATCCGCTACGCGTGGCCGTTCGACCTCGAGCGCGTATCGGCCCTACTCGCCGAACGGCTCGGGGCTTGACCCGGGAAGTGAGTCTCGCAAGTGCTGCGGAAGGATCTGGCCGAGCTCCAGAGCCTGCCTGCGAGGGCACTCGCTCGAACGTGAACAACGACAAAACGCGAAAGGGCCCCAGAGGGACCCTCTTCGAGCTTTGTCGGGGCGAGAGGATTTGAACCTCCGACTCCTCGGTCCCGAACCGAGTGCGCTACCAGGCTGCGCTACGCCCCGTCCCAGTCACTCGCGTGACGGGGCGCGCAAACTCGCATCCGTCGGGCGCGTTGTCAACAGACTTCTGAACGGGCGGTGAGCATTTTGCGGAGGTCCTCATCAATGGCGCGCAAGGCCCGCGCTTGCACAGTGGCTGGACGTGTGGCATCTTCCCGCCCCCATTTTCCCGGGTCCGCTTTGGCCGCCCCGAGAGTCACGCGAGAACAGGAGATCGATTCCCGATGCCGTCGGAAGCCGTGCAGTGCAAGCCCCTCGAAGTCATCGTCGGTGACCGCGGCGTCGAGCGCGCGATCAAGCAGCTCAAGCGCAAGCTCGCTGCCGAGGGCGTCCTCCGCGAGCTCAAGCTCCGTCGGCACCACATGAAGCCGTCGGTCAAGCTTCGCAAGAAGATGGCCGAGGCCGCGCGCCGTCGTCGCAAGCGCACCAAGATGGACGCCGCGCCGTCCGGCGGCGCGATGTGATTCGATAGGTGCAAACCGCTCGAGGGCCCGCGCTACGCGGGCCTTCGCGTTTTTGTTCTCACGTGGCTTCGAGCACCGTCGAGGGTTCGTCGCGCTCGAGCTTCTCGCGGCGCTCGCCCCAGCGATCGTGCATCCAGATCCATCGCTCGGGCTCGCGCGCGATCGCGCGCTCGACGTGCGCCGTCATCGCCTGTGTGAGCTCCAGCACCGCGGCTTCCGACGCGTCGCTCGGCGCGCCCGCCGAGCGGACCTCTTCGACCACGATGCCGTCGCGTGTGGCAAAGGCCGCGACCACCGGCGCCCCCGTGCGCAGTGCGAGCCGCGCAGGCCCGGTCGGCGTCCAAGCGGGGGCGCCGAAGAACGAGACGCGCGCCGACGCCACGCGCGTGTTCAGATCGACGAGGAAGCCCGCCACGTTCCCGCGTCGAAGCGCGCGCACCAGCGCGCGGGGCGTTCCTGGTGCGTCGCGATCGAGCGCGTCGACACCGCGGGCGCGACGCAGCGGCGCGTGCAAGGCGGCCTCGAGGCGCGGGTCGTAGCTCGTTCGCACCGGCGTCGTCAGTGGGAAGCCTTCGGCAACGAGCGCCGCGGCGAGCCGCTCCCAAGGACCGAGATGGGCCGTGACGAGCACGACGCCGCGGCCGGCAGCTCGGGCGCGTTCGAGCACCCCGCGTGCACCCTCGGCGAACGACAATCGCACCGGCTCGCGTTCGCGTAGAAGTGCGACGGTGTCGCCGAGCAGTCCGCCGAGCTCGTGGTGGTTGCGTCGCGCGAGTCGCCGCGCATCGCAGCCCGGAAATGCGCGCGCGAGATTCGCGATCGCGAGGTCTCGTGTCCGAGGCGCGCAGTGGAAGGCGAGGGCGCCGAGCACGTGGCCGACCGCGATCGAGATGGAGCGCGGAAGCCATCGGACGAGCACGAGCGCGCACCACACCGCGGCGTAGACGAAATCGTTCTTCAGGCGCTGCGGGCGCGACCAGCGCGGCGTGTTCACGGCGGACACTCGCAGAACGCCGCGACGTGGGTCCGAGCTGCCCCCTCGCGGCGCTCGGCGTCCTCACACGCGGAGGTGCGGGGTGTGCAGAGGCGCACGCGGGCCTTGTTCATCCGGTGCAGGGCCCCGCATGCGGCCGCGCAATCCGAGCCCGCGGCGTCGAGGATTCGCTCGGCCTCGTCGAGCTCCGACTGCGCCTTCGGATCGGCGACGGGCGCGTGGCCCTCGTAGGGGACCGGTGCCGGGCCATGGCTCGGCGCGCTCGGTGCGCCCGCACAACCAAGCACCGACACCAGGAGGCTGAGGACCAGAGGCCGCATGGGTGCCCTTGGGAATCGCACGCACAGCGCGCCGCGTCGACCCATACGCCTGGACGGAATGGCGGAACGTGGGAGGCTGGCCGGAACGACGTGATGAATCCGAGGGCGAGTTCACTCGTCCCCGGTACGTCAGCCGGGTACACTGCCCGGGTTCCCAGCTTTTCAGTGTTTCCGTCTTAGCTCTCGGCCCCGTTCCACGTGCGGTTCGGGCCTTCCAAGGAGGCCTCGTATGCGTCAACGCAAGCAGCTTCGTGCTCTCGTCGCCCTCAGCGCCCTCGGTGGCGCGATCGCGCTCCTCCCGCACTGTTCGGCGGCCGACTCGATCGCGAACGCTGCCAAGGGATGCGACGGCCTCGACGCCAAGGTCTCGAAGGCCGACGCGACGGTCAAGGCGTTCTCCACGGCTGCCGCCAACCTCAAGACCGCTGCCCTCGACGTCGAGGCCAAGTGGCTCGCGGTCTGTAACGGCATGAACGCGGAGCTCAAACTCGACACGTCGAAGAAGACGGCGGGTGAGGCGTGCGGCATCCTCGGCGCGCGGATCAACGAGGCCGCCAAGAAGGGCGTCAAGATCACCGTCGACGTCCAGTACTCGTGTACTGCCGACATCAAGGCACAAGCGAACTGCGAAGCGGAATGTAACGTCGCCGCGAGTTGCGACGTGAAGGCGAAGTGCGAGCCCGGCAAGCTCGCGGTCGAGTGCAACGGCTCGTGCTCCGGTACTTGCGAGGTTCGCAAGCCCGAGCTCGCCTGCAATGGCGTCTGCGAAGGAACCTGCACCGCCGACGTGACCGCGGCCTGTACCGGTGAGTGCACCGGCACCTGCACCGCGCCGACCTGGAACGGCACGTGCGACGCCGGCTGCGAGGCGGGCTTCAGCGGCACCTGCTCTGGCGTGTGCGAAGGCAAGTGCGACGCTGCGGCGACGAGCGGCACCGCGGAGGGCAACTGCAAGGGCAAGTGCGAGGGCAAGTGCACCGCCAAGGCGAGCGGCTCCTGCACCGCGCAGTGCAAGGGCAACTTCAGCAACGGCAAGTGCGACGCGACCTGCACCGGCAAGTGCGCCGTCGAAGGCAAGGCTGAATGCAAGGGCACGTGCGGCGGAAGCTGCACCTACACCCCTGGCTCGGCCAAGTGCGAGGGCACCTGCCGCGGATCGTGTTCGGCGGAGGTGGCGCCCCCGCGCTGCGAAGGCACCCTCGACTGCAAGGTCGACGCGAACTGCACGGGCTCCTGCAAGGCCGAGGCTTCGGCCAAGGTCGAGTGCGGCGGCGGCGCGAAGATCGTCGTCGAAGGCGACGTCGATCTCTACAACGCGTACATCAAGTACGAGTCGCAGATCGCCGCGGCGGTCAACAAGACCATCGCGCTGAAGGATCCGATCATCGACCTCGCCGACAAGACCGGCGCCGCCATCAAGGCCGGTGCGGATCTCTCGGCCGCAGGCGTCGTCTGCGCGGGCGCGTCGCTCGCGCTCGCCGTCGACGCGAAGGCGAGCATCAGCGTCTCGGTCTCCGCGAGCGCCTCGGTCACCGCGAGCGGCTCGTCGACCTGATCTAGTCCACCAACGGACCGCGCGGCGCCCTCTCGAGGGCGCCGTGCTCCATTTTGTGCTCCCGAGATCAGTCGAGGAGCTTGAGGTACTTCTTCGCGCGCTCGGAGCTCGCGGTTCCGATGGTGCGCTTCTCGTCCTCGGTCAGACGCAGGTGCTTGGCGAGGTTCTCGAGGAACTCTGCCTCTTTCTCGTGCTGCAAGCCGTCCACCCACGTGAGCAGGACCGCGTGCGAGAACAGCATGCGGCGGTCGTCGGCGGAGAGGTCCTTCAGCGGAATCGAGTCGATGTCGCGAGGGGTCTTCGCGTAGGAGCGCAGGTCGTTCGCTTCTGCGTCGCTGGCGCCGAAGGCGGCAAGGAGACCGTCGAGCGCTTGCGCTTCGGCGTCGGCGAAGTCTCCATCGGCCCACGCCACGGCGACGAGGCCCTTCAAGATCGCGACGTTCTGGTCGTGCATCGGCATACCCGAATGCGTATCGCAGGAGGCCGCTTCGCGGAAGGGGTCTCGACGTTTCCACGGATCCGCCGAAGGCGGGACGGGACCTGGGTATGTGAATTCTCAGCCGCTCACGAGTAGGCGGCGGACGCGCGGATCGAGGTCGTCGAGGGCCGGGGCGGCCGAAAGGAGCCGATCGAACGGGGGGGTGGCCGACAGGGTCATCCAGAACAGGACGGGGCCGGCCACCCGGTGGGCCCGAGCCTCGTCGAGGGCGGCCGCAAAGGCCTTTGCCGTATACGTCGGGTCGAGCACCAGACCGTCGAGCCCGGCAAGCGTCGTGGCGTGGGCGCCCCCCTCGGTGGGACTGCCATAGCCCGCACCGAGGTAGGCCCTGGCGACCCGCAAAGACTGCGACATGCGGGCGATCAGCGAACGACCGAGCTTGGTGCCGAGCCGACGCTGGATGGCCAGCGCAAGGGAGAGCGTCGTCGCGGCCGAGCCGAAGGGCGGATCGACCACCTGCACCGCCACCAGCTCGATCGGAGGATGGCCTTCGGACCCGACCAGCAGCCCCGCACGCTCGAGCCCGACCAAGAGGCCAGCCGCGGTGCCACCGCTGCCCAGCGCGACGACGATGGTCGACGGCCGTGGACACTCGCCCGAAGCGATCTGCCGAGCGAGCTCGAGGCCCGCATCGACGTAGGCGAGCGAGCCGGTCACCGACGAGCCACCCGGCGGAATGAGATAGGCCTGCCCGCGCATTCGCCGAGCCACGGCGAGCGGCACGGCGGCGTACGAGCCCACCGGATAGGGCGTGAGGCCCAACGTCGCGCCGACTCTCGCGACCGCTCGCGCGTGCGGAGTGTCGACCTGCGGTACGAGGATCGCGTCGACCTCGAAACCCTCGCTCTTCCCGAAGATGGCCGTCGCAATCACGTGGTGGCTGCCCACGGCGCCGATCGTGACGAGCCGTTGCGCACCACGGGTGCGGGCCTCGTCGAGCAGGCGCTCGAGCTTCCGGACCTTGTTGCCGCCGTACACCTCGCTCGTGAGGTCGTCGCGCTTGGCGAACAACGAGCCACGCGCCACGCCCGCGGCCTCCGCAGCGTGGGTGAGCTCGGTGATCGGCGTCGGATAGCGTCCGAGGTGCAGCACCGGTGGCGATGCTACGCGAAGCTGGACGCGCATGGGGACGCGGCGTACCAGCCCCTCCGTGGCCCGACCGATCACGATCGCGGTTCCCAAGGGAAGGGTGCTCAAGGCGCTCGTCCCCGTGCTCGGCCGTCTGGGGATCGACGCGAGCGCCGTCCTCGGAGAGAGCGACGACCGCCGGCTCATCCGTGAGCTCCCGCAGATTGGGTGGCGCCTGCTCCTGCTCAAGCCCGACGACGTGCCGACCTACGTGGAGTATGGCGCTGCCGATCTGGGCGTCTGCGGCCGCGACGTGCTGCTCGAGAGGGGCTTCGACCTCTACCAGCCAGTCGACCTCGGCATCGGTCGATGCCGCATGGTGGTCGCGACCCGCACGTCGGTGACGACGCTGCCCGACCCGCCACGCATCGCCACCAAGTACCCCCGCATCGCCTCGGCACACTTCGCGCGCCAGGGGGTGCAAGCCGAAGTGGTGTACGTGCAGGGCTCGGTCGAGCTCGCGCCGCTCACCGGGCTCGCCGACGCGATCGTCGATCTCGTCGAGACCGGCGAGACGCTCAAGCAGAACGACCTCGAGGTCCGCGAGGTGGTGGCCGAGATCTCCAGCGTGCTGGTGGCCAACCGCGCTGCGTTCAAGCTGCTCGGCACCCGCGCGCGCGACGTCGTCGACGCGTTCGCCCGAAAGTGATCACAGCGCGGAGAGCGCAGCCTCGACGGCACTGATCAGCCCATCGAAACGGCGCTCGGTTCGTGCAGCTCGATGGGTCTCGGAGTCCGCGGGAACGTGGAGAAAACCGGCGCGGGTGTTGGTGCCCTGCAGCCGATGCAGCACCGAGTACAGCACCCGATTGCAGACGTACGCGCCGGCCGATGCGGAGAGCGAAGACCGCTGCCCGACACGCTCGATCGCGTCGCGCACCCGCTCCACGTCGATGGTGGCCGACAGCGTCTCCGGACCATCGGCGACGATGACCCCCTTGGGTTGGGCGCCGTCCACGTCGACGATGCGTGCGTCGTCGACGTTTCGCCCGAGCCTCTCCACCCGAAACTCCTCGCTCGATTCGGCGACGCCGAGCATCAACACCACGTCGTGGTCGAACATCCGTTCGAACAGCAGCCGCGGGGCTCGCTCGAACGAGGTCGGCAAGACGAGCCCTCCGAAGTGCGCGACCAGTCGCTCGGTCGGGTTCGACACCACCTCGCCAAACGGTCCGAAGCCGGTGAGCAGCACGCGCAGGGTCAAACGAGCACGTAGTCGTCGGCGTTCGTCGCCTCTTGCGCGACGACGCTGGAGGTCTCTTCGTCGCGTTTGACCGCGAGCTCGTAGAGCTGCGCCAGCAGCGATGGGTGCGCCCGGAGGACCTCTTGGAACACCGCGCCCGCCAGGTGCAACGTGACCGTGGGGTGCACCGCGACGACGTCGGCCATCGCCGAGCGGCGGAGGATCATCGCGACCTCTCCGACGACCTCGCCCGGGCCGAGCGTGGCGATCAACAGACGCTCGCCGCCCTCTTCGGCGACGACCTCCACCGTGCCGGAGGCGATGAGGTAGAGGCCGGAGTGGGTCTCGCCCTTGCGAATGAGGCGCTCGCCCACCTCGAAGGTGCGCGTCTCGAAACGCGCGACGAGGTCGGGCCTCTCGACGGGATCGACGGCGCCGAGGATCGGCGACGTGCGCACCAGGTTCTGCAGCATGCGCTCGCGGCAGAAGGTGGCGAGCTGCTCGCCGACCTCGGGAGCGCGCGACGCCACGGACTCGAGCGCCTCGACGGGTGCAGCGAGGACCAACGACGGCCGGGACGCGACGACGCTCGCGGCGCGCGGCGCGCGCGAGACCAGCGCCATCTCGCCGAAGACCTGCCCGTTCTGCAGGCGCGCGAGGACGATCGGCTCGCCTTCGTGTCCGCCGCGGCGGACCTCGAGCTCACCACGCGCGACGATGAACGCCTCGGTTCCGGGTGAGCCCTCTTCGATCAGCACGCCACCGGCCGGCACGACCCGCACCTCGAACGCCTCGATGAGCGAACGAAGCCCCTCGCGCGAGAGCTCCGAGAACAGCGGCAACCGCGGCACCATCGGCGGCGGCATCGACTCGCGGAGAGACTCGCGCATCGGGGCAATCGCCTGCCGCAGGATCTCGACGGCCTTGCTCAGCAGCGCCGGCCCCATCAGAAGCGAGGAAAGAGGCTGCAAATCGCCGTGTTTGGGCGGCGGCGGCGGGGCGTGATGGGCGTCGTCGTCGAGCCGGTCGGAGCGCGCGTGGAATGCGTCGGCCACCGCGTCGAAGCTCTTGGAAGCGTCGACCCCGAGCTTCTTCAGCGCGACGCAAGCGGCCACCGCGAGCGGGAGCAGACCGGCGTCGATCGCGCGGATGACGCAGATTTCGAGGCCTTCACGCGCCGGCTCGCGACGACCGACCTCGGCCAGCAGCTCGGCGACCAACAAGAGGGCGCTCGGCAGCTCGGGCTCGGCCTGGAGCGACGCAGCCGCCCAGCGGAGCGCGGTCTCGGTCTCGCCAGCGAGGCGCAGCGTGAGCGCACGGTCGATCGGCGTTTCGCCGGCGTGCAGCCCGGGCAGGGCAGGCGGGGAGCTCATGACGGTGCGGAGGCTATCACAAGGTGAGGGGGAGCTTGGCTCTCAAGCGATTCGGCGCGCGCGTCGCTCGGCCTCGATCACGGCGTCGCCCGGACGCTTCTTTCGCCGGCGTTCGACGTACCGCTCGGCACGCTGGATGATCTTGTCGGCGACGTCGATGTTGGTCGCGCGCTCGATCCCTTCGAGGCCGGGCGACGAGTTGATCTCGAGGATTTTCGGGCCGCTCGCGCTCTCGAGCATGTCGACACCGGCGACCTCGAGCCCCATGACCTTCGTCGCCTCGACGGCCGCGCGGGCGTAGACCGCGTCGAGGTGCACCCGGTGGCCGGCGCCGCCGCGGTGGAGATTCGAGCGAAATTCTCCGGCCTTGGCCGAGCGACGCATCGACGCGACCACGCGACCGCCGACGACGAACGCCCGCACGTCACGGCCCTTCGCCTCGGCGATGTATTGCTGGACGACAATCTCCTGCCCCATGCCCCAGAGGGTCTCGAGGAGCGAAGAGACCGCCTGGCGGGTCTCGGCGATCATCACGCCGATCCCTTGGGTCCCCTGCTGGAGCTTGACGATGACCGGCGTGCCGCCGACCAGCTCGAGCATCAAGTCGAGGTCTTTGGGCGTGCGCGCACACACCGTGATCGGGACGTCGATGTCCTTTTTGGTGAGCAACTGCATCGCGCGGAGCTTGTCGCGCGACCGCGCAATCGCGACTGCGCCATTCAGGCAGGGGACGCCCATCATCTCGAAGTGCCGGACGACCGCGAGGCCGTAGCTGGTGATCGAGGCGCCGATCCGGGGGATGATCAGGTCGTACCGGGGAGGGACCTCGCCGCGGTAGTAGATCTCCGGCCGACCGCGCTTGACCGCGAGATAGAACTGCAGCGCGTCCGCGACGTCGACCTCGTGGCCACGCGCACGCGCGGCGAGCACGAGACGTGTCGTCGAGTACAGCGTGGCACTGCGTGAGAGGATCAGGATCCGCACGGGAGGGACGACGCTAGGCAACCCGGGCTGGGGATGGCAAGCCCGAGCCGCTCCAGACCGCCCGGACCGGCTCCCCCCCCCCCCCCCCCCCCCCCCCCCCCCC
>Ga0208492_1000213_pt1 | contig 56712 bp, 43 predicted proteins | sample Subbioar_CSW14AB_FD_184820 | JGI IMG/M metagenome (GOLD analysis project Ga0208492, IMG submission 184820) | Serpentinite rock and fluid subsurface biosphere microbial communities from McLaughlin Reserve, California, USA - CR12Mar_CSW14AB (SPAdes) | ecosystem: Environmental > Terrestrial > Deep... | reverse complement strand
GGATTTCTTCGGGATAGTTGTGGTCCTCGGGCAAAAGATCGGCGAGCGACTGACTAATCGAGACGACGCCTTCTTGATCCAGCTTGGCGAGCATGAGAGCGGTGAACACCTTCGTAATGGATCCAATTTCATAGAGGCTATTTTCGTCGGGAGGCGGGCCATCCGCTTTTTGGCCGTTGTACCCTTTGACGAAACGATTTCCTTTTTGGACGATACCGATCGTCAACTTCGCCTGGGGCCGCGAGGCGACATATTCGGCAGCCAGTCGATTGAGACGGGCTTCAAGATCTTTTGTGTCGGTTAAATGGGCCAGGGCCCACTCGTCGCGCAAGAACTGGATCAGGGTCCAGAGCCAGGGGATCAGCCAGAAGATGGCATAGATCGTCAGGCCCACAAGGAAGAGGGTCAGTCCCCAATCGAATATGGCGTCGATCATTCCTGACCCCGATCGTTCAGTTTCTTGCCCCAGCCGACAGTGACCGGCGAGCCATCGACCACCAGCGCGCTGACCGGATCGCGCCTGAGCGCTGCTCCCAGTTCCTGGCCATAAAAGGCCTCGGCATCGCAATCAAGCCAGGAGTGCTTCGCGTCGGCGGCTTGCCAGGGCTTGTGTTCGACATGGTATTCGACCGTGGCGCCTGAGCGGTTTTTGACATATCCCCAGTAGTTTTCCAGGAGAAAGTGGTTCAGCGTTCCCGGCTGGGGAGGCTGGAATGCGCCCGCCGTCTTCAGCCCCATCGTTTGCCAGCGCCCGGCGAATTTCCAGCAGTATGCAAACGCTTGGACGGCACTGGCAGGAGCTGAGTGAAAGGAGCGCCGCATGGGGTATCGGACATAGTTCTCGTTGTAGATCCAGCGCGCCACGAGCGCGACTGCCGTCTTGGGCACGACCTCTTTCAGGAATACGACCCCCTTGCGGTTTCCGTCATGCGCGGGCCGCTCGACATAAAAGCGCAGGTTGACCTCATCGAAATTGCGGTGGAAGGGGATCGGCCAGCCCAAAAGGCGGGTGTCGACGAAACGAAAACCGACCAGGCTCACCAGGCACCGGCCGTCGAATCGGGCCAACTCAGTGCCGCGCGGCACATGAGGCTTCAGAATGTTCGGATCGATCTCGTAATTCAAAAGCACCAGATCGAACCAGGAGGCACTCAGGAAGGGATCCGTTGCCATGTAGGGCCTTCCTGAGAATTCGCAACCGCGCGGCGGAGATCGGAAAACCGAAGTCATTGCAACTGAGGAGCGCTCAATCAATTGAACCAAAGACCGAAGCGGAAGAGATCCCCCTGGAACACTCGATCCAGGCGCCTCCAGACCTCGGGGCTGGTGAGGTTCCCTTTTTCGAGATAGGGGATCGCGGAGGAGCCCTGCACCCAGAGAACCAGGTCGAACGTCCGCGGTTCGGTGAACACCTTCTTGAGGTTGATGCCCATATCGGCCGGGCCGCGCCAAAACGGGATCAATTTCTTCCCTTCGAACAGGTCTTCCGCCTCGCCGATGAACGCCAGCCAGCCTTGCACCATCTCGCGCGTGACGCGAATTCCGCTCACCCCCGATTGCGCGGGATTGGGAATCCACTCATGATCGTTGTCTTTTTCCGCCAGAATGAATTTCCACGATTCCCGGCTGAGGGCGAACACCTTCAAAAGGTGAGCGCGCGCCTCGGCCAGCTTCCCGCCATCCTTGACCGGAAAGCGGATCATGTGAATGATCGCGATCAGATCGGTGATGTCGACATCGGGACTGATCATGAACCCCGAAGGAGTCTTGTAACCGGCCAGCGGTTTGAAGGTCGTATTCGCCTTTTGAAAAAAAGTGTGGCCCGCGGTCTGAAACAATCCATCGAAATCATAAGCGAGGATCGACTTGCCCATGGCCATGAGCAGGTGGCAATAACCCCTCAACCAGGCCACATCGCCCCGGTCGAAGCGAATGAGCAACCCGTCTTCCGCTCCGTTGATCGGAACCCCGGCATAATGGGCCGCGATTTCGTTGAAAGGAACCGGTTCGCCGTTGCCTTTGAGATCGAGTTTGATGCGCAAAAGCCGCAAGGAAAGAGCGACCTCGTCGTTCTTGATCGCTGCCAGAGTCCCTTCCGCCTTGGCCAGGCCGGCCACGAAATCGCTGAAGATCTTGCGCAGCTCTTCATAGTCGATCGATTCGGGATCGGGATTGGCGGGAACCGGCAGGCGCATGAGCGGCATTTCCAGAGAACCGCGGTGATGGCGAAGCCCTTTGCGGTAAAACCCATTGCCCAGCTTTTCGACCGCCTGAAAGAACTGCACCGCCCCCAAGGCAAAACGAGTGTTGTCGTCTTGCGGCGTTTTCACCAGGTAGGCGGCCAGCGCTTTCTCCCCGTCGGCCAGTTTGCCGCGAGCGAGGTAGTCCTGGAAATCGGGCGCCTGGCCCCGCGCCCAATCGGCCCCAAGCAATGCCAGAAAAACCAGTGTAACTGCCATGCGCACATTCGCCCACATGATGCTACTCCCTGACAGATACCGAGGCGTAGGAAAGGAACTCCACTCACATCGATTGGCCATTAGAAAATTGGCCAGCCTCGATCGGCGTCGTTGATCGCCTCTGAAGGCTGGCCAAAAAATACCGGCGACTTAGCTTTGCGCCATGTAAACTGTTTTGACCTCGGTGTACATCTGCATGGCATATTCGCCCAGTTCGCGGCCAATACCGGACATTTTGTATCCGCCAAAGGGAGCGGCCGCGTCGAACACATCGTAGCAGTTGACCCAGACGGTGCCCGCGCGCAGCGAGTTGCTGATTTTCAGCGCCTTGTGAATGTCCTTGGTCCAGACTGCCGCGGCCAGGCCGAAGCAGTTCTTGTTGCCGCGCGCGATCACATCGTCGATGTCCTTGAACTTGAGGATATTCATGACCGGCCCGAAGATCTCCTGTTGGGCGATCTTCATTCCGTCCTTGACGTCGGTGAACACCGTCGGCTCGATGAAGTAACCCTTGTCCCCGAACTTCTTGCCGCCCGTCAGAAGCTTGGCCCCTTCCGCCTTGCCCGATTCGATGAAGCCGAGCACGCGGGCCTGCTGTTCGGCGGAAACTTGCGGCCCTTGCGTGGTCGTTGGGTCGAACGGATCGCCGACCTTCTGCGACTTGACCTTGGCAAGCATTTTTTCGACGAACTTGTCGTGGATCGATTCCTCGACAAACAGGCGGCTGCCCGCACAGCAGCATTGTCCCTGATTGAAGAAGAGGCCAAACCAGCTTCCGTTCACGGCCGCATCGAGATCGGCGTCGGCAAAGACGATGTTGGGGCTCTTGCCCCCCAGTTCCAGGCTGACCCGCTTGAGATTCGACTTAGCCGCCGCTTCCAAGATGATCTGGCCGGTCGTGGTCTCGCCGGTGAACGCGACCTTGTCGACATCCATGTGCGAAGTGAGCGCGGCGCCGGCAGTCGGGCCAAATCCCTGAATGATGTTGATGACCCCATCGGGAACACCCGCCTTTTGCGCCAGTCGCGCCACGGCGGCGGCGCTCAGCGGAGTTTGTTCGGCAGGCTTCAACACCAGGGTGCAGCCCGCGGCCAAGGCTGGTCCCCACTTCCAGGCCTGCATGAGCAACGGGAAATTCCAGGGAATGATCTGCGCCACCACCCCGACCGGTTCGTGCCGGGTGTAACAGAAATAATCGCCCTCGACGGGAATCGTCTTGCCGTGGAACTTGTCGGCCCAGCCCGCGTAATAGCGGTAGCACTTGATGACCAAGGGCAAATCGGCCGCCATCGAATCGCCGACGGGCTTGCCGTTGTCGAGGCTTTCAAGCGCCGCCAGTTCTTCCTTGTTCTCTTCGATCAGATCGGCCAGGCGATTGAGAATCCGACCGCGTTCGGCCGCGGCCATTTTGGGCCAGGGTCCGCTTTCGAAAGCGCGGCGCGCCGCGGCGACGGCCAAATCGACATCGGCCTTGTCCCCTTCGGCCACCTTGCAAATGACTTCGCCCGTGGCCGGGTTGGTGGTCTCAAAGGTCTTGCCCGAGACGCTGGGCACCCACTTGCCGCCGATGAGCAGGAGTTGATCGCTCACCTTGGGCCGGCTGAAGGATCGAGGGAGGGAAGTTGTCGTCTTATCCGGATTGGCAACGACCGAGGCGCTCATGACAGGCTCCTGGAAAGAGAGGGGGAGGCGCGGAAAACCGCATGACGCTGCGGCTTGAAACCCAGAGGAATCACCCAAGGGCGATTCTCCCGCGATCGGCAGGGTTAGTCAAGGAGGCGACAAAGAAAGAGGGCGCCCCGGGTCAATCCCGCCAAACGGCATATGATTTTTTCTAGCTTCCCCACCGTCTCAATCGGGATTTTCTTGCTGAGAAATTCTTCCGGTTTCCTCTCTACTTCGGAGCATCCCATGGATCTCAGTCTTCGTGGTTCCCTCTCACGTCGCGGCTTCATGCAGAAGTCGCTGGGCGCGATGGCGCTGGCCGGCCTCCCCGCCTGGTATGCCCAGGAATTGATCGCGGCCCAGCAAGAACAAGCCGCAGAGAAGCCACCCGAAGGGGTCAAGATGGGCGCGATTGGTATCGGCAGCCCGCAGAGCCGGGGCCGGGCCATTTACAACGATGCCCGCAGGCAAAAAGCCCAGTATGTCGCGGCTTGCGATGTCGATGCACGCCACCTGAAAAATGCCCTGGGCATGATGGAAAAAGACGGCTTCAAGGGTGCCAAGGGATACGAAGATTTCCGCGAACTGCTCGACCGCAAGGATATCGACGCCGTCACGATCGCGACCCCCGACCACTGGCACGCGCTGGTGGCCATCGACGCCCTCAAGAAGGGGAAGGATGTCTACTGCGAAAAGCCGTTAACCCTGACGATCGAAGAAGCCTATGCCCTGGAAAAGGTCGCCAAGGAAACGGGCAAAGTCTTCCAAACCGGCAGCCAGCAGCGATCCGACGCGCGCTTCCGTCTTGCTTGCGAACTGGTGCGCAACGGCCGCATCGGCAAGGTGCAATCGATTGAGGCGCGCATTGGCCGCAACCCGCAAAAGACCTGCAAGGTCGCTCCGGTGCCCGAAGGGCTTAACTGGGATTTGTGGCTTGGCCCCACACCCAAGGTCGACTACATCCCCGAACGGTGCCACTACGAATTTCGCTGGTGGTATGACTATTCCGGCGGCAAGATGACCGACTGGGGCGCTCACCATATCGATATCGCCCAGTGGGCCCTGGGTCGCGACGGCAGCGGTCCGGTGAAAATCGAAGCGGAAGCCGACGCGCCACCCAAGGACGATCACTCCTACAATTGCCACCCCCGCTTCAAGGTGAGCTACACCTACGACGACGGCGTCGTCCTGCACGCCATGTCCGACGGGGAAAACGGCATCCTCTTCAAGGGCGACAAGGGGGATATTTTTGTCAGCCGCGGAACGATCCGGGCCTCCGACGAAAATCTGTTGAAAGAACCACTGCCCTCCAGCGCGACCCGTTTGGAAGTTTCCAACAACCATATGGGCAACTTCTTCGAATGTTTGAAAACCCGCAAGGCGCCGATTTGCAATGTGTCGGTCGGTGCCAGTTCGGTGGTCGTTTGCCTGCTTGGCGTCGCGGCGCTGCGTTTGGGCAAAACGCTGCACTGGGATCCCAAGGCCAAGAAGTTTGAAGAACCCGAAGCCCAGGAAATGGTTTCTCGGCCCACGCGAGCGCCATGGAAACTGGAAGTTTAAAATCGGGTCAACGAGACCTCTGGCTGGCCGGGGAGGACAAGGTCCTTCTCGGCCAGTGCGAGGTGGACACCTACCGCGCCAGCGGCCCCGGCGGCCAAAAGCGCAACAAGACCAGTTCCGCGGTCAGGCTCAGGCACCTGCCCTCCTCCACGATCGTCATCGCCGAAGAAAGCCGCTCGCAACACGAGAACAAAGCCAAGGCGCTCAAGCGGCTGCGCCGCGATATCTGTTTGTTGTTGCGCGAAGAGATCATGCCCACGGAACCGATTCGACCTCCAACCGCGCTGGCCCCCTTGATCTCACCGACCGGCATTTCCATTGGACCCAGGCACGAACTTTTTTTCCCTCTGGCCGGTTGGGTGCTCGATTTGCTTGAAGCCCGTGAAGGCCGGGTCGCGGAAGTGGCGGTGCTCCTCGGAACCTCAACGGCCCAGACGGTCGATTTTCTCCAATCCGAGCCCAACCTTTGGAAAGAAGCGAATCGAATGCGAAAACGCCTGGGTCATCCTCCCCTACGATAACACGGCACGGCATTCCCGATGGACCGGTCCTGCTGGTTGGTTGGTAATCAAACATGAGCAAACCGTTGAATTTCTCCTGGGTCGAACCGCAACTGCTCGCGGGCCATGCCTACCCCTCCGGCCTGGACGATCTGCGCTGGCTACGCTCCCAGGGGATTCAGATCATTCTCACGCTCACCGAGGAAACTCTGCGTAAGGCCCAGGTCGACGATGCCGGCCTGCTATCGATCCACGAACCGATCCGCGATTTCCACGCACCGACCATGGAGCAACTGGATCGCTGCGTTTCGGTGATTCGCAATGCGCTGTCCAAAAAGATGCCGGTGGCCATTCACTGCGCCGCGGGGATGGGCCGCACCGGTACCGTACTCACCGCCTGGCTGATTTCCAAGGGGATGGCGCCACGCGAGGCGATCGACGAAATCCGCCGGCTGCGTCCCGGCTCGGTCGAAACGCGAGTGCAGGTCGATTCTTTGCTTGAATGGCATCAGGCACGTTTTGCGGCCGAGCCCGATGCCAAGCAGGGGGCGACGGCGCCGCAAGGGAATTGATCGGCCGCCAGGGTTGAATCATCGCTTGGCGGCCTTCACCTCATTCGAAAGCCAGGCCGTCTATCCAAAATCTCAAGGTCGGCGCGCCCCAGGAATCGAACGCCAGGGAAATGGCCTGCATGGTTTCGGGCAAGGCTCCATCACGCTGCCATTTTTCATTCCCCTGAAGTGGGATCTCAAAAAACCTCCACCCTTCCCTGGCCTCGTTGTGTTCCAGGTCGCGCATGAGATCAAGTCCCTTTTTCGGCTCAAGGAAACAGCGCTTGGCTTCGCCTTCGCCATGAAGGGTGATGAACGGTCCTCCCTGCCAACCGGCCGCATCGGCGTTGATGGCCTTGAGCCAGAAGGACAACTTGGTTTTGCCCGCAAGGGACCGGCGCGCATCCCGGGATTTGGGGTAGGTCAACGCCGCACGAAAGCCGGCATAAGGCTCGATCACCACATGCAACGCCGATTTGCCAAGCAGGCAATCGTGCGATTCGTCAACGAATTGAGCTCGTGAGATCTGCTGGGCGCTGCGGTTGCGGTCGTGAAAATCTTCAATGTCCCAGTCGGCCGCATTCCCCTCGGTTCCCCATTCTTGAACGTCGCGCACGACGTAAACGTTGCGCCAGCCTGGCTGGGTCCAAACACCGTTGGACACGTTGAGTCCAATACGGTGGAACCCGGCCCGAGTGAAGGTGTGGAAGAGCTTGGGGCCTGTAACCAGGGCGTCCTGATCGACACTCCAGGAAGAGCTCAACGGGCGTTTGCCCGCGTCGCTGCTTTGGAGCGCATCCCAGGTCGCCTGGGCGCCCACCTTCACCGCTTGCGGGCCATTCAAACGCGCAGTAGGGGGCGCGATTCCCACCGGCTTCTTCTCGTTCGTGTCGGTGAACCTTGAAACGTCTCCATCCAGAAAGACATCCTTGGCGGTGTTGTCCCGGTATTCATTCGCCGAAGCGACAATCCAGTCGGCATGTTTGGCATAGAGGCCCCATCGATTCTCCTCGAGTCGATTCTGTTCAACAACCCAGTGATACGCCTTCCATTTTTTGCCTTTCGAATCCAGATCGCCGATGAGCGCGATGCCGGCGCCGTTGTTCCCCTTGCAGACATTGCCGCGCGCCAGCGTGTGGCTCGACGGGCCGAACATGTAGACGATGCCGGCATGCCCCTTGGCGGGCAGATGAGGAGAATTGTGATTGCCCTTGGCCAGGCCATTGAACGAGGCTTCGTTGTCGATCAATTCGCTCTGGTCCGAACCGCCCAGCCAAAAGCCGTAGCTGCAATGGTTTGCCTTGTTCTTGACAAAGTAATTGCGCGGCGCCCAGCATTCAAATCCGTTGTTGTTGGCGTAGGAGCAGTCGTTGCCTTCAAAGCGATTGCCGGTGCTGCACCAGCCGTTGAGCACGCGCACGAAAATCCCATCGCCGCCGTGGGTGCAATCGTTGTTGAGCATCCGGTTGTCGTTGGAGCCGCTTTCAAAGAGCACCCCGGTGGAATCGCGCGCGTGAACCTCGTTGGGCTTGATGCGAATGCCGTAGCTGAGATTGTTGCCGCGGATCGTGTTGCGACATGCGGTCCAGAGTTTGAGGCAAGTGTTCGAGGTGTGCGAGAAATCGTTGTCTTCGATGAGGTTGTCGTCGGAATCGACGAGCACGCAGGCATCCCAGACCCGGTTGGCCTTGTTCTTACGCAACGTCGACTTTTGCACCTTTTCGAAGACGACCCCGCCGCGCCGGCCGCTCTCGCCCCAGCCGAAATCGGGATCGTGAAAATTGTCGGAAAAGTCGCAGTTCTCCACGGTCCAGGCTTGCGCATTGCGTAACGATAATCCGGTTTCAAATCCCTTCGCCTTGAGGTTCTTGATCGTGACCTGGGAGATACCGTCGGCGAAGATCGCGGCCCCTTTGAAGTTCTTGGGCAATCCCTCCTTCGATCCGATCAGCCAGGCGCCACGTCCATCGATGGTGATGCCCGACTTCTTGACGACCAAAGGCCCGTAAGTGATTTTGGGATCGAGAGTGAGGTCGCTTGAGACCTCCAAAACAGGCCGCGCTTCTTCCTTGACAGGGGTGCTCTTTTCGTCGGCGGCGCCAACGGTGGCCAAGATCGCACTGGCCAGGATGGGGAAGAAAGAGCAAACGCCACGATCACAGGAGGCCATGTTTTGATCTCTACGGTTGAGCCAAGCGGATCGAAAAAAACGACACATATGGTCGTTGAAGGTTCGTCACACCCTTGGGTTCCCAGTGGAAAAAGCTTGTTCCCAGAAGCGGATTCTGGAAATCACCACCTAACGCCAATCAGAAAGCCAGGAGGGAATTGGCGTCAGGTCATTTTATCGACAGCGGCTCATTTGCGACCGCGCCTGGGCGGTTTCTTGTGCCGAGGGCAAGCAAAGCGCAACCCGTTGGCGAGTCCAAGGACTCGCCAACGGGTTGCGCAAATTTCAGGGGCGGTGAAATCGTCTTAGTTGGCGGAGTGCAAAATCAGGTCAAAGGTCGGCCGGGTGCGGCCGTCTTTCAAGGTGACTCCGCGGGGAGAAAAAGCGATCTGGTCGGGGTGCGAGGAATCGCGCTCGTACCGGCAAGAAAGCGCCTGGATACCGGCCTGTGCGAGCGTCTTGCATTCCGACTCCTGGCAAATCCCATCGCCATTGACATCGTTCCAAAGTCCCAGACCGGTCAATTCTCTTCCGGAAAGGCGGCCATCGCGATTGTCATCAAGCGCCGCCAGTGCCTCGTAGCCGTTTTCCCAGAACAACCAGAAGGTGACGCTGCCAAAGAGATCGAGACCCGATTCAATCTTCTGATTCTTGGCCGGCCGATAGACCAGCCAGGCGGCATTGGGCCGGATCCAGCTCCAGTTCTTTTTGACTCCTGAGCCATCGGCATCGAATCGGACGCGCGCGTTGCGGTCTTCCAGGTCGCCAGCGCCCAGGCCGTCTTCCAGGGGGATGGCGATCGGCGTGATTGGCCGCGGCAACTTTTTCAGAAGCTCGGCTCGCTCGGAAAGCTGTGCCAATTCTTCCTTGTCTTTGGCTGGGTCCAGGAGCGGTTTCAAATAGGCGGCCCCTTCCACGGTAAAGGTGTGGCCTCCCAGCCCCAGCCTTTCCAGATTTTTTTCTTCTTCCCAGGAGGTTCGAATGACCTCGCGAAGAATCTTGATCGCTTGAGCCTTGTTGTCGGTCTGACTCAAAAGCCAGCCGTAACCCAGCTGGGCTCGCTTGTCTTCCGGTTCGAGCTTGACTGCTTTTTCGTAAAGGGCAATGGCGGCATTGAGGTGCGCTTGCGCGGCTTTCTTGCGATCGGCATCGTCCGTCGTTTGCACGCTGGCAAACGGGACCAACTTCGCTTCGTAGCCAAACCAGACGCGTGTCTCGTCATTCTTTTCGACGGGGATCTCTTCTTTTTTCTGCGAGTAAGCCATGGCATGCACGCGGGCCAAATTCAGGATCGCCCCGGCATCCTTTGGGTTCATCTCGATCGTTTTTTCCAGGTTTTGCGCCACCCTCTGCACGGGAACATTCATCGTGGCAACGGCGCGGTACTTGGCAAAGGCGCTGGGGCCACTTAGGGACAAGAACGCGGCGCCAACACCCATCGCCAATAAGAACGCCGCACCCAAGGATCGTGGAAATAACCGACTCATCACTGCCTCCCCTTTCGCACGGCCGCCGGGTCGTGATTGCCAGGCGCAAGATGTGAAAACGCCTTGGACCAGAGCGGCCTGTCTCATTTCATGAAATGCCAACGCGCATCGTGCAGGATTCGTTGGAAGAAATTCCTGGCGGAAACGAGCGGCCGATCCACGCCGCACATTCCGCCACGAATTGGCATCGAATTCGCTGGCCCACCTTATCCAACGAACTCGCAGTTGCATTGCGCCGATACTGAAATATTCCCTGCCCCACCGAGGCTCGTCCTCGGCAACAAAACACTCGTCCTCGGCAACAAAATCAATCGTCATTGCGGACTTTTTGCATGAGGTAGGCGGCGCGGACGGGGGCTGGCATCGGGCTTTTGGGCCCCTTGACCGATCGCCAGATGACCTCGTTGAAGAGCAGGTCGTCGGCGGCATCTTCCTTGGTCAAGTCAAAGCTTTCCGAGAGCTTGGCGCCCCAGGCGGTCGCCAGGTTTTTCTCGTTGAGATCGACCTGCGCCGCTTCATGCTTGTAAGGGGTCAAGTCGGCCTTTGTGGTAAACGAGTGAAACATCGGCATGGCCGCGGCGTCGAACTGGCTCATCGGCTGCAGGCCGAGGATCAACTCCATGGTGCGCAGCATGCTCGTGGTGGAATACATCGTCGAATCGACGATCCCCTGGCGTGAGTAAGGGCTGACCACCAGTGCGACGGCGCGGTGCGCATCGACATGGTCCGGGCCGTTTTGAGCATCGTCCTCGACGATGAACACGGCGGTTTCTTTCCAGAACTTACTCTTGGATAACCCCTCGATGAGGAGGCCGAGCGCCAAGTCGTTGTCGGCCACCATGGCGGTCGGGGTCGGTTTGCCGGGGCGTGTGCCCGAGGTGTGGTCGTTGCCCAAGCGCATGATCTGCATGCGCGGCATCTGGCCCTCTTTTTCAAAACGGGAGATTTCGGAGAGGAAGCGCTCCGTGCGTTTCACGTCGGGATAGTCGAGGTCATAGCCCCAAAATAAGGGATCGAAATGCCCGATGAGGGACTTGACCGACGGCGTTCCCGGCTGCCCCGGCGCTTTACCATTCTTGATCCATTCGCCGTAGCTGCGGTAGCTGACCTTCGCCTCGGCGCAGCGGTCCCAGATGTAGCCGCCGGCGGGACGGGCGATCAGATCGCGATTGCCTTCGGCGGGGTAGTCCTTGAGCTTTCCCTTCACGCTGCCGCGATAGCTTTGAGGCCAGGCCTTTTCGACGAAGTCGGTCGCGTAGGCGCCCATCGACCATTCATGGCCGTCGGCGGAGACCTCGCCATCGACATAGAAATTATCGAGCAGCACAAATTCCTTGGCGAGTTTGTGATGATTGGGAGTGACTTTTTTGCCAAAGATGCAGAGATTGGGATCGCCGTTGCCCTCTTTCACATCCCCAAACACCTGGTCGTAGGTGCGATTTTCCTTGATGACATAGATGCAGTATTTGATCGGGCTGGAATCGCCGATGCGGGCAGGGATCGGATTGCCTTCAGGCCGTTTTCCGGTCGGGGAGGCATCGGCCTTGAGCGGACTGCAAAGCTTCGCGGCCTGGGTGAGTTCTCCCATTTTCTCCGGAGTCGGCATTTCGATGCGCGAGATCGCGCCGGTGAGAAGCCCGCCGATGTATTGAACGGTGGGAGAACGGCTGCCATTGAGCGGATTGGGCCCCTGGACATTAGCCTTGGAACCGAGCCCCTTGCCGTTGGCGACAAACAGAGTTTTTTGCGCGGCGTGGAAGCGGACGCTCGTCGGATACCAGCCGGTCGGAATGAACCCGAGGCTGCGCGACTGGCCAGGCTGATCGACACGGAAAACCGCCAAGTTATTCGCATCGGAGTTGGCGACAAAGAGCAACTGGCCATCGGGCGACAGATCGAGACTGCCCGGGGTGTTGCCCGAGGGAACTCCCGGGTAAAGGGAGCAATTCAGGGTTTCCGATTCCTTGCCCGAATCGGTGCTTAGCACGCTCACGCGGGTCGAATTGGCGCAGGAGACAAAGAGTCGTTTGCCATCGGGAGAGAGCGCCATTTCGGTCGGGTGGCTTGCCGTTGCCCAGGTCTGAAGAAGCTTGCCGTCTTTGCGGTTCACCACGGCCACGGCAGATTGGCCCCAAAGCGACACATAGACTCGGTCGGCCCTGGTGTCGACCAGGCAGGTGTAGGGGAATGTGTTGGGAGCCAGCTTAATGACCTTCGACTCACCTCCCTTGCGCGAGGCGATGGCGAAAGAATGGTTCCAGGAACCGGCGACAAAAAGGCGCTCGCCATCGACGGCAATGCCGGCGGTCACGAACGAAGTATCCTCAGGGGCCACCTGAATGACGGTCGGTTTTCCCAGAAACCCTTCGTCGAACGCGTGCGATTGCACGGTGGCGTATTCGCCGCCACTGATGAGCAATGTCTTCCCCTCGTCGGCCCAGGCGATCCCGTAGAACGCGTGCGGCAGCGTGGTACGAGAAATGATCTTCTGGGTAGCGCTGGTTGACAGAACGATCAGTTCGTGGGGACCGTATCCGGCATGGAGCACCGCCAGGTATTGGCCCGAAGGGTGGATCAGGGCCTGAACGGGCAAATCGCCCACGAGCAGATGGGTGCCGGTCGGCCGTAGCGACCATTGATTGGGCAGTTGGACATGATCCTTGTAAAGGCCGGGAAGTATCGCTTTCTTATCCGGCTTACCTTCCTTTTTCCCTTCCTTTTTCTCTTCTTTTTTTGGCGACTCATCCTGGAAGAATGCCACCACACGGGGTGCGGCAAGATCGAGGAAGAGGAAAGCCACGATGATTACTGGAGGCATGAGTAAATTCGGTCGGCGCATCATGGTGATTTCCTGCCTTGTTGAGCAAGTTTGTCTTGGGTGTCGGAAGATGCGTAAGAGCCAAAACCATGGGGAAGACGCAAAATCGCCATCCCGTCAGGATCCGTCGTTCGGTGCAAGGAATCCTTGATCAATAGGAGGTGGGCTTCGTCGCCTCCCTCGAGAAAACTTAAGAAACCTCCTAGCATGGACCCGAGAAAAATTGGTGAATCCACGCACTCCGGTCGATCAGGAACCGCATACCAGCGTTATGGACATGGAACCGCCAGTCGAAGGCCTGCCTGCCTCATCGTTACCCACCCTCATTTTGCGAGATCGCCACGAGCGCAAGGAGCGCTGCACGATCTGGCCTTTGCGCAACCGCACCGATGTGCGCCTCGTTCAGCATCCCTGGGAGACGCTTCCCTCGCTTGAGGGCTATGTCGTGCTTTGGCCGGAAGGCCCTGAGCTTTCGGAGGACGATGCCGGCAAGGGTCTCTTTCTCATTGATGGAAGCTGGCGCTGGGCAACCCGGCTGGCCATTCCCTTCGCGCAGATGCCCAAGAGATCCTTGCAGGGAATCCGCACCAGCTATCCCCGCAGTTCCAAGGTCTTTCCCGATCCGGAAGGGGGCCTGGCCACCGTCGAGGCCCTATATGTCGCCCATTTAATCATGAAAAAAGATATCACCGGATTACTCGACTACTATCACTGGGCCTCCCAGTTTCTGCAAGCGAACCCCTCGTTGAGCGCTTTTCGAGGAGTTTGAGCTTGCTCCAGGACGACAATGTTCTATCCTTAGTAATTCACGATTTTGTCTTTGTCAGGTGATGTGTCATGGGAATGAAGTGCGACGTTTGCGGCAAGAAGCCCGAAATCGGAAACCACTACACCAAGCGCGGTAAGCCCAAGTACTTGGGCGGTAACGGCGTGAAGGTGACCGGTATCACCAAAAGGACCTTCAAGCCCAACCTGCAGAAAATCCAGATCGAAAAGAACGGATCCGCCGTTTCGGCGCGCATTTGCGTTCAGTGCATCCGCTCCGGCTATGTCGCTCGGCCCACCAAGCGCAAGCCGTTCCAGGTCAGCGCCCTTTAATCCGGTAAGCCTGCCATGTCGTTGACGGCCGAACAGGTTCGCTGGGTCGCTCATTTGTCCCGCCTCCAGCTCAGTGAGGCGGAGTTGCAGACGATGACTCCCCAGCTGGCTTCCATTTTGGGGTATGTCGATCAATTGCAGAAGATCGACACGAGCGGTGTTGAACCGCTCGTTCACCCGCTGGAACAAGCCAACATTTTCCGTGACGATGTCCTTCGGCCTTCCCTTTCCCCCGCCGAAGCCCTGGCCAATGCGCCTGAACGCCTGGGAAATCTCTTCCAGGTTCCGGCCGTGTTGGAATAGGTAGGTAGATTCCAACGCACCTTCCCGACTCAGCAAGGAAATCGATCGCATGAGTGCTCCCCTGGCCGAGCGCCCGGTTCGTGAATTGAAGGAGCTTTTGGATTCCAAGAAGCTCACTTCCCTGGAGCTGGTGCGGGATTGCCTTAAGGCGATTGGCAAACGAGATGGCAAGGTCCATGCCTTCTTGCGTTTAAACGAAGAACAGGCCCTGGCGCAGGCCGCCCTGGTGGATCAAAAGCGAGCTCGTGGGGAAAAGGTCGGCATCCTCTCCGGACTGCCGGTCGCGATCAAGGACAATCTTTGCACCAAAGGGGTCATTACGACCTGCTCGTCGAAGATCCTTGAGAAATTTGTCCCCCCCTACAACGCCACGGTCATTGACAAGATCGTCGCGGCCGACGGCGTGCCCCTGGGCAAGACCAATCTCGACGAATTCGCCATGGGCTCATCGACGGAAAACAGCGCCTTCGGCCCCTCGGCCAACCCCTGGGACCTGGAGCGCATTCCGGGCGGCTCGTCGGGCGGCTCCGCCGCCGCGGTCGCGGGCGGCATGGTGCCCTTGTCTTTGGGCTCCGACACCGGCGGTTCGATTCGCCAGCCGGCAAGCCTGTGCGGCATCAACGGCCTCAAACCCTCCTACGGTCGCATCTCGCGTTATGGCCTCGTGGCGTTTGCCAGCTCGCTCGATCAAATCGGCCCCTTCTCCAACGACCTTTTTGGCTCGGCCTTGCTCCTGCAGGCCATCGCCGGCCACGACGAACGCGATAGCACCTCGCTCGATCGCCCCGTCCCCGATTACCTGGCCGAACTCGATCAGCCGATTGCCGGGCTGCGCGTGGGCGTAGCCAAGGAATTTTTCGGCGCCGGCCTCGATCCCGAAGTGGAAAAAGCGGTGCGCGAAGCGCTCAAGATTTTCGAAAAGCAAGGCGCCAAAATCGTCGAGGTTTCGCTGCCCAGTTCGGCCCATGCCATTGCCACCTATTACATCGTCGCGACCGCGGAAGCTTCGAGCAACCTGGCTCGCTATGACGGCATGCACTATGGCCACCGCACCAAAGACAAAGGCACTTTGATCGACACCTATTGCAAAAGCCGTGGCGAAGGGTTTGGCGCGGAAGTCAAAAGGCGCATCATGCTCGGCACTTATGCCCTTTCGAGCGGCTACATCGACGCCTATTACACCAAGGCGCTCAAGGTCCGCCGCCTGATTCTCAACGACTTTGAAAAAGCCTTCGAATCGTGCGATGTCATTGCCGGGCCCACGGCACCCACCGCCGCGTTCAAACGAGGCGAAAAGAGCACCGATCCCTTGGCCATGTATTTGAGCGATATTTATACAATTAGCTGCAACCTCGCCGGCATCGCCGGCATCAGCATCCCCTGCGGTTTGACCGGTTCAGGCTTGCCGATCGGGTTGCAACTGCAGTCGGCACCGCTCAGCGAGCCCGTGCTTTTGCGCTCCGCGCGCATGTTCGAAAAAGCAACCGAATGGCACTTGAAGCGCCCCGATGGCGCCAAATTCGACTAAGGTCCCGGTTTCATCGCCGAAATTCCGTTCTCCTTTTTTCCTATTGCTCCTGTCAAATCGTTGAAGTCGACGACATTTTGTCTTCGATGAATTCCATCATTTTCACCAGGCGTCTTTGGACCGAATCAAGAGTGCTGAATTCCAGGCACTCTGGCCCCATGGCCAGGGCGCGCCGATTGCCCGAACCATGCTAGAAGACGCAAAAATGAAGCATCTCTCATATTTAAACGCGACCATCGCGATTGAAACGATTTGCGTTGCGGTCGCTTGAAGGATGAGGGTGGCCCGGTAGGAATTTCCTTGCAAGCTGAAAGCGGCACGGAAATGTCTTTCCCCTCACAAAACTCCCCGAATCCTACCTGCCCAGGTCGCTGGCGGTTCCAGTTCTCACGATCGATCCGAAAAATGACTCGGGAACGGCAAACCCGGTTTCCGGTGCATTTTCGGTCATCCCGAGTCAGGGTTCTCTCGATGGAGTCCGTAAGGATCGTGCCGGCCTCAATGCGCGCGGAAGGAGCGACTCCATGGCACATCAACTAATCTTCACCTCGCTGGAAAAAACTCTGCTTGGGGGAGCGGGATATGGCGTCGCCGCGGAAACGCCCCACTTCCCCAGGGCGCTTGCCGACGATTTGTCGAAACTGGCCGGCTATGCCGAAATCTATCCAGCCAGGGATGCCAATCGGCAATGGAACCCAGTCAATTACTTTTATGTGAAGCACAGCCACTGGTTTGTCTTGGGGCGCTTAAGCAGCGCCGACAACGACTATTCGGAACGGTCGAACTTCCTGGGCCAGTTCTACTGCCTGGAGGCCTCGGAACTCCATGAGGCAGGCCCCGCCGCGTTGCTCCAAGCACTCCCCTTCGAAGCCTCTTTTCAGGGCCCGGCTCGGATGCTGGCCCCCTGCGTCCTTCCGAATCTTCCACCGGCATCATCTCTTGTTTGCAAGCAATGGGCCGACCTCGTCGGCGATGCGGGTTGGGGTGGCGTGTTTGCCCAAAGGCTCAAAAACGAACCGACCGTCAGCGCTCTTTACGACCGAACGCTTCATGGAGAAAAGAGCCTGGCGCTGGTTGCCGAGTCGATAGCGCTGCTCGACCCGGCGGACCGCTGGGCGATCACTTTTTCCACGCATGTCGATGGCTTCCCCAGGGGAAACCAGGTGCATCTGCGCATGTTGCAGCAAGGCGCCGAACACACCCGCGACTTCAAGGCTCAAGCTCACGGCTTCGACCTGACCAAAACCAACTGGGGTCAACCGCAGAAAAGTCCGTGGGTGGAAATGGCGCGCACCGGCATTCGGCCCGCGCATTGGGGCCCGCCCGCAGTACCCCCCGCGCCGCACGCGGGCTCTACCGAGCGTTCTGGATCAAGGCACAAATTGGATCTAGACCACGGCGCCAAGGCGCCTGCTCATGCAAGCGAAAAAGGCCACTCCGTTACGAGCAAATCCAAATCGGATCCTGGGCTCAATCACCCACCGGTGGCCGGCAAAGGTTCGAAGGGAAAGAGTTCCGCCAAAGTCCCCGGGCTCGCGATTCCACCCACCCCCTTTCCAAGCTCAAAAACTCCCTCATGGATTTATGGCGCGGCGGTTCTTGGGATCTTCCTGGCCTTCGGTCTAGGGGTCATCACCGGCATGCAGATGAGCCGGACAAGTCTTGAGGAATCGGCCGAACACGCGAGGCACCACGAGGAACAGCTCAAGGATCAAGAGAAGTCGATCCAGGATTTGACGGAAAAAAACGCGGCGCTCACCACCCAAAAAGAAGGCCTGGAAGCGACCGCCCTGCAATCCGCCAAGGACAAAGAAGCGCTTCAAAAGTATAAGGACTTTCTCGTGGGCAATGGGAAAGACCAGGCCAACTTGCTGTCAAAGGCCTCGGAAAAGGATGAAGAGAACCTGAAATCGGCCAGGCAATCGCTCCAGAATCTGGCCGAAAATTCTCAATCTTATTTGGCCCATAAAGATCGTATTACCAGGATGACCGAACTGGAAAAGTCGTACAAACTTTACAAGGAACTAGAAGAAGCAAAGAAAACGATCATCAACGATCCGGTCATGGATGAGTCGCTTCGATCTGGACTGAGCTTTGACAAAAAATTCCAAAGCGTCATTGCCGATCGAATGAAGCAAAAAGAAGAAACCGCAAACGACCTTTCCCTATTAAAAAGCAGCCTCTCCGCCATCAACTCGGCCTTGGATAAAAAGCCCTACAAGTTATTGGGAACCAAAGAAGATCTATTCGGCGAGAAAGCACTTGAAGAGACTTACCCCTCCCTGTTCACGGAAAAGACAGGGGAATTTAAGATCGATGGCAAAAACAAAAAGGAATATTTCGACAGTATTTTGGACGACAAGAAGACGGGACCGGAAATGGCCCAGGAACGCAATGCTCTGGCGGAAATGATTTTGTCGATGAGCAAGACCTGCGCGACCACGGGGGTCATCATGGTGGACAACAAGATCTCGTACCCCTTGGTCCGGTTCTTGACCAACCAAGGCGAACGCATCAAAGCGTTCGGCGACAAGCGCTTCCAGGGCACCGAAAACCTGGCCGTGTTCGAGCAATTGAAAACGGTGATCGACAAACTCATCGAACTGAAGGGCAAGAAAGCTCCTCCAACTCCTACCACCCGCAAAGGTGGCCCGCCTTACCCCAACTCGGGGCAACATTCCCGAGCAATGTCCTCAAGTTTGTGGGATAATGGAAATGGATAAGAGGACGGCTCATGGGTCAGCGGCGGAATCTTGAAGGTTTGCGAGTGCTCGTGACGGGCGCCTCGCAAGGCATTGGTCGATCGTTGGTGCTCGAAGCCGCCAAGGCGGGCATGCGCGTCATGGCGGCGGCCCGCACACCCGACTTGTTAGCACAGCTCAAATCCGAAGCCGATGCGCTCGGTAAGGGCGAGGTCGAAATGGTCGTTGCCGACGTGACCAGTCCCGCGGATCGCGCGACCATGGTCAAGGCGGTTACCGAGGCATTTGGCGGGCTCGATATCCTGGTCAATAACGCCGGCATCGGAGCCACGGGACATTTCGCTGAAGCCAACCAAGAACGCCTGCGCAAGATCTTCGAAGTCAATGTCTTCGGCCTCACCGAAACGACGCGCGTCTTCCTGCCAATGCTCAAAAAAGGAAAGACTCCGGCCATCGTCAACATTTCCTCCGTCGCCGGCATCCGCGGCATTCCCGCTCGCAGCGACTATTCGGCCAGCAAATTCGCCATCGAGGGCTTCTCCATGGCGCTGCGCAACGAACTGTCCAAGGACGGCGTTGACGTGCTCGTCGTTTGCCCGGGCCTGACCCAGACCAACTTCAGCCACAATATGCTTGAGCGCAAGGCGCTTTTGCAAATGGACCATATGCGCGGAATGACCTCCGAGGAAGTGGCCCGCGAAACGCTCAAGTCGATGCAAAAAGGACGCGACCGCGTGCTTCTGACGCGGGAAACCCGCCTCATCAGCATGGTGACCCGTTTCCTTCCCTGGCTTGCCGACCGCATCGCCAAGAAGAAAGTGCGTAATTTGTTCGTCGACGAAATGGCCCAGACCAAAAAGGGAAATTATCCCGCCTTTTTGAACGAAGCAGCCAACTAACAAGCAACGATTGCCGACAAAAAACAAAAAGGCCTTCTGCCCGTTAAAAAAAATCGGCAGAAGGCCAAGCCTTTGACCCATCCCAAACTCAGTCGCTGAATTCGCCTGCCTGTTCGGATCCCGGTGTCGCCAACCAGTTTTTGAGGTATTCCTCGAATGCTTTTTCCATGGCGCGCGTGACCGGACCAGGCTTTCCTGATCCCACCGGTTTGCCGTCCATCGAAACGACGGGGATCACTTCGGCGGTCGTGCCGGCCATGAACATCTCTTCGCAGTCTTTCAATTGATCGACTTTCACCGCCTGCGCCCGAATCGGCTGGGCGATCTTCTCGGCCAGGCGAAACACCAGATCACGCGTGATGCTTGGCAAAATCCGCGGGCTTTCCGGATGCGTCCAGATCACGCCATCGCGCACGACGAAAAAGGAGGTGCGCGTCATTTCGGTGACCGTACCGTCTTCGCGGAAAAGCACCGCCTCGACCGCCCCCTTCTCCTTGGCCGATTGATAGGCCAGGATGTTGCCCAACAGATTCGTCGATTTGATGTCGCAGCGTCCCCAGCGAATATCGGCTTGCAGCGAAACATTGACTCCTTTTTCGCGCAAAGCCGCTGCATAGTCCCGGAATTCCTGGACAAAGAAAAATTCAAAGGGCTTGATGTTTTCAGGAAACGCGTGGTTGCGCGGGGCCACGCCGCGGCTGATCTGAATGTAAACGAGGCCTTCCTTGAAGCCATACTCTTCAATCATCTTGGCGATGCGGATCCAAAGATCCTTGATGTCGACCCCCTGGATGTGAATCGCGGCGAGGCTGCGCTCAAGCCTGCGAAAATGACCGTCGGCAAGGAACATCCGGCCGCGATAAATCCGCAGCACTTCGTACACCGCGTCGGCAAAAAGATAACCGCGATCGAGTGCCGGGACCATCGCCTGCGAAAGCGGCACGATTTTTCCCTGGACGCTCGCCATCGTCTCCAGCATGCCGGCGGTCGGCTCAAGGGACGTGCTTGTTGACATGAATCGGCTCCTCGGTCGGTTCCTGCACTCGTTCCGAACCCACTTCGTACACGGGTAGATTGATCGTGAAACAGGTACCCCTCATCGGCTCCGACGCGACCGAAATGGTGCCGTGATGGGCTTCAATGATCTTGCGCGTGGTCGCCAGGCCCAGGCCGCTGCCACCAGGCTTCGTTGTGTAATAAGGCTTGAAAACCCTTTCGGCAATGTCCGGCTGCATCCCCTGACCGTTGTCGATGATGCGTAGCACAAGCCGGCCATCTTCGAGGCTCGTTTGCAAGGTGATTTCGCCGCCCGCGGGCATCGCCTGCATCGCATTGAGCAAGAGGTTCAAGATGGCTTGCTTGAAGACATCGGAGTCGAGGCGCACCCGCGGAGAATCGCTTGAGAAATAGCAGTGAACCTGGATGTTGTTGGCGCGGGCGGTCGGATTGAAGAAATCGAGGATCTGTTCGAGCACGGGCTCGAGCCGCGTCGGGTGGGATTCCAAATTTTGCAGACGGGCGAAACGGTTGAAGTCGTTGGAGACGTCCACGAGGCGGTTGCATTCACCCTGAAGGCGTTGAATGCGATCAAGCACACGCCGCTCCCGCGGATTGCCCGGCTCGGCAAATTCCTCGGCGAGAATCTGCAAATTGAGGTTCAACGTCGAAATGTGATTTTTCAGTTCATGGATGAAGGCACCCGCCAGCTCCGCCAACTCGATGTCGGAATCTGAGAGCATGGGATTCATCCGTGGCAAGGAAAGCCGACGGCCAAGTGGCCTGGTCCGCGGGAGCCCGCGCTGATTGGCAGCTTATACAAGTGAGAGTGACGAGACAGAGGAAAAAAGCTCGGATTCAAAGAGAACGGGTCCCCGGATCTTACGAATCCGGGGACCCGCCGAGTTTAGGGACTAGCCGTTGCGCGCGGCATCGGCGGGAGGCCGGTCGCCTCCACGATCTTCACGTGGCGCCCGCTCTTCGCGGGGGGCGCGTTCTTCACCGCGAGGAGCACGCTCTTCGCGGGGGCCGCGGTCTTCACCACGAGGTGCACGATCTTCGCGAGGACCGCGATCACCACCGCGATCTTCACGGGGTCCACGGTCGCCACCGCGGTCTTCGCCACGGCCGCCGCCGCCACGATGCTCGCCGCGGCCGCCACGGTCGCCGCCCCTTCCGCCGCCACGGTGATCACCGCCACGGCCTCCACGGTCGCCACCGCCGCCGCGATGATCTTCACGGGGCGCTTCGGGCGGCTTGCCCGCCAGTTCGCGCAGGATCACCTTGCGCGAAAGTTTCACGCGGTCGTGCTCGTCGATGCCGATGACGCGCACTTGCAAGACGTCGCCAATCTTGCAAACTTCATCGACCCGCTCGATGTAGCGATCGTCGAGTTCGGAGATGTGGCAAAGGCCGTCGCGGCCCGGAGCGATTTCGACAAAAGCGCCGAATTCTTTGATCGAGGTGATTTTGCCTTCGTAGGTCTTGCCGACCTTGATTTCCTCGGTGATTGCCTCGACGCGGCGCCTTGCGGCTTCGGCGCCTGCCGCTTCGACATGGCTGATGTAAACCGTGCCATCGTCTTCGATGTCGATCTTGGCGCCGGTCGATTCCTGAATCCCCTTGATGTTCTTGCCGCCGGGACCAATGAGTGCCCCGATCTTTTCGGGATTGATCTGCAAGGTGAGCAAACGGGGTGCGTGCGTGGAAATTTCTTCGCGCGGCTGGCGCAATACGGCGAGCATCTGCTTGAGGATCTGGCGGCGGCCAACGCGCGCCTGATCGAGAGTTGCCTTGATGATCTCTTCGCTGATGCCATCGACCTTCAAATCCAGCTGAATGCCGGTGATGCCGACGCCGGTGCCCGCAACCTTGAAATCCATGTCGCAGTAGTGGTCTTCATCGCCCTGGATGTCGGTAAGGAGGATGAACTTGTCCGATTCCTTGCAAAGGCCAACCGAAATGCCCGCAACGGGGTTGGAGATCGGTACGCCGCTGTCCATGAGCGCTAGCGTTCCACCGCAAACGCTGGCCATGCTCGACGATCCGTTCGATTCGAGAATGTCGGAAACGAGACGAATCGTGTAGGGAAACTCGGCGACCTGGGGCAGCACGGGTTTCAGGCTGCGTTCCGCGAGTGCGCCGTGACCGATTTCACGGCGGCCGGGTGCGCGGATCGGCTTGCATTCGCCGACGCTGAACGGAGGGAAGTTGTAATCGAGCATGAACTTCTTGGAGAACTCGCCGCCCAGACCTTCGACCGATTGCTCATCGGACGAGGTGCCCAGGGTGACGGTAACGAGCGCCTGGGTTTCACCCCGCTGGAAAAGCGCCGATCCATGAACGCGCGGCAGCAGGCCGGCTTCGCAGTGAATCGGGCGAATTTCATCCATGGCGCGGCCGTCGATCCGCTTGCCGCCCAGGATTTGATCGCGCACGACCCGCTCTTCCAACCAGGACAGGGCACCATCGACTTGACCCGGGGTGTAAACCGGTTGCTTGCCTTCACCCAAAAACTCGGCCTTGATCTTGTCTTTCACGACTTTCACCGCGGCGGCCCGTTCCGCCTTGCCCGCGGTGATCTTGGCCTTGGTGAACTCGTCGTAGAACTTGGTTTTTAGAATCTCGATGAGCGGATTGACCGCAGGCTCGGCCGGGTAGACCTTGGCCGGAAGGCCGGCAACTTCGCGGAACTTTTCGATCGCTTCGACAATGCGAGTGATGAGGCTCTGAGCATAGACAATCGCTTGCAGCATCTGATCTTCCGGGATTTCGCGCGCGAACCCTTCGATCATCGTGACTTCGTTCTTGGTGCCCGCAACGATCAGGTCGAGATCGCTTTGCTCAAGTTGTTCTTGAGTCGGCAACGGGATGAGCTGGCCGTTGACCCGGCCAATGCGCATGGCCGCGGTCGGCTTGAGGAAAGGAAGGTGGCTGATGTGCAAGGCCGCGCTGGCGCCGATCATGCCGAGAATGTCAGGATCGTTTTGACGGTCGGCGGCGAGAGTGCTCACCATGATCTGCACTTCCCGCATGTAGTTGCTCGGGAAGAGCGGCCGGATCGGCCGGTCGATCAAGCGGGAGGTCAGGGTTTCCTTGGTGGTGGGGCGAGTTTCGCGCTTGATGTAGCCGCCGGGGAAACGCCCCGCGGAGTAAGTCTTCTCGCGATAATCGACGACCAGAGGGAAAAAATCGCGCTTGGGATCTTCGTGGCCTTCGACACAGGTCGAGAGGGTCAAGGTCTCGCCAAAACCCACCACCACGGCGCCGTGCGCCTGTTTCGCCAACTTTCCGGTTTCGAGAGTGAGGGTGCCGGTTCCGATAGGTACTTCGAGTTTATGGATGATCATTCCGCTTCGACTCCTGATAAATTGCAACGCTCACCCGCCGCGGCAAATTCTCCATCTAGGGGAAAACGTGCCGCCACGGGTCTTATCAGGTTGGGTTTTTATACGCGCCAGGGACGAAGAATTCGCCCGGCGTACATGAGGGGAAAGGCGCAAGAACCTAGCGGAACTAGCCAATCTCCGAAAAAGCCGGACGCGTGCTACTTGCGCAAGCCCAGTTGAGAAACCACCGCAAGATAACGGTCGCGATTGTGCTTTTTCAGGTAACCAAGCAGTCCAGAACGACGGCTGACCAACTGAAGAAGACCACGACGGCTTGAGTGGTCCTTCTTGTGTAGCTTCATGTGTTCATGAAGCTCGTTGATCCGCGCCGTTTGCAGGGCAATCTGCACTTCAGGGGAACCTGTATCGCCAGTCGAGCGACCAAATTTCGTAGCAATTTCCGTCTTCCGCTCCTTGGTGATCACAATCGGCTCCCGTATTCCTCCAAAAGCCGGCCCCATGCCGACCTTTTCGTCCCAACCATTGTAAGAAATCCTATCCTAGCAGGCCCGGGCGAATGCGCAAGCCATTTCTTCCGGGCACGGGTATGAAATGGCTCCTCTCGTTGAAATCGAGCGCTTTACCTAGGATTTCCTTTGGAATTGCAGCCTTTCCCTTGCCTAGTTCGCTGGAGATAGCCTCATGGTTTCCTTTTTCCTGTCCGGCATGCTCTTGGCCGTTGCGGCCGACAAGGCGCCGGTTTTCACGGATCCGGCCAAGGCCGGCGTCGAATACGCCCTTCAAGGAGAATATGCCGGTGAGCTAAAGAATAATGACGGCGGCACCCTCAAAGTGGGCGTGCAGGTCATCTCCGAGGGAAAAGGCGCCTTCTCCTTCAAGGCATTCCCCGGGGGCTTGCCCGGCGATGGTCATGACGGCTCCGATCCACGCCCAGGATCCGCCAAACTGGTTCCTGGCGCGGAAAAAGCGGAAATCGATTTCCCCGGAATTGAGGCCGCCATCACTCCCGAAGCGATCGTCGTCACCAAGGGCGGCCACACCGGCAAGCTTCCGAAGGTCAATCGCAAGAGCCCAACCCTGGGCGCCAAAGCGCCTGAAGGCGCGGTGATCCTGTTCGATGGCAAGTCGGCCGACGAATGGACCCCCGCGAACCTCACCGAAGGCGACCTGCTCGGCGTGGGTGTGACCACCAAGAAGAAGTTCGGCGACTTCAAGGCGCACATCGAGTTCCGCACACCCTATATGCCCGAATCGCGCGGCCAGGGTCGCGGCAACTCAGGGGTCTACATTCAGAACCGATACGAACTGCAAGTTTTGGATTCTTTTGGACTTAGCGGCGAAGACAACGAATGCGGCGGCATTTACAAGGCGGCCAAGCCCTCGGTCAACATGGCCCTGCCTCCGCTCGTCTGGCAGACCTACGACATCGATTTCACCGCCGCCAAGTTCGATGCGGAAGGCAAAAAAACCGCCGACGCCGTCCTTACGGTCAAGCACAACGGCGTGACCATCCACGACAAACTGGTGCTGAAGGGCGTTTCCCCAGGCGCCGATCCGAAGGAATCGGCGGCACCTGGCCCGTTCCACTTCCAAAACCACGGCGATAAGGTGGCCTACCGCAATATTTGGCTGGTGGAAACCAAGTAATCACCCGCTTCGCGTGGGTTGATGAATCAACCCCGGCCGCTCGCCACGGCCGGGGTTTTTGTTTTCTAATTGTCCGAGCTTCGTCCGGCCCGGTTCTCGTGGTTTTTCCCGGAACATAGCCCTGGCTTTGCCCCGTTTTGAAGGATTCATTCCGGTGGATAGCGGAGCCCCAATCCGAACGGTGCCGGCCGAAAACTGTCCGATACGAGCAAATTTCCTGATGCGGGAACTCCCGCCCAGCAAATATTCGAGTTAAAATGAGGACTTCCCAAGGATTTCTATCGATGCAGTCGTTGAAAATTGTTCACTACCCTCACCCTGCCCTGCGCTTCAAGGCGCGGCCGCTCACCTCCATCGACAAGGAATTCCACTTAAGCACGGGAAAGATGTTCGAATTGATGTACGAGGCTCGCGGCCTGGGGCTGGCCGCCAATCAGGTCGCCATTCCGCATCAGTTCCTCGTCATGAATATCACCGGCGACCCGGAACAAAAAGACCAGGAAGAAGTTTTCATCAACCCCGTCATCGCGGAACGCAAAGGTTCGATCGAAGACTCGGAAGGCTGCCTGAGTTTTCCCGGCCTGTTCCAGCGAGTGCGCCGCGCCAAGTCGGTGAAGGTCCATGCCTACAACGCCAAGGGCGAAGCGGTCGAAATCGAGGCCAGCGGACTGGCGGCGCGCGCCTGGCAGCATGAGATCGACCATCTCAACGGCGTGCTTTTTGTCGACAAGATGGGCCTGGTTGCCCGCATCGCGGCCAAGACCAGCGTCGCCGAGATGGAGGCGGAGTTTCGCAAGGCCCAGGCCAGCGGCGAAATTCCCAAGGATGCCGAACTGGGCCAGCTTTTGGACCTCCTTGCCGACAAGGCTTAAATCTCATGCGCGTGGTTTATTGCGGCACGGGAAGCTTTGCCGGACCGGCTCTTGAAGCCCTCCTCGAAGGCCCCTTCCCTCCCATCGCCCTCATCACCCAGCCGGAGAAACCGGGCTCATCAGAGCGCGGTTCCAGCCGCCTTGTAGGTATGGGCATCAAAATCCACGCCCTCAAAAAAGGGATTGGGATCCACCAGCCCGATTCCATCAATTCCGAAGCGGGCATTGCTCTTTTAAAGGAGCTTGCGCCCGACCTCCTCGTCGTTGCGGCCTACGGCCAGATCCTTTCGAAGGCAGCGCTCGAAATCCCCAGGCTTGGCAGCATCAACTTGCACGCTTCGCTCCTGCCCAGGCATCGCGGCGCTTCCCCCATTGCTCATGCAATTTTAGCCGGGGATGACCAAACCGGGGTTTCCGTCATTCGCATGACCGCCGGCCTTGATGCCGGAGAGATTCTTGCCATGCAATCGACCCCGATCGGTCCGGCCGAAACCACGGGAGAACTCGAAGAGCGCCTGGCGAAAATCGCGGCCGACCTCGCGGTCGACACGGTGAACCGGCTGGCGGCCGGCGCCGTGAGCGGTCAGATTCAAGATTCCAGTCAGGTCACCCGCGCCCCCAAAATACGCAAGGAACAAGGCGACCTGCCCTTTGGCGAACCGGTCGCCCAGATCCTGCGCATTATCCGGGCCATGCAGCCCTGGCCCACCGCCTTCACCCATCGCTTCCGCGCCGATGGCGCACCGGCCCGCATCCAGATCGTCAGGGCCGAAGCGGCGACAGAATCGTCCCTGGCGGGTGAAAACGAAAGAAAGCGAATTCCCGGCACCCTCTTTGTCCCGGCCGGACGGCGGGATGAACTCTGGGTGCAATGCGCCGACGGCCCGCTGCGATTGATCGAAGTGCAGCCGGCGGGGAAAAAGAAAATGGGCATCGCCGACTACTTGCGGGGGAATCCCTTGCGAGATGGGGATCGTTTCGGTCCGGCTCCACCGCCGCCAGGACAGACGACCTCCGGCCACCCCTTGACGGTTCAACCGGTCTGATGGCCTCACGGTGTCGGCCTACCGTGAGATTGGGGATCGATTTGGCTCGGGGTGGCTGCCATAATGAAGGCTGGCGCAAAAAACGGGTAAGTTCATGAGTCGAAAAGTTTATATCGAAACGGTCGGCTGCCAGATGAATGTTCTGGACAGCGAACTGGTCATTGGCGCCTTGCGGCAAAAAGGGTTCAGCCTGGCGGACGAGCCCTGCGACGCCGAGGTGATCCTTTTCAACACCTGCAGCGTGCGCGCCCATGCCGAGGAAAAAATCTACAGTGCGCTTGGCCGCATCCGCACGCACATGGAAAAGCACCCGGAAAAGGTGCTGGGCGTCCTCGGCTGCATGGCGCAAAAGGACCAGGAGAAGATTCTTAAACGCGCCCCCTATGTCGATTTGATCTGCGGCACTGGCCAGCTCGAACGGGTTCCGGAATTGATCGAGACGGCCAAGGCAACCGGCAGGCCCCAGATGGCCCTGAGCCTGGGCCGCAAGGACGCCTCTCGCCACGAGGTTGAGGCCAGCTTCATCAGCTACGACCCGGTGCGTGAACCGTCGATGCGGCCGACCCCCTTTCAGGCTTATCTGCGCATCCAGATCGGCTGCGACAAGTTTTGCACCTACTGCGTCGTGCCTTCGACGCGCGGGCCAGAGCAGAGCCGCAATCCCGCTCACCTCATGAGCGAGGCCTACCAGCTAGCCGATCAGGGTTGCCGCGAAATCACTCTGCTTGGCCAGACGGTCAACAGCTACCGCTACGATCACGGGGATGGACGGGTGACCCGGCTATCCGACTTGCTCACCAGCCTGTCGACCATTTCGGGAATCGACCGGATCCGTTTCGTCACGAGTTTTCCACTCGACATGACCAATGACTTGATCGACGCGGTCCGCGACCTTCCGAAGATCGTCAAGTATTTCCATGTGCCGGCGCAGTCGGGCTGCGACGAAGTGCTCAAGCGGATGAAGCGGCAATACACCGTCGCCCAGTACGACGAAATGCGCCAGCGCATTCGCGAGCGCGCCCCGGAAGCCTCTGTTTCAAGCGATTTCATTGTCGGTTTCTGCGGCGAAACCGAGGAATCGTTTGCCAAAACGATGGAAATCACCGAGCGGTCTCAGTTCAAAAACAGCTACATCTTCAAATACAGCCCCCGCGAAGGAACGCGGGCGTTTGACAAATATCCCGACGATGTGCCCGAGGAAACGAAGAAACGGCGCAACAACGACCTGCTTGGGGTGCAAAACGCCCAAAGCCTCATGTTGCACCGCTCCTGGATCGGCAAGGAAGTCGAAGTCCTTGTGGAGGGGATGAGTCAGACGGCGCGCAAGCAGGCCAATCGTGCCGACATCAACCCCGAGGCCGACGAGGCGGCGCAGATGACCGGCCGGTCGATGCATGACCATATCGTGGTGTTCGATGGGCAGCCGCGTCTTGCGGGCGCGCTGGTCAAGGTGCGCATCGAAGAAGCGACCTCGTTCACCTTGTTCGGTTCGATCGTCACCACGGAAAAGGCCGGCGATTTTTCGCCGCTTGTAAGGGCCCAGGCGAACCGCTCCGCTCCGAGGCCCTTGCCCCAGGCCCCGACGGCGTCCGTGGCCGCGGGCAGGATCGTATTGCCCATGGCCGGCATGGGTTAACCTTCGCGGAAGTTCTTCTGGTCGCGGAAATTCCCCTGGCTGAAGCGCGTGGAGGAACGAAGATACACCCATCTTTGGCTGGAAGCGGTGATTCGAGGCGTTCAACCAGGAGTCGACCATGTTGCAAGGGCCCGCGGCAGCGCCCGCCTGGCTTGGCAAAAGCAGCCTGGTGGAAATCCCCCGAGCCTTGCACAACTTCAATGCCGTTCGTTCCTTGTGGGCCGATGCTCCCAAGGACTGGGACCATTCGGTCGCCCGAATTCTGCCCCGCACCGGCGATCCCGATTTAGCGCTCGATCAATTTTCCAGGTGGTTTGCCGCCAACGCCAAATCGCCCTTGCCTCAATCCCCCGTTCCCTTGCTCGAGAACAAGCAGCGCCCCCTCGAAGCGTTTTTGAGGGTGCTTGGCGTCAGCAAGATTTTCGGCGACCATATCGTCCGCCACCCGGAGAGCATTCAGGCCTTTCTCAATCCGGTCAGGCGTTCACCAAGCGTTCATGAGCTCCTCTTGCTCATCCGCTCCGAGGTCGAGACTGTCAGCGACGAGGCGGGACAGATCCGGGTGCTGCGCCGCTTCCGCATGCGCCAACTCTTGCGCGTCATGATCAACGATATCGTCCGAGAACGGCCGCTTGAAGAAGTCACCCGCGATATTTCCCGCATCGCCGACGCGGCGCTCGAAGCGGCGCTCGAACTTGCCGTTCGCCGGCTCGGGCCCAGATTTGGCAAGCCGCAGGATATTCGCGGCGAGCCGGTGCATTGCTGCCTGCTCGCCATGGGCAAACTGGGTGGAGAAGAGCTCAACTATTCGAGCGATATCGATGTGATGATGGTCTATTCGGCCGAAGGAGAGACGAGCGGCGGCCGCGCCTCGATCAGCAATGCCGAATACCACGCTCGCTTGATCAACGAGATGATCAAGCTGGTCTCGGCGCATTCGGAGGAAGGAACCGGCTGGCGCATCGACTTGCGCTTACGCCCCGAAGGGGCGACCGGACCGCTGGCCAAATCGCTGACCTCCACCCTGGCCTATTACGACACCCAGGGGCGCACCTGGGAAAGGCAGGCCTTGATCAAGGTTCGCGCCGTGGCGGGCAATGCCTCGCTTGGCCGGATCTTTCGCCAGGTCATCCAGGAGTTTGTCTACCGCAAATATCTTTCTTTTGCCGAAATCTCCGAAATCAAGTCGCTCAAGCGGCGCATCGAACGGCGCTCGCGCACCGGCGCGGCGGGAATGGACATCAAGACCGGCCGGGGCGGCATCCGCGATATCGAGTACACCATCCAGTTTTTGCAACTGCTCAACGGCGGCGATCTGCCTGAAATTCGCCAGCGCAATACCCTCACCGCCATGGCGGCCCTGGAGCGGCACGGGTGCCTGACCGATCAGGAATACCGGGTGCTCGACGACTCGTACCGGTTTTTGCGCAAAGTCGAACATCGCTTGCAACTGGTGGCGGACCTGCAAACCCACCGCATTCCCGAATCGGAAGCGGCGCGCAACCGCCTGGCCAGGCGTATGGGTCACACCGATCCTCTGAAAGGGGATCCCTGGCTGGGATTTTTGGACGAACTACGCGAGCGCACCGAGCCGACTTTCACGATTCTCAATCACCTGGTCCACCAGGCCTTTCCCGACGACCATGAACAGGCCGAACCGGAAACCGACCTGCTCCTGGATCCCGACCCCGATCCGCAATCGGTGCGCGCCGTACTCGCCAGGAACGGATTTCGTAACCTGCCGACCGCGCATCAAAACCTGTTGCGACTTGCCTCCGAGCCCAACCCCTTCCTGTCTTCAAGGCGGGCCCGTCACTTTTTCTCAAGCATCGCGCCGGGCCTTTTACGCGCGATTTCGCTCACGCCCGAACCCGATTCGACCCTGGCGCAACTGGAACGGATCACCGGGTCGCTTGGCGGGAAGGCCGGCCTCTGGGAGTTATTTAGTTTTCATGCGCCCAGCTTGAAATTGATGGTCGACCTGAGCTCCGGCGCCAAGATGCTTGGTGAGATTCTTCTTGAAAATCCGGGAATGATCGATGAGTTGCTCGATGCCTTGCTTCTTGGCCATTCCCGATCGATGGCGGAACTGTCACAGGAGTTAGACAGCCTGTTGAAGGGGGCCGACGACCCCGACCTGATCTTGCGCAGCTTTCGCGACAAGGAGTTACTCGGTATTGGCATCCGCGAAATGACCGGCGGCGAAGGGATCGATGCGACATCGGGAGCGATTTCCGATCTGGCCGAAGTGCTGCTTCAAGCGATGGCGGCGCGCAATCTGGCCTCGCTTGAGGCAGCACAAGGCCTCCCCCTTCTTGGCTCCGGCCCGCGCGAGGGGCTGCCCTGCCGGCATGCGCTCGTCGGACTTGGCCGGCTCGGCGCGCGCCAGATGAGCTACTTTAGCGATCTGGATTTGATCTGGATTTACGAAGGGGACAATGACCCCGGTTCTCACGGCTTCCTGGATTCGAGGGCGGCAAATTCGCCTGACGCCTATCAGTGGCATGCGGCGCTGGCGCAGGGGCTGGTGCGCGCCTCGGCGAAAGCGGGCGGCCAGCGCCCCTTGTTTGAAATCGACATGCGGCTGAGGCCTACTGGACGATCCGGCAGTTTGGCGCTTCCCCTGAGCGGGTTTCGCCATTACCACCTGGGCGGCGGCGGCGGCCGGCTCTGGGAGAAACTGGCGCTCACGCGCGCGAGAATCCTCGGTACACCCAACGATTTCACCGACGAGGTCGCGAAAAGCATTCGCCAGGTGTTAACCGGCACCCCCTGGCAAAAGTCGTGGGTGAAGGAGGCGATGACGATGCGCCAGCGCCTGGAAGCGAGCCGGACCTCGGTCTATCCCGGATCGCTTTTGCATGGCCGCGATCTAAAACGCTCGCCGGGCGGGATGGTCGATGTCGAATTCGTGCTGGAATTGCATCAACTCAAAAGCGGCGCATCCCATCCGGAAATTCTGGGCACGAACACCTTTCAGTCGCTTTCCCGGCTGGGGGAAACCGGCCTGATCGATAGGCCAAGGATCAAGGCGATGCTCGACGATTACAGCCATCTATCGCGCGTGCAAAACCGCGTACGCCTCTTGTTCAACCGCGGACTGGACGTGCTGCCCGATTCTCCGGGGTGGCTCGACTTATTGGGCCGGCAATTTGGCTTGACCAAGGGGCAGGATCTGCAGGCCTCGGTGCTCAATGCCATGACTCGCATTCGCGAAAACTACGAGTTATCGATGGCGGAGCTGGAAAGCTAGCTTGAGGCCACCGAAACAAAGCTCAGGTGATGGGAACAGTGGACCAGGTGAAACACGGACCATTGAGGCCGGGTCATCGGTCCCAGAAACGGATGACCGGCGGTAAGCGGGCCCTGCAAGAATCGATCGATCTCATGGAAGAGTTTGTGACGCTGCGCGGACAAATCGAGATCGGGCACCGGCAAGAAGTCCTTGGGTAGCGGCGCTCCTTCCGGCAGATAGTGAAACGAAAGCATCGAAGTTCGCGCCACGCGGCCGAGGGTTGCGCGCAATAGCCAGGGCGCGGGCGTTCCCGGATATCCATCGACCGAGCAGGCGAATGCCGTCGCCAGGTGGGAACAGATCTGGGCCAAGCTCCATTTCCCGGCCGTTTTCAACGCCCGCCCGGCCTCGATCGCGCCCACAAGCGCATCGACATCCGAGCGAACCTGATCGAAGCGATCAAAATGAAGTTTGCGCCGCCCGGCCGTTGCCATGACATGGAACCAAAAGAAGATAGATGACCGCTAGGATTCAAAAAGAAAGCCATTTTTTTCGAAAAAAGATCCGGGGAATTTCCCGCGCCCATTTTCCATTGCGACTCATCACGATCCTTTTAACAAAGTGCCGCCCAGCAATTCCCCCAGCAGATTCTGATGAGGATAACTGTGGCCGCGATGTTGCCGGAATCCTTCGGCATAAGCCGTACCATTACGTTCCCCGAGGATTTGCCCATGACGCTTCATCGCCTCGATGTATTCGTCCATGCCATGGTGCTTGCGCAGCCAGTCGCGCTGGCTGGCATGGCAGGCGAGCATTTCCTCCTTGATCGGCATGGTCGCGGTGATATCGATCAGGAAGTCGGGCTCTACTGGGTTTCCCAGCGCGTCAACGCCTTCGATCGGGTCGGCGTAATAAAGCCAGGGAATCTTGGCGATCGGCTCGACACCCGGCAACAGATTGGGAATCGGCGCACCGAAGGCGGCCGCCCGGGCGATCATGGACGTTTGCTCATGATCAAGCAAGTAGTCGGAGGGCGCATGAGTGATGATCACATTGGCGCGCACTTTGCGGCACAGCCGCACCGCCTTGTGGAACAGCGCAGGGTGGTAACGGACCGTCAGATCCCTTTCCCCCAGGCAATGGAAGGTTCCGCCCAAAAGCGCCGCGGCCTTGACTCCCTCTTCGTGGCGGATTCGGGCAATGTCGGCAGGTTGATGCTGCACACTGCCCAAATCGCCCATGGCGGTCGTGGCGATATGGATTATGGCCCCGTGTTCGCGATGCAAACGCGCCAGAGTCCCGGCGACGAGGATTTCCGCGTCGTCGGGATGGGCCATCAGGCAAAGGACTTGAAGAGAAGAGTTCATGACCGGACCTATTTACCAGGCCCCGGACCGTTGCCCGTCGGGGGAGTCGTGGGTGGTGAACCGGCCGGCCGGCCTTGCCGATCTTCCGGCAAACCCGCACCCGGCACTGGGTCCGATACGATACCGGTTTTCGTGCCTCTTCCCGGTGGAATCATGCCTTCAGGATTGGCCGGCGCCGTCGGCGGCTTGGCCAGGCCATACCGCGAATCGATCGACATTTTGGCGACTTGCGAATAAAACTGGTTGCCAATATCGTCGACACCGTCGAAAGGCCCCGCGATCCAGCCGCCGCTTGGGAAGCTTTTGCGCGGCTCAAATCCCGCCGGATAAGACGACAAGGTAAGCATCCAGGCGGACGGAGGCACGCCGGGGGTGGCTCCGCTTGCGGCCGACTGACATGCGCCCAGCAGCCAGGTCAATTGCTGGCGTACATCGGGCCCATCGACATCGTTGGCCAGGTCGAGATACTTGACCTGGGTTTCGTAGGTGTCTTCCTGGATCGCTTCGTCCTTGCCCGCTTCGGTCAGGACCATGATTTTCTTGCCCGGATCGTTCGGGGAAGGCCGTTCCTCCAAAAGAACCTTGTCTCGCCAGGCCGTGAGCGCGTCGGGCATGCGGTATACGCGCAACGCCTGCTCCTTGCGGAACTGATTGCGAAACCCTTCCGCCTGGAAAAAGCGCTTGCGAGCGATCGCGGTGACTTCTCGCTCTTCCATATTGGAGCGACTGTAATGGAAGGCGAAGTTACTCATCTGCCGGTATACATTATATTCTCGAATATAATTATAGGCGTCGTAATACGGCCGATCTTCGGGGCTGACATCTTCCGGTTTTTGATTGGGCGCCTGCCCCGCGATCAAACCCGATTTCGCACGGTATTTCTCGGCGAGATTCATCATGTTGGTCTCTGCCAACGGCGAGTCGAATCGCAGATGATTTTCGCGTGCGAACTTTCGCCATAAGCGGGCCGCTTCAATCCAGGCGACCTGGCCCCACTTGGCCCGGTTACCCACCTCGACCACGCGGTCGTCGGGGAACCAGTTTTTCACGGCATAGGGTTCATCGTCAAACCAGCCCTCCTGGTAGTACTTCTGCGCAATGAACGACTGCGCCAGGGCCGGATGCGTGCGGAAGATCAAGGTTGCAATGTTGCGCGGACGCTTTTGCACCGAGGGCACGACAATCGGTTTCGTTTCGCCGGGCAGCTCACCCGGCTCGGGAATCGGCTCCTGAGCGTAACCAAACCAGGCCCGCGCCAAGGTGTTGGCTTCGAAATCGTCGGGCAATTCGGAGTTGAAGTCGTATTCCTTGGCAATGTCCTTGAAGGGGCGCTGAGGTTCCGGTGCCCGGCTTTCCCCATTGGCAAGTTCCATGGGCGGCGGCAACGGGGGATACCGATCTTCGACCGGTTTCTTGTCCCTGGAGGCATCGCGCCCCATTTCCGAAAGGGAACGCCAGCCGTTGGGCGGTGCGACCGGCTGATCCTGATAAACACAGGGAATCCGCTGCGAGTCATCCAAAAATCGGATGAACGCGTCCACATTTTCGCAAATGAATGCCTGCTCGTAGCTGCGGCGGTCCTTGAACGGCACATCGTCTTTGCGCAGACCGTTTTGCAAACGCCTCACGAGCATGGGATGCTCGGCGCAAAACTTTTGGAGCTCTTCTTCGGCCCGTTTGATGCGTGCCAGCGTTTCCTTGTCGTTGGGGTTGGCTTCGATGTATCTTTGGAAATCGCTCCAGCGGATTTCGCGTTTGCCCTCGTTGTCGTAAACACGAAAGCGATTGGGATCGCGTTCGGTGGGATGAATGCAAGAAAGCTGGAAGAGCGAGCGCATCGAGTTCGTTTCGTCCGAGGCGCTGATCTTGTGCTGGTTGAAAAACCCGACGCTCCAGCGCAAGTCGGGCTGGTTGCGGTTCTGCTTGTCGCCCCGGGCCAAAAGCAGAGTCCCTTCCGAGACATAAAACAGCTTGTCGCGCGCACGGTCCGATTCGACCGAAACGTTGTAGGCCAGGTTCCACCCCTGGAACAACCAGGGGGTGATGAAGTGCGGCTGCAGCGAGGTCAGCGAATTGATGAGCACAGACAGCTCATTCCACTGATTTTTCTTCTGCTTTTCCGTCGCCTGGTACCAAAGCAAGGTCGTGGCGAAACCCCGCAGCCCGGTCAGGCTAAGACGCACCGCGGCGCCGGAAAGCTCGACCTCGCCGACATCCTGTTCGCGTAGCGCGAGGTTCGCGGCTTTAGGGCGAATGAACTGCGTGCGCCAGAAATACGAAAAGGTAAACAAAATCAGGATGGCGCCGATATAAATCAGCTTCCTTTGCCTGACCTGCTTTTGAAACGGATTGGCCATGACGGATGAGTCCTATGGATTGAAAAGAAAGCCAGTTCAGTCGAATATTCAGCGAACATTCAACAAAAAATTCAGCCTTAATTGGCCGAAGCGACTTCCTTCCACCGAAGCAGATAAAAACCAAGAACGATCCAGGGAGTGAGGTAACCGATCAGGAGGACAAAGGTCACACCGATCAGACCCCACGAGATGTCGAAACCTTCCTGCACATAGATGGTGAAATCGAACCGTTCCATGTCCGGGAAAAGATCGAGGAAGATGCGCATGGCGCCGCGATAAAACTCGTCAAAGCGGAAAGCGGCCTGATTGACCGGCGTGTCTTCCAGCTTGGTGGCGGGAGCGTCCCGCCGAACCAGGCGCAACATCGATTCCAGGGGGCCGCCGCCGACATTCGCTCCAAAGGCGATTTGCGCGACGAATTCCCTGAACCAGCCCATGACCCAGAGCTTGAGGGTAACGAGGAACGCGACCACACCGGAAAAATAAGTACTCAGTACCACGGCGACCGTCACCAGCAGGACGAGCTGCATCCACAGGCCGATGGCGCCCTTGAGGTAATTGAGCCCAAACCAGAGCCGATCCAGCCGCGAAGCGTCATCGTCGGCGCGCAGATAGAAGTCGTAGCGGGCCATGCCGATATACTGCGACGGCTCAAGACAACTCACCTTGACGACAATCGGGAAGACCGGTTTGCCGGACTTTCCGACGGAGGCACTGGTGACATCCTTGGCGATCAGGCCCGCAGGCAGGATCACCGACGCCGTCTGGTAATCGAACACCGGAAGGCTGGGCATTTCATAATAGCCATGCTTTTTCGCGAGTTCGTTGTCGATATTCAGTTCCGCCTTGGCGTCTAATTCTTGCCCCTTGGCGATGAAGGCGTCGCGCATCTCCTTGCGTTCCTTGCGCCAGGCCTCCTCGGCACCCACGGTGTAGTTCGGCCCAAAGCCTGCAAAGCGGACCGCCACACCCTGGTTTTCATTTCCCTTGGTGGTGCGGTAAATGTCGAAAGTGAATTCGGCGCGAATCGAATCTCTTTGCAAAAGCGACGTGGGAATTTCCTGGAATTCGAAAACCGCCTGCGGCGGATTGGCGCGGGTCGCACGCGAGCCGGGAAGATAACCGCGATAATCCCACTCGCGGCCGACATTTTCGCCGCGAGCCTCGGTGCCGCCCGAGTTCGACGGAAGGTTCAAAAACCTGAGGTTCCCATAGATCGGAACGCGGGCCTTCAAACTTTCGCGCGACGCCTCCGGGTTGATATCGCGCATCACGTAAAGCAGGCTCAGGCCCGACATCACCAGAAGGACCAGGGTCATCAACTGGACAAACCCCGCGATGCGGCCAAGCAAAATCTCAAATCGTTCGACCGGTTTGGTCACGACGGTTTGCAAACTTTGCCGGCGCATATCGCCAGGCAAACTCATGCCCGCAAGGAGGGCGCCCGTCACCAAAAGCAGCGATCCGATCGAAAAATAGGCGATGTATACATAGGTGCGAATTTCGTCGGAAGGCTTCGTGTTGACAAACCAGCCCGCGAAAAGCGCCACGAACACCAGCCCCGAAAACGCGTAAAGAACCCGCTGGCGGATTCCTTCCTTGAAGGCCAGACGCGCCACGGCGCGAAGGCGCCCCAACCTGTAATGAAAAAGATTGGAAATAATGGGCGAAAGCACCGCCAAGATGCCGCCCAACCCGCCGATCGTGAGCACCGTATGGAACCAGATTGGCCGAAACGGAAACGCGGTCCTGATGATGAATCCCAGGCCGGGAATCGAGGCGGCAACCGTGCCCCCGCCCTCTTGCGCCTGCGGCCCCGCGGTCACTGCCTGCAAGGCAATCTCGACGAGCACGGCCGCTTGCCAGAGGAGCATGGGGATGGAGAGAAAGGCGCCGACAAAGAAGAGAAATCTCTGCAGAGCGGGAATCGCCTGGATGTCCTCGCGGCGTGAACGCGGATATCCGATCAAGAGCCATAAAAACACCGCGAAGGTGGCGAAGCCCCCAACGGTTTGAATGTAATAAATCAGACTCCAGCCGGTCAAATTCGACCAGTTGAGCGGATCTTTCTCAAAAAACAAAAGCGCAAACAGAGGGGTCATGGCGGGGGCCTCCGTTTAATTCTTGGTTTCGGGTGGGAGGAAGCGGCGGCCGGGCCGGCTGCTGCTTTCCTCGACGATCTTGAGGAAGTAGTCCTCAAGAGTGGTCGTCGGGTGCCCGACCGAATCGACCTTGCCGCCATACTTGAGCACGAGTTGTTGCAAGTCGTTGCGCAGGTTTTCGCTGAGTTCAAGCCCGGTGGCGCGCATCTCGACGCGGCGGGTATCCTGTAGCAACTCATCCACACGGCCGTAGGCCTGCAATTCGCCGTTGGAAAGGATGGCAATCCGGTCGCAAATGTCCTGAACGTCTTCCAGACGGTGGCTGCACATGATGATCGTCTTGCCCTGGTTGCGCAGCTCGACAATCAGATCTTTCATCCAGCGCGCGCCCAGGGGGTCGAGGCCGGAGGTCGGTTCGTCGAGGATCACCAGTTCGGGGTCGTTAATCAGCGCCTGCGCCAGGCCAATTCTTTGGCGCATACCCTTCGAGTATTCCTTCAAAATTCGTTTGCGGTCGTTCTTAAGACCCACTTTTTCGATCAGCTCCATCGACCGCTTGCGCCTGACTTCGCCATCCATGTCGAAAAGCCGGCCATAAAAATCGAGCGTTTCTTCGGCGTTCAAAAAGCGGTAAAGGTATGACTCTTCCGGCAAATAGCCGATCTTCTCGTTCTTGCGCACGTCGTTCGAAGATTTGCCCAGGACAAAGGCCTCTCCCTCGGTCGGGAATAACAGGCCAAGCAAGAGCTTGATCGTCGTCGTTTTCCCCGAACCGTTCGGTCCCAACAGTCCAAAGATCTCACCGCGCCTGACTTCGAAAGTAAGTGCGCGGAGGGCTGTTTTCTTCTGCCGGCCCCAAAAATCTCGATAGATTTTCGTCAATTTTTGAGTTTCAACTACCGCGTCACCGGCCATGGATTCACTCCGGACGGATCGCCCCGCCGATCAGGGCGAGACAAAAATGAGATCAAGGAGATGAGAACATTACCTTGACATGGTAGAGAGCGCGGGAATGGGCATCAACCAGGGAAACGGCATCAGATGGGTATGTTCGCGGGATGCGGCACCCACACTCCTTCTGGGCTCAGAATCTCCGCGGGCAAGAATCCCGCTTTATACGCCATGCTATCTGAGCCTTTCACCCAATATCCAAGATAAAGATAACTCAATCCGCGCAGGCGCGCCCCTTCAAGCATGCAAAGCACATTCCAGATTCCCGGCGCGAAATCGCGGACCCTGGGGTGGTGCACGAAATAGATCGCCGAAAGGCCATCGGGTAGAGGATCGACATATCCGGCCGCGACGACCTGGTCCCCGTACCAATAGTACCACAGTTCGACCGCAAAAGGCTGATCGGTCATCTCGTGGACGAAACCGGCGCTGTCCCAGGGATCCACTTCGCGCCACTGTTTTTGTTCCTGCTGCATTCCATGAAAAAGGAAATGGAGCGTGGTCACGGTTCGCAACTGGGCCGGATCGGAGCTCACCGTTTCGATTTTCAGTTGCAGACGGTGCCGATTATTCCGCGCGTTCCGTTTTTGACTGCGGTTCGGCTGGAAAGTGTCCACCGGAATACGAATGGGAATGCACTTGCTGCACGAAGCGCACACCGGACGAAACAAACCCCTGCCAAAGCGGCGCCAGCGCGCATCGAGCAGGGCACGATATTCGGCAGACGACAAGTCGGCCGCGTAAGCCTGTTCAAGCGTTGCCAGTTCGCTGGCCAGGTAGCCGCAAGGATGAGGTGGGGTTTTCAGAATCGGCCCAAGGTTCATGAACGATGACCTTTGCAAATTGCCATGCTTGTCCTCTGGTCTGACCGCCAATCGATGACCGGCGGCATTCCGTAGCCGAGACCCCGCGCGATCGTCTCTTAACCATAAGGATCGAGTCGACCGGGTCGCTCAATAATCCCGCGCCGCTCAATCATTTTTGTTGCAGGTGTCATAACCGCTAACCTTGGTTCGTTTGGCACGATGTGCACGGCTGGTCAAACCGGGCTGACCGGAAGGAGAACAACCGGAATTGGCCCGGCTTCATTTGCAAAGGTGCGGGGCGGTCGTGACTCCTTCCGATGGATTACCGGCGGGACGATGGGTTCCCGAGGTCTTGCACGGAAAGCCTGGATCATGCGCATCGTTGTTCTTGCTTGCAAGGTGGCACCGATCCTGGCAACCCTTGGATTGGCGCTGAGCTTTGGACATGCCAGGGGGGAGGACCACCCGCCTGCCCTTACCCCTTCTCCCGCTCCTTCAGCCCCCTCCGCGCCTTCCTCTTCTTCCCCATCAGCGCGCGCCTTTCACCCGCGCCAGACTCCAATCGTCGAGGCCTGCAAGAGGATTCGCGCCTCGGTCGTCAACATCCATAGCGAACGAAACGCCTCCCCTTCCGAGGCGGTGACCCAGGGCACGCGCATCAACGGCATGGGTACGGGCGTCATCGTCGATGCCCGCGGCTACATCGTCACCAATCACCATGTCATCGAAGATGTGACCACGTTGCGCGTGCGCTTGGCCGACGGAAGCAATCACTCGGCCAAGGTGCTGGCGCGCGATCCCGAAACCGATCTGGCTCTCCTCAAAATCGATGCCGGCAGACCCCTCACCACGATCCCTCTGGGAACCACGCGCGACCTCATGGTCGGGGAAACGGTGATCGCCATGGGCAACGCTTACGGCTACGAACATACCGTGACCGTGGGCGTCGTCAGCGCAATGGGCCGCGACGTCGTTCTCAACAGGGAATTGACCTATAAGTCGCTCATCCAAACGGATGCGAGCATCAATCCCGGCAACTCGGGCGGTCCGCTGGTCAACGTCCTCGGGGAACTCGTAGGCGTCAACGTGGCCATTCGCGCCGGCGCCCAAGGGATTGGTTTCGCCATCCCCGTGGAAACGATGATCCGGGTATGTGCCGACATGCTTGGCCAAAAACACCGCGGGTTTGGCCTGGGCGCTGGCTTTCGCGAAGAAGTCGATCGCCCCCGAGAAGATGGCGACCTGGTGCGCCGCGTCGTCATCGAAAAATTGGAACCAGGGAGCATTGCCGCCAAGGCGGGCCTGCGCATGGGAGACCAGTTGATGCAGGTCGGCGACGCGGGAGTTCAGTCGAGCATCGACTGGGAGAAAGGCTTCCTGGAACGTTCGCAAGGCGATAAGGTCAACCTCCTGGTCAAACGGGATGGCAAGGAACTGAAGCTGGGCGTCACCATGGAGCTCTCTTCCCGAGATCCGGTGGCCAAAAAGAGCGGCGCCAGCGACCAGATCTGGTCAGGACTGGGGATCATGGTTCACGCGGTGGGTGCCGACCAAGTCACCCGCGTCGACAACCGCTTACGAGGTGGGCTGATCATCCGCGATGTTCGGCCCGAAAGTCCCGCGTCTCGCGCCGGCTGGCAAAAGGGGGACATCCTGGTCGGCCTGCACGATTGGGAAATGGTCAGCCACGACAATCTACTCTACGCAATCAAGAATCAAAGCCAGCACGAGGTCGAATCTTATCGCTTCTTCCTGGTGCGCGAGCACAAGGTGGTTCGCGGCAACCTGCCCTTCAACATGGTCATTCCGACAAGCGACTCGGCGCCCTGATTTTCCGAAACCCCTAGACTGAATGAGGCCGATTGAGGCCAGATCAAGGGGCGGTTGCAATGCAAAGGCCGGCAGGGGATCGATCTGAAACTCCACGAAAAAAGCGGGCGCTTTCCCATCAGGGCGGAGAAATTGAAACCGAAGGGGATTCGGCCGATGCGGTAGTCCTCGCCCATGCCCTGGATGTTTCCCCCTCGACGGATGAAGAAAACGACCCGGCCCGCCAACACATCCACGGGTTTCACACCTACCCGGCACGCATGCATCCGGTGACGGCGGCCCGCCTTGTAACGGGTTTTTCCTCGCCAGAAGGGCGCATTCTCGATCCTTTCTGCGGCAGCGGTACCGTGCTGGTGGAAGCGCTGATTGCCGGCAGGCAGGCCTTTGGAGTCGATCTCAACCCGTTTGCCGTCCTGCTCTCCAAATGCAAAACCAAAATCCGCGGCTCGAAGGATCTTCAGTTGCTTTTGGACGCGGCGGGCGCGATCGCGGGGCTCGCCGATGACCGGCGGCTTGCCAAAGCCAAATCCACCAAAAAGTACACCAAGGCCGACCTCGTCCTGTTCGAACCCCACATCCTCATGGAGCTCGACTCGCTCCAGATGGGCATTCAAGAGAAAAAAAATCATCCGGCCGCGGCCGATTTGTGGATGGTGTTGTCGTCGATGCTCGTCAAATTCTCGCGACAGCCTTCCGACACTTCGACGGCAGCCAAGTCAAGAAAACTGGCAGCGGGCTTTCCCGCACGGCATTTCCTGCGCAAAACCGAAGAGTTGACGCAGAGGGCGGCAGAATTTGGCCAGCTTGTCGGGTCGCAACCTCAGATTGCAAAAGTTTGGCAAGGCAACGCTCAACTCCTCAAGGGATTGGAAATCGAGGCGATCGACGCCATCGTCACCTCGCCCCCCTACGCGGCGACCTACGACTATTCCCAACATCATGCCCTGCGCTCACGCTGGTTGGGACTAAAGGTCAAAGAATTCGAGAAAGGCGAGATGGGAGCGCGCACAGCCTATCGCAACCTCGATCCGCAAAAGGCGGCCGCCCGCTGGCACGAAGAACTGGCGCTGTTTCTTAAAGCCGCCTCGGCTCATCTGCGGCCGGGGTTACCACTGGTGCTGGTCGTTGCCGATTCCTCCGTGGGCCCCGTGGCCCTGAGGGCCGACGCCGCCATCACGTCGATTGCGCGCGATTGTGGTTTCTACCCTTCGGCACGCGCTTCCCAGGCGCGACCCCACTTCCACGGACCAGGGGCGGCTGCATTTCGCGAACTTCCCCGAAGGGAACACGCGATCGTTCTGCGCCGCCTGCCGACGAAGAATCCCCGTCCGTCATCATTCACTCATCATCAGCCGCTATCCTAACTGCGTAAATTAGATAAGCCAAACAAGGCGAAATCAGCGCGCGTGCATTCGCGGCGATTTTCGTTTTTTCGCTCGTGGCATGGCCTTGGTTCGAGCCTGATGGCTCGTTTACCTCTCAAATGAATTCGATTCGCATCTGGTCTGCTCTCCTGCCCGAATCCCTCTCTTAGGAGTTGCATGATGTTTCCCGTCCTCTCTCTTTGCCTCCTCACTCTTTCCCCTACGATCGCGTTTCAGGAGTCTCCCAAACCCAAACCGGTCGCCAAGGAAACCTACTTGCCAAAGCTCATATTCCTTCAGAATGCCAAGGCTGAGGAGTTAGCGAAGTCGCTGCAGAAAGCGTTCGGCAGCACCGTGACGATTCAACCGACGAACGGCAGTTCCGTTTCCGGCATTCTCGTTTCCGGTCCTCCCCCCGAGGTGGACTCGGCGGTGGCCTTGATCGAAAAACTCGATCGAGCTGCCAAAGAGGTCACGCTGGAAGTGATCATCGTGGAAGCGTCCGGTCCCATCGACCTGCCCGGTTCCGAGCCGGAAAAGATATGGATTGCCCAATTGAGCAAGGTTCAAAAGGAGGGAATTGCCGTAACGGTGCGCAAAATCCAACTGAACCTTCGGGAGAACCGCGAGACCCAGGTTGCCGCGATCGAAAATCGCCCGATCGCCACCGGCTCGATGGGGCCTGGGCGCAACGGCGTGGCGCAGCGCAACTACTCCTACACCCGCTTCGGGACCACCGTGACGGCGAAACCCAGATTCGAAGAGCCCAATGAATTGGTGGTGGAGGTGACGGTGGAAGACTCTCGTTCGATGCGAACGACACCGGGTCTAGGCGACAAACCCGAAGATTTTCCACCCGACTCGACCGCTCAGTTGAAGATCAACAGTGCGGTGAAGCTCAAGGTGGGCCAGGTGACGAAACTTCAGAGCAGCCATGAGCAGGTGAAATCGAATCAGCAACAGATCATGGTTTTTTTACTGGCGAAATAAACGAAAATCGGAGGCTCACGCTTTCAAGTTAAGGAAATGTTCCCTCTACTTGTCCTGCTTGGCCAACTCGCTGATGGCATGGGCCAGTTCGGCGGCATTGAACGGCCGGCGTTCCGCGGCCGCGGAAATCGAACGACTGAGAATTCGGGCGTGGCCCGGTTGGAACCCCTTGGCCATTAATGGCTCGGCCCAGCTCACATCCCCCGGCGGCGGCGCCCGGAAATCGTTGAGCAACATGTGGTACCAGATCATGCCAAGGGCATAAACGTCGTCGGTCGGCGCCGGAATCGCGCCGCGCCGTAACTGAGGCGACGTGTAAAACCAGGGATGGCCCGAAGGAAGCCAGGCCGGCTTGGCCCGCGCCCCTTCCGATAGCACCGAATCGAGCGCGATCGAACCGATCCCCCAGTCGACCAGGCCCGCCTGGGCCGTTTTTTCTTCCTGATCGGTGAGTAAGAGAAAACTCTCCGGATGAAGTAGCCCGTGCACCTTCGGCGGCTTGTCCGTGTGCGGCTTGGCTACCAGATTGGCAAACCGCTTCGCCCAGCGCGCCAGCCTTGGGAACACATCCTTGGCCTGATGGCCGTGGACTTCCTGGACAAGGTCGGCGATTCCGGTGCCGCTTTGATAGTCGTGAACCACCCAGGCGAAATCTTCGTTCTGATTGGCCTTGAGCAACCGCGACGTGTTGGGGAACTGAATCTTCTCACGGATGTCCATCAAGATCGGGCGGACCTGCTTCATCGCCTTGATCGCCGATTCCCCCTGGAAAATCCGCAGCACCACCGGCGCCCCCTGCCCATTGGGAGGCGGGGCCTCGGAAGCCACGCGCGCTTTCCAGGTTTCCGTCCAGGAATTGAGCAAGAGCAGCCGGCTTAAATGCAATTTGCCTTGCAGGGCCGGTTCGTCGGGCCGATGAAAGGGGATGGCCCCCGGCAGGATGTCAACCAGGTCTTCCGCGGCCTTGGGGTTAAACCAGTCGGGGGTCGATTTGCCCCTGGGGTCCGTTTGCCGCCGAAAATGCCCCCGGGCAATATCCCGGGCCGACAACAAAAGGCTTTGCAAGCGGTAGCGATCTTCCGCAGTGAGCTCGATCCCTTTGGACTGTACGAGTTGTTCGGCATGAACCGACGTCGTTTCGTCCGACGATTCCAGAAGCAGATTCAAATCGGCAAAGCGCTGGCGTTCTTCCACACGCTGCGACCAGCGCAACCAGACCCCCTTGGCCAGGTTCTTGGTCCAGGTCAATTCGTTGTGCCAGTGCGACCAGGGGGCCGACTGCAAGAGCGACCGGACGCCTGAGGCGAGGGATTCAAGAAAAACGCTGGGACGATTCATGGCCCACCCGATGGAGATCCAACATTTCATCCTACCCCTGAAATCGCGGACAAGATTCCAAAAACAGGGCAAGCCGGGCGATCTGGTCCGGCTTGCCTGTCAAATTCGTTGGGATCGGAAGCTGTCCCTTGGCGTCAGGTCAGGCCAGTGAGATTTTCTCACTATCGAAACCAAGGAATTCCTTCATGTAGCGGTCGTACTCGGCGTACTGTTTTTCTTCGCTGAGGTTGAGCCGCAACTCGTTGATCACCTTGATCGAGTGATTCTTCAGCCAGTCGGTCCAGCAACTGGCGCAAATTTCCTGGTAAATCCTTTGGCCGATTTCATCGTTGATCGGCGGCGCGGACAACTGAGAAGCATTTCGCCCTTCCAGGCAGCCAGGCCTTTTGCAGGAAAAACCACCTGTCCCCGTTCCCGAAACCGTCGCCTTGGCCGCCGCCGGCCGGCTAGAAGCAGGAATGGGCGCCCCCAGTTCGCCCAGAATTTTTCCCATGGCGTCGCGCGGCATCAGGTCGCCGCGTTCGTCGGCGATCTTGTACCCGTCGGTCAAGGCCACGATCGCCTCTTCCTTCTGCCCGTTCTTGACCAGAGCTTCCGCCAAAAGCTGATAGGCTTTGGAGAACTGCGGGCTTAGTTCCAGGGTTTTGCGAAAGGACAGGGCCGCTTCGCCAAACTGGTTGTCCTCGGCAAGTAGTTGACCGAGGCGGTAGTGGCCCAACTCGTTTTCAGGATCATCCTGGGCCATTTTGCGAAACTGCGCGATCCGATCGGTAAGCACGGACATGACATCGACTCCTTGTAGTGGATTTTGTAGGTAAGCGTGGTGAAAACGACGCCTGTTCGGGGCGATTGGTCGAAGCGACTTCGCGGGAGGCGCCCGCCTCAAGCACCGCTTTCCAAGGTCTCAAGCACCGCTTTCCAAGGTCTCAAGCGCCGTTTTCCAAGGCCCCGGGCGCCGCTCTCTAAGTCAAAAGCATCATGAGTTGGTTGCGATAGCTCGCCAGTTTCGGGTGGCCTTCACCCAAAAGGTGAAAACAGTGAACCAGGCCTTCCTTGACGGGCCCCTTGGCCAGCTTGAAATCCAGTTCTCCCGCGGCAAGGAGATCCTCGATCGCCGCTTCGACCTCGCCCAACCTGGCTTTTTCTCCGGCCTTGGCGCAAAGCTCGGCGGCTTTGCTTTTGGGAGTGTTCGCTTCGGGCTTCGCCTGCGCCAATTTCGCGAAAAAGACTTTCGCCTTGAGATGCAAGACTTCCCGGCCAACCTGCCCCGAATCGGCCAAGGGTTCGAGCAAGGTTTCGATCGCGGCAATGTCGATCGGCTTTTCTTTTTCCTCCAAAAGCACTCCGGCAAGGAGAATTCTCGCCCCATCCAGCCCCGGATCGATCTCAAGGGCCTGGCGGCACAAATCGGCCGCCTCGCTCGATTGCCCATTCGCCTTGGCCTCGCGCGCCCTGGCAAGTAATTGATCGGCCGGCTGGGGCATTGAACGGGCAATGAAACGATCGAGATCTTCCGGTGAAATCAGGCCGACGAACGAGTCGACCGGCTTGCCGTCGCGAAACATCATGACCGCGGGAATGCTCGCGATGCCAAAGGCGTTCGCCAGGTTGGGCGACGCATCGATGTCGATTTTGACGAGGCGAAACGAGCCGGCGGCGCGGCTGGCCGCCTCTTCGAGAATGGGTTTCAGTTTGACGCACGGAGCGCACCACTTCGCCCAAAAATCGACCATAACAGGCTGGGTCCGCGAATGTTCGAGAACGTCTTTCTCAAAAGCGGCCTCCGCGACTTCCAAGATCTCGTTTGCATCGCCCATGCGACTAACCTTCCACTCTTTTTGTTTTTTTCTACTTACTATCTACTTATTATCATCTATTTATCGAAATCTACTTTCGAAATTCCGATCCTCGACTCGCGGTTTTCCGCCTTTTAATCCATTACGGGCTCGATGTATTCGATTCCCGGAAGGCGGCGAGACAGTTCCTCTTCAATTCCCAGAAGGACGAGCCGCAAACTGCTTGGGCAAAACTGGCAACTGCCGTCAAGCGACACGAGCAGGGCGGGACCGCTACGGCCCTTGACCACCACCTTGCCCCGCTCTCCCACGAGCGGCAGTCCCAGCTCATCGACGATTTCTTGAGCCTCTTTCAAAAACTCAGGATCCACCGGATCTTCGGCGACGGTCATGACGGCAACTCCTCCCGGTTTTTGGCCGCGGACGCGAAATGATTGGGAATCTGGCCGGCAAAGCGTGCGGCCGCGCGGGCGACGTCCTTTTGCAACTGCTCTTTCAGTGCGCCGACCGAAGCAAAGGCGCACAGCTCACGCAGGCGTTCCCGAAATTCCAAACGGATCGACTGGCCGTAGAGGTCCCCCTCGAAGCCGATCAGATAGGCTTCGATTTTTACCGCCAGTTCCCCAAAGGTCGGATTGGGCCCCACATTCACCGCGGCAGCGAAAACCCGGCCATCGTCAAGCACGGCCTGGGCCGCGTAGACCCCATGGGCGGGAACCAGTTGCCCGGCCACTTCCAGGTTGGCGGTGGGGAACCCAATCGTTCGGCCCCGGCGCGCGCCATGTGCCACCTTTCCGGTCAATTCCACGGGCGAACCGAGCATGGCCTCGGCCCCTTCAACGTCTCCCTTCTCAATCTTTTCGCGAATCCGGCTGGTGGAAACCCACTCGCCCTGCTCACAAATACCGTCATGCAGCGACAGGCCGATGCCTGATCGTTCGCACATCGATCCGAGCAGGTGCACGGTGCCCTCGCGGGCTTTGCCAAAGCAAAAATTCGTTCCTTCCACCAAGAAAGACGCGCCCAGCACGCCCACGATGATGTCGTCAAAGAACTTTTGCGCCGAAAGCTGCAAGAATTGCCGATCAATGCGAAAGACGACGACCCGGTCCGCTCCGGCCGCCAGCAGCTTTTGCGCCTTGCGTTCCAAGGCCAGCAAGGGAGGACCTGTTTCGAGGGGGCGCAAAAGAAAGCGCGGGTGGGGATCAAAGGTCGCGGCGATCAGTTTTCTCTGGGTTCCCGCCAGAGTGCGGGCCCGCTTGAGCAAGTCCTGATGTCCCCGGTGGACCCCATCAAAATTGCCAAGAGTGACAATGGCACCACGAAATGGCGCCAGAACCGGGGTGGTCCAGGGACTTTCGATCGTTAGAACCGCGCCAGCCATGGATGTCGAAGCACCTTCCAAATCCCACTCCCCGCGAAAATCGAATGAACCAAAGGGCGAATTTCAGAAAATCCGAGGAATCCAAGAGGTTCGAATCGCCCAGGGAGGACAACCCAACGGGAAGCCAGCGGGAGCTTTCATGGAGTCATTATCATTGATAAGAGCGGCTTGCCCATGGAAACCACTCCGCTCCTTCACCCCCGTGCCCCTCATGCCACGGAAATCCCGGCAGGAAAGCGCCATTGTGAATAGAGGGAAAATTCGGCTTCACTCCTGGGAAAGCGGGGCCGTCGCCGTCATTCGCGCAAATACCACAGTCTCGGAAAAAGCGCCGGGTGGGGATTGGCGCCGGCTTGGGAAGCCACGCCTTTGAAAAAAATCGTGCTGACTGGGGGGCCCTGCGGCGGAAAAACCGAATGCCTGCAAGCGATTGCTCAGAGATTTGGCGAACTTGTCGTCGTGGTGCCCGAATCGGCGACCCTTTTGCTCAATCGCCCTGGCCCTGCTTTTGAGGAATTTCCTGACTGGACTTCCGCGCTTCGCGCCGAGGAATCGTGGCGCAAGCGATTTCAGGAAGAGGTGCTGCGCTCTCAATGGGAACTGGAGCAAGCGAAGGAGACGGAAGCGCGCGCCCTTGGCCGGCAGTGGCTTGTATGCGACCGAGGCCTCCTCGATGGAGCCGCCTACTGGCCAGGCGGCCTCGCCCCCTTTCTCGCGCATTTCCTGCTGGAACTTCAGTTCTGCCAGGCCCGCTACCACGGGGTCATTCACCTGGAAAGCTCGGTCATGGCCGGGGACGGTTTTTTTTCCCGCCAGGGCAATCCAAGCCGCTTCGAAGAAGACCAGGAGGCGCGCCTGCGCGAATCTCTCGTCAAACAGGTCTGGGATCATCACCCCAGGCGTGCCGTCATCGCCGCGAACCGCGACTTCGAACAAAAAAAGCGAGCCGTCCTCAAAGAGGTGGCTCGCTTTTTGAGCGAAGAGTAATCCCTGAAAATTAGCGTCCGGGTTTTGGTTCAATTTTCAAAAGCCGCTCGCCGGTTTGGGACACGGAAGGCTTCAAGACCCCAATGAGCGCGCCCAGTTTTTCGCGCAGAATCGGGTCGTTGGTCGATTGATCCGCCGCCGCGACCAGTTCGTTGCGCTTCGCTTCGGGCAGATGAACGGTGTGGCGCCTGAAGCTCATGACCAGGGCATCGGCCGCGATCGCGCGCACCTGACTGGAGCGTTTCTTGTCCATGACAAACTCCGCCAGCCGCTGCTGAGCCGGAGTGCCGGGAAGCTGAGCCACGGCGCGAATCGCCGCTCCAAGCACGGGATCGGCCAAATTGGTCGAACGCAGCACCGCAAGCAACGCCTCCGCGGCCGGTTTGATGTCGTATCCCGGAGGCGCACCGTCGGCCATGCGCGACAATTGGAACACGGCCATTTCCGCCATGATCTGCCTCTCCTCGTCGGTCAAGGGAGGCAGTTTCAGCTGGCTGATCCAGGTCGAAACGGTTTGCTGCAACATCATGGGGGCGGCGGCATCGGCGCCATGCACGACAAGGGTCGAGGGGAGATTTCCCCACTGGGCCTCAATTTGGCGGAAGCGGCGTTCCTCGCGCGCCTCGAATGCGACAAGCAGTTCTTTTTGACGCGCGAGCAGGGCTTCGCGGCGCGATACCTGCCGCGCGGTGAAAGTAAACTGCTCCGCCGCTCGTTGACTCTCGCCGGCATACTTGGCCCGCGCATCTTTATCACGGCTTTGAATCGATTCCTGCATTTCGGCGCGTTTGGTCGGCCCGCCGCGAATTTCGGCCTCGGCCTTCTTGATGGCCGCTTCCTCGGTGTCGAAATCTTTTTTGATCGAAGCCAGGCGGTTGTCCCGGATCGCCAGTTCGTCGTTAAGCACTTCTAGCTGCCGGTAGTTGTCGGCATACTCGAGGAGAATGTCCCGCACTTCAAGCGTCTTGGCAAGCCCGAGGATGACGAGCGGAAGCTGGCCGTAGTGCTTGTCGGAGCGCAATTGAGCGACCAGGCTCGCCGTGCCGTAGCCGGGAAGATTCGGATCGAGGATGACCATGTCGACATCGGAGGCGCGGTTGAGCCGGCGCAAAAGATCGCCGCCGTTGACCACGTGAATCCCTTCGCGGCCAAGGTCTTTGATCCGTTCGAGCATCCGCTTGGCCATGTCGGCATTGTCCGATGCGACGATGATGTGCGAATGACTGATCGCGGCGGTGGGCCCGGTGATCCAGCCGAGAATCGAGCGGGAAAGAACCTCGACCACTTGATTCGAGGCCGTGGCTCCCGCCGCTTCTGCCGCGCGCAAATAGGCCTGGGCCGCGGCCCATTCGACACGCCGTTCGCCGTAGGACATCGCCCTTTGCAAAAGCGGCTTGCGCGTAAACCAGGGCTGCGCCGCGCGCGGCTCGGCCTGCTGGCCAATCGCCTTGACGAGCGCGAGCACTTCAAGCGTCTTGCGCGATGCCAGGGACTGCTCCAGTAGCTCCATAAGGATGGTGGGATCGGCGGTGTCGAGGAAATCGGCCAGACGCGGGTTGGTCATACCCAGCGGTTTGCTCAGGTCGTTGTCCTTGACACGGGCCATCCCCTTGTCGATGCCCAAACTCAAGAGCACCTTCTGCGCGCCGCGATTGGATTTGTCGACCTTGAGCGCCCCAAATGCGTAGCGCATGCCCAGAAGCTCTTCGACCTGGCTTGCCGTCGGGTATTCCGCGCCGGCAATGCCGCGCACGATCTTGCCGGACGGTTCATCAAAGCGCCAGATTTCCACCCGGTTCGGATTGGGGTACTGAAATTTCTGCTTGTAGTGGTCTTCGGCCAATTGCGTCAGCGCATCGACCGGCGCGGGCAAGCGGGATTCGGGAACGTTGCTGATGGAGCTGATCGCCTTGAGCGCGGTGGCACGCACGCCGGGATTGGCGGCCGTCCCGGCAAGGAGCCATAGCTCGCCGATGGCCTGGGTCGCCTTGCGATCGACGAGCAGCGAAATCAGTTCGATTTTGAGCAGGTCGTCCGGCGCGGAAAGTCCGGCGACGAGCGGAGTCGTCGTCTCGGGTCCGAGCTTGCGAATCGCCTTGACGACGGCGACCCGGTCCTTGGCGTCGGGCAACTGGAGCATGACATCGACGAGCGGAGGAATGGCCAGCGGGCCCATTTCGTGGAGTTGGTTGACGCCAAAAGCAAATTCCCGGCTATCGCCTTCTAGGTATTCGATGATCTTGCGAATCCGTTCTGGATCCTTGAGAACCTTGGTGTAGGCGTCGGATGTTTTCTTGATCAGGTCTTCCAGCGCCTTTTTGTACTGCTCATTGACTTTGGGATTGGCATCCCACTTGGAGAAGCGGCGATAGGAGATGATCTTGGTCAAGGGAGCGGTGCGCGCCAGCTGGGCCAACTCCGCTTCGGGCGGATTGCTTGCCATCATCATCACGATCAACCGGCCGGCGAGCGGCAAGTTTCCGGATTCGATTTCGTAATCGATGGCGGCATAAAATTCGGCGGTGTTTTTGGGTACCCGGGCAAAGCCCTGTCCAAAAATCTGAACCGGCCCCGAGTCCGTCTTTTCCTCCGCGGGGGGTTGAACCGCCGCTTCGGGATTGGCCCCTGGCGCCGGTTTCTCTTGTGCCGGCTTTTCTGGCGGAGGATCCTGAGCCGGATCCTGCGCGCGGACTGCCGTGGTGGTGAAGACCACGGAACTGCCGACGAGGGCCGCCCAGCCCAGGCGGCGAGTCAACGCTTTGGTCATGGTGCCCCAACTTTTTGGGTATCCCGCCATCATGGATTCTCTCCCAAACTGCTAAAGGCCCATCTTGCGGCCTGGCTTGACCCTAATTGCCAAGAAATTCGGTTTCCAAAGAGATCAGGTCGGCGCAAGTTTCCCTGCGCCTGATGAGCCTGTGTTGGTTGCCTTCAACCATGACTTCGGCCGCACGCGGCCGGCTGTTGTAGTTGGAGCTCATCGCCATGCCGTAGGCGCCGGCGCTGAAAACGGCCAGGATGTCGCCCGCCGCCATGGGAGGAAGCAAGCGCTGTTTGGCGAGGAAGTCGCCGCTTTCGCAAACCGGACCCACGACATCGACGGAAATGGTGCCGGCGCCAGGCGCCTCGTAATCTTCGGGGGGAGTTTCAAATCCCTTGGCCGGCTCCACGGGCCAAATTCGGTGAAACGAATCGTAAAGCGTCGGCCGAATCAGATCATTCATCGCGGCATCTTGAATGATGAACAATTTGCCGCCCGATTCCTTGGTGTAGATAACGCGGCCAATCAGGATGCCCGCATTGCCGGCAATGAAGCGTCCCGGTTCGAGCACGAGCTTGCAGCCCAGCTCCTTGACTGCTGGCAAAATCACATCGGCGAACGCCTGCGCGGGCAGTGCTTCCTGTTTGCGGTAATGGATACCGAATCCGCCGCCCATGTTGAGGACGCTGATCGGGTGACCCTGTTTGCGCAGCGCCGAAATCAGGGTCTTGGCCTTGGCCACGCCCAGCTTGTAGGGCTCGGCGCTCAAAATCGGCGAGCCGAGATGCATGTGCAGCCCGACGATATCGAGCCTTTTGTCGCCGACGACTTTCTGTGCCACTTCAAGAATCGTGTCGATATCCAGGCCGAACTTCACCCCTTTGACCGAGGTGTCGGTTTTGGCATGGGTCTTGGGCGGTAGGTCGGGATTGACGCGCAAGGCCACCGGAGCCTTGACCCCCAGAGAACCCGCGACCTTGGCCAGGGCGTGCAGTTCCGCTTCGCTTTCGACATTGAAAAGGAAGACTTTTTCGCTCAGGGCGCGGCGCTGTTCGGCCTCGGTTTTGCCAACCCCAGCGAAGACGATTTTTTCGCCCGAAGATCCGGCCGCGAGAGCGCGGTGAAGTTCGCCATTGCTTGTCACATCGAATCCGGAGCCATGCTCCTTCATCAATTTAAGGATCGAGAGGTTGCCGTTGGTTTTCACCGAATAGCAGATGAGCGGGTCGGCCGGCTTGAACGCTTTTTGAATCTGGGTCAGGTGGTGAACCAGCGTCGCGCTGCTGTAGATGTAAAGCGGCGTGCCGTAGGTTTCGGCCAGCTCGCGGACCGGAACCTCTTCGCAGTAAAGCTTACCCGAACGGTATGCAAAATGATCCATAACTGACCCATTCTCCTCGACTCAGGCAGGCTGAATATCGAGGAGATGGGAGCCTTGAGACCCAGCTCGCGGCTAGATCCCCAGGCGATTTCTCCACGAATCAAGCTGCCTCGCAACTTCCAGGGGCGCCGTCGATCCTTCGGAACGGAATGCCGCCAGGGACCGGGATACCCCCAACACTTCATATACCCCAGGCGTCAACCCCGGGCTGGCGGATTCAAAGTCCAGATCTCCCAGATCGGCAAGTCGGCACCCGCGCGTTTCACACAGTCGCACCAGTTTGCCCACTATCTCATGAGCGGTCCGCAGGGGGACCCCCCGCAAAACCAAAAACTCCATCAAAGTCGTTGCATCCAGAAACCCGTCTTCGATCCGCTTCTGAATACTATCCCCGCGCAAGCTCGACTGGCGAACGATGGCCCCGGCCAAATCGAGAGACGCCTCAACGGTGTCGTGGGCGTCAAACACCGCCGGCTTGTCTTCTTGCAAGTCGCGGTTGTAAGCCAGGGGCAGGCCCTTCACCAGAATTTGCAGGCGGTTCAAATCGGCGATCACGCGCGCCGTCTTGCCGCGCATCAGCTCAAGCACGTCGGGATTTTTCTTGTGCGGCATGATGCTCGACCCGGTGCAGAAGGCATCGGGCAGATTCAAGAATCCAAACTCGGTGGTCGACCAGAGCACCCATTCTTCCGCCCAGCCCCCCAAGTGAAGGGCAATGGTCGACAAGACAAAGACATACTCGATCAAGAAATCTCGATCGGAAGAGACATCGAGGCTATTGGCGGCGACCGAATCGAATTGCAGCGTTTGGCACACATGACGCCGATCGATCGGCAAGGAGCTACCCGCCAGCGCGGCCGCGCCCAGGGGTAGTCGATTGAGGCGTTTGCGGCAATCGGCCAGGCGCTCGCGGTCGCGTTCGAATTTTTCGACATAAGCCAGGAAATAATGAGCCGCCAGCACCGGCTGGGCCCGTTGCAGATGCGTGTAACCGGGAATGACCAGGTCTTGATGCTTGATCGCCGCTTCGACAAATCCTTTCTGGGCATCGAGCACCCCGGCGTCGATCCGGTCGAGCGCGTCCCGGGTCCAGAGCTTCATCGCGGTAACGACCTGGTCGTTGCGGCTGCGGCCTGTGTGCAATTTGCGGCCGGTATCGCCCAAGCGCTTGATGAGTTCTCCCTCGATATGCGTGTGAATGTCTTCCAGTGAGGTGAGAAAGGGAATTTTTCCCGCTTCGATTTCATCGCCGATCCGTTCAAGTTCGGTCGCGATCGATTCCGACTCGGCCGCGGTGATCAGCCCCACGGAAGCAAGCATCGCCGCGTGGGCCTTGCTACCGAGAATGTCATGGCGGTAGAGCCGCCGATCGAAACTGATCGATTCGGTGTAAAGTTCGGTACGCTTGTCGACGCCGCCCTCAAAACGCCCGCCCCATGTCTTTTGGCTCATTTTGCTTCCGTTTTTTCTCTTCCGCCTTCGGCGTTTTCTGTCTCGCCTTCGGCGTTTTTTCTCTTCCGCCTTCGGCGTTTTTTGTCTCGCCTTCGGCGTTTTTTCTCTCGCCTTCGGCGTTTTTTGTCTCGCCTTCGGCGCTGGCTGCGGATCACGAACACCGCGACACACGAACCTGGCGAGCCGCTTTGCAGGGAGTTGCCCCTGCTTCGATCGCAATCCGCGCTTGGGATCGGCCAATCGCTTTACTGATCGGCAATGCGGCCAGCGCACGAATCCTACGTAGATTTCCTATGAATGGATTCCGGAGAGGACGAAGTTGATGAGAGTGGGAATTTTGGGAGGCGCATTCGATCCGCCGCATTTGGGACATCTGATCATGGCCCAGGCTTGCCTGGAATCGGCTCGCCTGGATGAAGTTTGGTGGATGCCTTCGGCCCAACCGCCTCACAAATCTTCCAAAGCACTTTCAACTTGGGAGCATCGCCTGGCGATGACCCGCCTGGCGATTGTAGGAAATACCTCCTTTCGCCTCGAAACGATCGAAGAAACGCTTCCCGCTCCCAATTTCACTTACCAAACACTCGAAGCGCTGAAATCGGCCCACAAAAATGCCGACTTTCACCTCATTTTGGGCGAAGACAGCCTGAACGATCTCCCTGGCTGGCGCGAACCGCGCCTCGTGCTCGATCGGGCCGGGCTGATCGTTTACCCGCGACCTGGAGCGCCGACCTGGAATGAAGCACTTTGGTGGGAAAAGCTGGGCAATCCCGCCAAAGATACCGCTCGCTTAATCTGGGTAAAAGACGCGGCGCTTGTCGGCATTGCCAGCAGAGATCTGCGTAAAAAGGTCGCGGCAGGTGAATCGATTCGCTATTTGGTACCCAGAGCGGTGGAAATTTACTTAAAGCAAAACGACCTGTACCTTCCGGGGTAGTTCCCGCAATTTCCCAAAATTGATAAAGAGAGTATAGGGTCGGTCGCAAAGCGTTCGGAAAGGTCCTTGGGCATGTCATCATCGCCGCGGTTTCTCACAAGTTCCTTGGGAAAAAAGTATGCCATGGGGGTGACGGGCCTCCTGCTCGTCCTTTTCATCCTCGGCCACATGACCGGCAACTTGTTGATTTTTTTGGGGCCTGATGCGATCAATACCTATGCCGAGTTTCTAAAAGAAGCCGGCCACGGGGTGGCGATATGGGTGGCGCGAGCCGGTCTGCTGGCTCTGTTTCTGGTGCATATCGTCCTGGCATTCATGATTCGCGCCGACAATCAAAAAGCGCGGCCGGTGGGTTACCAAAATCATGAGCCTCAGGTGTCCGACTGG
>Ga0208492_1000212_pt1 | contig 56721 bp, 46 predicted proteins | sample Subbioar_CSW14AB_FD_184820 | JGI IMG/M metagenome (GOLD analysis project Ga0208492, IMG submission 184820) | Serpentinite rock and fluid subsurface biosphere microbial communities from McLaughlin Reserve, California, USA - CR12Mar_CSW14AB (SPAdes) | ecosystem: Environmental > Terrestrial > Deep... | reverse complement strand
ACACCGGCAAGAGTTCCGGAGGGCCGCCGGGCTCCATCGTGCTCACTCGAGGCCTGCTGCACCTCGCGGCGGCCGTCGATGGTGTGCTCGCCATGCGTCGCAGCCAGAAATGACCCCAATGGTCAGCCCAGAGGTAGAGGGGCCAAGAAAGTCGCGGAATCTCGTGCCCTCTCCCACCGGGAGAGGGTTGGGTGAGGGCATCGTCCGGGACCGCCGAAGGCGGGACCGGATACACGTCGTTCACGCCTCGTTCTTGGTGCGCGGTCCGCGATCGATCGGGAGCATGTTTCCCTCCTCGATCTCGCGGGCGGCGTCCTCGACGGTGATCGCCTCGCCCTCGACCTCGATGGCGATCTCGACCTCCGAGCCGTCTCGGAACACGGTGACGCTCCGGCAGCCGCCGACGTCGCGATCCATCGCCACGAAGTAGTCGTCGATGGTCTTGGTGCGCACGCCGTTGCAGGAGACGATCACGTCCCCGAACCGCACGCCGGCCTTGGATGCGGGGCCGCTCTTGAACACACCCCACACGAGAACACCTTCGACGGTCTTCGCGATCGCGTTCAGGTCCTTCATCGACATCATGAAGACGAAGCTTGACCCAATCCGGCCTGGTTCGCACCCCGGACGTCAGCGCAGATCGCCGAGCGTGTGCTGGAGCACCGCCAGACCCGCGATCACCGCCGTCTCCGCGCGCAGGACGCGACCACCGAGGCGGAGCGGACGCGCTCCGTTGGCCTCGAGCAGCGTGCGCTCCTTGTCGCTCCACCCGCCCTCCGGCCCGACCGCGAACACCACCTCGAGCGGCGCTCCCGGCTCCCGCGCAGGGAACTCGGCAGGGACGACGGGCGCCCGATCGTCGAGCGAGTAGCGAACGTGGGCGCCGGTCCAGACCGGGTCTTCGAAGACCTTCCCCAACGCAATCGTGGTGCGCAGCTCCGGCACGCTCGCGCGACGGCACTGGCGTGCGGCGCGCAGCAGCTGCCCGGGCCATGCGTGCGCCTTCTCGTGCTCGAGGCCCTCGGGACCGACCGAGTGCGCGCTGAACACCGGGATGATCCGCGCGACCCCGAGCTCGGTGGCCTTCTGTGCGACCATGATCATCCGCTGGCGCGCGAGGACCGCGCAGACCAGCGTGATCTCGGTGTCGGACTCCGGCGAGGTGGGCATCTCCTCGTAGACCGTGACGTTCACGCGATCCTTCGACGCGGAGAGCACGCTCGCACGGAAGAACTTGCCCTCGACGTCACACAGCGTGAACGCCTCCTTCTCCTGCACCTGGCGGAACCAGATCGACTTGGAGGCTCCGGCGTCGAGCAGGTACTCCCCGCCGACCGCGAGCTTCTTGGGGAACTTGATGGGTGCGTGGGGCGGGCGGAGCCGGGGCATCGGGGCGAGTCTTGGCACGAGCGGCCCGACGAGTCACTCCTCGAACGGGATCGCGGTGCCGCCGAAGCTCGAGCGACCGCGCCCTCCTCGCTTGGCCTGGTAGAGGCGTGCGTCGGCGACGGCGAGGAGGTCTGCGGCGTTCGGACAGTCCGCGGGCCAGCACGCGCCGCCGATCGAGAGCGAGATGCCCTGGGCGCGCGCGGCGTTGCCCATGCGACGGGCGACCGCGCTGCACTCGAGGTCGGTGGCCTCGGGGAGCAGCACCACGAACTCGTCGCCGCCAAGCCTTCCGACGACGTCGTGGGTGCGCAGATCGCGCTTGAGAATGGCGCCGATCGCGCGGAGCACCGCGTCGCCCGCGGCGTGACCGTCGGTGTCGTTGATCTCCTTGAAGCGGTCGACGTCGATCACGAGCAGGCCGCACGAGCCGCCGGTGCGGAGCGAGCGCGCCTGCTCCTCGACGAGTCGCTCCTCGAACGCGCGGCGGGTGAACACGCCGGTGAGCGCGTCGTAGCGGACCTGGTGCTCGACGCGGCGGAGCAGCGAGAGGTTCTCCCAGACGAGCGCCATCTGATCGATGAAGAACCCGAGGAACGACAGGCGCTCGTCGGACACACGCTCGTCGCCATAGCGGTCGTCGGCGAACAAGAGGCCACGAACCTTGCCGTGGCTGCGCACCGCGGCGAGCACGAACTCGCGCGCGGGCTCGATGCTCGCGAGCCCGGCGTGCACCAGCGCGTCGCCACGAAACCGGTGCGGCTGCGGCGCGTCGAGCGCGAGCTGCACCTCGTCGCGATCGTGCTCGGGCGCGAGCGCCATGGTCTCGATGAACTGCTCGAACCGCGCGTCGACGTTGCGTTTGGCGTAGTCGGAGAGCAGCGCATCGAGGGTCTTGTCCTCGTACTCGATGGCCTCCCAGATGCGGTGTGCCTCGGCCTCGTCGGCGGGACCGATGGCGCGCGTGCCGACGAAGGCGTTCCGCTGCTCGTCGTATTGGAACAGCGCCACGCGATGAAACCCGAGTCCGAAGCCAGAGCTGATGCCCGAGAGCATGGCGAACAGCGCCTGATCGAGGTCTTCGGCGCGGAGCATGTGACTCGTCAGGGTCTGCAGCGCGGCGAGCTTCGCCGAGCGCGACGCGAACGCCTCGAGCGCGTCGAGGAACGCGCCCTCGCCGAGCAGCGCGGACAACAATGCGCGCACGGTGTCCTCGAGCGATCCCTCGAGCTCTGCCCCGACCAACGTGGACGCCCGGTCGCCCGAGCTCACTTCGACGCGACAGTGATCGGCGAGGCTCACCTGCGTCAGGACGACGCTCCGGCCGAGCAACGCGAGCTTGAGCAACTGACACGCGAGCGGCGGGGGCTCCGCCGGCAGGGCGGCACGGAGCTCGAGACGGCTCGGCAGGTGCTGCACGAGCGCGCGCAGGTGCGGCGGCACGAAGGCCGAGCGAATCCGACGCGCGAGGTCGTCGGGGAGTGAATCGAGGGTGCGCGACGTCATGGCGAGCGTCCACCCCAGGATAGAGCGGTTTGGTAGAGTCGCGGGCGTGGGTCACGGGTCGGTCGCGCGAATCGTTCTCGGCCTCGTGGCGACGTTGGCCCTTGCAATTGCAGCCAATCACCCGCGCGTCCGGCGGATGAGCGCGGCCGTGGGCATGCACGCCGTGTCGTCGACCGGCCTACCTTTCCTCGTGTTGGGGGCGGTGTTCCACCTCGAGTCCGTCGGCATTCTCACCGAGTCGGTCCTCGGCCACCTTCGCCCCGCGTTCGAGTTCGGGCTCGGTTGGATCGGCTTCGCGGCGGGAATGCACTTCGATCTGCGCCGCATCGACCGATTGCCCCGTGGGATCGAGTCCGCCGTGGCCATCGAAGTGTTCGTGCCGATGCTGACGACGGCGGTGGTGTGCGTCCCCGTCCTCCTCGCGTTGAAGGTCTTCCCGGGCGAGGGACTGTTTCGCAGCATGCTCCTCTTGTGCGCTTGTGCGGCCGCGAGCGCGCCGCTCGACAAGAGCTTCGCGAGCATGGGCCCCGCGGCGGCGTTCCTCCGGGACATCACCCAGCAGGACGAAGTCGCCTCGCTCGCGGTGCTCGGCATCGTGGCGGTGTTCTTCCGACCGGCGGACGCGACGGTCTACTGGAAGCTGCCTCCGAGCGCCTGGCTGCTCGTCGCGCTCGGAGTCGGCGCGCTGCTGGGCATCGTCGCGTTCGTGCTGCTCCGCGGCGCGCGCAAGCCGTCCGAACGCATCGCCCTGCTGCTCGGCACCGTGGCATTCGCCTCGGGCATGGCGGGTGCGCTCGCGTTGTCGGTACCGGTCACGTGCGCCATGGCCGGAGCGCTGCTCGCGAACCTCCCGATTCCTGACGACCAGGGTGTGCGCAAGATCTTGATCGAATTCGAGGGGCCGCTCTACCTCGTGTTCCTCGTAGTGGTGGGCGCTTCGTGGGACCCACGGCCGTGGCAGGGATGGGCGATCGGCCTCGGGTTCGCCGTCGCGCGCGCCTACGGAAAGGCGCTCGGCGGCAGGCTCGCGGCGCGGACCGTGCCCGGACTCCCCAAGGAGGAGGTCGTGTTCAGCGCGCTCCTGCCCCAGAGCCCGATCGCGATCGTGGTCATGGTCGCCGCGGCGATGCTCCATGGAGGGGGCGACGCGACCATCGGCTGGTTGATCCATGCGATCATCCTCTCGGCCGTGCTCACCGAGCTCCTCGCATTCTTCGTCCGCCGCCGCGTCGTCGGTCAGAGCGAGGTCGTCGCATGATCCGCGGCGTGCTGGTCCTCGCGTTCATCGTCACGCTGACGGTGGCGACACGCTCGTTCCTGCCCGCGGGGACGCTCGGCGCCGGCAGCGCGGGCGCGGCGCTCGGCTTCGGGTTCATCCTGCTCGCAGCGCTGCAGACCGGGCACATCTTCCACGCGCTCCATCTGCCGCACCTCACCGGGTTCATCCTCTGCGGCGCCATCGTCGGTCCGGAGGTCCTCGGGTTCGTCGACGCGCAGAGCGTCGCGGCGCTCGGTCCGCTCAAGAGCATCGCGGTGGGCCTCATCGGTCTGCTCGCGGGGTGCGAGCTCAACTTCCGCGACCTGCGCCCGCGCCTGCGCACCATCGGCGTGTTCGCGCTCTTCGGCATGCTCGGCGGGCTCGTGGTCATCTTCTCGGCGTTCGTGTTCATCGCCTCGGTGCTCCCCGTCACCTGCGAGTTGCCCTGGACCGAGCGCATGGTCATCGCGCTCCTCTGTGCGAACGCGCTCGTGGCGTTCTCGCCGCCGGTCGTCATCGGCGTCATCAACGAAACGCATGCGCGCGGACCGCTCAGCGACATCTGCGTGCCCCTCGTCGTGCTCGCCGATTTGATCATCGTGATCACCTACTCGTTCACCAACGCGATGGCGCACGGGGTGTTCCCGTCCGGCGGCACCGTCTCGGGCGTAGGCGGCCTCGCGTGGCACGTCTTCGGCTCGATCGGCGCCGGCCTCGTCTACGGGCTGGTGCTCGCGCTGTTCCTCACGCGGGTGAAATCCCGCGTCGCGCTGTTCGTGTTCGGCACCCTGTTCGTCATCGCCGAGGGCGCGCCGGCGATGCACTTCGATCCGCTGCTCATCGGTCTGAGCGCCGGGTTGTTCCTCGAGAATGTCAGCCCGGTCAGCGGTCAAGAGGTGGTGCACGAGACCGAGCCCGCCGCGATGCCGACGTTCACCTTGTTCTTCGCGGTCATCGGCGCCGAGCTGCACGTTCACGCATTCCTCAGCGTGGTGAAGTTCAGCGTCATCGCGGCGCTCGCGCGGGCCATCGGGCTGTTCCTCGGAGCGCGCCTCGGCAGCGGGTTGTCGCGCGGCGAGCCGGTGGTGCGCACCTTCATCCCCTTCTGCATGTTGCCGCAGGCGGGCATCGCGCTCGCCTTGGCCACCAGCGTGAAGTCGTCGTTCAAGCCGTGGGGCGAGGCGGTTGGAACAATCCTGCTCGGCACCGTGGTGGTCAACGAGGTCGTCGGGCCCATCCTGTTCCGCGGCGCCCTGATGCGCGCGGGCGAGATCCCGCCCGAGAGTGAGCGCGAGATCACGGCGGAGGCGGAGGCGTGAGACCGCTCGCGTTCGTGCTCACCGGCCTGCTCGGCTGCTCGAACGAGGAGCTCGTGGCGCGCGCGGCCGATTCGGCGGTCGTCGATGCCGCCGATGCGACGAGCGACACGCACCTCGTGGTGTTCGATGCGCCCTTCGAGGCACGCCCACCGTCGGAGGCGTCGATCGACGACGCGACCGTCGAGGCCTGCGGGGCTTACTGCGGGTGCATGCGGCGCGTCTGCACGAGCTTTGCGGGATATCCCTACACCACCGACGCGCAGTGCCTGGGCATCTGCGCCGCATTCGTCGACAGGGAGCGGACCTGCTGGTCGCAGTCGTGCCGCACGGCGGAGTCGGTCGACGTCGCCTCCGTGCGCGAGCACCTGTGCCAACATGCGTGGGGTACCTTCGGCCTCAACGAGTGCGCTCCATGACCCCTGCCGTCCCTGCCCGCAGCGAGCCGGGCCTCTTCGCCGAGGCGCTCGCCATCGCCCGCTACCACATCATGCTCGTCGCGATGTTCGCGACGGTGGTCTTCGGCTTCATCATGGCGGGGCACCGCCCGTGGGCGCTCACCCTCGTCGTCGCCGTCGACTGGTTCCTCATCAACCTGATGAACCGCATCACCGACATCGACGAAGACCTGAAGAACGGCATCCCCGGCACCGAGCGCGTCGCCCGGCGCAAGACCGCGCTCACCGTCGGCTCGGTGGTGCTGATGGTCGGTTCGTTCGCGCTGACCCACCTCGTGTGGCCCACGCTCACGCCGTTTCGCGTCGTCGTGCAGCTGATCGGCGTCGCCTACAACTACAAGGTGGTGCCCACACCAAGCGGGCTGTCGCGCTTGAAGGAGATCTACTTCTTCAAGAACTTCGGTTCGTCGGTGCTGTTCGTGCTCACCTGCTTCGTCTACCCCCTCGCGGCGAACGCGTTCGTGCACATCGTGCCCTGGTCGACGATCGTGCTCCTCGCAGCGTTCTTCGTTCCGTTCGAGCTCACGTTCGAGATCCTCTACGACATGCGTGATCTCGAGGGAGACCGCGCCGAGGGCGTGCCGACCTACCCGGTGGTCCATGGCGTGGAGAACGCGCGCAGGATCATCGATGGCCTGTTGCTCTTCTCGACGATGCTCCTCGTCGTCGGGTTCGTCACCCGGGCGCTCGGCGTGCGCGAGCTCTTGATGGTGTTCGCGCCGATCGCGCAGTTCTTCTTCTATCGACCGCGCTACCGACGCGGGCTCACGCCGCGCGACTGCATCGTCCTCACGCACCTCGGCACCGCGCAGCTCGTGCTGTTCCTCGTCGGAACCGCGGTGTGGCTCCGCGTCGGCCTACCCTCCAACGTGTTCCTGCCCTGATCTCATGGACCGACGGATCGAGAGCGACGTAATCATCGTGGGCGGTCGTCCCGCCGGTGCGAGCCTCGCTCTCCGCCTCGGAGCGCGCGGGCGACGGGTCCTCCTGCTCGAGAAGGCGACCTTCCCTTCGGCCCCCGCCGTGCCGTCGTGTCCAATCCTCTACTCGCCGGCGATGAGGCTCCTCGATGAGCTCGGCGTCGCTGAGTCCGACTACGCGGACGACAGCGCGAAGATCACGGGGTTCGGGATCGAGGCAGAGGGTTGCTTCTCCACCACGATGGACGTGCCGATGGCCCTGGGGCGCGACTACGGGATGGGCCTCGACCGAGCGCAGTTCGATTCGATGCTATGGAATCGAATCGCCGACTGCGCGACCGTCGACCGTCGTGACTCGTGCTCCTTCCGCGACGTGATTCGCGACAGCCACGGCGTGGTGATCGGCGTCACCGCGGTCGACGCGTCGGGAGCGCTCGAGATCCGCGCACCGCTCACGGTCGGCGCGGACGGTCGATTCAGCGCGGTGGCACGCGCCGTCGGCGCGGCCGTGCTCGACGACTACTCCGAGCAGACGAGCACGGTGCACTTCGCCGATTGGGAGGAGCTCGCACCGTTCGCACCCGATCGCGAGCACATGGCGAGCCTCTGTGTCAGCGGCCGCGGCGTCACGGTGCTCTTCTTTCCGGCCCCACGCGGGCGCACGATGGTGGCCACGCACATCCGCTCCGATCGCGTGGAGGTGGGCGGCGACGTCGAGCGGTTCTACGAAGCCGTGCTCGGACAGTATGCAGGGGTGCGTCGTCGGCTCGAGGGCGCACGCCGCGTGAGCAAGGTGCTCGGCATCAAGCGCGTGGCCAACCGCATGCTCGAACCATGCGGGCGTGGGTGGGCGCTCGTGGGCGACGCGCTCCACCACAAGGATCCCATCGACGGCCAAGGCATCTACGACGCCTTGCTCGAGGCCAAGCTGCTCGACGAGCATCTCGATGCATTGGATGGTTATCGCGAGGCGGTGCTCGCAGCCACGCGGCCGATGATGCACGCCACGGTTCGCAGGCTGCGTCGCGAGCTCTACGAAGACGCTCCGCCGTGGGCCATGCGCACGGTCATGCGGTGGATGATGACCGACCTGGAGTATCAGCGCCGGTTCCTGTCGTTCCTCCAACGCCAAGAGCCGCCAGAGACCTGGCCGCCAGCCTCGCTCGTGCGCGATGCGGTCCTCCGCGGCATCGCCCGCGACGCGCGCAGGTTGTTCACTCGAAGTGCGTGACCGCGCCTTCCACCCACAACGCATATTTCTCCCGACAGCCCGAAATTGTTTCGATGTTCCGGGCGCGAGCTGTCGCAGAGCATTGCATCTGTGGGTGAAGGTAGGCTAATCCCCCGCGCGCTAGGGGGATCCATGAAACGCTTCTCGTCGTCGTTCGTCGTCGCCATCGTCTCCGTCATCGCTGCGTGCAGCAGTCCCGCGAACGACTCGACCACTCCGCCCGAAGGAACCACGCCCGACACGGGCGCGCTCGGCGCCATCGGCGCTCCGTGCAGCGACCCTGCCGCGTGTGCGTCGGCCGAGTGCAACGCCGAGTGGCCGGGCGGTTACTGCAGCAAGGCCTCGTGCGACGCGACCTCGTGCGCCGAGGGCAGCACCTGCTACGTGTGGAAAGACGGAAGCACCTCGTGTCTCGCGTCGTGCACCGATCGCAGCGGCTGTCGCGAGGGATATGCGTGTGCGCCCACGGGCGCGTGCGTCCCCGCGTGCACCGCGACCAGCTGCAGCGAGGGCTTCACCTGCGATTCCGAGAGCGGCAACTGCGTCTCCTCCAATCTCGAGCCGACGCCGGGACCGATGCCGCTGTGCGCCGATCTCCCGGCACGCGATTGCACGGGCTCGGGCACCGAGTGCGGCGAGCTCCTGCCCTTCGAGCCGGTGAACGGGCCCGGCTACGAGAACTATCCGCTCAATGGCGAGACCGCGAGCGATCAGTACCGCAGCTTCTGTCGCAAGGACCTGCAGCTCCTCGTGAAGTACGCCGCGGCCTACGTCGACTGCGAGGCCAGGTCGTGGCCCGGCGGCAACGGCAAGCCGCTCGGTCTCGGCGACATGAGCGAGAAGGACGGCTCGATTCCCGGCACGCGCGAAGGAGAGCCCGGCCACCCGGCGGGCACGCACGTGAAGGGCTTCGACATGGACATCGGCTACTACCAGAACAAACTCGACAACAAGCTCCGTCCCATCTGCGAGCACAAGACGGGGAGCACCGACCAGTACCACTGCACCAAGGAGCCGCACCTCCTCGACGTCTGGCGCACCACGCTCTACCTCGGCGCGTTCCTCACGAGCGCACGCGTGCGCGTCATCGGCGTCGACGGCAAGGTCGGCGCGGCCATCGAGAAGGCGATGCCCCGTCTCTGCGCGGAGGGCTGGCTACCGGCGCAGTCGTGCAAGGCAGTGAGCAAGCTCGCCTACGAGATCACCGACGAGGGCCGCGGTTGGTACCTGTTCCACCACCACCACTTCCACGTCAGCCTCAAGCCGTGGAGCGGCACCTCGGCCTCCTCGATGTGGCTCTTCCCCGAGGGTGGCGATGCCTCGAAGTCGATCGACTTCCTGAAGCAGCTGGAGCGGCCGGGGCACGCCTTCCTCAAGTGACGATCAGGGCCACACGACGTCGGCGCAGCTCGCGAGCGAGACGGTGACCTTCGTCGGAGTGGAGCCACCGCTGCCCTTCTCGGCTGCGATGTCGACCGGGCTGCCGATTCCCGAGCAGTCGGCGTTGCCGGCACCCGAGGTGAGAACCGGGAGCGTGGGCGGGAGACTGAGGGCGCAGCTCTTGGCGCCGAAGTAGTTTCCCTTGGCGAGCACGGTGACGGCGTTGCCGTAGAAGTTGTCGACGCAGATGCCGGCATAGAGGTTCGACAACCCGGAGCCGCTCCACTGGAGGAGGTTCTTGCCGAAGCCGTCACCGCCGAGATCGATGTTCGCGACCGAGGTGCTGGCCGACGTGGGGCTGATCTCGACGCCGTTGCGGCCGTTCGCGACCGAAACGCTGTCGCGCAGGATGAGCCGTGACTGTGCGTAGACGCGGATGCCGTTGCCCTCGTTCTTCCACACGACCACGCCCGTGAGAACGTTCGACGACGAGGCGGCGCTGGTCTGGACGATGCCGATGCCCGCGAGCTTGTTCTGCTTGACCGTGATGGTGCCGGTGCCGCTCGTCACGGCAGGGGGCGCGACGCTCGGATAACCGGTGAGGTCCGCTTTGCCCGTCGCGGTGACGTAACCGGTGCCGTCGACGATGATGCCGTTGGCCGCGTTCTGATCGAATCCGGTCGCAGCTTCGCCGGCGGCGACGACGATCACGGCCGATCCGCCGCGCACGTGCAGCCCCGAGCCGAGGCCTGTCGAAGTGGGCGACGTGCCGTTGAGGATCGAGCGCACCCCTGCACCGATCCGAACGCCGCCGCTCTCGACGTAGATGCCATCGTTGCGCATGCTGGTCACGGTGACGAATCCGAGGGTCGTGGTCGTCGAGCTCGCAGAGCCGCCGACGCCGATCCCCGCGTAGGCCGCGCCCTTGCCATCGATGATCAGCGAAGCGAGCCCCGAGTTGGGCCTCGAGAGGTTGAAGCCCGTCTTGCCGGCGGCGACCTCCACGGTCCGAACCGAAGTGGTGAGCTCGCTGCGGATCGTCACGTTCGCCGGGACGCTCAGGGGAAACGTCTCGCCGGTGGCCGCGCTCGCGTTGCCGCGGAGGAGCACCTGTGCGCCCGCGGGGATGCCGCCGGTGAACGTGCTGTTGAGGAACCCGATGGTGCGCCCGATGGTCTTGAAGGGGCACGCGGTCGTGCCGGTGCCGGTGGTGTCGTTGCCGGCGGAAGGATCGACGTAGAACTTGTTGTCGGTGACCGCGGCGCACGTCACGGCGGTGTCGGTGACGACCGCGGTGTCGCTGGTGACCGCCGTGTCGACGCCGACTGCGGTGTCGGTGACGACGACGTTCGTGTCCTCCACGGTCGAGCTGTCTACCGCGACAGCCGTGTCGGTTCCTCCGCCGGTCTCGAAGCTCGACGAGTCGAAGGCCGCGCCGTCGCCCTCGAGCGACTCCTCGGGGATGGTCGGAGCGCTGCCGCACCCGGCGACGAGAAGGAGGGGGAACGCGAGGCGAAGGGAAGAAAGCGGGCTCATCGCGCGCGATTCTCCGGCCAGACCCGCGGAAATGCAAAGCGCGGTTCGCTACACTCCGCGGCGATGCCCCTTCCCTTTGCGCTGAGCGCGGTCGATCCAGGGTCGCGCGCCCGGCGAGGATCTTTCGTCACCGCACACGGTCGCGTCGAGACGCCGACGTTCATGACGGTAGGCACGCGCGCGACCGTCACCGGCCTCGATCCTTCGGACCTGAAGGAGGTAGGGGTGCAGGTGCTGCTCGGCAACACCTACCACCTGATGCTCCGTCCGGGACCGGAGCTGTTCCGTCGCGTAGGAGGCATCCACAAGTTCATGAACTGGTCGGGTCCGGTGCTCACCGACTCCGGCGGCTACCAGATCTTCTCCATGACCGAGGACCGCACGATCAGCGAGCGCGGCGCACGCTTTCGCAGCTACGTCGATCGGCGGATGCACATGCTCTCGCCCGAGCGCTCGATCGAGATGCAGACGGCGATCGGCTCGGACATCATGATGGTGCTCGACCACTGCATCGACTCGCGGTCGGATGAGGCGTCGACGCGCGCGGCGATGGAACGCACGCATCGATGGGCGCTTCGGAGCCTCGCGGCTCGCAAAAACCCCGCGCAGGCATTGTTCGCAATCGTGCAAGGCGGAGTGGTGCCCGGGCTGCGCACGGAGTCGGCGGACTTCCTCAGGAGCCATCCGTTCGACGGGTTCGCCATCGGTGGCCTCGCGGTGGGCGACGAGCGATCGCAACGCGAAGACGTGACCGCGCACTCGGCGGAGCTCTTGCCCGCGGATCGGCCTCGGTACTTGATGGGTGTGGGCACACCGCCGGATCTGGTGCACGCGATCGGCTGCGGGGTCGACATGTTCGACTGCGTGCTCCCGACGCTCCTCGGTTGGCAGGGGACGGCGTTCACGTCCACGGGTAGGGTGAAGGTCACGCGAGCAGCGTGCGCCAATGCGGATGAGCCGCTCGATGCCGCGTGCACGTGCGCGACGTGTCGCGGATTCACCCGCTCGTACCTGCACCACCTCTTCAAGTGCGGTGAGCCGCTCGGCGCACGCCTCGTGTCGATGCACAACCTCCATCACTACCTGGCGCTGATGGCCGAAGCGCGGAACGCGATCGAGCGCGGGGTGTACGCGACCTGGTCGAAGCACAAGCTCGAGGCGATCGATCGCCACGAGCACGCGGATCGACGCATGGGGCGCGAGGCGGCCGGATGAGCGAGGCGCGCGAGCTCGATTGCGAGGTGGTCGTCACCCGCATGGGCATGTCCGCGATACGCGATCGCGCGACCGGAGAGCTGATGCATCCGGTCGTGGGCCCGGCGATCGAGGCCGAGAGGCTCTACGTGGTCCCTTCGCGATTGTCGGCGCGCCTGAAGGAGAGCCACAGCGAGCCCCTGGTGCTCCTCGACGTCGGCCTCGGCGCGGGCTCGAACGCGCTCGCCGCGTGGCGAATGTCGGAGGCGATGGATGGGCGGCGACTCGAGATCGTGAGCTTCGATCGCAGCCTGTCGGCCCTCGAGCTCGCCGCCGGTGCCGAGCACGCGGCCGCGTTCGGGTTCGAGGGTGACGCGGGCGTCGCCGCGCGGGCGCTCCTCGACAAGGGACGTCACGAGAGCGCTCGCACGACGTGGCGAGTGATCGTCGGTGAGCTTCCGTCGGTGCTTTCGGACGTCACGGCGGACGTGGTGTTCTGGGATCCCTTCTCGCCTCGCGCGAACCCGTCGCTGTGGACCGCGGGCGCGTTCGCGGCGCTTCGGCGCGTCTGTCGCGAAAACACGACCGTCCACACCTACAGCGGCGCGACCGCGGTTCGGTCTGCGATGTTGCTCGCCGGCTTCGCGGTCGGGATCGGGCCTGCGACCGGCGACAACAAGTTCGGAACGGCCGCGGCGGTCACGCTCTCCGCGCTCGACCAACCGCTCGACCGTCGTTGGCTCGAGCGGCTCGGTCGGTCCTCTGCGCCATTCCCGGGAGACGCCCCGGCCGACGCATTGAAGCGCATCGGTCTGCTTCCTCAGTTCCGCGGCGGGTGAGCTGCCCACTCGGCGAACCGGGTCATCCGGAGGTTGAACAGGCGCTCGAGCTCGGGGATGTCGGCGCTGTAGCCGGTCTTGTCGAACCACTCGAGCATGATGGCGAAGTCTTCGCTGTTCTTCCGCACCTCCTCGATCGGAATGCGCAGGTACGAGAGCTCGCGGCCCAGCGCTTTGCCCAGGATGGACGCCGCCTCGGGCATGGTCAACGCATCGCCCGCGAGGTCGAGCTCCTTGCCGGCGAGCTTCTCGGCGTGCGTGAAACACGCGGCGCCGACCCTGCCGATGTCCTCGACCGCGATCATCTGCAGCCTGGTCGACGGGTCCATCGCGGTGATCAGCTTGTCGCCCTGGAGAAACCACGGGCCGAGCAGGTTCTCCATGAAGAACACCGGACGCATGATGACGTGCGAAGGAAAGCGGAGCCCGCGAACCGTCTCCTCGATGCGCGCCTTGTTGTCGAAGTGCGGGATCCCGGTCTTGCGGTTGGCCGAGCCGACCGATGTGTAGACGAAGTGCTGGACCCCACACTCCCTGGCCACCGTGGCGAGGCGTTTGCCCTGCACCTCTTCCTTCACGACACCTGCGTCCCAGGTGTTCTGCATACCGAAGACGCCCCACACACCGGTGAGCGCCCGCTTCAGCGACTCGGCATCGTCGAAGTCACCGGCGACGACTTCCACGCCGGACGCGGCGAGAGCTTTCGCGGGGTCTCCCGCGGGCTTGCGCGTCAGTGCGCGGAGGGTGAACCCTTTGCCCGCGAGCGACTTGATGACCGCACCGCCCTGGTGACCCGTGGCCCCCGTGATCAACAACAGCTTGCTCATGAAGCGATCGATGCCAATGCGCGGGCCGACGGTTTCGACAGCGTCGGGTCCGGCTGAAGGCGATATGGTTGGGTCGTGGACCTCCGGCTTCGACCACTGACGCACCTCGACGGGCGTTCGCTGCCGTTGCCGCACGGCACCGAGGTGGTCACGCGCGTGGATCGCATGGTGGGTGAACGCCGCGTTCCGCAGGGCGCGATCGGCCGCGTGGTCAAGATCGACGGCGACGCGCTCGACGTGCACGTGGTCGGGGTCGGCGTGCTCCGCTACGCGCGCGACGAGCTCCTGCCGCGCAAGATAGGTCAACTGCAGTTCGCCCACCGCCGGGCCGAGGCGTGGGACACCCTGCGGCCGATGATCGTGCTCGACACCACCGTCGGCTCGCGCGCTTGGGGTCTCGCGGACGAAGGCTCGGACGAGGATCATCGCGGCGCGTTCGCGCTTCCGTTCTCGTGGTCGCAGGGGCTCGTCGCGCCGCCGGAGGACCTGACGAGCGCCGACGGTAGCTCCGCGTATTGGGCGGTCGGCAAGACCATCCGGCAGGCGCTCCGCGCGGACCCGAACACGCTCGAGATGCTCTTCGTCCCGAGCGCCCGCGCGCTCGATCCGATCGGCGAGTGGATCCTCGAGGCGCGGGACGCGTTCGTCTCGATCGAGATCTACGGCACGTTCGGGCGCTATGCGCTCGGGCAGCTGCATCGACTCGAGCAGGGCCTTCGGCTCGCCGAGCACCGTGCCGTGGTGCTCGAGTGGCTCCGCGAGGATTCGAGCCTCTCGCTCGATCAGGTCGCCGAACGACTCGCCAAGGTGTCGACGAGGGCCATGCCTTCGGAGGCCGACCGCCTTCACCAGGCGAAGCAGTACATCAAGCAGCTCTATCGCTCCCTCGCCGATCAGGGCGTCATCGAGAGCAACGAGTTCGCGGCGCTGGTACGCTTCGCCCGCGACCGCGCTGCCGACTTCGAGCTCCCCCGCGAGCTCCGTCCGAAGAACGCCTACAACCTCGTGCGCCTGCTTTCGACCGGCACCCGGTGGCTCCGCGAGGGCAGACCGACGTTCGCCATGGAGGGCGCGCTCCGCGATCGCCTGCTGGCCATCAAACGCGGAGAGGTGGCGCTCGACGAGGTGCTCGCGGAGGCCGAGGCGATGGCCCGCGAGCTCGAACAGGCGCGTAACCAATCCCAACTCCCCCCTCGACCGGATGCGACACGCGCCGACGCACTCCTTCGCCGCATCGGCGAGGAGCTCGCCCGACGTTGGATCGCCCGTGAGCCCGGCCCCTGGGGTCGCGACGCCCCTCCCCCGCCCGAGGTCACATGGAGCGAATGACCCTGCTCACCCCCGATCAACAGCGCATCATGGAGCGCGTCCTCACCGAGGAGGAGTCTCGCCGCGAGCACCTCGTCGTCTATCTGAGCGGCGCCCACGCCTACGGATTCCCTTCCCCCGACAGCGATCTCGATCTCAAGGCCATCCACGTCGAGAAGACCGCCGCGCTCCTCGGGTTCGAGATCCCCGCGCTCACCATCGACCGCGCCGAGGTCCTCGAGGGCGTGGAGATCGATTACACCTCGAACGAGCTCGCGCACGCGCTCTCCGGCATGCTCCTGGGCAACGGAAACTTCCTCGAGCGAATCCTCGGGCGCACCGTTCCGCACGAATCTCCGCTCCTCGACGAGCTGCGCCCGATCGCGCGCCGCTCGCTCAGCCGCCGCGTCTATCGGCACTATCGTGGATTCGCCCAGAGCCAACTGCGCTTCCTCGAGAAGGAACCGACCGCAAAGAAGCTCCTCTACGTCCTGCGCACCTCGCTGACCGGCATCCACCTCCTCGAGACCGGCGAGCTCGAGGCCGATCTCACCCGACTGATGGACGGCTACGGCCTGCCCGACGCCGCCGAGCTGGTGGTCCGCAAACGGGCGGGTGAACGCGTCACGCTCGAGCAAGCGCAGCTCGACGCCTGGCGCCCGCGGGTCGACGCGCTGTTCAAACGCTTGGACGCCGCGCGCGAAGCGGGCCCTCTCCCCGAGGATCCCGCGAACGAGCCGGAGGTGCGCGACTGGCTGATTGCGGTGCGGCGACGTCGGTTCGAGTGACGGTCGACGGTCGGGCTGGTCGAAGCCAGGCTACAGGAGCGGGGTGGGTTCGATCGCCGCAGCCGGGTTGATGCGTCCTGCGTATGGGAGCACTGGCACTCGCGGTGTGCCTCTGTCCCGCGGTCGAAACAGTCTGTGGCTGGCCTGCTCGACGACTGCTCCTATCCGCAATCCGAAGCGTAGTCACCGGATGGAGACCTTCTCGCGTCGGCGACTTGCGCAGGGCGTGCATTTTCGAGGTGCCGAAGCGAAAGCTCCTGCGACGAACGGAGTTCATTCGCCCTGCTCGGCGTCGTGCGCGTCTCGCATGGCAAGGTTCTGGCGACGGCGATCGATTCGCCCAAGTGGTTCGCCGAGCAACGGAACGCGCGGAATCGTCAACATCGCCGGGAAGGTGATCGAGCGCGCGAGGAGATCCCGTAGCTCGCGTTCGCGAACGGCAGCCGACGAACCGCGTTGCAGGCCATCGACACCGCGGCCGAGGTCCACCTGGCTGGTTCTGGGCGTTCGGCGCGGGTTCGTGTCCGAAGTGCACGTCCATGACTTGAATTGCGGCGCATGTCGCCGTGGCAGGTCGCGCCCGACGCAGAGGCGCGCCGCCGCTCGGACTCGAGCTCAGGGCTTGCAGAGGCCGTTCACCTTGTCGATGGGAGCGCACCGTTCGACGTCACGCTTCCTCAGCTGCTCGACGCGCTCGCGGATGGAGAGCGACTCATCGGGTCGGTCCCGAGATACCGTTCGTAGTAATCAATCGCTTCGTGCCAGCGACCGCAGTCGTCATAGCCGCGAGCGATGGCCAAGAGGCGCTTCGGACTCGGCGACCAATGGTAGGCACCGTGGAGGTGAGGCACGACGCACGCGCAATCGCCATGGGCCCAGCACTCGGCGGCCCCGCGCTCCTCCTCGAGAGCCCGTCCTTCACGCGAGATCGGCGGTTGTGCCGGTGTTGGCGCAGGGTTGGACACGCCACGTGCGCAGGAGAGCGTCAGAACGACGAGCAGTGCAAACATCGCCATCCGCATCATCGAGCTCCCCGGCTACCACGGGCCCGCGCGAGTCCACCCCTCGCGTAACAACCAAGAGCCCGGCGCCTGAACGAGCGGGAGGTCCGCGCGGGCGAGCGAGGTATATGGGTCGGTCGCGCCCTCGGGGGGCGCCTTGCCCCAGCGCTCGAGGTGGACTGCGCGATTGCCGAGCACGTAACGGAGGGCGTTCCGCGCTTCGGTCGGGGTGCCGAGGACGTGCTCGTGATACCGGTCGGCAAATCGACGACCGCGGACGCCCATCACGCGATTGAGACCTCGCGCGATGCGAATCAACAGCGCACGCATCCATTTGGAGAGGGCGCGGCGGTCATTCGCCTCGGTGACGAGGTGGAGGTGATTGTGCTGCACGGAAAAGTGCACCACTCGGAAATCGGCGCGGCGCCGCACCGCCGCCAGGGCGGCGCGAATCGGCGCAAAACACCGCTGGCTGCGGAGGTTCCACGTGCCCCGGGCCACGCGCACGGTGACATGATGGGGCCGGTGCCTGGAGACTGATCTCCGAGCGGTGTGCGGCATGTGCACGCTCCGACGCGAGCCCTTCGGCCGCCCCGCGCCGGGACGTGCCCCTCCCCACGACCGAGGAAATACAAATGCCAACTGCTCGGCCATGATTTGAATTGTAGCGCATATCGCCGAGCGGGCAATCGCCTAATCAGAAGGAGCGATCAATCGGTCCTCGTACGGAACTCGCCCCCTGGCCACGTCCACCGGAGCGCCGACTCCGTGTCGGTACGCCCAGCGGAGGTTGTTGCAGCCGACTGCGGCTCGGCCATCGCAGGCTCTCTTCCAAATGGGGCGACCCGGTCGAATTCGCCGGCGCCTCAGCGAGGTTGAGCACGCGGTTGAATCTTGGCGCCATGTCCGAGCACGTTGCACCGCGACCGCTCCCGGGCGCGATGCTGACCGAGTCCGTGAAATCACACGCTCGGGTCCTTCACCCGCCCCAGCGCGGCGCGGACGAAGCGCGAGGTGACCTGCTCGCTGGCGAGCGCGCGTTGGGCGGGTGGCAGGGCGAGCAGGGCGCGGAGGGCTTCGCCGAGGAAGCCGATGCCGCGGGCGACGCCCTCGGAGTAGAGCATGTCTCCGAGGTGACCACGCTCGAGCGCCATGCGGAGGGACTTCTCGATGGCGTCCTTGGGAACGTGGGGCATCTCGGTGCGGCGCTCGACGTGCATCGATTCTTTGCGACAGGCATCGACGCAGACGCCGCAGCCGATACAGCGCTCGTGGTCGACGACTGCGCGGAGATCGCTCTTTCGCTTGGAGGACGTGCGCTCAGGCTTCATCTCGATGGCCGCGATGGGACAGGCGCGGGCGCACTTGGAGCAGCCGATGCAATGCGCCGGGTCGGAGCTGGCAAGGAAGCCGCTCGGGTTCACCGCGCGCAGGCCGAACTCGTTGATCGCCGAGAGCTGACCGCAGCAGCAGCCGCAACAGTTGCAGATGTACGTCGGTCGATCGAGCACGTTGTCGGCGATTTGCACGAGCCCGAGCTTGCGCGCGTCGATCATGATGTCGAGCGCCTCTTGCTTGCTCACGGGGCGACCGAAGCCGCGACGAATGACGAACTCCGCGCCGCCGTTGAGCGAGAGGCAGACCTCCTGCGGCGCATCGCACGCCGTGCCGAGGTGCGACGCTTCGTGGCGGCAGTAGCAGAGCGAAACTGCGTGCTGCGTCGCCTCCGACACGATGCGCGTGGCGCGCTCCCAGTCGAGGACGTCGGGCGTCTCGCCGAGCGCCGTCTCGTGCACCAGCGCTCGACCGAGCACCGTCTCGCCGCCGAAGACCTCGCGGGCGAAGGTGTCGTCGCCGTGCATGTACGCGTGGAGCGCCTCGGCCATGCGCTTCTTGGGGATGCCGTCCTTCGCACGCATCATCGAGAACTCGAAGAACCCGACCACGGGAGGCGAGAGCAGGTAGCGTGTCTCGCCGGTGCGCTTGCTCACCAGGTCGACCACCACGCCCTTGTCGCACATGGCGTCGAGCTTCGGTCGCAGGTCGGTCTCGGCCATGCCGAGCGACTTCGCCACGGTGCGCAGATCCGCCGGCGCGACCGGCAGGCGTGCGGCGATCGCAGCCTCCTCCGGCGTGTACATGATCTCGAGGATCTCGCGGAAGCCCGCGCGGGCACGTTCGTCGGTCGGCTCGGGCAAGGCGACGGTGCTGGCCGCAAGGCGCGTGACGAGCTCGCGATACTGCTCTTTCAGGTGTCCGAGGTGCCCCATGGCGTGACCTCCTGCGAGCAGGAGACGCCTTTGCCGCGGGGCCGCAAGACGGTCGCGTCAGTCAGTCCTTGGTGCGCGGCATCGAGAGCACCGCGTTGACCATGCCCTCGCGCACCACGAACGGGGTCGCGCCGACGAGCTTGCCCTTCTGCGACGTGCGCACGACTGCGAACCCGGGCTTGGCGTTGAGGAACACCCCTACGCCGAGACGGCCGGTCTCGGTGGCCTTGGTGTCCAACCCGCTTCCGACGAAGAAGCCGCGGCGCACGAGCGGGTCGGAGAAATCGAACGGCTCGAGGTCCATCGAGACGCCCGACGACAGGCTCAAGAAGCAGTCGACGGCGAACACGATCACCTGGCCACGGTCCGGCGCGAGCGTGGTGCCCGCGAGGAAACCGAGCGCCGGCAGGGTGTCGCTCGCGACCATGAACATGACCGTCTCGCCGTCGTGGAGCAGCGGCCTTCCGAGGGCGACCGACTGGTGCACGAACCCGGGCGCCTTGAAGTCGAAGCAGCCGGCGAACCCCGTGATCCCCGTCGGCAGCTCGAGGGACACCGTCCCGTCCGCGGCGGTGGGCTTCTCGACCACCGGATCGGCGAGGTCGCAGCGCTCGCACTTCTCGGGGCTGCACGCGCGCACTGCCGCCCCGACGATCGGCTTCTGCGCGGAGTCGAACGTCGTCAGGCGAAACGTGATGGTGACCTTCGGCTGGGTCGGCGGCCGGTAGGTGAAGTTCCCGGCACACTCGTAGTGACCGACCCCGGCGATGGGACAGCCCTCGCAGGTCGTGCTGGCCCAACACTCCTTGACCGCGTTGGTCTCGTTGCGACCGGCAGGAAACTCGGCCGCGCAGCGCAGGAGGGTCTCGGGGTGGATGGCCGAGGCGGCAGCGCAGGCGAAGCTTCGCTCGCAGTCGCCGAGACGCGGGGAGCCGTCGTCGAGCCCCGAGCGAATGCACGCGAGCTCCTGCGCAGCACAGGCTTTGTCGAGGCACTCGCACTTCTCGCCGAACGTGCGGGCGAGGCCCGCCACGCCATAGCACTCCTGGGTGCACGACTTGCGGAAGCAACGGTCGATCGCGCGATACGGCTCCTCCTCCAGCGCGAGAGGGAACTTCGTCTCACAAGCCGCTCGACAGCCGGGTGCATCGGCCGCGCAGAGCGTGATGCACTGGAGCAGCGGCCGACACGCGCGGTCGGACTCGCACGCGAATGAAGCGTCGGCGCAGGTGTCGTTCGCGCAGCGATCACAGGCGGTCGAGGCATAGGCGACGCCTGGGACGCGACGCGGGACCTGCTCGATGCTCAGGATGGAGTCGCAGCCGACCATCCCGAGGAGCAACAGAACCGGGGCCGCGCGACGCACCACGACCGAACGTATCCTCAATCCCGTAGGGGCGCGCAAGCGTAGAGCGCGCGACAGAGGGCCAGCGCGCGCGGAGAACGAACGCGCCAATCCATCCGGTTCATCACGTACCCGAGCGCGACGCCGGACGCTGGATCGCACCAGCCGAGCGCGCCGCCCATGCCCGCGTGGCCGAACCCTTCGCGATGCGGACCGAACATGTCGGGCTCCTCTTTGAGGAACCCCCGGTTCCAACCGATGGGCTTCTGCAGCACGGCGTCGCGCTCCGACCAGCCGCCGCGACCCGCCAGCGACTCGATGGTCTCGGCACGGAGATACCGACGTCCGTCGAGCTCGCCAGAGGCCGAGAGCGGCAGGTAGGCGCGGGCGAGGCCGCGCGCGCTCGCGGTCGCCGAGCCCCACGGGAGATCGGCGCGACGCACCGGGAGATCGTTGTACGCGAGCAGCCCGCGCGGACCGACGGCGGGATTGGCAAACGCGCGGCGACCGATCGAGGCGCGCTCGAGGAGCCCGCGCGCGACGCGCCCCTCGCGCGAGTCGGACTGGAACAACCCCGCGAAGACCAGCTTCGCGAGCCGAACACTGTTCTTCGGCGGGTAGAGGGTGGCCGTGCGCGAATCGAGCTCGGGCGGCGCGCCCAGGCGGGCGTCCGAGTCGAGGGGACGAAACCACTCCCGCTCGAGGAACCGTCCCATCGGCTCGCCGGCGATTCGCTCGAACAGCACCCGCGCATACATGCCGAAGGTGATCGCGTGATACGCCTGTACCGGCGGCGAATCAGGGCGTTGCTCCTCGAGCGCGCGGACGACGCGGGGCCAATCGTCGACGCAATCGGCCATCGACATGCGCGCATCGAGCGCTGCGAGCCCGGCCTGGTGCTGGAACAGCGCGCGGACGGTGATGTGCTCTTTGCCGTTCCTTCCGAACTCCGGCCAATACTGCGAGACGGGTGCGTCCCAATCGAGCTGCCCGCGATCGGACAGCGAATTGAGCGCCATCGCGGCGAGCCCCTTGGTCACCGAGAACACCACCAGCCGCGTGTCGTGCCGCCACGGCCGCGCCGTCTCGACATCCGCGAGACCTCCCGCGAGATCGACCACCAGCTTGCCACGGTGGTAGACGGTGAACCCAGCGCCGATCTCCTCGCCGGCCGAGAGGTGCGCGGCGAACTGCTCGGCGACCGGCCGAAAACCCTCGGCGTAGCTGCCGACGGCAGGCCACGGCGCCACGTGATCGAGCTCGATCGGAAGACCGCGCTCGGCTTCGGCGACGTGCGAGCGCACCGCCTCGGTGACCTCGCTCGCGGACTGGAACACGAGGCCGTGCCCCGCGTCGGGCAGCACCACCGAGCGCGCATGCGGTACCCGACGCAAGAGCTCGTCGCTGTGCGATGGTCGCACCAACTCGTCGAGCTCCGGTTTGACGATGAGCGTGGGTACGTGGGTCCGGGACAGCCGCTCGCGGGCCTCGTGCCGCAAGACCGCGTGGAACTGTCCGATGAGCGTGGTGGGCGGTACCGGCCGGAGCAGCTGCGCCTCCATCCGCGCGCGGAGCACGTCGCGATCGACCTCGGCGAGGAACGACTCGGGGTAGAGCAACTGCTGCGCAGCCGCGATCCGCGCATCTCCTTGCGAGAGGTTCGCCTTCACGAAGTTGCGTAGTCCCCCGCGCGTGGGGAGCTTGTCGAGCAGCGTGCCGCCGCCGAGGGTCGCCATCAGCGTGAGGCTGAGGGTACGAAGGGGAGCGCGGAGCGCGATCTCTTGCGCGACCATCCCCCCCATCGAGACGCCGACCACGTGCGCTGCGCCCCACCCGAGCTCGTCCAACACCCGGAGCGCGTCGTCGGCCATGTCGGCCGTCCGGAACAGCCACGCGTCCCCCTTCTCGCTCTCGCCGACGCCGCGGTGATCGAACCAGGCGACCCGGTGCGTCTCGCGCAACAGCTCGACTTGTGGGCGCCACATGTCGCCCCGCATGCCGAAACCCATGACCAGGAGCACGGGCGGGCCGCTCTCGCCAGCGCTCCAATAGCGAATGGCGGGGAGGTCGCGGGTGCGCCCGGTGTGATCGAAGGCGAGCGGCGCGAGGACGGTCATCGCCGCGCATGGTAGCGCGTCAGCGCACGGCGAGGTGCACGTCGACGAGCGCGCCGACGTGGGCCTGACCCGAGCCGTCGACCCAGCGGAACGTCGCGCGCTCGACCTCGCAGTTGCCTCGCGCGTCGCACCGCGGCGCCACCACGTAGTGCAGCTGCAGAGACTCGACACCGGCCTCTGCGAGCGAGCGGAGCTCGTTCGGGCTCGACACCCGATTGCCGTCGAGATCGGACCAGAGGCGGAGCCGAGCCCACGCCGGATCGTGCGCGTCGATCACGCCGTCCCCGTTCTCGTCGAGCGCGGCGAGCGCTTGGAAGCCGTTCTCCGCGGTGCCCGCGCCGAGCGGGGTCGCCGAGCCGAAGAGCTCGCGGCCCGAGGACACCTTGCCGTCGCCGTCGCGGTCGATCGCGAGCCACGGGGTCTTCGCCGCGGGCCAATCGGTGCGCGTCTCGGAGCCGTCTTGACGAGCCGAGAGATCGAAGGCGCCGACGCCATCGTCGGCACGCAGCGTCACGGGCGCGCCGTCGAAGGAGAGCACGAGCGGCGTCGTGCACTTGCACTCGAGGCACTTGGCTTCGTTGCGCGCGCTGAAGGTGTTTTCGTCGAGCGTGGCCGTGGTCGCTCCGCAGGTCTCCTTGACCCACCGCTCGTGGAGATCGTCCCAGAGCGTGCTGCCGGTGCGCCGCGTGCACCACGCCTTGAAGACTTCGGCCGAACAGCCGCCGCCATTCCCCTCGGCGTAACACGCGGCCTCGTCGCTTCCGTCGTGACCATTGCACCCGCCCATCTTGCAGGTCGTCGTCTTCCAGGTACACGCAGGTGCATCTGGCGTGTGCCCACCGTCGCTCGGCGGCGGCGTCTGCCCACCGTCGCCGGGCGGCGGCGTCTGCCCACCGTCGTCGGACGGCGGTGGCGGCTGACCGGCGTCGCACCCGGGGGTGCCGGGATGGCAGGGCAGCTTCCCGTCGCCTGCGTCCAGGTCTTCGGTCGGAAAGATCTCCACGTTGCCTTCACGGCTCCCCACGCTCTCGTCGTCGAAGGCCCCCATGGCACAGCCGACGAGCGTCGCGGGCCCGGAAAGGGTCAAGAGAGCGAGGGTTGCGAGGGTGGGGAATCGGCGCATGCCCTTGCACAGAGCAACGGGCATACCGTCGCAAAATTCGCGGCAGAACGGTCAAATCGCGCCGAGATCACCCATGCAAACGCGTCTCGCACATGTGACTTCGTCGATATCGTCGAGACTTACGCGGAGCACGTAGCGCGTAAGAGCCGCGGCGTGGGTAATGTCCTCGGCTACGGTTCCGCCCACACGAGCGTCATGTCCCCCTCCGCCAACCGGAACCCGAAGCACCGCTCCCCTTCGGCTCCGGCCCACCGCGAGGACCAGGACCATCGTCGGGCGCAGCAACATCGGGTTCGTCAGATGATGGTAGCCTTCCGATGAGATCATGAGGAAGCACCGCGGGACCAGAAGCAGCGGCCACGCGTGGGTCCAACTGATCGCGCTCGCGAGCGCCGTCGCCCTCGGCTGCGGCGGCAAGCTCGCCGGCGACGTCTGTCACAGCGACTCCGACTGCCCGAGCGGGTACAGCTGCGGTTCGGGCGGCGACTGCAACGGCCCTCCGCCCGTGGTCTGTCCCGAGGGCAAGGTCGCGTGCGGGTCGAGCTGCGTCGACTTCGCGCACGACGCGACCAACTGCGGCTCGTGCGGGCACCAGTGCGACCCGGGCTTCGTCTGCACCGGCGGGACCTGTCAGGCCGAGTGCGCGCTCGGTCTCGCCAAGTGCGGCACCACCTGCATTGCCACCTCGACCGATCCGAAGAACTGCGGCGCGTGCGGCAAGGCGTGCGAGGCCGGTTCGGCGTGTGTCGCTGGAGTGTGCGGATGCGCGCACGGCCAGGAGAAGTGCGGCGGAGTCTGCACCCCGACCGCGAGCGATCCGAACAACTGCGGCGCCTGCGGAAACGTGTGCTCGGGCGCGACTCCCCTGTGCGACGCGGGGAAGTGCGTCGGCGCTTGCGACGGCACCACCACCACCTGCGGCAAGAGCTGCGTCAACACCGCCTCCGATCCGCTCAACTGCGGCGCGTGTGGCAAGGCCTGCTCGGTCACCAGCATCTGCGTCTCCGGCAAGTGCACCTGCCCCGGCGGCTCCACGATGTGCAGCGACACCTGCGCGCAGCTCGCGTCCGATCCGCTCAACTGCGGCGCGTGCGGCAACGCGTGCGGCGCGGGCGAGCCGTGCGTCGCCGGTAAGTGCGAATGCGCCGGCACCAAGGCCGCGTGCAAGGACGGCTGCACCGATCTCGGGAGCGATCCGCTCAATTGCGGCTCGTGCGGCAGACCGTGCGGCGCCGGCCAGATGTGTATGTCGGGCGCGTGCAAGTGTCCCATCACCGAGACCTTCTGCAGCGGCTCGTGCTTCCAGCTCACGGTCGACCACGACAACTGTGGAACGTGCGGCAACGCGTGTGCCGCCGACCAGGTCTGCAACAAGGGTCGCTGCCTTTCGAAGTGCAACGACAAGCAGACGCTGTGCGACGGCGGCTGCGTCAACACCCGCGGCGACCCACAAAACTGCGGCGGCTGCGGCCTCTCGTGCGGCCCCGGCAAGGTCTGTCGCTTCAGCGCCTGCACCTGCGCCCCCGGCCTCGTGGCCTGCGCCGGTGGATGCGTCGATCCGCTCAACGACGCCGGCAACTGCGGCGCCTGCGGCAAGGCCTGCCCCAGCAACCAGGTCTGCGCGGGCGGCACCTGCGCCTGTCCGACCGGTGAGAGCATCTGCGGCACCACCTGCGTCGACACGACGACCGACCCGACCAGCTGCGGCACCTGCGGCAAAGGCTGCGGCCCGGGGTCGAGCTGCGTGGCGGGCTCGTGCGTGTGCGGTCCCGAGACCAACTCCTGCGGTGGTCTGTGCGTCGACGTGCTCACCGACACCAGGAACTGCGGCGGCTGCGGCAAGGTCTGCCCGGCGTTCCAGTTCTGCGTGAACGGGACCTGTAAGCCTTAGACCCTCAATCGCTACAAGGGATTCGCAGCAGCTCGTGCCCTCCGAGGTCCAGGACGACGAGCGCCTGGTCGATCCGCGCGGCCAGCTTCTGTCCGTCGGGCGAGATCGCCACGGTGTGCGCGGGGGTCTCGATCAACCGGCGCATCGCCCCGGCGTCGAGGTCCACCAGGGTCAGCCCGTCGTCGCCGGCGACCGCGACGATCCGGTCGTTGCAGACGTGTCTGCTGCGTTCCTTCAGCTGGAACATCCCACGGGCCTTGCGCGCGACGAAGTCGAACATGCCCAGCGAGCTGTTCGAGGTGAACGGGATCTCGCGCACGAGCGACGCGACGGCCGCCGCGACGCGGGGATCGGCGCCGAGCCGGCGAAGACCGCGCACCCGCGCGGCGACGTCGGCGAGCTTCCGCGTGTGGAGTGACGACAGGAGCGCGGCGAGCTCGGGACGGTCCTCCGGAGTCACCTTCTTCACACGCGTCTCCCAATCGCCCTGATCGGCCGGAGCCGCGTTTGCCGCGACGGCCGCGAGGTCTCGATCGAGCGCATCGGCGAGCTCACGGGCGGGACATTCACGCCAACGTGCCAGGAGCGGCGTCATGGGGCGAGCCTACACCGCCGATGCAGTCGCGACGGCGCGAGGAACGTGCGCCGCGAACAGTCCGCGAAGCCGTGTATGCTGCGCCCCGCTTGCCCGTTGGCAAAGGGAGGACTCATGTTCGAGAATACAAAGGCGCTCGTGCTCGCGATCGCCGCGTTGGTCGGTTGCTCCAGCAACACGGAGGGCGGCTCGACGCCCTCCACGCCCGACGAGGCGTGCACCAGCTACGCCGAGACGATCTGCGCGAAGTACCAGTCGTGCTCGCCGCTGCTCGTCCAGGCTTCGTATGGCGACATCGCCACGTGCAAGACCCGCACGAAGATCGCCTGCGTCGCCAGCCTGAACGCCCCCTCCACGGGCACCACCGTCGACAAGGCGGGGCCGTGCATCTCGGCGTATTCGTCGCTCGCGTGTGGCGATCTCTTCACCGGCACCCAGCCGACAGCCTGCCAGTTCGTCGGCACGCTCGGCGACGGCGCGGCCTGCGGCGACGGAGGTCAGTGCGCGAGCGGCGTGTGCGGCAACAAGACCGGCCACTGCGGCACGTGCACGAAGAAGAACGTCGTCGGTGACGCATGCACCGGCAGCTGCAACAACAACCTCGCGTGTGTCAGCGGCAAGTGCGCGACGCCGGCCAAGGCGGGCGAGGCGTGCGGGACTACCCCGTGCGGCAGCGGTTTGGTCTGCGCGGCGGGCAAGTGCACCACGCCAGCCAAGACGGGCGAGGCCTGCGCGAGCGACGGCACCGCCCCGAGCTGCGACGCCCAGGCGGGCTTGCTGTGCAACCCCTCGACGAAGAAGTGTCAGCTCGTCGGCTTCGCCGCGGTGGGCGCGGCGTGCGGCTACGACACCGCGACGACCACCTACACGGCTTGCAACAACGGGGCGCATTGCGTCCTCGCGACGGGCAAGTCGACCGGCACCTGCGTGGCGCCTGCCGCCGACGGTGCTGCGTGTGACGCGAGCAAGGGCTCGCAGAGCTGTCTGCCGCCCGCCCTGTGCATCAGCGGCAAATGCACGCTCCCCGATTACTCGACCTGTAAGTGAAACAGCCGCCGGGCAATCGCCGCCACCAGCTCGGTCTCGGCGATTGCCCAGCGACAGTCACCCTCGATGGGCTCCCCGATCGCGATCACTGCGAGACCTCGGCGCGCTCGTGACTACTCTGCAATCACGCGTTCACGCTCGGCCTCGCCCGCACGGCGGTGCACTCGCAGGACGGCGCGACGAGCTCGAAACGCAGGCTTCAGCGGCCGCGCGTCGCTCGTCGTCGCAGCCCGCCCAAGACACTGACTGCGCAGAGCGCGGCGAGGATGCCCATCGGAACGTCTCGGTGCGACGTTCCGGAGGATTGCACCGAGCAACCGCCCGAGTCCTCTTCGGCGCTCGCGGGAACGCAGCGGCCCGTCGGAATGTCGCAGAGATTGCCAGGCGCGCAGTCGTCCGATGCTCTGCAGTCGCGCAGACACGCGCCGAACGCGGGATTGCATGCGTACGCGCCGCAGTTGAAGGCGACAGGCGCAGGGCAACTCGCTCCAACCGCCGAGCACACCGTCGGGCCCTCGCCGGCGTTCGGCGAAGTGCATCGGGAGATCGAGCATTGCGAGCCGACGAACGCGGCCACGCATTCGCCGGTGCCGCCACAGGTGCGCTGGCAGGGGATCGCCGAGCACGCCTTCTTCGGGTCGAGACCGAGCGGCACGAGCGCGCACTTCCCGGGCGACGAGGGCAAGACGCACGACTCGCAAACGCCGTCACACGCCCGGTCGCAGCACACTCCATCCACACAGTGCCCGCTGGCGCACTCGCCATTCGCCGTGCAGGTGGTCGCGAGGCCCGAGGAGATCGTCGGAGTCGCCGTGGGATCGGTCGGCGTGAACGGGACGTCGCTACCCGCGTCGGTGGCGATCGGTGCATCCGCCGGCGCATCGAGACCGGCATCGGATGCGGTGTCGCAGGTGCCGGCGCCGTCGCAGCTCCCCGAGGGGCAAGTCGTACCCGCCGCATACAGGGCACACCCGCCCGCGCCGTCGCAACGACCGTTCTTGCCGCACGAGCTGGCGCCTTCGTCGGTGCACGAGCCACGTGGGTCGGCGGCATCCGCCTTGGCGGGCGCGCAGTTGCCGTCGACTCCCGAGATGTTCTTCGCCGCCGAACAGGCGAGGCAGGGCGACGAGCACGCGGCGTCGCAGCAGACGCCGTCGACACAGAAGCCGCTTCCACACGCGGTCGCGCTCGAGCAGGCCGCGCCCACCGCGAGGCCCGAATCACTGATATCGGCCCCGCTGTCCGCCACGCGCGTATCGCTCACAGCCGTGTCGGCTACGCTCGTATCAACCGGCTTGGTATCGGTGGTCGAAGAATCGGCCGCACCGGTGTCGCCCACGCTCGAATCGCTCGCATCGGACGCGGCGTCGGTCCCCGCGTCGCCCGAGCTCGACGACGCACACACGCCCCCCGAGCACACCAGCGAGAGCGCGCAGGTCGAGGCCGACGTACACGTCGCCCCCGCGGCGGAGCCGGCCTTGGTGATCTCGGCGCTGACTGGGACTGCACCGACCGTCACGCCACCGAGGACGATGACTCGATCGCGCGCGGCGCCGAACAACGAGAGACCGGGGGTCGCTCGGGTCAAGGCGAGCGATGGCCAACTCTCCCGCGTATTGGTCGTCGTGATCAAATCGACATCGCCATAGGTCGTGTAGGTCGCCCCAGACACCGTCGTACCGCCGACGAACAGCACGTTGCCGCTCGGGAGCGCGAGGCCGCCAAGGTTCTGACGTGGCTTGGGGAGCGTCCCGCTCGCGGTCCAACTGCCGGTGGCTGGCGCGTAGAGCTCGATGGCCGCGGCGTAGCTCGGCGTGGACGTGTTGTCCTTCTTTCCGCCGGCGACGACGGCGGTGCCATCCGGCCGTGCGGCCATCGCGTGGAATGCACGTACGGAGCCCATGTCGCTGTCGGCCTTCCACGTGCCGGAGGACGCCTGATAGCGCGCGGTGGCGGCCGACGCCGTGGACGGGCTGACGAACCCGCCGGTGACGATCACGTCTCCGCTGGTGAGCGTGACCTGCGCGGCGACCGAATGCGGGCTGGCCATGTTCCCCGCAGCACTCCAGGTCTTGGTGGCTGGATCGAAGATCTCCGCGGAGGAGAGGTGGCCGGCCGTGCCCCGACCGCCCGCGATCAGCACCTTGCCGCTCGCGAGGACCGAGGCGGTGTGCACCGTCCGGGCGACGACGTTGGTGTTCGTAGTCCACGTGCCGCTCTTGAGAACCGCCGAGGTGGTGACCGGGTTGCCGGTCGAGAAGCAGATGCCGGTCGTCACCGAGTCGCCGCCAGCGACGAGCACCGAGCCGTCGGCGAGCAACGAGGCCGTGTGATTGGCGCGCTTGCTCGGCAGGGCGGTCGTGGTGGTGAACACGCCGGTGGTCGCGCCGTAGATCTCGCTGACCGCCGTGAGATTCGTTCCGAGGGTGCAGCCTCCGGTGACGAGCACGTCCCCGTTGGCCATGATCGTCGTCGCGCCGTTGTTGTGGCCCACCGAGGCAGAACCGGTGGAGACCCATGACGGATCGAGCAGCGCCGGGTAGGTGACGTCCGAATCCCAATGGAGCCGCACGACGCAGCTGCGAGCACCAGGCGCAACGACCGGACGCTCCCAGGGAACCTGCCCGTTCACGTCCACGCGACACCCCGTCACGTCCACCGCGACGTCGTGGCGAATGCCCCCACTCTCGATCCACGGCGGCGCCATGCGCAGGCGCGGCACGCCCCGATGGTCGAGAAGCTCGAGGATGTTCGAGACGAGGCGAAGACCCGCGACCTCTGCGTCGAGATCGACTTGATACTCGACCTCCCGTGCCGCCGGCGCCTCGTCGAACCGAACGAAGTCCTCGACTCCCTCGGGCGCGACCTTCTGGGTCACGTCGTGCCGGCCGAGAAAGCCGGCGGCGAAGACCGTACCCTTCGGCGTCACCTTCGCCGTCGCGTTCGCGAGAGCACCGCGCAGTCGCACGGCGACCCCCACGCCGCTCTGCCGATCACGGACATGGAACGGCCGGTCCGCGCTCGTCGCGAGCCGCACGTCGACCGGATGCGACGTGCCGACCAGCACCAATCGATCGGCCGGTGTCGCAGAAACGAGCTCGGTGGGCGAGGAACCGGGGCCGCGGTCGCGTGACGAACAGGCCACCAGTTGAGCGAGAACCCCAGCGAACGCGAGCCGACGCATCATCCCAATCCACTATCATTCCTCATCCGAAAAGACGACGGTTCACCTCGCCCGCCAGTCGGTGAAGATGTCTGCGATGGGCTCGCGCCCACGGATTCGCGATGCCGGGCGCTCAGCGTGAGGGCACCTGCAAGCCCCAGGCAGGTGCACTACGCTGCACCCGATGGACGGAGAGCTGTTCGAGTTGGAGCTCCTCGGTGGACCGACCGAGAAGCGGTATCGCGCGATGCGTCCCGAGGTCGAGGCGATGCCCTGGCACACGCTCGACCCGTCGATCTACGACGAGCGTGACCTGGTGCTCGCCCGCAAGGCGTGGACGGGCGCTGCGTTCCAGGAGCACCGCACGGGCGTCGCCTGCTGCTCCACCCTGCGCGCGCTGATCGAGTGCCGCGCGCCGCTCGATCTCGTGGCGATGGCCACGCGCTTCCCCCTCGACGAGATGGTGCACGTCGAGCTCTGCGCCCGCATGGCGATGGCGCTCGGCGGCGGCACCGAGATCGTGCACGACCCGCTCCACCTCGCGATGGATGCACCGGCCGACTGGTCACCGGTCGCGCGCGCAGCCGATCTCGTCGTGCGCTTTTTCTGCGTCGGCGAGACGCTGTCGATCCCGCTCCTGCGAGGCACGTGGAAGGCTGCGCGACACCCCCTGTCGAAGGCGATCCTCGGTCGCATCGTGAAGGACGAGGCCGCGCACGGCACCTTCGGGTGGACGTTCCTCGATTGGGCGGGACCGCTGCTCACCGATGACGAGAAGCTGCGCCTCGCCGCGCGCGCCGACCTCGCGATCAAGGCGATCTCGCGTCAGTGGGACTCGCTCCGCAACAAGCCCAAGGCCAAGTCCGCCGAGGCACATCCCCTCGGGTGGATGGAGACCGAGCCCTATCTCTCGCTCGCCGAGCGCTCGATGCAGAAGCTGGTCGTCGACCGGTTCCGCGCCCGCGGGTTTCCGGTGACGTGGCCGATTCCGGCGAAGCTGGTAGGCTGAGCCGTTCGATGAACGAAGAACCGAAGAAGCGCGTTGGACGAAAGCTGCTGGTCGCCGCGGTCGGCGTCGCGACCGTGAGCTACGTCGTTGCGTGCGGAAGCACCTCGCAGGGCGAGACCTCCGGCAACCTCGTTGCGCCCGACACGGGCAGCGACACGTTCGTCAGCTCCGGCAACCTCGTCCCACCCGACACCGGCACGCCCGACACCAGCAAGAGCGAGGCCGCGACCGACTCGGCGTCGGACGTCATTCCCTTCGACGTCAGCTCCGGCAACCTCGTCCCGCCCGACACCGGCAGCGACTGAGCGGGAGCAGCGACGTCATTGCGGGCTTTGCGCGTGGGCGTAGCGTAGTGTCCCGTGCGCTCTCCACTCGTCGCGTGGCTCCTGCTTCTCTCCGCCTGCACACCAGGTGTCGAGCCGGAGCTCGCTGCCGACGCGACGATTGATGCGACCGTCGAGACAGCCACCGAGACCAAGGACGCGACGGCCGACGTTCCGAGCGACGACGACGCCACGAGCGATGGTGAGCTCGAGACACCCGTCGACGCGGCTTCGGACACCACGAGCGACTCGGGCTCGGATACCGCGGTGACATCAGATTCGGCGACAGCCGAGACGGCGGACGCGAGCTCCGACGCCGCGGTGATGCCAGCCGTTCTCGCCAAGCTCTCGGCGCTGCCTCGCGACGTCGCCGCAGGTGCCGGGTACGTGTTCGTCACCACGTTCGCCGGCGAGATCCTGCGCATCCCGCGCGACGGGGGCGACCCGCTGAAGCTCGCGAGCCCGGAGAGGCCGACGTACGTCGCGGTCGACGCCACGCACGTGTACTGGACCGACCTCCGGAACCTCTCGAGCGACCCGGGCAAGATTGGCCGCGTGCCGATCGCAGGAGGGCCTGAGGAGATTCTCGCGACCGGTCTCGATTCGCCGAACAGCTGCACGTTGTCGGACACACACGTGTACTTCGCGCAATGGAGGAGCAGCACTGTCTCCTCCGTTCCGAACGTCGTCGGCGGGCTGGTCGAAGGGGTCGCCACAGGACAACTCGGCGCGTCCTACGTCGCAGCGAACGACAGCACCGTCTGCTGGGTCCACGACGGATTGCGCGTCTCCTGCAAGCCGAAGACGGGCGGCTCCGTGACGGCGCTCGCGACGGAGGCGTCGGGAACAATCTACGCCCTCGCCATCGACGGCACCCACGCTTTCTGGGCGATGCGGGACGGCTCCGTGCGCACCATGCCTCTCACCGGCGGGACCCCGCTCACCCTCGCACCGGCGCTCGATGATTGCCCGTTGGGCGCCGACATCGAGCTCGACGCCACCCGCGTCTATTGGTCGTGCGGGCCCAACGTCCGTTCGGTACCGAAGGCGGGCGGCGCCAGCACGCTCCTGTTCAAGGGCAGCAATCCGACCCTCGGAATCGCCATCGACGCGACCCGCGTCTATTGGACGACGGGCTCCGAGAACTCGGTCAAGAGTCTGCCCAAATGAGTGACTACTGGGACTGCAGATACGTGTTCTCGTAATCGTCGCGAAGCACGTGGGCCTTGCCGTCGACGGCCTTGAGGCTCAGGTCGGCCGTGAGGGTCCGCGTTCGAAAGGTCCACCCCGTCGGCAGGGTGAGGGAGGCGCCGAGCGTGGGAAGCGTCGCCTCGGTCTGCGCCTGCTTCTGCACGCTGTAGGACTGCATCGTGTAGACGTGACCGTCGGTGGCGACGATCTCGAATACCGACTCGCCCGACGAGAAAAGGAACTGGCTGTCGCGCGTGATCGTCTGCACCGCGTAGGGCTTCTGCATGGTGGTCACCTCCGCGACGGGGATGTCGATCGTCGCGGCGAGGCGCATCGGGATGGCGCCAAAGTTCCGCACCGTGGCGTCGGCGAGCTTCGACCCCGCGAGAGAATTGATCATCCAATAGCGAGGACCATTGAGCAGCGCGACGGTCGATCCGCTCTCGGTCTTGAGGACCGCGGGATCGAGCTTGGCCCACTCGTCTTGCGGGCACTCCGAGAGGCCCTGCGTGTTGTAGACGAGGACGTGCAGGTTCGAGCCGGTGACGGTGCCGAGGAGGATCTCGCAGTACCGCGTGTTACGAATGTCGAGAGGCGCTCCGGTCTCCGCGGAGTCCGTGCCGGCATCGATGCCGCTCGTGGCCGGCGCATCGGCGCTCGAGGACGAACAACCGACGGCAAGGAGAGCCAGCAGCGCACCGAGTCGGTGGGTCATGCCTCCATTTTGTATTTCTACCTAACTCTGTCAAGGACCGTTGAAATTCGCCACGAAAGTCTCGAAGCGGGTTCCTCCATCGAGGGGCGCGCCCGTGAGCGGACCTCCGCCGAGATCGATCGCCGTCGCCGTGCCGGCGCTGGTGAACAGGTCGCCCGCGAGGCCGATGCCCGCACCGCGAACGAGTCCGATCGGACTGCCGCCACGGAACCGACGTGCCCAGCTCACTTCGCCGGTGCGTGCGATGCGAGCGACGAACGCACCTGCCGCCTTCGCGGTCGCGCTGCCGATCTTCACGCCCGGGCCCGCCTTGCCCGCGACGAGCCATCCCTCGGAGTACGCGAGCCCTGCGACGGCATCGGCCTCGTTCGGATCGGCGAAGGCGAGTCCGAAGCGCGGCGCGCCGTCAGGTCCGAGCTCCACCACGAAGCCGTCGCCATAGCGCGTGGCGGCAAATTTCTGACCTGCGAAGTCGAGGTCGCCGAAGAACTGGCCTCCGAGCGCGATGCTGCCGTCGGGCGCCACTGCGAGCCCGAGGCTCTTCACCGACTCCTTGGCGAGGCCGGCCTTCACCCAGATCGGCGCCCCCGTGTCGCCCGCGAGCCGCGCGACGAACGGGAGCTCGGGCGAGCTCGCGACGTACATGAACTCCTTGTCCTGCATGACGATCGTCTTGCCGCCGAGGATGAGATTCGCTCGGAACGTTCCGCACACGACGACGTCGCCGTTGGGCGCGAGGGCAATGCGTTCGGCACCACCGAAGCCGTGATCCTCCAGACACGTCGTCCACCGCACCTCGCCGGCCGGACCCACCCGCGCGGCGATGACCTGCGATTGGAGCTTGCACGCTTTGGCGACGAGATCGCGGCCCGCGACGAACGTGTCGGCCGCGGCCACGAGGCCTCGTACCTCGCCACGACCCGAGAGCACGCGGGCGTCGCGCGTCTTTCCATCGGGACCGAGCGTCGCGAGGAACGGTGCAGATTCGACGCCCGTGCCGATCGAGCCAGTGCCGAAGTCGGCGCTCCCCACCAGCCCTCCCCCGATCCTCACGCTGCCGTCGTCGTGCATCGCGACCGCGAAGGCCTCGTCGTAACCGGACCCACCGAGACCACGGGCAAAACGGACGCCCCCGGCGGCATCGAGCGAGACGACGAATGCGTCGGTCCCCCCCGAGGAGACGACGGGTCCGTTCCCCCAATCGACCGTGTTCGAGAAGCGGCCGACGATGGTCAGGTTTCCGGCGCGGTCTCCTGCCAGATCGCGAGGAAGCCGATCGCCCCCTCCGGTGAAGACCTTCGACCAGACGTGGCGCAGCGGCTCGGGCGGCGCCGCATCGGGAGTCGCCACCGGATCTCTGCGAACCTCGTCGTCGACGGGTCGCGAGCGGCAACCCATCGTGACGAGTGCGGCGAGCGACAGCGCGAAGATGGGTTTCAAGACACGCTCAGTCTACGGGAGCAGCAGCTCGCGACGCACGATTCGACCGTGATCTTCGGGCACCACCGAGCGGAACACGCGTTCGGCGCGGAGGTGCACGAGGCCGGGCCTTTCGTGGGCGCGGACGAACGCCTCGAGTCGCTCGCGATCGAGGCCGCCCTGCAGCCCCGCGAGGCTCCACGCGATGCCCCATTCGGGTTGGGTGCGCGGCCCGGGCCAGAGGTCGACCACCCGACCGCTCGGCTCATCACCAGTGATCAGGAGGTCGGGCATCGACGTGCCGACCTTCCATTGGAACGTCGGATAACACGCGAACGGCCAGCTCCGCATCTGACCGCGCACGCCATGAATGCCAATCACCAGGAGCAACGCTCCAGCGGAAGCGATCCAGGCGCGGCTCACACCCTCGAAATGCAACTCGTCGTCCCCGAGGAGCCCGAGGTAGCAGAGCCAGATCGAGGGGAAGTCGATCTTCATCAGCCACGCCGTGCCCAGGTGGAAGGCGAGGCCCATTGCGAGCGCGAACAGACGGGTGCGGCGGAACAAGACGAGAACCACGAACGAGAGCTCGAAGGCGAGCGTTCCGAGGCCGAGCGCACGGAGCAGCATGGGGTGGTGATCGATGCGGAACGCCGGCGTCCAATCGTACTGCAGCCACTTCCACCACATCTGGTTCCGCAGATTGTCCGAGAGGGCCCACCCAAGCCCTGCCTCGCGCAACTTCCATATCCCCGGGAACAGATAGACGAATCCAATCGTCACCCGCGCCGCTGCGAGCGGAGCGGCGTAAGCCCTGGACGAACGCCGCGCCTCGGGTGCGTCGTAAGCGAGCGCGTCGCCGGCGGGACTGATGGCGAGGAGGGCGAGCAACCACACGAGATGGTGATGGTGAATCACGTTCCCGTGTCGCTGCGGGAGCCCGAGCACGTAGGTGGCAGCCACGGTGGCGACCACCAGCGACGCGCGAGTCGAGACGCCCACGATCGCGAGGAGGCACGCCCCGACGAGCGAGACCTGGGCGACGCGCGCGAGCATCGGGGTGACGGGCACGCCGAACGACCACAGGCCCTCGAGCGGCGTGCCGAGCGGGTGAGGGAGCGACGCGAGCCGCACGGCGTCTTGCGTCGCCGGATTGAGCAGCACCACCGCGCACACCACGATGCGCAGCACCGCGAGCCCCACGGCGGGGTCGGCCGGCGTGCAGATAGCACGCCGGCACTTCCTCCCTACGAGTCGGTGGTCACGGAGCGAGCGCAGACGTTGAAATGTCACATTCGTTCGAGCGCCGTGATCCCGAGCAGCGCGAGCCCCTGGGATAGGGTACGCGCGGTCAGGTCACAGAGCGACAAGCGCGACGAACGCACGGGCTCCTCGGCCTTGATCACCGGGCACGCATCGTAGAACTCGGTGAACCGTCCAGAGAGCGTGTAGAGATACCCGCACAACCGGTGTGGCTCGAGCGAGCTCTCGACCGACCGGACGACGGAGCCGAAGTCGAGGAGCGCGAGCGCGAGGGCGCGTTCGGTCGGCTCCTGGACCTGGAACGCGCCGACCTCCGAGACCTCCGCTTTGCGCCGGATGTTCTTCGCTCGGGCGATGGCGTACTGGACGTACCCGGCGGTGTTCCCCTCGAAGCTGACCATCCGCTCGAGATCGAAGACGTAGTCCTTCACCCGATCGCTCGAGAGATCGGCGTACTTGATGGAGCCGACGCCGACGGCGCGCGAGATGACCGCGCGTTCGTCCTCGGGCAGATTCGGCATCTTCTCTTTGACCACCACGCCCGCCCGATCGATCGCCTCTTCGATCAAGTCGACGAGCCGCGCCGTCGCGCCCGCGCGACTGCGGAACATGCGCTTGTCGGTCCCGAGCACCGACCCGAACGCGACGTGCTCGGCGCGCACCGTGTCGGGCAGGAACCCGCAGATGCGCGACGCCGCGAACACCATCGCGAGGTGCTGCGCCTGGGGAGCGCCGACGACGTAGAGCAGACGCGTGCCGTGGAGCGAGTCGACGCGGTAGCGGACCGCAGCGAGATCGGTCGTGGCGTAGCCGAATCCGCCGTCCTGCTTGCGGATGATCAGCGGGAGCGGCGTGCCCTCCTTGGTCGTGAACCCGGGCGGGAAGATGCAGAGCGCGCCTTGATCGACGTTGGCGACTCCGCGCGATTCGAGCTCCTGACAGAGCGGCGCGAGCATCGGATCGTAGAAGCTCTCGCCGCACAGGTCCTTGCTGGTCAAGGTGACGTCGAGCAGCGAGTAGACCTTCTCGAAGTAACCTTTGGAGGCCTCGTAGAGCACGCGCCACAGCCGCAGCGTCTCGGCGTCTCCGCCCTGGAGCAGGACCACCCGCTTGCGCGCGCGATCGGCGAACGCGGGATCGCCGTCGAACTTGCCGCGCGCCTGCTTGTAGAACGCGCCCAGCTCGCCGACCGAGACGTCGCTCGTGGTGGTCGACTCGCCGACGTCGAGCAGGTGCTCGATCAACATGCCGAACGGCGTGCCCCAATCACCGATGTGGTTCTGCCGGATGACGCGGTGACCACGGAACTCGAGCAGCCGCGCGAGCGCATCGCCGATCACGGTGCTGCGCAGGTGGCCGACGTGCATCTCCTTGGCGACATTGGGCGCGGAGTAGTCGATGACCACGGTGTCCGGCTGCGCGGCCGGCAGCACGCCGAGATGCTCGTCCCCACGCGCCCGCGTGAGCGCGGCCGAGAGCCAATCGGAGCGCACCGTCAGGTTGAGGAACCCCGGCCCGGCGATCTCGATCTTCTCGATGATGTCGTCCACCTGCAACGCGGCGACCAGCGCCTCGGCGACCGCGCGCGGCGGACGGCCCAGCTTCTTGCCCAGAGCGAGCGCGACGTTCGCCTGGAGATCGGCGCGGTCGGAGCGGCGGAGCGATGGATCGGCCGCGGCATGCTCGGGGCCGAACGCGCGCGTGAGCGCATCTTGGAAGCGGGGAAGGAGGACCTCGAGGACGTCGACGGGGATCACGTCTCCTGCTTAGCGCCGAAGCGAGTGGAGGCGAAGTAGGGCACGGCCACCGACGCCACATGGGCCCAGAGATACGGGTCCCGGGGTGCCGTCGTGACCAGGAGGGTGAAGAACAAAGAGGCCGCGATCATCCGCGGGGCCGCGGTCGCGAGGGGCATTCCCTGGCCCGCACGCCGCGCCGAGACGACGAACGCGAGCGCGAAACAGGCGAGAATCCCCACCCCGATCGACGAGGCGAGACCGAGGTCGCCACGGACAATCCAGCGGAACAGCCCCCACCAGGTCGCAAGGATGAGCACGTGGGCCGAAAGGGGTCCGAGCACGAGCGCCGCGAGCGGCCGCTCGTTCATCAGGGCGATCTCCGCGCCGAGGGCGAAGTAGCCCCACCCGAGGATGCCGATCACCGGCACCGCGAGGTGCCCGGGCTCCGCCCACGACCACAAGCCAGCGCGCACCGCCACGACCTCGACCAGCGACGCGTCGACGATCACCACCAGGGCGACCGCGACGGGTCGAAGGGCACGCAGCGACGGCCAGAGACCGGTGACCACGTCACGCGCGGAGAGGATCACCAGCGGCCAGATCAGCGGCACGAGGACGGGCACGTACCCCACATGCACGTGCCACCCGGGCGAGTACGAGTAGAACCGGTACGCGGCGATGCTGGTCTGCTCGCCGATCCACCCTGCGACCGCGAGAGTCGCGTACTCGCGCAGCACGGGGCCGGCGCCGCGGGCGCGCGCCATGGCCCCGAGCGTGAGGAGGACGACGACGATGCACGCCGCCTCGAACACCGGAAACGACACGCGCGAAGGCTACCAGATCGGAGCCGCGCCGACCCTGCCCCGGGCGTGGAGCAGGCAGGGGGACAAAACGGCCGGCCCGAACAATCAACTACTTGGCGCACGACGCCGGCGTGCGATCCTCGGGCCGATGCGTCGTTTGGGGGCCATGCGATTCGCCGTGCTCGTTTTCGCAAGCGGAGCGTTCGCTGCATGCGGCACGTTCCTCGCGCTCGACGACTTCGAGGTCGTCGAACGCGAGGTGGGCAGCGACGCAGGTAGCGACGCAGGCAGCGACACCTGCTGGCTCCCCGATGGCTCCGGGCATGGAAATCCGTGCTTCGCTTGTAGCGGAGGTCTCCAGCCCGAGTTGCTCAACGCATGCACCACCCGGGGCTCCTTCTGGTTCGACGATCGTGGCCGTATTTCGGGCTATGACGCCGGACGTCCGCCCCTCCCCGAGGGCGGCGTAGAGGAACCGCCGGTGGCGGATGCGACACCGGGCACCGCAAGCGTGCTGTGCAAGAACCTCCCCGGGAAGCCCGTCTACGTCGTGGGCTCCACCGCGCTCGGGGCCGATTCGAAAAGCGTGATGGCGAAGTTCAGCGCGGCGTTGGCGGCGACGGGCGCCGCGCGGATTGTCTACCAGAAGCAGACCTCGTGTCGGGGCTTCGACATCATGGTCAACGGCGAGCCGCTCACGGGCACCGCGAAGAGCTGGGATGCGAGCGGGGCGGAGACCGAGTGCAGCTTCGACAAGGACGAACACGCCGACATCGGACTGTCGGACGTGGGGGGCGGCGAATGCCACAAGGATTTCGCCGGACTCCCTCCCGACATCGAGGCCTTCAGCGGCCCGGTGCAAGTGTTCATGTTCATCACCCACAAGGATTCGTCACAAGAGGTGATCAGCTACGAAGCTGCCCATCGCGTCTACGGATGGGGAGGCACGATTGGGCCCGCGCCATGGACGGTTCCCAAGAACATCCTCAAGCGCAGTCGCACGTCCGGGACCCAGATCGTGATTGGACGGTCCATCGATCTCGACGCCGAAGACTGGAGGGGGGTGCCGATTGCGTCTTCGGGCGGCGTGCTCGACGCGCTGGTGCCGCTGACTCCTCCCGATTCCACACTGGCGATCACCTCGGCTGACGTGGCCGACGTGTTCGAGAACCGCCAGAACTGCAAGCTGCTCGCGTACCAACACGCCGGACAGTACCTCGGGTTCCTGCCCGACACCGACCGCGGGAGTTGGGACAAACGCAACGTTCGCGATGGTCACTACGCGCTGTGGGAGCCGCTCCACATCTTCGCGCGGAAGGGGGGCGCCAAAGCCACCGAGATCACCGCAACCCGCAACTTGCTGCGCGGTGTCACGGTGCCCGAGAAGCTCGAGTACATTCCCGCACTCAAGGTCGGGGGATTGGTACCGCCCTGCGCAATGCGGGTGGACCGCGATTCGACGACTGACAAGCTCATCCCCTATCGGTCCGACGTGCCGTGCCACTGTGCTTTCGAGAAGGCGCTCCCTTCGTCACCTATCGCTTGTTCGTCGTGCGCAGCCGGCGAGAAGTGCCCCGAAGGGACGTCTTGCCGAAGAGGTCTCTGCGAGGCGCCCTGACACCGAGGCCCGACGCGGATCAATACGGATCGAACGCGTCGAGCGGCGCCACCGATGATGCGGGACGCGGGCCGAACTCGTTGGACGTGGGTGGGCGGCCGCTCTTGCGGGCGGGTGCCGGCGTCGGCGGCGGCGTTTCCGCGATTGCGGCCTGCGGCCGCGCTGCGGGCTGAGTCGCGGGCACGACGGCGACGGCGCGCACGCTGCTCGCGATCTGCGGCAGAGGCGTCTTGTTCGGCGAGCCCGGCATGACTGTGGATCGGCCCAGGCTCCAATGGGCCGAGAACGCGAGGATCAGCGCCAGCGCGAAGACCTGTGCAGCGACCAGCCCTCGGCGCGCGGGGGTTGCCTCGGGCATCGAGAGGATCGGCGGCGCGCAGATCGGGACCTCGCCCGAGGCTGCGGACACGGACTCGTCCTCGGGCCGCGGAGGGCGCGGCGCGCTTCGAGTCGTCGGCAAGCCGAACTGGGGACGCGTCGATTGCGCGGTCGCGATGGCGCGTCGAGTGCTCGAGACGGGCCCGAGCAAGCGTTCCCACGAAGGCGGCGGAAGCTTCGCGCGAACGCGGCGGACCTCGTGGAGCATCAGCTCCGCGCTCGGCCATCGCTCACCGATCGCGCTCCGAGTCGCGCGATCCACGAGCTCGATGACGCTGCGGTCGAAGTCGGGACGGACCTCTCCCAACGAGCGCGGCGCGGCAACGGCTGCGTGTAGGACTCGCTTTCGGATGTCCGCGCCTTCGTGCAGGTGCTCCTGCGAAGCGAGCGTGAAGAGTGTCGCGCCGAGGCCGTAGATGTCAGTGCGCGCGGAGGTCTCGACGTTGCCGGTGAGCTGCTCCGGCGCCTGGTACTCGAGGGAGCCCCACACCATTCCGTGGGTGGTCACCACGGTGCGGAACGCCTCGTCGTCCATCAGCCGCGCGATGCCGAAATCGAGGATCCGGACGCGGCGGCGCTGGTCGAGCAGCAGGTTCCGCGGCTTCAGGTCGCGGTGGACGATCCCCGACGCGTGCGCGACGACCAGGGCATCGAGCACCTGCTCGGCGATGTCGAGGAGCTCGCTCTGTCCGAGCTGCGTGCTCGCGATGACCTGGCTCGAGGTCCTGCCCTCCACGAGATCCATCACCAGGTACGGCTCGCCGAGAGCGGTCTCGTCGTCGTCGATGACGCGCACCACCGCGGGGTGGTCGATCCCGTTGACGATGTAGGCCTCGCGTTTGAAGCGCTCGACCACCCGCGGCTCGCTCACCAGCTCTTCGTGCAGGATCTTGATCGCTGCTCGGGCGCGATTTCGATGGCGGGCCTCGTAGACCGCTCCCATGCCTCCGACGCCGAGCAGTCGCTCGAGGCGCCACTTGTCGCAAATCGCCGTTCCCACTCTCCGCTCGGCGCACGCGTCGCGAGATACGCTCATCGGCCTCCCCCAGACTGGCCTCGCACGTTGCGAGCGGCGTTCCGCAGGCCCGTGATGCGGGCGTGTACGCCGCGGGCATCGCGCGCGCTCGCGGCGTCACCGTGGGCGCCTCCCACCATGTAGTCGTTCGCTCGCGCTCTCCTTGGTCCCTCGACACGGCACGTCGCAGTGGAAGAAAAGCCTCGTCTCGTGAGGGCCGACGGGCGTAGACATTTCCGCATGCTTCGACCGAAGAGCGCCCTCGCCCTGGTCCTGGTCTCCGCCCTCCTCGCCTCGTGTGCCCAGAAGAGCGACGGTCCGACGCCGTCGATCGCCACGCCGCTCACGCCGAAGGCGGTGTGCAACGCATCCAACCCCGAAAACGCGGGGCTCCTCACCACTGTGGTGATCAAGTCCAACGAGGACTCGTTCTCGCCCATGGCGACGAACGTGTTGCAGACCCCGACCGCGGCGCTGCCGACCGTGACGCTCACGTCGTCGGGCAAGGTGCTGCAGCTGCAGCGCGTCGTGTTCGTCTCGGCGCGCGAGATCCAGGCGACGATCGGAGCGGCAGAAGCGCTCACCGCAGGCACCTACGACGTCACCGTCACGAACCCCAACGGCAACGCGTCGACGGCGTCCGGCCAGCTCAAGGTGGTCGACCCGCCGACCATCACCGCCGTGAAGCTCCCCGCCTCTCCGGTGTCGGCGATCTGCAACGCGGTCGACACGGTGATCACCGTCGAGGGCGCTGGATTCCGCGTCGAGGACGGCGCGGTCGTGCAGCTGCTCGATGCGAGCGGCAAGGTCGTGCTCGAGGGCGCCGCGGCCGACGTCAAGGTCGTCAATGCGACGACCATCGAGCTCACGGTGCGCGGCGCGACGCCCGGCAAGGTGCCGCCCGGCACGTACGGTCTCAGGGTCTCGGGCACCGAAGGACCGCCCGCGTGCACCGCGACGCAGACCGCGGTCGTCAAGGTCGTCGCACCGCCGACCGTCACCAAGATCGATCCGACCACGATCTGCAGCGGCGGCGGGCAGACGGTCACCCTCACCGGCAGCGGCTTCGTCGCCGGGATGGGCGTCTCGATCGGCACCGCACCGGCCGCCCCCGTCACCGTCGCGAACGACACGACCGCGACATTCGCAGCACCGCCTCTGACGCCGGCCGGCTCGCCGTACGACCTCACGGTCACCGTGATGGCTGGCTGCACCTTCACGCAGAAGGGGGCGTTCACCGTCGTGCAGGGCCCGCGTCTCGACAGCATCGATCCGCCGCGCGGCTGGACCGGAATCGACACGCCCGTGACCCTGTACGGCGACGGCTTCGTCACCGGCTCGACGGTGTATCTCAAGGGCGCCGGAGCCGCCGGCGCAGACCTCCCGCTGATCGACGTGGCGATCGTGAGCGGCACCCTCATCCGCGGCACCGTGCCCAAGGGCGGAACGCCGGGTGTGTACGACATGGTCGTGCAGGCGCCGACCGGCTGCCCCGCGATCCTCGCCAAGGGCTTCACGATCGACAAGGATCCGGCGCTCACCATCGGCAAGATCGTCCCGCCGTTCGGGTGGAAGGACGACAAGACGCCGGTCACGATCATCGGCGACAAGTTCGCCTCCACGCCGCGCGCGTTCCTCGTGATCCCGACGCTCACGCCGAAGTCGACGATGCTCAAGTCGACGGCGTTCGTCTCGCCGCAGAGCCTCACGTCGATCGTCCAGAAGGGTCTGCCGGTCGGCGGCCCGTACGACCTGAACGTGATCAACCCCGACGGGGGCGGCGGCAGCCTCCCGGCGGCGTTCCGCGTCGTCGACAAGCCGATTCCCACGATCGACAACGTGGCCCCCGCGGCCGGCACGACGCAGGCCGACACCTCGGTCACGATCACCGGCTGCAACTTCCGCGCACCGAAGGTCGACCTGGTCAACACGACGGGCACGCTCACCGCCGCCACTGCGGGCACGCTCGCGTGCACCGGTCCGGCGACATGCCCCGGCGGCACCAACGTGTGCACGCTGCAGGCGACCATTCCGAGCACCGGAATGGGCACTGGCGCCTATCTCGTCAGGGTCACCAATCCTGACGAGAACACCTGGGGCGAGTACTCCGCCTTCGTCATCACCAACCCGTCGTCGAAGCTCGAAGAGGGCTTCAAGGCAGCGAAGCCCCTCGTCACCGGGCGCCGCTCGCTGCAGACGGTCTCCGGTCGCATCAATGCGGCGTCGCGCTTCCTCTACGCGATCGCCGGCGAGCAGGCCGACGGCACCGCGCTCGACACCGTCGAGGTCGCGCCGCTCGATCTGTTCGGCAATACGGGCGATTGGTACGTGCAGCGCAACAAGCTCAACACGCCGCGATCGGGCGCCATCGCGTTCCAGCGCGGCGGCTACGTCTACGTGGTCGGCGGCACGAGTACCAAGGGTGGCACCGGAGGCGCGACGCCGTCCGGCACTCCGCTCGACACCATCGAACGCGCCAAGATCCTCGACCTGACCGATCAGCCGCAGGTCGCCGATCCCGAGACCGTCGCCGGCACGCTCGGCAAGGGCTCCTGGTACTACGTGGTCTCGGCGATCAAGGATCCCACTGCCGATCCCGACAACCCGAACGGCGAGACGCTGCCGAGCGACGAGATCGTCGTCGGCTTCGGCGTGCCGGGCGGCGTGAAGCTCACGTGGACGGCGGTGGCCGGCGCCAAGGCGTACCGCGTCTATCGCACCGCGATGGCCAACGGCGCTTCGGGCACCGAGGTGCTGATCAAGGACGGCATCACCGGCACGACCTACACCGATACGGGCGCGGACGTGCCGGTCACGCCCACCGTCACTCCGCTTCGTCGTGGGTCCACTGCACTCTGGCTGACGCAGACGCAGAAGCTCGCCCATGCGCGCTTCAACGCAGGCACCGCGCTCGGCGCCGACCCCTCGGGGACCGTGCGGGTCTACGTCGTCGGTGGCCACGGCTCCTGCGGCACCGGCGGCAACGTGACGATGAACTGCTGGGAGGCGGCGACGATCTCCACCGACGGCAAGACGCTCGGGGCGTTCGGCGCGGGCACGACCACGATGACGGTCAACCGCGAGCGCCTCGGCGTCGGCGTGATGTCGAAGGACAACGGACCGCCCGGCTACACGGCGAACCAGTCGTTCATTCTCGCGAGCGGCGGGCTCGGCGTCAGCGGCTCGGCGATCTCCATCGAGTACGCCTCGATCGACGCCGGCGGCGCGCTCACCTGGAAGGGCGAGCCAGGAGCCACCTACAGCCCGAAGAGCAAGGACGGCTCGGCGCTCGGCGTCGCCAACGGCTTCGCGTTCGCGTTCGCCGGCGGCTCACCCGGTTCGTACACCGTGAGCGTCAAGCGAGGCGGACCTGGCGTGATCGCGTCGATGGCGACGGGCACGCTCGATCTCACCGGCTTCTCGGACGCAGTCGCGAACGTCCTCGTGCCCGCGGGCGCGAGCGGCGTGGGACGCTTCGGGTTCACCCTCGAGAGCGCGTTCTTCTACGTGGTCGGCGGCACTACCAACGACACCGACGCGATCACCACCGTGTCGCAGGTCATCTACTGACAGGGCAGGCCATGATGAAGCACCTCACCGTCGTCTCGCTCTCTCTCGCGTTCGTTCTCGGCAGCGTGCACGCGCACGCCGCCGAGGCGAGCGGCTCGGTGTCTGCAACCACCGATGCGAGCACCCCGGCCGCGGCCTCGACCGACAAGAAGAAGGACGTGTACTTCGAGGTCGGCGTCGCGCTCGGCCTCGTCATCGGCACCTCGGGATTCGGGCTCGGTCCCGGCGTCGGGCTCGACCTCGGTCCGAGCATCCGGCTCGGTCCGGGCGCGCTCGCGATCCACCTGCGCACCCAGTACCAACAGCAGGGCAAAGAGGGAAAGATCGACCTGCCTTGCACCACGCCGCCTTCGTCTCCCTGCCTCCAGGGGACGACGATGGACTGGAAGGTGCGCGAGCAAGCGCTCGATTTCGGCCTGCGCTTCGCCTACCGGTTCATGCCGCCGGAGCGCTCTTGGACGCCGTATCTCGGCGCCGCGCCCAAGATGTACCTGGTGAAGGCGACCACCACTTCGTATGGTCTCGACAACACCGAGACCGACACCCGCTTCGGATTCGCCTTCTTCGGCGGCGCCCAAGCGAACCTCGGACCGGGCCACCTCTTCGGCGAGCTCGAGTACCAATGGGCACCACTCCGCCACACGATCACTGGCGACGGCCACCTCGCTGGCGTGGCGATCGCGGCGGGATACCGGTTCGCGTTCTGAGGAGTCAGAACACGCCGCGCAGCCCCAGGCTGCCCAGACCGAGCACCGGTGCGATCGACGCGTGTGCGGGCTTCGACGGGGTGGTGGCGAACAGGAACGCGCTCACGCCGGCACCGGCGCCCGCCACGACGAAGCCCACGGTGGAGAGCGTCGCCCAATCGTTGGCGTCGTCGAGCTGCTTCTCCGCGTCGGGGGGACACTTGCGATCGGGGCAGTCGTGGTCCAACGAGTTGCGCGCATCGAGCGCGACGATGCCGAACGTGGCGCCGGAAATGAGGCCGGCCGCGCCGATTCCGAGCGCGACCCACGCGACCGTCCGACCATCGACGCCGCCGGCTTCGGTTGGCTCGGGTGGATCCTTGGTCGGCGGCGCGGGCTTCGCCACGGGCGGCGGCGGCGGCGGCGCAACGGCGGGCTCGACGGGCTTCGGCTCCACCTTGGGCTCCACGACCGGAACGGGCTCGAGCTTCCGCTCCAGCTTCCGCACCTCGGAGACGGCGAGCACGATCTTGGAGGTCGCGGTGGTGAATCCAGGCGCGCTGACCGTGATCTCGTGCGCCCCGGGATCGATCGGGCGCGGCGTGCCGATCGAGGCAGCCGAGATCGCGACACCATCGATGGTGACCGTCGCAGTGGCCGGCTCGATGACGAGGGTGAGCTGGGCGATCTTCGGTTGTGCGACCGCGAGCACCTTCTTCGCACGCTCGACCGCCGCTACGAAGGCAGCGGGTGCGTTGGGCGCCAGAGGCTCGCGCACCACCTTCTGCAGGTGCTCGGTCCCCTCGACGAGCTTGCCGAGCTCCACCTGACACTCGCCGAGGCGGCCGAGGATGGTCGGTGCGTGGTGGAGCGCCTCGGCCCGCGCGAGCTTGTCGACGGCCTCCGCGCAGTTGCCGGCGTCGGCGAGCTTCACCCCCTCGATGCCGAGCGAGCGCGCCGCGGCGATGTCCGCGGCGGCATCGGCATAGACCGGACCGGCGAAGAGGACCAACGCGACTGCGAATGCCCATCGGGACATGGCCGCATGGTACCTCAGATCAGAGACTCGTCGGAGCTTGTGCGGTTCACACCGGGTTCGGCAGGCTCACCATCCACTGCACTGCATTGGCGAGTGGCATACGCACCTCGCCGCCGGCGCTGTTGTCAGCCAGTGGCAGCGAGGCGGTAGCCCACCCCGTGAACCGTGAGGAGGATGCGGGGATCCAGGTTGCCGCCCTCGCCCAGCTTCTTGCGCAAGCGGTGCACGAGCACGTCCACCGAGCGCGCGCTGGTCGCCTCCACCGCGGCGGCCAGTGCGTCCGCGAGGGTCTGCCGCGAGACGACTCGACCCTTGGCGTCGAGCAGCGCCACGAGGACCGTCTGCTCACCTTGCGTCAGCGGCTTCTCGTCACCGCGAGCTCCGACGAGGCAACGGCGCTCGCGATCGAACTGGTAGTCGCCGAGTCGCACGGTGGTGTCCGCCGAGCGCCGCCGCAGCACCGCCCGCACGCGCGCGACGAGCTCGCGCATGTCCACCGGCTTGGTCACGTAGTCGTCCGCGCCAATCTCCAACCCGACGACACGGTCGACCACGTCGGTGCGTCGCGTGAGGAAGATGAGGCCCACGTTCGAGTGGACGCGCAGCTCCGCGCCGAGCTGGAAGCCGTGCGCGTCGGTCAGCTCCACGTCGAGGACGACGAGATCGATCGGCTCGGCGCGCAAGAGCACGCGGAGCTCCGCGCCCAGCTCCGCGGATGTCACGCGATAGCCCGCCTGCTCCAGGTGCGCCTTCACCAGGGCGCGGGTGACCGGCTCGTCTTCGACGATGACAATGTGGGCCGGCACGAATCCAGGATCCCAGACACGAGCCGTCCATCGCAAGGCCCGCTGATGCTAGGGTCGGTCCGATGCGCGAAGCCGCCTTTCTTCCCCTCTCGGGAGAGCTCGGCGAAGCGCGGCTCGAGGCGGAGTTTCGCACGTGGTCGCGCGCCGATCACGCCGTGCGCACCCGGACGGCGCTGCGCGTCGCGGCGGGCCTGATGGTGGTGTTCGCGCTCGCCGACGTCGGCTACCACGGGTTCGGTCTCCAAGGGCTCGGTCTCGCCGGAGCCCGCATCGGCTGGGGCAGCGTGGCATTGCTCGCGGCCTCGCGCGTCGAGTCGCGTTCGGTGGAGCTGCTCGATCGCACGACCGCGCTGCTGAGCGTCGGGGCGGTGGCGATCGTGATCGCCTCGGCGTCCCAGCGGCCGAGCGGGTTCCAGCCGCACACCCTGACCGTCGCGGCGGTGGTGGTCGCGACCTACCTGCTCATGCCCCTGCGGTTCTCCTCCGCGGTCGGCGTCGGGGTCGGGACCTCGCTCGCCTACCTGGCGATGTCGATTCGCAACGTCTCTGCGAGCGGACCGCTCATCGCGATCACGGCGGGGTTCGCGGTGGCGAACGCGATCGGTCTCACCGGTCACGCGTGGGTCGCACGCCTGGGCCGCTCGGAGTTCCTCCGCGTGCGCGCGGCGGAGGAGGCGCACGCCGAGCGCCTCGCGTTCCTCGCGTCGACGAGCCACGAGCTGCGGTCCCCCCTGCACGGGATCGTCGCGTGCGCGGAGCTGCTCGCGGGCACCACGCTCGACGAGGAGCAGCAGGGGCTCGTGGGCCTGATTCGCTCGTCCGGCGCGGCGATGGCCGGGCTGCTCGAGGAGGCGGTGCACCAGGTGCGCGGCGGACACGAGCTTCCCGCGATCGATCCCATCCGCCTCGATCTCCACGCCTTCCACGACGAGGTGACCGCGTTCGTCCGCGCCCGCGCGGCCACCCATGGGGTGGTCGTGAGTGCCGAACGCTCGGCCTCCGTACCGCGCTGGGTGCACGGTGACGGCGGCCGCCTCCGGCAGGTGCTCCTGAACTTCGCCGAGAACGCCCTCGCGCACGGCGCGAAGAGCCGCATCGTGCTCGCGATCGCGACGAAGCCGAGGCTCCCGAGCGGTCGCATCCCGGTGAGCTTCGCGGTGCGCGACGACGGTCCGGGCGTTCCGCGCGAGCAGCGCGAAGCCATCTTGCGTCCCTTCGTGCAGGTGCACTCCTCGTCGCGTGGCATGGGGCTCGGGCTCTCCATCTGCGATCGCATTGCGCGCGCGATGGACGCGCGTATCGAGATCGATGACGCGCCGGAGGGCGGTGCGACCTTCCAGGTCACCGTGCCGCTACTCGAAGCGACCGGCCCCGCCGAGCCCATCGCCACGCTCGAGGGCCCGCGCCGCGAGGTCCTGCTCGTCGAAGACGAGGCGGTGAGTCGTCGACTGATGACCCTGCTGCTCGAACGCATGGGCCATGGCGTCACCGTCGCGGCGAGCGGCGAGACGGCGCTCGAACGCCTCTCGGAGCGCGCGTTCGACGTGGTGTTGATGGACTTGCGTCTTCCGCGGATGGACGGCGTCGAGACGTTGCGCCGCGTGCGCGAGCGCGATCCGTCGGTGCCGGTGTTCGCCTTGTCCGCGCACGCCGCGCACGCCGACCACGGCGCGCTCCTGTCGGCAGGCTTCCAGGCCATCCTCCCCAAGCCGCTCGATCTCGCCCGTCTGAGGTCGGCGCTCGCGGAGCTCGCCGCCCCCGCAGACTTCAGCGAAGTCGCCGCGGACACCTGGCTCGACGAATCCAAGCTCGCGCTGCACGTCGAGGCCATCGGGCGCGCGGAGGTCGTGCGCCTCGTGCAGATGTTCGTCGAGACCACCGGTCCGGTGGTCGACGCGATCGGGCTGGCCGCCGAGGGTGGTCGCTTCGCCGACGTCGCGGCGCTCGCCCATCGACTCGCGGGCGCGTCCGACAGCGTCGCGCTGGTGAAGTGCTCATCCGAGGCCGCACGCGTCGAGATGCTCGCGCGCGAGGGCGGCCCGGTGCCGCCGCCTACCGTGCACGCCCTCCGCGAAACCTACGAAGATTCGCGCAGACGCGCGTCGTCATGGGCTCGGGGTTCGTCGCCCTCTCGAGACCAATCGTAGGATTAGAAGCCGAGGTCGACTTCGCCCGAAGCCTTGGCCTTGGGCTTGGTGCCCTTGGGGAGCTTGGGGGCGACGGCGCTGGCAGACGCGCTGGCGGAGGCCACTGGCGCGCTCGCGGAGGCCATCGGCGCGCTCGCCGATGGGGCGGGCGCACTGGCCGAGGAGCTCGGGATGGATGCGGCGCTCGCGACCGAAACGACCGGCGGCGGAGTGACGATGGGGTCCGGTTTGGCCATCTCTGGCGCGCTCGGTTTGGAGAGTCCGATGACGACGCCCGCCCCGACGAGGACGATGGCGCCGAGGGCGATCAACCAGGGCCGCGCCGGGCGTTCGGGGGCGGAAGGATTTGCGGCCTCCACCGGCATCGGCGGCGGCATCTCACTCGGGGCGAGCTTGCCCTGCAGGACCGACGTGGCCCGCTCGACCGAGATTCGAGCGCGCTTGGGTGCGAAGGGCAGGAGCAGGGTGGCGAGCTCGGCGACGTTCTGCGGTCGGTCCTCGCGCTTCTTCGACAGGCAACGCTCGACGATCGCGGTCAGCTCGAGGGGGATTTCACCACGCACCTGGCGCACCGAGATCGGCTGCTGCTCGAGGATCGCCGCGGCCATCTGTGGGACCGAATCGGCGGTGAAGGCGGGACGGGCGGTGAGCAGCTCGTAGAGGACGATGCCGATGGCCCAGATGTCGGCGCGGGGATCGACACCGGTCGTCGCGCGGATCTGCTCCGGCGACATGTACGCAGGGGTTCCGAGCAGCGCCCCCGTCTTCACCAGCGAGTCGTTCGAGACGCCGTTGGTGAGGGCACCCTTGGAGATGCCGAAGTCGAGGACCTTGACGTAGGGGATGCCCTCCTTCGGCTCGATGAGGAAGATGTTCTCCGGCTTGATGTCGCGGTGGACCATGCCCCGCGCGTGCGCGAACGAGAGCGCCTCGCAGACCTGCAAGACGTACTCGGCGGCCTCGGCGACGGGGAGCGCGCCACGTTCGCGCATGACGCGGTAGAGATCGCGCCCCTCGAGGTACTCCATCACCATGAAGGGCGCGCCGCTCGGCAGCGTGCCCACGTCGAGCACCCGGCAGACGTGCTCGTTCTTGATCGAAACCGCGGCCCTGGCCTCGCGGGCGAAGCGCGCGACCACCTCGGGGAACTCGGCGACATCGGGCCGGAGGAACTTCAGCGCGACACGTTCGTCGAGGTCGATGTTGCGAGCGGCGACGACGATGCCGGCGCCCCCGCGGCCGAGGACGCGCTCGACCTCGTACTTGTTGGCGACGAGCTCGCCGAGGGCGACCGGCAAGTCCTCGGTCGCCAGCCGCGGATCGCTGGGGCTGGCACGCTGTGAGGCGCGCGAGTGGCTCTGGAAGCGCGGAGGCTCGCCCAAGGGATCGCTCGAAAGCGTCCCCTGACGAGGTCCATCATCGCGCGCCCCCTCACCCACCCTCGAACAGAATCATGCGGAAGCGGAGGGTGCAATGCGTCAGGTGCGCTGCGCTCGCGGCGGCGGTGAAGGCATCGATATCCGCCGGAAGGCATAGGTGACCCGCGAGCCGGAGAGCACGTCGTGCAACGCGCGGCGCTCGGCGTTGAACAGGGCCATGGCGATGCCGGCCATCCAGAGCAGGGTCAAAATGCCGTTGGAGATGCCGACCGCGAGCACGATCGACCGGGCTTCGGCGGCTTGCCGGGGTTCGAGGTGCTCGACCAGGAGGCGAAGGTTGGAAGCGCCCTGCGTGACGAGGACCGTCACTGCGACATAGAGCGGTAGCCACATTGACGAGACCGTCCGAAGCAGCGCCCGGGGGAGACCCAGGCGCGTCCCATCGCGTTTGGTGACCCGCATGCTCAACATCCACTTGGGCAGGGTGCGCCCGAAGTAGGCGTGGCCGATGGTCACGTAGACGAACTGCACGATGACCCCGGGCCAACCGAACAGGCCGACCAGGGTGCCCGCGATGATCACGTCGAGCAGCAACGCGGAGCCGCGCGCCCAGAACCCGGCGTAGGCCACGGCCTCGGGAGCCGCGGCTTCGAGTGCGGCGATCAGATCGTCGTAGGTCGCGTACCGTTGGTCCCGCTTCTTCTGCAGCAGACGGTGGAACACCGCGGCGAGGGCTGGCGAGATGTCTCGTACGAGCTGCTCGATCGGCCGCGGGGTGGATGAGATGTGCTGGGCGGCGACGTGGAGCCCGTTGGTCCCGTCGAAGGGCGGCTCGCCGACGATCAGGTGATAGAAGGTGCACCCGAGCGAGTACATGTCGCTGCGGAAGTCGAGCGTCTCGCCCGCGGCTTGCTCGGGCGACATGTAGACCGGGGTGCCGAGCACCACGCCTTCTTGCGTGAGCGAGCGACGATCGTCCTTGGGCGCGTGGGTCACCTTGGCGATGCCGAAGTCGGCGATCTTCACCCAACCCTGCTGGTCACGAAGGAGGTTCGACGGCTTGATGTCGCGGTGGATGATCCCCGCGCGATGAGCGTCGCGGAGGCCTCGCGCGACGTGCAGCATCGCGAGCCGCGCCTCTTCGGGGTGGAGCATCGACTTGCGCTGGAGGATTGCCTCGAGCGGCTCGCCGTCGACGAGCTCCATCGCAAAATACAGACCGCCGTTCGAGCCCGGTGAAGTGGCGGTGTTCGGCAGTCGGCCGATGTGATGGATCGCGACGACGTTGGGAGACGCGAGCCTGGCCTGCGCCTGCGCCTCGCGAAGGAACCGGGCCTCGATCTCTTTGTTGCCGTAAAGGTGCTCGGGGAGGATCTTGATCGCCACGCGACGATCGAGCGACTGGTCGTCGGCGAGGAACACCTGACCCATGCCGCCGCGGCCGAGTGGCTTCTGCACGTGGTAGTGGTCGAGATCGGTGCCGCTCCAGCGGTCGACGGAGAACGGCACCGGGGTGGGCGAGCTCACGCGGTCGGGCGTCGCGGGAGGCCGCCCCGGCCCCGAAGGCGCGCGTTCGGTACCCGCGAGCGCGGTATCGACCGGCGCCGTATCGGCCAGCGGACTGGTCACCTTGCGCCCGAGCAAATCAGACTCAAAGCGGGATCGCCAGTCACATGAAGTTGGAGGTGTGGAGCAGGCTCATGGTCTCTGCCTGTGCCTCCGTGAACCCTGCCCGCTCGAGTCGCTTGATGCGCGCCGCGTGCATGGTTTCCACTAGCGCCCGGAACGCCTCGTGTCCCCGGGCGATGGCGCGCGGCTCGGTGCCACCCGCGGCGAGCACGGTCAGCGCGTCTTGCAGCGGCGCGGGCACGCCGCCGACGTCGTGGAGGGTGGCCGCACGCTTGCGCACGGCAGCTTCGAGTCGGGAAAAGAGGGATGGATCGCTGGCGAGTGCGTGCCGCACGTGGGCCATGCCGAAATGTACGTGTCGCGACTCGTCGGCCCGGGTGCGCCGCGCGATCTCGGCGGTGCAGCCATCGGGAGCGTGCTCCTCGACGAACCGCAGCAGGTCGAGGAACGTGCCCTCGCCGAGCACCGAGAGCACGAACGCCGCCTCGGTGAAGTCCTCGTACTCCATCAGCGAGAGCAGCGAACGCGAGGTCGTGACGCTCGAGATGCCGAGGCCCCCGCCCGCGACCCGCGCGCGCTTGAGGAACACGTCGATGTGCCGTGCCTCGTCGGCGAGCTGGGTCGCGAGGAACATCGCCGTCTCGACGAACGCGGGGTGGATGCGAGGAAGGAACCGCGACGGCACGTAGAGCGCCGAGAGCTCGTTCTCGGCGAGGAAGGTCATCACCTGCCCGACCGCGGCCTCGAGCGCAGGCGGGAGATCGCCGATCTCGTCCCACGGAACGTCGCGCGACGAATCCCACTGCGCGGAGACGGCCTGATCGTAGAGCTGCGCGACCTCGGGCGGCGCCACGCGATCGCGTTCGACGAGCGTGAACGGATACCGCGGTCCGCCCGGCTCCACACGCGCGCCACGCGGCGCAAACCCGGTCTCGACGGACGCCCGTTCGGGCATGGGCACCGCGCGCAGCACGTCGGCGGCGCTGATCTGCCCGTCACGTTTGGGCAACCTCATGCCCCACTCGCGCTCGCCGCGCGGCACGCCGAGACGACCGCGTTCGACGAGGTGGCGATCGCGTCCCTCGATCGACTCGCAACCGAGATACGTGTGCCGCTCGACCCGACACCACGAGGGGAGGTCTTGTGCGACCGCGCGCGAGGTGGAGAACACCGCGAGCACGCCGCCGGGCTCCAGCAACCCGATCGCCGGACGGATCAGGGAGAGCAAGCCGCCGCCGAGCGGCAGGTTCCCCCCGTCGATCGCGATCGCCGCCTGGCTCGTCACCAGGCGTTCTGCTCGGTGAGCGCGGCCTTCAGCGACGCGTAGCCCTCTTCACGTGCGGGCATCCACTCCTTCAGCCCCTCGAGCTCGAGGAGCTTGCGGTGGTTCGGGTCCTCCCACTTCATCGCGAAGAGCGCGCGCTGGAACTCGTCGCACTTGCGTTTGTCGAGGCCGGGACGCGCGTCGAACATGCAGTGGTCGAAGCCGGGCGTGGTCCACAGCACCTCGATCTGGCTCGAATCGACGCGGCCGGCCGCTTGCTCGAGCGTCCAGATGAGATCGCCCACCACGCCAGCCTGCGCGTGGCCGTGTGCCAGTGCCTTGAGCACGTCGAGCTCGCTCGTACCGGTGTCACCGTGCTTGCCGAGGTCGGTGTCGTACGCGAGCACGCGCACCTTGTCGAAGTCGACGCGCTCGACGCCGAGGAAGTGGATGGGGAGGATGCGCGCCTGGGTCGAGTCGTGGCTGCCGACGGCGAGGATCTTCCCCTCGAGGTCTTTGATCGACCTGAGCCCTGCGTCTTTGCGGACGATGATCTTGGAGCGGAAGTCGCGGTCGCTGTCGCGCATGCCGAGCGACGTGGTGCGGCCTTCGCTGCGCTTTTGCGCCCGAACGTGGGCGAGCGGCGTGTTCCACGCGACGTCGATGTGGCCCTTGAGCAAGGTCTCGACCTGGCGCTCGTAGTTGCTGAACAGTGCGAAATCCATGTCGACACCCTGCGACTGGAAGTGCTCGCGGATGCCCTCCCAGATGGTGACGACTTTCGGGTCGTAGGCCACGGCACCAAGGAGAATGGACTCGTCGCTCGTACGGGGCATGAGCCCCCGTATCGCGACGGTTCGCGCGCCGGAAGGCTCTGCCGGTGTCTCCGACCGATACTGTGACCTGGTTCACATGGAGGGCTGCAGAACCGTTGCTACCGTGGAGAAAGATGGCCGAAACGCGACGCTGCCGCGGAAAAAGTGAAAACCTCGGGAACCTTTGGGCCTGCTCGATGCTTCTTACGGAAGTGAGAAGGTCCCGCTGATGTCGGCCGTTGCGTTCTTGGGTTTGTACGGTGCGGGCCTTCTGACGTTCGCGTCTCCCTGCGTCCTGCCGCTCCTGCCGGTCTACGTCGCGCTGCTCGGGGGCACGGCCGTGTCCGAGCCCGACGGTGAGCGCGCCCGGGTCCGGCTGCGCCTCGCCGGCATCGGGTTTGCGGTCGGCCTCTCGCTCGTGTTCGTCGCGCTCGGCATGGGCGCCTCCGCCGCGGCGAGCGCGCTGTCGGCGCACCGCCGCGCCCTGCAGATCGTCGCCGGGGTGGCGATGTTCGTCTTCGGCCTGTTCCTCCTCGGGGTGGTGAAGGTCCGCGCGCTCGATCGCGACGCCAGGCCGCTGCTCGAGAAGGCACCCACGCCCAATGGATTCTTCGGCGGCGTGTTGTTCGGCGCCGCGTTCGGCGTCGGATGGACGCCGTGCGTGGGCCCGGTGCTCGCGGCCGCGCTCACCTACGCAGCCGGTTCGAGCTCGAGCGCGTGGATCGCCGGGAGCAAGCTCCTCGCGTACGCGCTCGGCCTCTCCACACCGCTCGTCGCTGCAGCGTTCGCCGCGCCCCGCGTGCTCGCGTGGGCCAAACGTTTGCGCGCGACCACGCCGCGGCTGCAGCAGGCCATGGGCGCGATGCTCCTCGGTATCGGCGTGCTCTTCGCGTTCGATCGCGTGGGCGCCGTCGCGCCGACCGTCGCAGCCACCAAGAGTGCCGCGGGCTGCGCCTCGTCCGCAACCGCATGTGCCCCCGTCATCGACGCGCCGCCGTCGGCCGAGGGGCTCAAAGGCAAGCCTCGTCTCGTCGAGTTCGTGAGCTCGAACTGCACCGTGTGCGCGCGCATGGCGCCGGTCGTCGAGGGCCTCGCCAAGCGCTGCACCACCGGCGACAGCCTGCTCCGCATCGCCGTCGACGACGCCCAGGGCAAGGCGCTCGCGAGCCGCTACGGCGTGCGCGTGGTCCCCACGTTCGTCAGCGTCGACGCCGTTGGAAACGAGGTCGACCGGATGATCGGCGAGCAGAGCGCCGAGCGCCTCGCGCAGGCGGTCAGCGATGTGCGCGGCGAGGTCTGTTCGGCCCTCTAGATGCGCGCTGGGTTCGACTCCGTCCGCGCCATCACGGGCCGCTGCGCGTCGGGGTGGTGCTCTCCAAATCGCGTAGACGAGCTTGTTCGTAGCTTCACCGTC
>Ga0208492_1000211_pt1 | contig 56752 bp, 44 predicted proteins | sample Subbioar_CSW14AB_FD_184820 | JGI IMG/M metagenome (GOLD analysis project Ga0208492, IMG submission 184820) | Serpentinite rock and fluid subsurface biosphere microbial communities from McLaughlin Reserve, California, USA - CR12Mar_CSW14AB (SPAdes) | ecosystem: Environmental > Terrestrial > Deep... | reverse complement strand
GGGGCGGGTGCCGGTGCTGGGGGTGTGCCTCGGGCATCAGGTGATGGCGGAGGTGTTTGGGATGCGGGTTGAGCGGCATGAGAGGCCGCGGCATGGGAAGACGAGTGTGGTGGAGCACGACGGGCGCGGGGTGTTCACGGGGGCGGCGTCACCGATGACGTGTGCGCGGTACCACTCGCTAGTGGTGGGGGATGTGGGGGCGGGGTGGGCGGTGTCGGCGTGGACGGATGAGGGTGGGGAGAAGGTGGTGATGGGGCTGCGGCGGGAGTGGGATGGGGCGATGCTGGAGGGGGTGCAGTTCCATCCGGAGAGCTTTATGACGGAGGGTGGGGGGGTGGTGCTACGGAATTTTCTGGAGGCCGGAAGCGAATCAACACCGAGATGAAGACATCTCGGTGGCACGTATACTGACGCCCATGATTACTCCTTCACCGACGATCAAGATTGACGCTGGGCTCGCACGCGGCGAGATGCTTGGCATGCAGGCGGACTCGATTGTGTTTGGCGTGCCGAACACGAGCTACCAGATGCACCTGGTGCCGACTTCGCCGATCAGCGTGGCGGTGGGGAAGCGGTTGATCGGGACGATCAGGGTGCAGGCGCGGCGGATTGATGTGGTGGGGACTGGCGGGCAGTTCGTGGAGCCGGTGTTTGGGCGGCCGCGGCGGGTGCAGGGGACGGTGGTGCGGGTTGAGGGGGGCGCGGTGGTGGTGGATGCGGGGGTGCCGATCCATGCGTTGCCGATGGATGCGCGGCAGAAGGCGGAGCAGTTTGAGGTGGGGCAGATGGTGAGCTTTGATGCGGTGGCGGGGGCGACGTTTACGGTGCAGTAGGCGTCCGAAGCGCGTCGATCAGTTGCGACGCAGTTTGCCAAGGCAATCCGAGCGGTTCCGCGTGCCGCTCCAACGCGGCCATGTCCTTCCCGTGCTCGGTTACCAACGCATTCCAACGCGATCGCTGCTCGGGCGTGAGGGTCGCGAGCGTGATGCAGTACCGCGCGAGTTCCTCGCCTGGGATCAGGTGCCCGAGGAGGGCTGTTTGCCGTTCAGGAGAGGGCCTGACGAGAACTGCGAAGGGTGTGGCCGTGGGAAAGCGAGTGTCGGTGCGTTCGCGTGCGATGTGGTAGTTCCATTCGAGTCGGTCCTCGTCAGCGACGTTGCCGTTTGAAGCCAGCACTTGCCCGCCGTGTTGCAGGGTCAGCAAGACATCGTCCCGACTGTTCGTCCAGACGCCGGCGGCTGGGAAGATCAGTCGTTCGAACGCGGCAGATATCTCATAGTCGCGTTCCTCGGGGTCTTCGTTCGGGAGCTCTTCGTTGTGGCGCTCGTACCACCCCCGCAGGACCTCCGGGTGGTCGTGGGTGAATGCCATGAATGACAGGGCCAGATCTTCCGCTGGTATCAGCAGGGCTGCGGCGTCGCCCTTTCCGTCGGTCGTTAAACGGCTCCTCAGCATGTTCAGGACAAGTACCGAGGTCAGTTTGGTGTTGCTCTCAGTTGTGTGGACCACCCCCCACAGGTTCGGATCGTCGAGCGACATGTACTTGCGGGAGGTGAGGTATGCGAGTGCTCGCGCCGTGAGGTCGGACATGTGAGGGAATGGCGGCTTCTGCTCCGGTCTCTGGCTCCGGTTGCCCTCCTCAGTCCGCATGAACATCGAAGTGAGATACCCGAGGTTCTGCAGGTCTCGGCGCGCAGGCCCGTCGAGGAACTCGATCAACTCTCCCGCCGCGGGCTTGCCCGCGAACGTCGCTCGAGCCCACGCCACGACCATGTCCGTGAGCGCGTCGGCAGCTTCCAGCTCACGTTGCCGGATCGCGACCCAATCGTCCGTGCCTCGGATGCGTTCGAGGTAGATGACCAGCTCTCCAAACTCGCTTTCGAACCGGGTGACCCGCGCAAAGGTTCCGATGTCGTCGGGAAGGGGACCTGAGAATTTTCCAGACGCTTTCAAAGCCGCGTCGAGTTCCACTTTTGAGTACACCGCCGCGAGTGCTTTTCGTTCCACCTCGCGCTCTTCGACTCGGTCTTTCAGGGCGTGCTGCTTCACTGTCACTGTCCGGTTGACGGCGTCCGGGAGCAGTTCCATTTCGACCTGGTATCGATCCTCCACGCAACCGGAACAGCTGAGGAGAACACCAACCACCAGGCCGAAAAGCATCCTTCGCGCCTCCGGGCGTTGGCTCCTTGCGAATTCAGTGGGCATGCGGGACATGTGTCTCTCAGGGATGTTTATGAATCGGTCGAGCGGGCGGAACTGAACGTGGATGCGTGGAACTTGGAAGCACGCCCGTCTCGGAGAGACGGGGTACCCAAGGCAAGAGGTCAGCGGCCTTCGACCGTGGTATCGTAGCGGGTGCCTTGGGGGGTGGGGACGGGGACGTTGACGGTGGTGCCATAGTCGCCGGCGGTGCGGGTGGCGGTGTCCACGGCCACGAACGCCGTGAAGGGAGACATGAGGTTGTAGTCGAGGGCGGTGCGCTTGGCGGTTTGGGTGAGCTCGGGGTTGCTGGTGTCCCAGGCGGACTGGTCGGCGATTTCGGTGAGCTTGGCGCGGGCCCAGACCTGGGAGAGGGCGGCGTTGGCGAGCTGGGAGTCGGAGCGGGTGGCGCGGACTTCGATGGTGTGGCGGTCGCCGCCGGCGAGGCCGTGGACTCGGATGGAGGAGGGGAGCTCGCCCTGGTAGCGGCCGGCGAGGATGACGGGGCGGCCGACGAAGAGGTCGGGGACGCGGCTGGGGAAGACTTCGGTGATGTGGGCGCCGGCCCAGTCGACCTTGAGGTCGGCGAGGGGCGCGTGGCTGATGCGGTCGAAGAAGGCGTCCATGACGGTGGCGGCGCTGTCCTTGTGGTCGAGGTAGGTGGCGACGCCGCTGCCCATGCGGGCCATGCTGTCCATGAGGTAGCGATTGCAGCTGCCGACGCCGAGGCTGAAGATGCGGCTGCTGCCGAGGCGCTTGTGGACTTCGCCGAGGATTTCGGCCTCGTTGCCGATGAAGCCGTCGGTGCAGAAGGTGACGAAGCGGAGGCGGCGGGGGTCGTGGGGGAAGTCGAGTGAGGCGCGGAGGCCTTTGATCATGTAGGTGCCGCCGTGGGCGTCGAGGGTGGCGAGGTAGCGCTGGCCCTTGGCGATGGATGTTTCGGTGGCCTCGACGGGGGCGGGGCCCATCTGGCTGGCGTCTTCGGAGAAGTCGATGATCTGGAAGGAGTCGCCGGGCTGGAGGCGCTCGAGGCCGCGGGAGATTGCGGCCTGGGCCTGTCGCATGGGGATGCCGTTCATGCTGCCGGAGCGGTCGAGGACGAAGACGAGCTCGACGGGGTTGCGGGGGACGAACTTGAGGTCCTTGGGGGGGACGAGCATCATGGTGAAGTAGCCGCCCTTGTTGGCGGAGTTGTCGGGGGTGTGGGCGAGGAGAGTGGACTTGATGCTCTCGCCGGCGACCTGCCACTTGAGGACGAAGTCGCGGTTGGGGATGGAGTCGAGCTTGGAGAGGGTGACGCGGGCGCGGGATTCGCCCAGACGCTTCACGTCGATCTTGTGGGTGCGGGACTCCATCGATTCCATGGAGACGCCGGCGTCGATGTCGAGGGAGAGGGAGATGTCGTGGCCGGTGCGCTCGGTGGGGCGGAGGTAGGTGATCTCGGTGGCGTTGGGTTGTGCGGGGTTGTTGCGGGGGGCGGCGCCGATGCCGTCGGTGGTGCCGGGTGGGTTGAAGCGGGGGCCGACGACCATGGGGAAGGTGAACTCGTAGCCGCCGTCGCTGTAGGTGAGGGTTGAGTAGTAGGTGATGTTGATGTCGATCTGCTTGCCGGGCTCGATGTTGGCGACCTTCTGCGTGAAGATGTTGGGGCGCTCCTGGGTGAGGAGGCTGGCAGTGTGGCCCTGGGCGCGGGCCTGGGCGTAGATCTGCTCGGCCTGCTCGCGCTCGCGGATGATGCCGCGGATGTGGCGGTCGCCGATGGTCATGATGAAGTCGGAGATGGCCGCGTTTTCGGGGAGGGGGAAGACGTAGACGGCTTCGATCTTGCTGGTGTAGGGGTTGGTGAACTGCTGGGTGACGTTGACGGCGGAGATGTAGCCGGCGATGGAGGCCTTGACGTCCGTGTGCTTGAGGGGAACGGTGACTTGCTTTTCGTCGATGGTGGTGATGAGGCCGCCGCAGCCGAGGGTGTCTTGCTCGGCGCGGTGGGCGGCGTGGCGGCGTTCGATGATGAGGAGTTCGGTTTCTTTGTCGGCACGAGTGATGTCGTTGCCCTGGATTGCGATGCTGTCGGTGAAGTCGCCGTCACCGTTCATGTCTCTCTTGTTGCGGTACGCCTGCAGGGCGTTTGACTCCATGCGGTTGGTTGGCGATGCGTTGCCTCGGCTGTAGGTGACCTTTGGCCAGTCTGACGGATAATCGAGAACGCTCGGGGGAGCAGCATCACCATTGGGGCGCCCGCCCAATGTCGTGTGCAGGTCAAACTCGGGAGCGCCCGCAAACCTTGGAGGAGATTGTGGCGCCGGCGTATTCGTGGACGTCGCCGGCTCCCAGCGCCCCGCAGCATTCATCGACGAATCGGCCCGCTCGCTCGCGGGTGCCTTGCGCTGCATGACCATCGCGCCGCCGGCTGTGTCGCATGCAGCGATCATCAAAGATGTTGCAGTGATTGCGAGGCAGAGCCCTGCGGCGATGATCGGTTTCGCGTGCGTGCGGATCTTCACTGGCGGTCTCCTGAGGGCTTGCTGGTGGGCTGGATCGTGAGGGTGGCGGTGAATGCGCGGCCGTGGGGGGCGGCGGTGGTGATGGTGGTAGCGAAGTCGGGGGTGCCGCCCTCGGCCATGATGTGGAGGCGTGCGACGCGGACCTTGCCGGTGGGGGCGTTGGCGGTGGTGAAGGCGCCAATGATGACGCGCTCGGCCTGGATCGCCTTGGGGTCGTAGTGGGGGGCTTCGTTGTAGGGGCCGGGCTCGCCGCCTTCGATGCCGACGATGCGGGCGTGGGACTGGGTGTCCTTGAGCTCGATCTGGTACGCGGCGAGGGGCTCGGCGCCGGAGTCGATGAGGATGTCGTAGGCGAGGAACTGGACTTGGCGGGTCGGGATGGGTTGGGGGATGACGATGTTGCGGGAGTCGTTGGCGGGCTGGGGGGCCCAGGCGCCGGCGATGGTGGCGGTGAGGATGAGGAGGACGGCGGTGAGGGTGTGGTGGGTGGCGCGCATTAGAGCGTCCCCCTGCTGAGGTTCACGGCGTCGGCGGCGAGGGCGTGGGCGTCGGCGGTGTTGACGCGGCCGTCGGCGTTGAGGTCGAGGGTGTTGGGGGCGGTGCCGGTGCCGGCGAGTTCGGCGAGGAGGAGTGCGTCGATCATGTCGACGCGGCCGTCGGAGTTGAGGTCGCGGGGGTTCGTGGTGGCGAGGGTGGTGGACTGGAGGGGCGCGGTGCGCGGCCAGGCGAACCAGGCGGTGATGGTGCCCGCGGCGAGGGCGGCGGCGAGGCCGGTGAGGAGGTTTTTGCGGAAGCGGCGGTGGGAGTTCTTGCGGCGGGCGGCCGCGCCAGCGGCGACCTTGGCGGACATGGCGAGCATGTCCTGATCGAAGTCGGCGGGGATGCCGGGGAAGTCGGGGGAGCGGTAGGCGCTTTGGAGCTGGCGCTGGAGGCTCTGGGGGATGAGTGGGTCTTGAGGAGTCACGTGGGTGGAGTGCGCGGGGGTGGGGGTTGGTTCAGGTTGTTGGAGGGATTTTGAGGGGATAGGAACGAAGAGGAGGGCAGAGGAGGGCATAGGAGTGGGCAATCGGGGGTGGTGGGTTTGGTCCTACGCTGATGGCCCTACTAGGAGTTGAGCATGGAACCGAGGACGCTGGCGGTGATTGGGGCGGGGCAGATGGGTGGCGGGATTGCGCAGGTCGCGGCCGCGGCGGGGATGGATGTGATTGTGTTTGACGCCTACCCGGGGGCGTGCGAGAAGTGCAAGGGTGTCCACAAGAAGTCCATGAGCAAGTTCGTCGAGAAGGGCAAGATGAGCCAGGGGGACATGGACTCGGCGATTGCGCGGATCGACTTTGTGGACAATCTGGAAGCGATCGCGAAGGCGGACTGGGTGGTGGAGGCGATTGTCGAGGACGCCGCGGTGAAGGCGGACTTGTTCAAGAAGCTCGCGGCGATGTTCCCGCGCGAGGACGTGGTGCTCGCGACCAACACGAGCTCGATCAGCATCACGCAGATCGCGACGAGCGCAGGTGCGGCGGGTTCGCGGGTGGTGGGGATGCACTTCTTCAACCCGGTGCCGCTGATGCAGCTTGTTGAGGTGATCCCGGGGTTGCAGACCTCGCCGGCGGTGGTGGAGCGGACGGTGGCTTTGGCGACGAAGCTGGGCAAGACGCCGCTGAAGGCGAACGACCGGGCGGGGTTCATCTCGAACCGCGTGCTGATGCCGATGATCAACGAGGCGTTCTACGCGTGGATGGAGGGGGTCGCGGAGCCCGAGTCGATCGACGGGATCATGAAGCTGGGGTGCAACTTCCCAATGGGGCCGTTGCAGTTGGCGGACTTCATCGGGCTGGACACGTGCGTGAACATCATGAACGTGCTGGCGGAGGGGCTGAATAACGACTGGTACCGGGCGTGCCCGCTTTTGAAGCAGCTGGTGGTGGCGGGGCGGTTGGGGAATAAGAGTGGGCGGGGGGTTTACGAGTACGCGAAGAAGTGACCCGGAAAGGACACGCACATGTTGGGCTTGATGGCTACGCCGTGGGTGATGGCATCGATGATCGCCTTCGTGCAGCCGCAGGCTCCGGCGGAAAAGCCGCGGGTCCGGGATGTCACGCTGACGGTGACGCTGACGAAGGACGGCAAGCCCCTGCCTGACTTTCCGTTGCGGATGTATGGCGGAGAGAAGGCCGAAAAAGGGTGGAGGACAGGGCCGAGCGCAGGCAGGACGGACTCAAACGGCGTGGTTGCGCTCAAGGCACCTGTCGCGGTTGACAAGACCGAAGTGGCCTTTGGCCCCGACATCTTTTCGAGTCCCGACTGGGAAACCTCGAAGGGGGTTCGCGACCGGGTCTCATCATTGACATTGGAAAGCCCGTACTTCGTTCCGATCGACCCGGGGTTGGACACGTGCTCATTCAAGCTCAATGTCAAGGACGCGGTGATCGCACAGTTGACGCTTGAGAATGAAGGGGGCGAGGACGAGCGGTTCCACATTGTCGTGCCCGGCGTCGATAGTCTCGCGGTGACGGCTGCGGACCCGCGAAGCACCCCTCCTTGGCCACGCGTTTTCCGCATCGGATGTCTGCAAAAGAGCAAGCCGTTGGTCGCATTTGTGATTCATGGCCGCGGCAGGGTTACGCGAGTGCCGATCCCGGCCCTCGAAGCGTCGGGAGACTTGGGCGTCATCAAACTCCCCAAGCAGATCGATGACGGCGAGGTGCGGGTGCGGGTGGAGAATGCCCGTCCAACTTCAGAGCGACACAATCGGGTGCAGGGCGTTGTATTCGTGTCAACGGACGGCAGGCTTGTTCGTACGTACGCGGACTCCGACCCGGGTGAGGAGGTCATCACCTACGGCCTGCACAAGATGATGCTCCCGGAGGGAAGCTTTTACGTCGCTCAAGGCATGTTCCTCGGCGAGCCCGAGCACACGCGGCTCATCGAGAGGGCGCTTACAGGTGAGGACCTGACCAGAATCGGCGTGAAGACGGTGACGGTGAAGAAGGGGGAAGTGGTGGAGGTCACGATCGACGACAAAGCCACTGTCGATGCGATTCTTGCGGAGCCGGTTACGGGCGAGAAGAAGTGAAGAGCCGGCGCGAAGACGCGTCGTGGCGGTGGGGGAATAAGAGTGGGCGGGGGGTTTACGAGTATCCGAAGAAGTGAGTGAAGCACTGCCCTGAGTGATCCGCGGTTGAGCGTTAGGGCTCGAAGACTTTGCGGGAGCGGTCGATGGCCCATTGGCGGAAGCTGCCGGTGGGTGGCCATAATTCCTTGCGCTGATCTGGCGTGAGCATGGCTTCCAACTGTGCCATCCATGCCTCGTAGAGGTCGCTGAACTCCTGGCCTCGGTGGCGATCAACTTCAAAGCCGGGATGGGTACCGTTGGTGGCCGCGAGCTTTGCGTCGCGATCGCTCATCGCCATCATCTTCGCATCGGCTTCGTCCAACTCCGCTTCGGCCAGGCGGCGGACTTCGGCCGTGCGCTTGCCCATTTCTAGAACAAGCGCGTCAATGCGGGCGAGCTGCTCGGGAGAGATGGAGGCAAGCTTCTTGGCGCCGTCCGTGGCCTCGTGGATGATCGTTCGGTCCCAGCCCTGCATGTGCCAATAGGCGAGCTTGCGTGCCCATCTATTGAGTGTCTCGGCGTGGTCGGGGGGAAGCTCCTGCATAAGGAGGCGGAGGGTGCGGCGATTTATTGCGCGCAGTTCGATAACCGCCTGGGTCCATGTGTTGGTGGTCGCCTCGTCCTCGGGCTTGCCTCGCAGGGGCTCCATGCGCACGAGCTGCTTATCGATAAGCAGTTCGTACTCGTCGAGGATGGGCTGGACTTTGGCCTGCGCGTCCGCTGGGAGTGCGAGCGGGTGAAGGCCGCGCAGGAGGTCGGGCCGCTGCCACTCCACAGCTCCGCGGAAGGACACTTCGTTCATGAGCTGCCGACGCACAAACCGCTCGGCACGCGGCCAGTGAGCGTCCCCCTGAGATGTATTCAGCAGTTCGCGGAGGTCCTTCAGGAAGGACTTCTGCAGGCCGGGCTTCTGGTCGTGGTACCGCTTGATAGACGTGGTGAGCGCCTCGTCGGCGGCCGGGTCGGTGATCCGCTCGCCCTCCACCCACTTCACTGACTTCTCGTGATCCTTCCAGGCCTGCTTAAAGACCTTGACGTTGCGTTCGTGCTCGGCGACGTAACCGTCATAGAGGCGATTGGCCGCGGCACGCTGGGGTTCGGTCAGCTCAAGTCGCCCCACGATGAACTCGTAATCATCACGTCGCAGCGCGGGGGCGATGGTGTCGCGGAAAGTCTGGGCGGATGCGGGCGAGGCTGTCGCGATCCAGAGGACCAGCGCCAGAGAAATACTGTGGAAGAGGGATCGCAGCATCATCTGATGGACACCGCCCTGTTGTTCATGTGCGGGAGACGCTCAATAGGCAACGTCTCACACTACTTCGCCCCTATGTCCTGGTGCATCACACCGAACAGGTGGCCCGCAGGGTCGTTGCAGTAGGCGAGGTAGCCGACGCCGGGGATGGGCATCTTGGGGACAACGACGGTGCCGCCCGCGGCGATCACGGCCTGAATCACGCGGTCGACGTTGTCCACCTGAATCGTGTTGACTGTGCGGTCCTTGCCGTCGCGGGTGCGGAGGAGGCCGCCGTTGATGCCGGGCTTGTCCTTGGTGGCGTTCATGTCCCCGCCGGTTGCGAGCAGCCAGTAATCAAAGGGGGCGTTGTTGGCACCACCTCCTTCGCCTCCTCCTGTCCACTTGTGCGACTGCCAGCCGAACACCTTCGCGAAGAAGTCGAGTGTCTTTTCCGGGTCGGTGGAGTGGATTTCGAAGTGGCAGGGGCGGTTCATGGGGGGCGGGGGGTTGTCCATAGAGGGCAGGATACTCGGAGCTTGATGCGCCGCGATCGATAAAAAAGCAGGGCGCGGCCAGTATGGCCGCGCCCCGCGGGGAACAGGAGTAGGGTCGGACGGATGGAGCGGGATCAGGCGCGGCGGCGGCGCATTGCGACGACGCCCAGCCCGGCGAGGCCGAGGCCCGCGGCGGAGGGGAGCGGGATGATGACTTGGCCAAAGGTCTGGTCGATGAAGGAGGCCGCGGCGGTGCCGTTATCGCCGTTGGCGAAGAACTGAACGTCCTTCACGAGGCGGAGGCGGGTCTGGCCTTGGACGTTGACCTGGTAGGAGAGCTGAGGGGGTGAGCCGGCGATCGCTTCCACCTGCTTGTTAGCGAGGATCATGTTGTTGCGGTCCATCACGGTCTCGTCAACGCGTGCGAAGGAGCCCGCGCCGGAGGCTGAGCCGTTGAAGCGGAGGTCCGCCGCGGCGAAGGTGCGGCCTGCGGCGATGCCTTCGGGCGTGATCTCGACGTCATAGATGAAGACGAAGTCGGTGCCGCCTCCGCCCGGGGCGTCATTCCAGGCACCGGTGATTCGGAACCCCAGGCCGGTCATCGGGTCGGCGTTGATGACGGGTGAGATGAAGACCTCGCTCGCGCTGAAGGCGACGGACTGGAAGCCGTTGGTGGGGACGCTGAAGATCTTGTCACCCACCTGGAAACTGCGGCCCAGCACGGAGGCGAGCGTGGTGTTCGGTTGGGTGATGTCGACCAACTGGGCGTTGGCGAGGGGGGCAATCCCTCCGAGGACTCCGGCGGCGACGACGAGGAACATTGTTTTCCGCATGGGTGATTCTCCGGCCCCGCTCCCTCTGGCCCCCACTGGGCGGTCGGCAAGCACGGGGCAATGCAACTGCGCAGGGCACCACGCGCCCACGGCGGGCGGTTGCGTGTCCTCGCGCTGATTGGAACGGAACCCGGAGCCTGGCCGCGTGACTGGTCAGCACAACGGGCGAAAGCGAATGTACAGCGAGCGTGGCGGCGCTCAATACCTTTATGGGGTAAATCTCACACGGGAGCGGGGCGACTTGGGCCTGGGCGGTTTAACGCCGAGGTGGGAAACAATGATTGGTGATAGTTTGTGGATTGACGCTGAGCGGTGCTTCAGCACGCCAGCCCGGCGAGGACGCGGAAGAAGCTCTCGATGTCCGCGTCGGTGCCCGTGTCGCCGTCGCCATTGAAGTCGGCCCCGCCGTGGAAGCACGTGGGGCAGCAGTTGCCCGAGAGACAGGCGAAGAACGCCTCGATGTCGGCGTCGGTGCCAAAGTCGGAGTCGCCGTTGAAGTCACTGGTGCCGCAAACGCGGGCGGCCTCGTAAGCGCCGATGGTGGGCGGGGTGGCGAAGCAGCGGGCGGAGAAGTCGCCCGTCACGAGGGCGGGTGATCGGCCTGCGGCCGCGGCCGGGCTGGTGGGGGCGGGGCGGTAGTCCGCGCCCGGGGCGGGCAGGGGCGTCGCGAGCTGGGGGTTCTGGCCACGGATGCTGTTGGTTTCTGTGACGGGCAGGTTCGGTGTGGACGCGGCGGGGTTGTCGTAGGCGTACCAGAGGTTATTGCGGAAGGTGAAGGTGGTGGGGGCGGTGTTGGCGCCGACGTTGACGTAGGTTGAGAGGTCGGAGCGGTCGAAGTAGACGAGGTTGTTCTCGAAGGTGTTGTTGCCGCAGGGGGCGAAGGTGAAGCCGCTGCTGGTGGTGGTCTCCTGGAGAATGCGGAGGATCCAGTTGTGCGGCGTGATGAGGGTGTTGTTGGAGACGGTGCAGTTGACCGCGCCGACGAAGGCGACGGAGGCGGTGCCGCCTTGGATGACGTTGCCGATCACGCGGATATCGCGTGCCTCGGCGTTGGGCTGGGTGGCGGAGAGAGGCGGGCGGAAGAACTCCAGGCCGGTGCTGCCGCCGATGTTCACGGCCCGCTCGCCGCACTCTTCCAGGCGGTTCCAGAGGACGTCGATGGTGGTTGTGCCGCCCTTGATTTGCAGGGCGTTGGCGGAGGCCTCGTGGAGGGTGTTGCGGGCGATGACGCCGCGGTGGCAGCCGACCATGTCGATGAGTGAGCCGGAGGCGGCGCCACCGCAGCGAGCGATATCGCAGTTGAGGACCCAGAAGTCGTAGACGCCGGAGAGTTTCAGGCCGTCGTTGTTGCCGCCGGTGCCGATGTCGTGGATGGAAAGGTCGCGGAAGACGAGGAGGCCGGTGGCGTTGGGGTTGGTGTACTCGCCTGCGTCGTCGATGTTCAGGCCGTTGCCGGTGGCGTTGCGGATCTCGAGGTCGTGGATGATGACGTAGCGGGCCTTGGAGAACTGGATGCCGTTGGTGCCGCCGTGGATGACGGGGCGGGGCTCGCCGGGAGCGCCGCCGATCCAGATGGGTGCGGCGGCGGTGCCGGTGAGGTTGTTGATGAATATGCCGCCCGCGTATGTGCCGGCGTGGACGCGGATGGCGGTACCGGGGGTGGCGATCGCTGCGGCTGCCTGGATGGTGGCGAGTGGGCGGGCGGGGGTGCCGTCGCCGGTGGTGTTGTTGCCGGTGGTCGCGACGTGGAGCTCGCGGGTTGGGGTGAGGGCGTCGGCGAATGTGGGCAGGGCTTCGCAGGACTGGGCAGAGGCCCTGGCGCTGATGAAAACCACAGAGGTCATCACGATGACTATCAGCATCCTCATGACTAGAGCTTAGACCGGGTCCGGAAACGCCCTGTAAACGCTGATGAACGGCCGTGCCGGGTGAAGTGTGACTGACGGCGGACGCCAATGCCGCATGAGGAGCGACCACGGCGACGGGCCGTGGGATTCGACCGGTTCCATGACTCGATTCGTGTTCGCGTCAAACCTCGGAGTTTACCTTGAAGACCTCACGCCTCGCACCGTTTGCGCTCGTCTCGTTGTCCGGCACTGTCGCTTTCGCTCAGCCGATCATCACCGCGCTGGATACGTCAGAGGCATCGCCGAGTGGACGTGTCATTGTGCGGGGCAGCGGCTTTGGCGGGCGTGATACGGGCGGGATCGTTCGGGTGAATGGCGTGCCCGCGCACTTTGCAAGGTGGTCAGACTCCGCCATCAGCGTCTACATCCCGGAGCAGACCGGGCCAGGGGTTGCCACGATTGAGATCGGGACGGGCGCGGGGAGCGTGGCCACGACGGTTGGTGTGTCGGCTCGTCCGAGCGCGCAGGGGAAGGTGCTGTGGAAGTTCAAGGTTGATGGGAGCGGCATCCGGCACCGCGGGCGGGTGGCGCCCGACGGCACGGTGTATGTGTCCGACTCGCTGGGTTTCCTGTACTCGGTATCGCCCACGGGCGGGCTGAACTGGATTTACTGCGCGGATTGTGTGAACGGCACGGGCGGTGAAGGGCCGGTGGCGCTGGGCGGTGACGGCACGGTGTATGTCGGCGGAAACCCGCTCGGGCCGGAGACCAACGTACACGCGGTCAATACCGATGGCACGCCGCGCTGGAAGTACACGGATATCTGGACGGACTGCGTCGCAGGCCCCAGCATCGGGCCGGACGGGAATGTGTACGTGGTGACTGAGACGGCGGGGGCGGGGCTGACATGTCTGGACCCGTCGAGCGGCACGCGGCTGTGGGCAACGCATCCGCCGGGTCAGGTCTTCGACGAGCGTGGGCAGTACGGCGCGGGCATTGCGTTCGGCCCGGGGACGGTTGGCGGCGAGCCGGACCAGGTCTACGTCGCGTTTGATATGCGGCCGCAGCAGGTCCCGATTCCCCAGGGTGCGAACTCGGCACTGTTTGCGTTCGGGATGGATGGCCAGCACCGGTGGTCCGCCGCGGTGGGTGGGCAGTCGATCGCGGGCGGGCAGGTGCAGGGAGAGGTGGCGGTTGGGCTTGATGGAACGGTGTACGAGTGCAACCTGCTGCCGCCGAACGCGTGGGCGCTTTATGCCCATGATCCGGTGAACGGAAGCACGAAGTGGAACCTGTACCTTCCGCCCGGGAACGTGATCAGCGAGCCGACGGTCGCCGACGACGGCACAGTGTATGTGGTTCGCAACACCGTACACGTACACGCGGTGCGCCCCGATGGCACGGTGCAGTGGACGTACACGGACCCCAGCGGCTCGCTGTATGAGGCCGCGGTCGAGAGCCCGGACGGGCGGGTTGTGATCTCGTCGGGGAGCATCGGCGACACGCTGACGTTCAGCGGGCATGTGCGGGCGGTGAGCGGGGCGGGTCAGAACCTGTGGTCGGTGTACCTGCCGCGGGAGGGGGGCGGCGCTGTCCCGATCGTGCCGCGGACGCGGGCGTTCTACAGCGGGGACTCGCGGCGGGCGTACGTCGGCACGAGCGGGAGCCAGACGGCTGGCGAGGAGTACGCGTACCTGGTCGCTTTGGACACGGCGCCGCCGCGGCCGACGGCGTGCGATGGCGACTTCAACGGGGATGGAGACTTCGGCACCGATCAGGACATCGAGGCGTTCTTCGAGTGCCTCGCGGGCCGGTGCTGCTCGGCCTGCCTGACCTCGGACTTCAATGGGGATGGCGACTTCGGGACCGATCAGGACATCGAGGCGTTCTTCCGGGTGCTCGCGGGCGGGGGGTGCTGAGCTGAGTTGTGGTCCGCACAGGGGCGTGTCTGCGGAGTCTCAATGGACAAGACCCGTGCCCCGAGGTACCCCTGCGCCCATGCGACTGCCACGCCTGCTAACTCGTCAACTCTACCGCGCGTTCCCTGAGCTGGATGCCTACTCAGACGAACAGTGCAAGCGGTTCATGAAGGCCGCGGGGCGGGGGATGAAGGCGTGGTGGCACGGGGTGCTGTTCCTGATGGTGGCGGTGGGGGGGCTGGCGGGGGCGATTGCGGGCGGGGCGTTCATCTTCGGGTGGCATGACGATTACCTCAATCGGCTGAGACGCGACGACGTGATGGTCACGATTGGGGCGTACGTCGCGTGTGGAGTGCTGCTGCCGATCGGCCCGTTCGGGGCGCTGCTGACGCGGGACTGGCTGCTCCAGCGGCGGGTGCGGTGGGTGCTGCGGAGCCGGGCGTCGTGCCCGGCGTGCCGGTACCGGTTGATCGGGCTGCCGCTGTCCCCGGAGTCCACGATCACGTGCCCCGAGTGCGGGTTTGTCGCGGAGGTTGATCCCTCGCTGGGCGAGCTCACGCACAATGAGCACGGCGTCCAGCAGTATGTGCCGTCGGTAAAGGAGCCGGTGCGGCAGTTCTGGACGCCGAGGCGGCGGCGGTTGCTGCTGCGGTGGTCCGCGGCGGTGATTGGGATTCCGTTGCTGCTGGTGCTCGGGTATGAGGGGTTTATCCAGTGGCAGGCGTGGCAGGCCAGGGGACTGGTCCAGCGGCTGCCGGCGCAGCTTGCTGCGATCAAGGCGCCGTTGGTAGCCCCTTTCGCGACGGCGTCCGGCGGTCCGGGCGAGTCTGGCGCGGACGTGCTGGCGGGCGTGGCAGCGCTCACGAGCAAGTTTGACCAAGAGGTCAATCAGGATCTGCCCACGTCCTCCGACGGGATGACGGTGTACCCGGACCTATCTGTAATCCTGCCGCGGAAGCTCACCAATGTTGCCCCGGACTACCAGGCGGTTGCGATGAAGCTGGCGCGGCGGATCGATGCGGGGTATGCCGGGCTGGGCGTGTTCCGGCGGCTGGATGACGTGCGGGCGTGCGCGGTGCTCCGCGGGCCGGGGCATTCGCTGGAGGACTGGGCGTACCTCATGAACGCCCGAAAGTTCGGGATGCACAACACACTTCGGCAGATCACGGCCCGGGACCGGCAGGCGTGGGATGAGTACGCCGTGGCGTTTGAGACCAGCTGGGCGCTGATCAGATTGATGCGGACCGAGGCGACGGGCTATGGGAACATCCATGCCGGGCTGATCATTCAGGCCCAGCTCGTTGAGCTGCGGCGGCTGCTGGCGTCCGGTCCGCCCGCGGGGCTGATTGACCAACTGGGCGCGGCGATGGAACGGCAGGGCGTGGAGGTGCCCGTCGGGGTCATGCTCGAGACCGAGCGGGTCAACGCCCAGCTGATGTTGGCCACGGTGTTCGCCAAGCCTGCCAACGTGCGGCTGGGGAAGTGGGGCCTGGTCGAGCAGGAGGGGTGGGGGCAGCCGCCGGGGTTCGAGCAGAAGCGATTGGGGACGCTGCCGGGCAACCGCGGGGCCCTCGACCGCATGTATGACACGGCGGAGGCGGAGGCCGCGTTGCCACCCCGGTCTCGCGCTGCCCTGTCGCTCGTGCAGTCGCCCACCGGCTACCTGCTTCTGGACACCTCGCTCATGGGTGTGGATCGGCTCGTGGAGTGGCACGAGGCGCTGGAGTTGGACGTCGCGTGCGTTCGCGTGTACCTCGCCCTGGAGCGGTTCAAGGCCGCGGCGGGCCAGTATCCAGCGACGCTCGAGGAACTGGTGCCGACGTACCTCAGCACGCTGCCCCTGGACCCGATGGTGCGCGGGCCGCTGGGGTACAAGCGGATCGCCATGGACAGCGAAGGGCGCGAGTACCTGCTCTACAGCGTGGGGTTGGACGGGGTGGACAACGGCGGCGTGGGGCCGCAGGCTGATTCCAGCAACAGCTTCCGCGGCGGCTCTCCCGGCAAGCCGGAGTTCTTTCTGGCCAAGCCGGGCGAGGACGTGGTGCTGAACGGGGCGGTGCCGAAAGGGCCGTGAAAGTGGCACCTGCGTGTGGGCGGCAAGACCGTTTGCAGGGAGCGTGAAAACCCGTATCTCCCGGACCTACGCTTGGCCCAACCCGGGGAAGGCCGCGTTCCAGGCGGCATACCGGAATAGCTACCGCAAGGACTCTCTCCCATGCTCGGACGCGTCTTCAAGGCTTACGACATCCGCGGCACGTACCCCGACCTGCTGAACGACACGATGGCGTGGCAAATTGGGTACGGGGCCAGCAAGTTCCTGCTGGCGGACGCCGCGGCGGCGGGCGAGACGACCCCGATGATGAAGAACATCGTGGTCGGGCGGGACATGCGGCTGAGCAGCCCGACGCTGACCAAGCAGTTGATCCAGGGTGTGAACGATCAGGGCGGGGATGTGATCGACATCGGGCTGTGTGACACCTCGATGATCTACTTCGCGATCAACCACCTGGACTGCGCGGGCGGCGTGATGGTAACGGCGTCGCATAACCCGCCGAACTACAACGGGTTCAAGATCAGCAAGCGGAAGGCGAAGCCGGTGGGGGAGGCGAGCGGACTGGCGGAGGTGCGGAAGCACGCCGCGATGGTGGATAAGGCGACGCTGGTGAAGCAGCAGGGGCGGGTGGAGCAGCGCGACCTGTGGCCGGCGTACGCGCGGCATGTGCGGTCGTTCCTGGACCTGTCGGCAGCAAGCAAACCGCTCAAGGTGGTGATCGACGCGAGCAACGGGATGGCCGGCACGATGATCCCGAAGGTGTTCGGCAAGCAGTCGCCGCTGGGGGCGATGCCGGGCTTGCAGATCATCGAGGTGAACTTCGAGAACACCAAGGGCGTGTTCGCGCACGAGCCCAACCCGCTGGTCGCGGCCAACCTGCGGCAGGTGCAGGAGGCGGTGATCAAGGAGAAGGCGGACGTCGGGTTCTGCTACGACGGCGATGCGGACCGGTGCATGGTGATCGATGAGAAGGGCAAGGCGGTCGGCTGCGACCACCTCACGGCCCTGCTTGCGAAGTTCTTCCTCGCCAGGGCGCCCGGGGCGGCGATCGTGTACGACCTGCGGTCAACGAAGGCGGTGGCGGAGGATGTGCTGAAGGCGGGGGGGAAGCCGGTGCGCGGGCGGGTCGGCCACGTGTTCCTGAAGCAGGCGATGGCCGAGCAGAACGCGATCTTCGGCGGCGAGCTCAGCGGGCACTTCTACTTCCGTGACAACTTCAACGCGGATAGCGGGGCGATCGCGATGTGTACGGTGCTCACGATTCTCGCCCAGAACCAGGGCAAGAGGATGATGAGCCAGCTCGTCTCCCCGATAGCGCGATATGCACAGTCGGGGGAGATCAACTTCCAGATCGAGGACAAGGACGGGGCTCTAAAGGGGCTGAAGGAGGCGTACGGGCCGGCCGCGAACCCGCAGGCGCAGATGGATGAGCTTGACGGGGTGACCATCGATAACTGGAAGACCGACGGCTGGTGGATGAATGTCCGCAAGAGCAACACGGAGCCGTTGCTGAGGCTCAACCTTGAGGCGAAGGACAAGGGGACGCTGGATCGGGTGCTGGGGGAAATTGCGCCGCGGTTGGGCAAGCGCGTGGAGCATTGAGATCGCGCGGATCGGCTGATCCGGAGTCGATGCTCTAGGCAAGCGTACCGAGTTCGGCTTAGACTGGTTTGTACCTAGTCACTTCGCACTCCGGCTCCGCTTTCTCCCATGACCCTCGCCGAGTTCCTCAACCACTTCCGTCTCTCTGAAAACCCCTTCCGGGGCGAGGAGGCGCGTTCGGACCCGGTTTTCTCGCGGATGAGCGGGCCGCCGTCGTTGGCGCCTGGCCGCATTGAGCACTCGCACGAGCTGCTGCACTCGGACTTTGAGAAGATCCTGGGTGATCTCCGCCGGCCTAGCAGCAGTGTGGTATTCGGCGAGAAGGGCAGCGGGAAGACGGCCATCCGGCTGCAGATCGCCCAGCGGGTTGCGGAGCACAACCTGGCCAACCCAGGGGCCAAGGTGCTCCTGGTTGCGTACGACGACCTCAACGGGGTCCTCGACCGGGTTCATGAGCGGGTGGGGGCGAAGACGCCGCTGGAGTCGCTCCAGAAGGTTCGGCTGGTGGACCACCTAGACGCGGTTTTGCACGCCGTGGTACCCAAGCTGACGGACGCCATTCTCGCACAGGGGCCGGAGCCCATCGAGCTCTCGGGGGATTCTAAGGAACTGCTCAAGCGGCTGGATATCACGCTGCGGCGGGATCTGCTCCTGCTCCAGGCTCTGTATGACCGCCCCGAGAACGCCGCGGAACGGACCATCGCGATGCGGCGGCGGCTCAAGTTCCTCCCGCCGCTGCGGATCATCAGCAATAACGCGGCCTTGATCGTGTTCCCGCTCGCCATCGTCGCCGCGTTGGTGTGGACTCGGCTCGCACCGCCGCCGGGGATCGATAAGGGGTACACGGCGTGGGCGATCGCGGCGGCCGCGGGGCTGTACGCGTTGTTCGCGCTCAAGGTCGGCGTGTGGGACCGGTGGAAGCTGCTGCGGACTGCGACTCGGCTCCGCCGCCAGATCCGCGTCATCTCCCGGCGCGACGACTCCTACGGACAATCCCTCCGTGAGATGCCGCCCAACGCCCGCGGCATCCAGTACCTGCCCGTGACCGACAGCGATGAGCCGCGGTACGGGTGCATCGATCGTTTGCGGCGTGTGCTGCGGGCGTTGGGGTATGTCGGGCTGCTGGTGATCGTGGACCGCGTGGACGAGCCGACGCTGATCAGCGGTGACCCCGACCGGATGAAGGCCGTGGTGTGGCCGATGTTGAATAACAAGTTCCTCCAGCAGGATTCGATCGGGTTCAAGCTGTTGCTGCCGGTTGAGCTGCGGCACGCGGTGTTTCGCGAGAGCTCGGCGTTCTTCCAGGAGGCGCGCCTCGACAAGCAGCACTTTGTCGAGAACCTCGCGTGGACTGGAACGACCCTGTTCGATCTGTGCAACGCCCGCATCGCGGCGTGTACAAAGGTGGGGGAGCAACCCGCCGACCTGACCGACCTGTTCGCGGAGGATGTCACGAGGCAGGAGCTGCTCGAAGCGCTGGAGCGGCTGCACCAGCCGCGCGATGCGTTCAAGCTGCTGTACCGGTGCGTGATGGAGCACTGCGCGAGCGTTACCGCGACTCAGAACGAGTGGAAGATCCCGCGGCACGTCCTTCAATCGGTGACGAAGTCGGAGACGGAGCGGGTGCAGCAGATGTACCGGGGGATCCGGCCGGCGTGATCGCAAAGAGCCGATCGCGCGAGCAATCGATTTCTCGCCTGACGCTTCGCTCCATCGATTGCTTGCGCAATCGGCTCTTTTCCGCTTTTCAGCGCTCCAACTCGCACCGAATCCCGAACTCATCGCACACCGGATGCTCACGGCAGCACTTCCCGCCCGGCCTCCGCGCCGAGCACGCCCGCCGCCCGTGCCAGATCAGCAGGTGACTCATCTGGCACCACGAGTCCTGCGGGAACTGCGCCATCAGGTATCGCTCGATCATTGCGACCGTCGATCCCTCGGGCACCAGCGCGAGCCGGTTGCTCAGTCGCTCGACATGCGTATCCACGACGAAGCCCACGTTGATCCCAAATGCGTTGCCAAGCACCACGTTCGCCGTCTTCCGAGCCACCCCACGAAGCGACAGCAACTCCTCCATCGTCCGCGGCACCGCGCCCCCGAACCGCTCGACCACCGCCGACATTGACTCATGCACCGCCCGGGCCTTGTTGCGGAAGAACCCGGTCGTTCGGACATACGGCTCGATCTCCTCGGGCGTCGAGGCCGCGTAATCGGCGGGCATCGGGAATCGCTTGAATAGGGCCGGCGTCGCCTTGTTCACGCCGACGTCGGTGCTCTGCGCCGACAGGATCGTCGCAATCAGCAGCTCGTGCGGCGTCGTGTAGTTGAGTTCGCAGTGAGCATCGGGGTAGTGCTCCCGCAACATCCCGAGCAGCCGCGTCGCCCGTTTCAGCTGGGACGCGGAGACCTTCGGCAAATCAAACCCGTGCTCGCCCGCCGCATCAGGAGGTCGCGCCGCTTTCTTCGCCACCGCCTTGCTCGACTTCTTCTTCGCCATGAGTTCACGCCGTGGTGGTCGGGCTGTTCGACGGCGCCCCAGACGACGACGGCCCGGATACCGGCGCCGCAGCTCCGACCGGTGCCGACGCGCTCTTCGGAAGAGGCGTCGGTCCTACAGGCACCGTCTTCACCGCCGCCTGATCCCGCGTCAGCGTCCACGCCGTGACCGCAAGCGAGACCAGCAGCGCCACCGCCGTGATGCTCAGGCTTGCCGAAGCCCGCGGGTGATCCGCATTAAACGCGGCCTGGAACGCCTCCGCCCGCACCTGATCCCCCGCCTGCGCCGCCTCCCAGTACTGCCCCGCGTTCGCCCCCATCCGCGGCCTGAGCATCAGCACGCTGTACCCCAGGATGCACAGGAGCACGATGGTCGTCGCCCACCGCGCACCCGCCGCGACGTACGTCAGGTGCCGGTGCATCGTCAGGAAGACGAGCGACGTGACGGCCGCGATCAGGCACAGCCCCTCCCCGATGGACGAGATCACAAACCCGCGGTTCGCGATCCGCCCGGCGGCGATCAGCCAATGGTCGCCCTTGTACTCGGCGTACTGCCCGAGCGTGGGCGCCATGTCCTTCATCATCGGGAACACCGTCGCCGCCATCACCCCCGTCATGATGATGAGCCCCAGCCAGAGGGCGAGCGACGACAGGTACACGGTCTCCAGCACGGCCCGGCGTGGTGTCATGCCCGATGGTAGAGGCCTCGCCGCCCCCATCCCCAGCACGGGCCACGCAACTCCCAGCCACTTGGCCGGAGTGCTACAACTGGTGCGTGTTCACCCCACGCACGAGCCTCTCGCTGGCAGGCATCACCGAGCCCGTCGCTACTGCCGCGAGCCCGCGCGCCCTGATCGAGTGGGCGGCGACGCTGGGCTACAAAGCGGTACACCTCGACGCCGCCTTGCCTGGCATCCGTCCCCGGGAGCTTGACCGCTCCGCCCGCCGCGACCTCGCCTCGCTCCTCCGCCGCCTTCAGCTCGACTTCAGCGGCGTGGACCTCTGGGTCCCGCCCGCCCACTTCCTCGACCCCGCCCAGCAGGACCGGGCCGTGTCGGCGGTGGTGGGGGCCCTCGAACTCGCCTCCGAGCTCGCACGCCTCCTGAGCGGCACGCCCATCCTCAGTACCGCCCTCCCCGACAAGATCACGTCCGGTCTTCTGGATTCCCTCCGTGCCGCCGCAGACCTCCACGGCTGCACCCTCGCGGACCACGCCTGGCCCTCGCACGGCAGCGAGGGCCCGCTCGCCATCGGCGTCGACCCCGCCGAGCTTCTCGCGGCCCGCCTCGATCCCGCGGCGGAGGTCTCCCGCCTTGCCGCCATCCCCGCCGCGGCACGCCTCTCCGATTACGCCAACGCCGGGCGCGTCACCCCGGGCAAGGGCCAACTCGATGTGCTCGCCTACCAAGTCGCCCTCGCCACCAAGGGGTACCGCGGCTTCACCGTGGTTGACCTTCGCCGCGTTCGGAATCAGGCGGACGCCGCGAAGCAGGTGCTGGAAGCCAGTTCGCCGCGCTGAACCGAGAAAGTTCGTCGTGTCGCAACCACTGACGCAGCCGCGACCTAGATCCTTGTTCCAACAGGTAGAGCCACGATTGTGCGCAAAATCGTGGACATCGCGGGAATTCCGACACAATCCGTTCCCAAACAAACTCCGTGCGGGTAAGGTTGTCCTGTGACCAACCGGCCCTTCAAAGTCATCTCCGCGTTCGCCCCCACCGGCGACCAGCCCGCCGCGATCGAGAAGCTCACGGGGGACATCAACTCGGGCAAGCCCGCCGCCGTGCTCCTGGGCGCCACCGGCACCGGCAAGACCTTCACGATGGCCAACGTCATTGCGAACGTCGGCAAGCCCACGCTCATCATCAGCCACAACAAAACACTCGCGGCCCAGCTCTTCGAGGAACTCAAGGACTTCCTGCCCCAGAACAGCGTCAACTACTTCGTCAGCTACTACGACTACTACCAGCCCGAGGCGTACATCCCGCAGCGCGACATCTACATCGAGAAAGACTCGTCGCGCAACGACGATCTCGACCAGCTGCGACTGGCCGCGACCAGCAACATCCTCTCGCGGCGCGACACGGTGGTGGTTGCGTCGGTGTCGTGCATCTTCGGCCTGGGCTCGCCCGAAGCGTACGGCGAGAAGGTCCTCACGATCACCAAGGGCATGCGCGTGGACCGGCGCAACTTTCTGCTCGCCCTCTCGTCGATGCAGTACCAGCGCAGCGAGATGGAGTGGAAGCGCAGCCAGTTCCGCGTGCGGGGCGATGCCCTGGACATCTGGCCGGCGTACGAGAAGTATGCGGTACACATCGAGCTCTTCGGGGATGAGGTGGAGCGGCTGGAGTTGATCAACCCTACCAGCGGCGAGATCCTCGCGGAAGAGAAGACGTTCCACCTCTTCCCGGCGGTCCACTATGTGATGCCCGAGAATCAGCTCCAGGGCGCGCTCAACGCCATCCGGGCCGAGCTTGACGCCCGCGTGCTCGAGTTCCGCAGCCAGGGCAAGCTGCTCGAGGCCCAGCGGCTCCTGTCCCGCACCAAGTTCGACCTTGAGATGCTGGAAGAAACCGGCACCTGCCCGGGGATCGAGAACTACTCGCGGTTCATGGACGGGCGTGCTCCCGGGGAGCGGCCCTTCTGCCTCATGGATTACTTCGACTACGCCCCACCCCGCGACAGCGGCGAGGACTACCAGCACTTTGGCGGCTCGCGGTTCCAGATCGCGGAGCGGCTCACGGCGGACGCGAGTATCGCCGCGATGAAGGACGGCCCGGTGATCTCCCACCCGCGCCGCCCCAACTTCCGCGACTGGCTGCTCATCATCGACGAGTCCCACGTCACGATCCCCCAGGTCCGCGCCATGTTCAACGGCGACCAGGCCCGCAAGACGGTCCTCGTTGAGCACGGGTTCCGCCTCCCCTCCGCGATGGACAACCGCCCGCTCCGGTTCGAGGAGTTCGAAGGGATCGTGCCGCAGGTGGTGTTCGTCTCCGCGACGCCTTCCAAGTACGAACTCGAGCGCACCGGCGGCGAGATCGCCGAGCAGGTGATCCGCCCCACGGGCCTGCTGGACCCTGTCGTCGAGATCAAACCGACGAAGGGCCAGGTGCCAGACCTTCTCGAGCAGTGCGAGGCCCGGATCGCTGCCGGGGAGCGCGTGCTGGTCACGGCCATCACCAAGCGGCTGTGCGAGGACCTCGCGTCGTACATGGGGGACAAGGGCCTCCGCGTCCGCTACCTCCACAGCGACATTGAGACCCTCGACCGCATGGAAATCCTGGCGGACCTGCGCCTGGGCAACTTCGACGTGCTCGTGGGCGTCAACCTCCTCCGCGAAGGGTTGGACCTGCCCGAGGTGTCGCTCGTCGCCATTCTGGACGCCGACAAAGAGGGCTTCCTCCGCTCACCCACCAGCCTCATCCAGCTCATGGGCCGCGCCGCGCGCAACGTCAACGGTAAGGTCATCATGTACGCCGACTCGATGACGCCCGCGATGCAGAATGCGCTCGACGAGACCGATCGCCGGCGTGTCAAGCAGCGCGCGTACAACGAGCTCCACGGGATCACGCCGACGACCATCCTGAAGGCCGTGAAGCGAGGGCTTGAGGATGACCTCCGAGCCCGCAAGCGTGCCCGCGAGGGGCTCGCGACCAACGAGCCGGAGTTCGAGATCGACGAGCTCATCAAGGAGATGGAGGGGGAGATGATCGCTGCGGCCAGCGACATGGCCTTCGAGCGGGCCGCGATGATCCGCGACCAGGTGCTCAAGCTCCGCCGCAAACGGGAAGAAATCACCAAGCACGGCGGCAGCACCAAGGTCCGCCGCTCCGACGTCGAGAACACCAACCAGCGCGGCAAGCGCAAGCCTGACCTCAAGGCGGGGATGCCAGGTTCGCGGGCGGGCAAGAAGCGGAAAGGACGAGCGTAGAGCATGACGTACGACCCTGATCCAAGCCCACGCAAAGGCCTCGCTGGGCGACTGGCGATGTACCTGACCGGCGTCGCCATCGGCCTCGTGCTGCTGGGCTTTTTCTTCATGGCCAAGAAGAACGAGGCGGCACGCCAGCAGGCGGAGGCGGAGCGGCAGCGGTCCCAGCCCGCACCCGACAACGGGCTCTTCCCGCCGATCCCTACCGAGGGGACCAAGTAGAAACTCAACCTCCGCATGGCCCGCAGCCGCGTCTTTTTACATCCACCTCCATCACGAACACGAAACAAACGCGCCCGGCTACCATCGCCGACACGGAGGATTCTTTGGCCCCATCCCCACGAGGAAGCACGGCGGTGACCGCGCGTCGTTCAGCCGGAGAAAAGTCGAACGGACAGCCCGCCAAGGCCGACCAGCTGGTCGAGCCGAGGGGGTTGGTCCAGCCCGCGCCGGTGCTCGCACCCAGCGCCACGATGAGGACGGCCGCGTCGGCGGAGGCCCAGCGGAGCATCCGGGTCCGTGGCGCCCGCGAGCACAACCTCAAGAACATCGACGTAGTGATCCCGCGCGACCAGCTGGTTGTGATGACCGGGCTGTCGGGGTCGGGCAAAAGCTCGCTCGCGTTCGACACGATCTTCGCCGAGGGGCAGCGGAAGTACATGGAGTCGCTGTCCGCGTACGCGCGGCAGTTCCTCGACCAGCTCAAGAAGCCTGACGTGGACGAGATCGAGGGCATCCCGCCCACGATCGCCATCGAGCAGCGGACCGCGAGCAGCAACCCGCGCTCGACGGTCGCGACCACGACGGAGATCTACGACTATCTGCGATTGCTGTATGCCCGGTGTGGGCGGCCGTACTCGTGGGCGGTGACGAAGACCAAGAAGGACGGCACGATCCTGGAGCGGTCGGGCAAGCCGATCTCCGCGACCAGCAGCACGCAGGTGGTCGACTCGATCATGGGCAAGCCCGCGGGCACGCGCCTGATGGTGATGGCCCCCGTAGTCCGCGGCAAGAAGGGTTTTCACCGCGAGGTGCTCGAAGAGCTCTCGACACAGGGTTGGAATCGAGCCCGCGTGAACGGCAAGATCGTGGATCTGCGCGAGGTGCTGAAGGAACCGGGCGAGAACCCGTTAGGCCTGGGTCGGCACGAGAAGCACACGATCGAGGCCGTGATTGATCGGATTGCGCTGGCGCCGGAAGGTCGGCAGCGGCTGGCGGAGTCGGTTGAGGCGGCGCTGCGGCTCGCCGACGGGATTATCGTGATCTCGGTTGAGACGCAGGTCGAGGGCGGGCAGAGCACGTGGACCGACCAGTCCTACTCAACCAAGTTCAGCGACCCCGAGCACCCCGAGGTGGCCCTCGAAGAGCTCGCCCCGCGCTTGTTCTCGTTCAACTCGCCCTTCGGCGCGTGCGCGGCGTGCAACGGACTCGGCACGGTGCTTGAGTTTGATCCTGAGCTGGTCATCCCCGACTCCACGATGAGCCTGAGCGAGGGCGCGGTCGCCGCGTGGAACAAGAACGGGCCGGTTCGCGCGTGGTTCAACCGGAAACTCCGCCGCTTCTGCAAGGACTTCGGTGCCTCGTTCACCGACGCGGTCGGCAGCTTCTCCGCGGATCAGCTGCGAATCCTGCTCCACGGCACAACGAAGGAAGACGCGGCCTCGAAGAGGGCCAAGTTCGAGGGCGTGATCCCGAACATCTCCGAGTGGTGGAAAAGCACCGAGAACACTGGCGTCAAGGAGTGGCTGTCCACGTTCCTCTCGAGCTCGCCGTGTAATACCTGCCACGGTGATCGGCTCCGGGTCGAAGCGTTACATGTGCTGTTGGATAGCGCCCACGGCGTGGACGCGGAGAAGGCGTGCAGCGGCACGGTCATTGGTCGCCCGGAGAAGGCGTCCAAGACGGTCAGTCACCTCAACGTCGCTGAGCTCTCGCGCCTGACGATCAACGACGCGGCGGCGTACCTGAATGGGCTGCGGCTCTCGCCCGAGCAGATCGTGATCGCCGAGCCGATCCTGAAGGAAATCAACAACCGCCTTCGGTTCCTCGCGGGCGTCGGGCTGGAATACCTCTCGCTCGACCGCCGCACGGGCACGCTCTCGGGCGGCGAGGCGCAGCGGATCCGGCTGGCATCGCAGGTGGGCTCCGGGCTCGTCGGCGCGTGCTACGTTCTGGATGAGCCCACGATCGGCCTCCACCAGCGCGACAACGCACGCCTCATCGCGACGCTCCGGCACCTGACCGACATCGGCAACACCGTCATCGTCGTCGAGCACGATGAGGACATGATCCGCGCCGCCGACCACCTGATGGACATCGGCCCCGGGCCCGGCATCCATGGCGGCACCGTGGTCGTTCAGGGCACGGTTCAGGATGTCCAGAACCACCCGACCTCGATCACCGGTGCGTACCTGTCCGGTCGCCGCAAGATCGAAGTGCCGCGCCAGCGCCGCAAGCTGGTCGAGAGGAACGGGATCACAATCAAGGGCGCCCGCGAGAACAACCTGAAGAACGTGGATGTGTGCTTCCCCGTCGGCGGTTTGGTGTGCATCACCGGCGTCAGCGGCTCGGGCAAGTCCACGCTTGTGAACGACATCCTCCTCGCGGCCGCGAAGCAGGAGCTGCTCGGGTCGCGCACCAAGCCCGGCAAGCACACGTCCTTCAAGTGGCCCAAGACCCTCGACCGCGTAATCGAGGTGGACCAGAGCCCGATTGGCAGGACGCCGCGGAGCAACCCCGCGACGTACACCGGCATCTTCGACGAGATCCGCAAGGTATTCGTGCAGACCAAGGAAGCCAAGATCCGCGGCTACAAGCCCGGACGGTTCTCCTTCAACGTCCGCGCCGAGGCGGGCGGCGGGCGGTGCGAGGCGTGCCAGGGGCAGGGGCTCAAGAAGATCGAGATGCACTTCCTGCCGGATGTGTATGTCGAGTGCGAGGTATGCCGTGGCAAGCGCTACAACCGAGAGACGCTCGAGGTCACCTACCGCGGCAAGAACATCGCGGACGTGCTCGACATGACCATCGAGCAGGGCCAGGAGTTCTTCGAGTCCCACCCCAAGATCGTGCGGTGCCTGCGGTGCCTCCACGACGTGGGCCTGGATTACGTGAAGCTCGGCCAGCCCTCGACCCAGCTCTCCGGCGGTGAGGCCCAGCGGATCAAGCTCGCGACTGAGCTCGGCAAGGGCGGGAGCGGCGGCGCGGTTGTGGAGCCCATCGCGAAAGACGAAGCGGAAGAGGGAGATGCCCTGGACGCGTTCGCGGCGGCCAAGAAAGGCAGCAGCGCCAAGGCCACGGCCGAGAAGAAGGCCGCCGCGATGAGCATGAGCCCCTATGGGCACACGCTCTACGTGCTCGACGAACCCACCACTGGCCTGCACTTCGAAGACATCCGCAAGCTCGTGAGCGTGATGAACCGCCTCGCCGACGCGGGTAACACGCTCGTCGTGATCGAGCACAACCTCGACGTCATCAAGTGCGCCGACTGGCTCATCGACCTGGGCCCGGAGGGTGGCGAGAAGGGCGGGACCATCGTCGCGACCGGCACGCCCGAGCAGGTTGCAAAGATCGCAGCGAGCCACACCGGCCGGTACCTCGCGCCGATGTTGCGTCAAGCCTGACCTGGGCTCCTGTTCACTTGGCCGCTGCGCCTCCATGTCACCTCGCTTCACCTCATTTCAGTGCTCGGTGCGCCCGGTGTTCACGCCGACCGGGCACGGTGCAGCGACAGGAGGTTCCTCAATGGCAAACAACGGAAACAGTCGCTCGGGACGTGGCAGCGGGAATGGTCGGGGGAGCAGCAGGAGCGGCGGGAGTCGGGGCAGTGGTCGTGCCACGGTGGGCAGCGCGACTGTGACGCAGGACCATGATGAGATCCGCGAATGGGCCGAGGAGCGCGGCGGCCGCCCCGCGAGCGTGGAGGGGACGGGGAACCGCAACGCCGCGGGCGTGCTGCGGATCGACTTCCCCGGACGCGGCGACGACAGCCGTATGGACCAGATCTCCTGGGACGAGTTCTTCGAGAAGTTCGACGAGAACAAGCTCTCGTTCTTGAAGCAGGACTTCACCGCGAGCGGCCGCGTGAGCCGGTTCAACAAGTTCGTCTGTGACGAAGACGCCGGAGCGCGGGGCAGCAACAGCCGGAGCGAAGGCGACGGAAGATCGAGCGGATCTCGCAAAGGCACGGGATCGCCTGCAAGCTCCCGCGGCGCGTCGCGGGGCTCCTCGAGCAAGTCCGGCGGTTCATCCAGCGGATCGCGCGCTTCTTCGAGTCGCTCTGGCAGACCTTCCAATCGGTCAGGCGAGAATGCACGCGGTTCCAGTGAAGCACGCTCGGGCAGCCGCAGCCGTTCGAGTGCGGAGGGCCGGTCCGGCGGCGCCTCGGCGCCATCCCGCGGCCGGACAGCGAGCAGCAGCGGGCGCGGAACGTCGGAGCGGTCGGGCCGAAGCGACAGCGGATCGAGCGTGCGCACTGGTAGCTCTCGTGGAAAAAGCGGCCGCAGCGGTACTACAAGCCGGAGCGGAGCGACCACCCGCCAGGGCTCACGGCGTGCGGATGATTGCGAGCGCTGAGAATCCTGAGTCACGCGACCGACTTCTCGCAAATGTAGATCTCGTGCCCGGGGCGTGCGATGACACGCAGTCCAGCGGAGCGGAGCATCGCCTCGCAGCACGCGGCGTTGGGAACCCACCAGTTGGTGTGGTCTGACGCGAAGGAGTGCTCGATGAAGCTCATCCGCGGCCAGCCAGGCATTGAGAGTGAATCTCGCCCCTCGAGGGGAAGATCATTAGGCGTGCGGGCAATCTCATCATCTGCGGTGGTGAGGGTTTGGAACACCATCTTGCCGGCGGTTCGAGCCGCCGCGATGTCGAGGCCCAGCAGCGGGTGGCGGAGGTGGTAGAAGACCCCCATGAACAGCACGAGATCGAAGGCATCGGGCATGCCCTCGATCCGCTCCGCCAAGTCCCAGATTCCAATCTGGTGGAGGTGGACGACGTCCTGCAGCCCGTGCTGCTCAGCGACCCATTGGGCCTGCGTGATGTAGTGAGGGTCCGGCTCGATCGCGTGAACCTCGGCCCCGCGGCGTGCGAGCTCGAGCGAGTAGAAACCAGCATTGCAGCCGATGTCGAGTGCGGTCTTGCCGCGGAGGTCGGCGGGGATAAGGCTGCTGATCTCGTTCCACTTGAAGCGTGGGAAGTCGCCCAGGGGGTGATTCGGCGCGGTCTGCTCGCCGTGTGGGAGCGTGATGTTGTGGAACCAGGGCGACAGCTCGGCGATGCGGGATTCGGTCACGCTTCGGGGTTCGATGGGTGGGGCCTGGAGGTTGAAGTTGGGGCGAGCGTGGGTTGTCACAAAGACCTCTCGTTAGGGCGGGATCATGCGGGCGCCAGGGAGCGTGGAGCAAGCCGGGCGCGGGCTTCGGCGATGTGTTGTTCGAACTCGAGGGCGCGGTGCTCGGCGGTGTGCTCGCGGAGGATGCGCTGGCGGGCCCGCTCGCCGATGGCGCGGCGCTCCGGCTCGGTCGTAGAAGAGAGAAGGCGCAGCACCTCCGTCGAAGAGTCGGCCAGCAGGATTTCCGACCCCGGCTCAAGGACCTCGTCGATTCCGGGCCAGATATCCGAGATGATGGGAGTCCCGCACGCCGCGGCCTCGAACAGGCGAACGCTCGGGGAGTAGCCGGCCTTTCGCATGTGTGCGCGGGTGACGTTGAGCGTGAAGCGCTGCGAGGTGTAGAAGGTGCGGTGGCGGGAGGGCGGCAGGTGCTCGATGCGACGCACGTTCGAAGGCCACTCTACGTCGTCGGGATACTGCGGACCGGCGACGACGCACCGCAGCATCGGCTCCGCGATAGCGGGTTTGATGAGCAGGTTGCGGAGGGTTGGTTGACGGTCTGCTGAATAGGTGCCGAGATACCCCAGATCCCATCGGGGTTCTCGCGTTTCGTCGGCTTGGGGATTGTGTACGGCCGGATCAACAAGGCAGTAGAACGCGCGGGCGGCGGGCGAGCCGTAGGTGCGTTCGATCCTGCGGAGCGTGGGACCGCCGGTGAACGAGAGGTAGACGTGGAAGTGGGGGACCTGGTGCGCGGCCAGGTACTCGCACGTGCTGTCATTGAGGGCCGCGAGGGTGACGGGGGTGTCGATGTCGTAGAAGACGCGCACGCCCTTCGCGGTTGCGAGCACCCAGTCGGCGACCTGGGTGCCCTTGGGGACGTAGGAACCGACCACGACAACGTCGGCGGCGCGCACGAGACGCGTAAAGCGTTGCTTGAGGTCAAGGAGGGAGCGGTAGAGCCGCGTGCGGCCCCACGGCGGTTTGGGAAGATCGCGGTTGTCTGCGTACCAGGGGCGGTCACGCTCGAGAAAGGTCACTTGGTGGCCGCGTTTGGCGAGGGTGCGCATGAGGCCGCGGTAGTTGGTCGCGTGGCCGTTGCCCCAGGACGAGGTGACCGAAAGGCCGAGGAAGACGATGGAGAGTGGGGAGGTCATGTTCAGGTAAGGGCGGTCGTTGGCGTGGAGCGTGGGTGAAAGGGGTTTGCGGTTGCAGGGGATGTCGAGCGGTGCGAGTACAGGGCGGCTTCAACCTGCGATGCACGGTGCGTGTAGGTGTGCTGCGCAAGCACGCGGGCGCGGGCTGCTGCGCCGATCTGGCGCGCGAGCTCGGGCGTGAGGGAGCGGAGGATGTCCGCTACGTCATCGCCGCTCCGAGCGACCAGGCACTCGGATCCGGGTGTGAGGAAGTCCTCGATCCCTTCCCAATGATCCGTGATGAGGCAAGCCCCGGCGCCGGCGCACTCAAACACGCGCGTGGCGGGGGACCAGCCATTGCTGGCCATGCTGTCGCGGGTCACGTTGAGGACCGCGAGGGGTGAGCAGTTGAGAGCGTTGTGATCCGTGGTGTAGACGTGGCCGAGGCGGCGGACATTTGCGGGGACAGGCTTATCGTGCCAACCGTTGCCGGCGAGCAGGAATGACCTGTCTGGACACATGGCGGCAGGCTTGAGGAAAAACTCCTCGACGCGGGCCTCGCGGTCTGGCAACCGGTTGCCGAGGAAGGTCAGGTCCACGGCGAATCGCTCATCGCGCGCGACCGGGAAGTGTGTCGTCGGGTCAAGGGCGTTGTAGACTGGGATGCAGGCCCGCGCACCCAAGGCCCTGTACCGGTCGATGACTGGCTGCGCGCCGCCGTAGGTGAAGACGATGTCGAACTGCGGGATCAACGGGCGGAAGGAGTCCCCCGCGTTGCCCTCCACACGCGAGAGTGTGGCGGGCGCATCGACATCCCAGAACGCAATGGTGGTGTGCGGAGTCTGGAGTTCCAGCACGGCCTGCTCGAGCAGATCGTCATGCACACCGACACCGCTGGCCTTGATAACAACGTCGCAACCGCGTGCCCTCTCAACCGTCGCACGCACGTGTGCCTGCGTGTGGGCGTCATAGACCACCACCGTTGCCCAAGGGGGATCGGGGAGGTCGCGGTGCTTCTGACGTTCGAAGGCGTCGGGTTCATAGAACGTGATGCGGTGGCCTCTTTCGGCGAGGGCACGGATGAGGCCGCGGTAGTAGGTCGCTGCACCATTCCAATAGGCAGACACGAGGCTGCTGCCGAAAAAGGCGATGTTGAGTGGGGTACGGCTCACGCGGCGGCTCCCAGGCTGGTGCGGGTCGGTGCGACGGTGGCGGCGGTGTCCAGCCCTAGGGAGCGGCAGATCTCCATCAGCTCGTCAACCCGGTGGGCGCAGGTGTGGCGGGCGAGGATGGTGCGAAGGCCGCGTGAGGCCATGGCGTGACGTTCTGACGGGTTGTCGAGCAGGCGTCGAAGTGTGCGGGTCATCTCCGCGCCATTCGGTACCTGCGCAAAGTCGCCATCCTGGAAGAGGCCTTCCGAGTCGGGCCAGGGCGCGCTGATCAGCGGTACCCCGCAGGCGAGGGCCTCGAAGACTCGGATCGTGGGGATGCCGGGGAGGATGGTGGTGTAGTAGCGGCGGGGGACGTGGATCGCGAGGCGGTGCTGGGCGTAGACGCTCGGGGCCGCGGCGTTGCTGAGCCACCCGGCGTAGGTGATGTTGGCGTCGCGGAGCGCGGCGATCGCGGAGTCGGGGTAGCGGACGCCGTGGACGGTGGCGGTCAAGCCCAGCGACTTGATTGGTTGGATCAAAAACTCGTCGAGCTCTTGAGTCCGCTCCTCGTCACCCCAGTTGCCGATCCACAGCACGTCGGCGCTCGGGGGCGGGTGAACGAGTGGGCGGAAGACTCGCGTGTCCGCGGCCTCGTGCCAGGTCCATGCGTTGCGGACCCAGCCCCGTGTCAGGTACATATCGCGCAGCACGCCGCCGAAGACGAGGGCGCCGTCGTAACGAGACAGGTCGTAGCGGGCCATCTCCTCGGGCTGGCTGACCGCGCGGTGGTGAGTGTCGTGGAAGAGCAGGCGGGTGTTGGGGTGTGGTGAGCGGAACTGCCCAAGGCGGGCGATCAGGTCGTGATCGTTCCATTCATGGGCAATCACGAGGTCAACCCCGTCGAGCGCCGCGTCGAGGTTGAGGTCCGCGGGGTCGTACATGGTGGCGCGGAGCTTGGGGTAGGCACGGTGGAAGGGCTCCAGGCCGGCCTTGCCGTGATCACGGAGCAGGTTGTCGAGTGACCAGTTGTTCTGGTTCTCGAAGATGCGGACGTGGTGGCCGCGGGCGATGAGCTCGGCGGCATACCCGCGGAGAAAGTGGGCGTTGCCGTGGTTCCAGTCGCTCAGGAGCGAGTGGTAAAAGAGAGCGATGTGCATGCGGGTATTCCGGCGGGAGTGTCGCCCGCGAGCTGGGCGTAGAGATTGGCGTACGCGCTGGCGAACCGGGCTATGGAGTAGGACTGGGCCTGACGAGCGGCGAGGCGAGAGCAAGCTGCGAGACGCTCGGGACAGGCGGTGAGTGAACGGACGGAGCGGATCAGGTCTGTGGGATCGCGAGGATCGAAGAAGACCGCGGCGTCACCCCAGACTTCGCGAAGGGTCGGTATGTCGGCGAGAATGAGCGCGCAGCCGTGGTGGGCTGCCTCCAGCGGGAGGAGGCCGAAGGGTTCGTAGAGTGCTGGATGGAGATAGATGGAAGCTCGGGCGAGGGCGTGGTGCATCTGGTGAGTCGTGAGCCTGCCCAGTTGGCGGACGGTGGATGGCAAGGCGGTCGACCCGACCGGGCCGACGGTGTCCCCCGCGATGCTGACTGGCCAGGGCAGATGGGGGGCAACGTCGCCGACAATGCCGATGTTCTTCGCGTGGTCCCACGCACGGCCGGCGGTGAGGACGCTGGGCGCCTTGCAGGTGTGCTTTGTGCGTGGCATGGCCGCGGCGTTGTGGATCACGCGCGAGGGTGGAAGCTGGGCGTAGAGGCGCTGGTACTCGTGGAGCATGGCGGCGGTGGGTGCGACGAACGCGTCGGCGCATCGAAGGCCGGAGGTCACGCGCTCGCGGTACTCATCCCAGTCAGCAGGTGCATCGCATTGCTTACAGGCGCGCCACCAGGAGAGGCAGCACGAGTGCCCCACAACCAAGGCCGGCGCGGCGAACGGGGCCGCGGCGTGCGAGTAGCCGTTGAGGTGGATGATGTCCGGGCGCTCATGTTGTTCGAGTGATCGGAGCCAGTCGCTGGCAGCGTTGACGTCGTCCCAAGGATCGGGCATCCATTCCAGCTTGTAATCGGAGACCGCGAGCGAGAGGTTCGAGATGGCCGCGGCCTCGGTGACCTGGTCCGCGCTTGGCCGGGGGCCCATGGTCGCGAGCACGAAGCTCACTTCATAAGGACGCATAGCCCGGGCCAGGGTGAGGCAGTAGGACCACACCCCGCCCACGGCGTCGGCCGTCATGAGAATCTTGAGAGGGCGCGTGATCATGCGGCGTACATCCTGTCCAGCACGTCGGCGACGACGAGCGACGACTCGACCGCGGGGTCATAGCGAGGGCTGCGGGTGAGTTGTGCGGTCCACGCGGCCAGAGCGCGGCCTTCCCAGTCGTCCGGTGGTTGGATGAGTACCTCGCTTCGGTCGCCTTGGAGACGTTCGCACACGAAGTCGAAGAACGAGCCGTGAACGTTCGCTACTCGAACGCCGCCGCGTGTGCCGTGGAACTGAGCTTCGATGGAGGCGCCTTGGCCGATGTGCGACCACCACGAGCACGCGAGGCGGACCGTTATGCCCGATGAGGTCGTGAACTGGCCGGTGGCGAAGTCTTCGACGTCCTGAGAGGCGCGTCGGGATGGGCGTCCCTGAGACCAACGGTGTGCTGTCACCGCGTCAATCGAGGGGTTTGCGAGGGCCAGCAAGGCGAAGTCGATCAGGTGTACGCCAAGGTCGATCAGACAGCCACCGCCGGAGAGGGCATGGTCCTTGCACCAGCCCTTGTCTGGGCCGTACGCGTTGTGGAAGGTGAGGTCCACGGCGTACAAGTCTCCGAGCACGCCACTCTGCACGAGGGCCGCGGCGTGGGAGAACGCGGCAACATGCCGATAGGAATAGTCGATCCCCAGCAGCCGGTCCGCGGTTCGCGCTGCGGCGAGGACTCGGCGTGTCTCGTCGGCGGTCCGGGCAAGTGGTTTCTGGCAGAAGACGGCGACACCTCGGGGCAGGGCTGCGAGGCACTGATCGGCATGCAGGCCGCTGGGGGTGGCTATCACGAGGCCATCGAGGTCGTGGGCGAGTAGTGCATCCAGAGTCGAGGCCATTGGAGCGTCGGGCGCGAGGGCATGCGCGGCCGCAAGCGATATCTCGGACGAGTCGGACAGAGCGGCAACTTCACACGCATCAGTTGCGAGAAGCGAGGTCAGTCGCCGGCGGCCGATCCAGCCCAAGCCCAGGAACCCCAGACGCGGGACTCGGGTGGATAGGGCCATCGTGATGTCCGCCTTTACACTCGATGGCATCATTCCCGCATCGCTCCTTCAGGGTTTGACAATCGCCTTCATGAAGCCGTCGGGTCTGTGAGTCGCGGCGTCGAGCGCGTCCGCCAATCGCTCCAGCGGGTACGTGTGCGTGTAGAGAGGCTTCGGGTCCAGGTGTCCGCTCGCCACCTCTTCGATTGCGAGCCGCATGCCTTCGGTGTAGACGGCGGGGTCGCGTTCGTGGGCGTTGATGACGTCCAAGCCGCGCCAGTTCCACTGGAACATGTCGATCGAGCGGGGACCGTCCTGGTGGAAGCCGGCGATCACGAGCCGGCCTCGTTCCTTGGTCAACTCGGTCGCGAGGTCGAGAGCCTGCTGCACCCCGGCGGCCTCGACCACCACGTCGCAGAGCGCCTTGCGGGTGAGGTCCTTCACGGCAGACAGCACGTCGCGGTTATTTCGCCACACGACCGTATCGTGGATGTCAGCACGTGGGGCGAAGGCCAGCGCGGAGTTTCGACGGGAGATGGCGATGACCTGGGCGCCCGCGTTCCGCGCGAGCTGGGCGACCAAAGCCCCAAGGAACCCGTAACCCACGACCGCAACGGTGTGGTGGGCCGCGATGCCGCTGCGGCGGAAGACGTTCATCGCACAGCCGAGGGCCTCGCCAGGCATAGGGGTGCCATCGAGTGCGGAGGGCAACGCGACTATATTGCTCGCGTCGGCTACGTCGTACTCGGCGAAGCCCGCGTACGAGAGCACGCCCGCACGCTGCCCGACCTGCGGGTGCGACACGCCTTCTCCGAGAGCATCCACAACACCCCAGCCCTCGTGGCCGGGCTTGCCGGGCTCGAGAGGGTACGTGAACCAGGGGCGGCCCTGCCACGCGGGGATGTTGCTGCCGCAGACGCCACACCCCTCGAGCCGAACGCGCACCTGGCCCGGGCCGGGCCTTGGAAGCGGGACTTGGCGTACTTCGACCTTTCCTGGAGCGGCGATCACCGCGGCACGCATGGTCGCACGAGTGCTGGTGGAGCGCGGGGCGTGTGCTTGAAGAGTCGTCATACCGCGGTCCTCCGGGTACTCGGAGAAGCTGCGGCTTGCATCGCCTCAGGCGTGGTGAGGTCTACATGCTCGCGTAGCCATTGGTGCAGCCGAGCGACACCTTCGCGAATGCCGACCTGCGGACACCAGCCCGTTGCATCGGCGAACTTGCGTGTGTCACTCACGTACCAGCGCTGATCTCCGGTGCGCCATTGGTTGAACGCTGTGCGGGGTGTTCTCCCGGTATGGCCTGCGGTGAGGGTCAACAGCTCGAGGAGGCTTACGGTGTGTGCGGGCCCGCCACCGATGTTGAACGCCTGGCCGCGGGTGAGCGAGATGCACCGTCGCGCGAGCAGCATGGCGTCAACGAGGTCATCAACGTATAGCGCATCCCTGACCTGGCGACCATCGCCGTAGATCGTGAGCGGAGTCTCTTCGAGCGCCGCGCGGATGAAGTGGCACAGCCAGCCCTGGTCCTCGTTGCCGCACTGCCTGGGTCCGTAGATGCACGACATGCGGAACACGCAGGTGGGCAGGCCATAGCTGCGGGCGTAGTCCAGGACGTACTGGTCGGCAGCCCCCTTGCTGCACCCGTAAGGCGAGCAGAACTCCAACGGGCGGGACTCGCTGATGCCCCGGGCTCGCAGGGTCGGGTCCGTGGGGCTGTACCGGTCGCCGTCCTGCGCAAGCGCGACGTCGGTCAGGTTCCCGTACACCTTGTTGGTGCTGGTGTACAGCACCGGGCACTCGCGGCCGAGCCGGCGAACTGCCTCGAGAAGAGAGATCGTGCCCCGGACGTTGACATCGAAGTCGACCTCGGGCTCGTCGAGGCTTGTCGTGACGGCCACCTGAGCCGCAAGGTGGAACACATCACCCGCGTCGGCCACGGCGGCCCGGAGCTCTTTCCGGTCGGTCACATCACTCACGCGTACCTCCAGCAGGTGCGGGAACCGCGCGGTGAGTTCTTCCACGTTGCGGTGGACGCCGATACGGGAGAGATTGTCATAGACGATGACGCGGCGCCCGGCATCCAGAAGGCGAGCGGCGAGATTGGAACCGATGAAGCCGGCGCCCCCGGTAATGAGAGTGGCCTTGGGATGGTGCCCATTCAGTGATGTGAAGCGTCCCGGGTGGGCGCGGGCGATGGCAGCCGGGGTCTTCTTGTGCGTGCCGTTGGCATGAACGCCATTGTCGCTCTGGGATGTGCTTCCATGATCCGTCGCGGGGCTGCGATCCAAGGCCGCCACCATGGGCGAGGGTGAGAACGCCCCGCGGACGGTGAGCCCACGCGACTCCAGCTCGCTCGCGGCCGCGGCAGTGCGATCGGCAGCGACCTGGCCGCGGAGCCACGCCGCGAGTTCGGTGAGCCCGGCTTCGAAGCTCACGCGGGGTTCGTAGCCGAGGAGCTTGCGGGCTGCGGAGATGTCGGCGAAGCAGTGCCGGATGTCGCCGGTGCGGCACTTGCGGGTGAGTTCGGGGGTGATGTGCGGCTTGCCGACGACCTTGGCAAGCGACTCGGCCACCTCACGGACACTGATGCTGCGGCCGCTGCCGATGTTGAGCGCGCGTCCGACAGCCGTGTTGTTGGTCAGTGCCAGCACGCAGGCGGTCGCGACATCATGGACACTCACGAAGTCACGCCGTTGCTTGCCGTCCTCGAAGATGAGGGGCGGCTGGTCGTTCAGGAGCCGGCTGGCAAAGATCGCGAGCACGCCGGTGTAGGGGTTGGAGAGGGCTTGACGCGGGCCGTAGACGTTGAAGAAGCGGAGGGCAATTGTCGGGACCGAGTATGCGTCTCCGAAGACCATGCACATGCGTTCCTGGTCGTACTTGGAGAGCGCGTAAATGGAGGCGAGGTGGGGCACCTTGCTCTCCGGAGTTGGCACGGGCTTCAGGGGACTGCCATTGCCGTCGTACAGCTCCCAGCCGCGGGCGAGGGAGCCGCGGGTGCGGTTCCCCGCGTCGACGGGCTCGCCGTCGTGTCCTTGGTAGAGGCCCTCCCCATAGATGCTCATGCTGGAGGCGACGATCAGGCGCTTGACCGGTCGTTCAACGAGTGCTTCGAGGAGCACCGCGGTGCCGCGGTTGTTGACGTCCGTGTACTCGGCCATCTCGTACATGCTCTGCCCGACACCCACCCGGGCGGCAAAGTGGTACACGGCGTCAACCCCGTCAAGGGCATCCCCCACCGCGGCGCTGTCACGGACATCGCCCTGGAGCAGCTCAACGTCGGAGGCCATGTAGGACGGGCGCTGCTGGTCGGGGCCGTGGACTTGCGGAAGCAGGGAATCCAGCACCCGGACTTGGTGCCCGTGCGCGAGGAGTTCGTCCGCAACATAGGAGCCGATGAACCCCGCCCCGCCGGTGATAAGAATGCGCACTTGGGCCTCCGTCTGGTTGGCCCGAATGTTGCGCCCTGCATTGAGCGAGCGCTGAAGCTGGAGTGAAGCTGCTGGGTGCGCGTCACGGTCGATCACTCACCGTGTGGGGCCACGAGCAGCGCGACTGGAGGCGCTCACCGAGTGGCGGACTGGCCATGGGTGCGCCTCACCAGTAGATGTATCGGCGGAAGAGCCGCTGCTCGCTGGCGGACAGCGCGCTGACGTCTGGCACGAAGTACCGGTTGTCGTCGGTGTCAAGCAGCATCTTGCCGCGGGCGCCGAAGTCCTGGGCCCGGTCCGGCTGGGCGCGCACCGCGAACCGCACCGGCCCCAGATCCGTCTGCGCCTCGATGTTCAGAAAGTTGCCGCGCTGCGTGATGCCGTCGATCGCGAGCACCGTGTGGACGAGGTAACGGCGCCGGAGCGCGTCGCGGATGAGTGCCTGGGCCTCCTCCGGCCAGCGGCCGAGGTAACGGACAACGCCGATCTCCACCTCGCGCCCGCCGGAGTCCAGGTGTCGCAGAGAGATGAAGCCCGCGGGGAAGTGGATGGGCATGCAGCGGAGCGCGTACACGCCGCCGTAGATCCGCTCGTTCTGCACCGTCACATGGAGGGTGTTCCAGTTCCCCAGATGGACCTGTGCGAACTCGGGCTCGAGCCAGCGGACCTTGTGGCCCCCGATGGGCGGGAGGGGAGAGTCGGAGCCCAAGTGCGCCGGAGGAGGCGGCGCAGCGACCTCGTCGGCGTGCGGCTCCAGCGAATGACCCTGGAGCTTTAAGAGGTTCGTGTAAATCCCGCCCTTGGCGACGAGCTCATCGTGGGTGCCCACCTCCGCGACCTGGCCGCGGTCCATCACGATCACCCGGTCCGCCCGCCGCAGCGTGCTCAGCCGGTGAGCGATGGCGATGGTCGTGCGGTTGCGCACCACCTCGCCGAGCGCCGCCTGAATCAGCGCCTCGCTCTCGGCGTCAACGCTGCTGGTCGCCTCGTCCAGGATCAGGATGCGCGGGTCGGTCAGCAGGGCCCGCGCGATGCTGATCCGCTGCCGCTCGCCGCCCGAGAGCCCGGCCCCGCGCTCGCCCACCCACGTGTCGTAGCCATGCGGCTGGCGCATAATGAAGTCATGGCAGTTGGCCATCGCCGCGGCGTTGAGCACGGCGTCCGGCTCGGCGCTCGGTCTGCCGTACGTGAGGTTCTCGGAGATGCTGCCGCGGAACAGGAACGGCTCCTGGAGCACCACGCCCATCTGTGGGCGAAGTACGTCCTGGTCCAGTTGCCGCACGTCCACCCCGTCGATACAGACGCGACCTTCGTCCACGTCGTAGAACCGGCTGAGCAGGTTGACAAGCGTCGTTTTGCCCGAACCGCTCGCGCCCACGACGCCCACCATCTCGCCGGGCCGGATGTGCAGGCTGACGCCTCGGAGGACCGGCGTATGACGGGCGTACCCGAACGTCACGTCTTCAAACGTGATCTCGCCAGCGATCTCGCCCAACCGCACGGGGTTGCCCGGCGCGGCGTTCGCGATGGGAGCGTCCAGAATCTCGAAGATCCGATTGGCCTGCGTCACGAAGCCGGTCAGCCAGTTCGTGAACTGCGGCAACGCGGCCAGCGGCCCATAGAACATCCACAGGTACCCGAAGAATGCCATCAGGTCACCGAGCGAGAGGTGCCCCAGCAGCACCGACCGGCCGCCGAAGTACCACACGATCCAGCCGCCTATCTGGAACACCAGCCCGATCACCGGGTTGAACGTGGCGATCGACATGTCAACGTGGTTCTTGGCCTCGCGAAGCCGCGAGCTCACGGTTCGGAAGCGCTCCAGCTCCCGCGCCTCCTGGTTGAACGCCTTGACGACGCGGATGCCCGAGAGCATCCCCGAGAGCGCTCCCGCCTGCTTGCTCGAGGCGTCCCACGACACGTAATACCGCGGGTACACGTACCGCCAGAAGAACACCGTCCCGCCCATCACGAACGGCGCCGGCAGGAGCGCGTACAGGGCCAGCTCCACATCTATCGAGAACATCATGATTGCCACGCCCACAACCATGAGGAGCTGCAGCAGGAACCCGCCCGTAAGTTGCCACAGGAACCCGTGCAGGCTCTCGGTGTCGTACGCCACGCGCCCCATGAGCGAGCCGACCTGCTGCTTGTCGTAGTAGGCCACGCTCAGCCGCTGGAGGTGGTCCACCAGCCGGGTCCGCATATCCGACGTGATGGCGGTCCCGACGCGGCTGCCCAGCCGGGCGTTGAAGACATTCACCACCGTCCGCAGCACCTGAACGCCGGCCAGGGTCGCGACCACGATGAGCAGCAGCCGCAGGGCCCCCGGCATCTGGTCCGCGGGCAGAGCGCCCCCCGCGTGCACACCCCCGGGCAGCACATTGTCCACGAGGTACCGCGTCAACTGCGGCGAGACCAGGTCCAGGGCCACGCCCACCAGGAGCAGGCCCATCATGGAGATCGCCTCGCGCCGGTAGGGCTTCATGAGCCGCATCATCCGCGTGATCACGGCCCCGCGGTTCACGCAGTGGGGGCAGCTGTCCCCCGGCTGGTCGAGCATCACGCCGCACTTAGTGCACCGGCGCGGGTCGTGCTCATCCTCGGGCGTGATCTCGACAACCTCGCCCTTCCGCAGTTGCTCCAGCTTGGGAGCCACCTTCTCGAACCGGTACGCCTGCCGATTGCTGTAGCGCAGGATGTCGAAGTAGGTCCCGTCAACCTTGGCCGCCAGGGTGCCGGAGCCAACACCCGGAACAGTGCGGATTTCCGTCGCGTTCTTCAGAGGGAGATGAACGGCATCGCCGGCGTGTTCCGGAACAACCCACAGATGCTCACTGGTCGCGGCGAGCCAGTGCGGGTGATAGAACCCCGCGCGATCGATGTCCGTCGGTGTGCAGAGCACCAGGGGTGAGCCGTTGAGCCCCGCTTCGTGCAGGCGCTTGCGGACGCCCTCCGGGGGCGTCTGGAGCAGCTTCTCGGAGCCGCGCTGGGCGGTTTCAGCATTCAGAGCGATGTCTATCTCTCCTGGCGGCCGGGCCCGGTGCGCGCGGGTCGCATGTGTCTTAGGGAACACTCACACCCCGGTGGACCCGCCGCGAGCGAATGGGTGATTGGCCTCACCACGGCTGGAACCGAAGAACCCCATCCGGGCCCCCTGGAGTGCGGGCATCGACCCTCAGCACGCCTTACCCGTGGGACACCGTGGCCCCGGGCGGGGGATGTCACCCGGTGCGGGGCGGGACTGAAGTTGAGCTGATCGCGCGTGACGGCGCGTGATGCAGGGTGGAGCGGTCACTGCACGCGCGCGTCGGTCACCCCAGCGGGACATCCCCGGTGCTGTTCACGCACAGCACCCACGGCCCGCCCTCCTCAACCCGGATTACCGTGACCGAGGCGAGGCTGATCTCAATCCGCAGGAACAGGTCCAGCGGCACACCCAGGAAGTACGCGGCCGCGCTCTTGATGACGTCCCCATGACTGACGAGTGCGACCAGTGCATCGCCGTGGATGTCCCGGAGCCTCAGCATCTCACCCACGACCCGCTGCTGCACGTCGATCATCCGCTCTCCGCTGGGAGCCTGGCTCCCGCTCCGGAAGGCGTTCCACTGCTTCCAACGCTTGTCGCGGCTCAGCTCGGTATGCGTCATCCCGATCCACTCGCCGAACCCGACCTCGGCCAGCTCGGTCCGGTAGGTGACGGGCAGCGTCAACCGATCTGACAGGGCCGCGGCGGTCTGCATCGTGCGCTCGATCGGGCTCGCGTAGATGGCCCTGATCGGGAGAATGCCGACCCGCTCCACCATCGCCGCGACCTGCTGATGACCCAGTGGACTGAGCCGCGCGGGCGAATCACCCGCGAGGCGATCATCCCCCAGCAGGTGCGCCCCATGACGGATGAGGAGAAACGTCGTCACAAGTGCCTTTCAGCGTCTGCACTAAGCCGCGCTCATCCGCAGCGCTGTTCCCACTCCCAGCATCGACTCTCCCCGCCCCACGCCCGCGACCCCGAACCACGCGGCCAGAGTCGCCCCGACATCCGCAAACGACCCGCGCACGCCGAGCGGTTGCGCTCCTGCGCCGCCCAGCATGAGCACCGGTACCTCCTCACGCGTGTGGTCCGTGCCACGGAAGGTCGGGTCGTTGCCGTGATCAGCGGTCACGATCACCAAGTCGCCCTCGCGGGAGCAGTGGGGGAGCAACTGCTTCAGCCACGCGTCAAACTCCACAAGCGCCCGTGCATATCCGTACACGTCACGGCGGTGGCCGTAGAGCGTGTCGAAGTCCACCAGATTCGTGAAGACCAGCCCGGCCGCCTTGTTCAGCCACCGGTCGAGCGTCCGCTCCATGCCCTCCTGGTTGCTCCCGGTTGGAGATCCTTCCGTCAACCCCCGCCCGTTGAAGAGGTCCCACACCTTCCCGATAGACCGCGTGGGCACTCCTGCCTCTCTCAGCCCATCGAGCACCGTCCGCGGCGGGTCCATGGAGAAGTCATGCCGATGCGCGGTCCGCACCCAGGCCCCGGCCGCGCCAATGAAGGGACGCGCGATGACCCGGCCAATGCGGTACGCATCCGCGAGAGAGCGGGCTACTCGGCACACCTCATACAGCCGCTCAACCGGCACCACGTCCTCGTGCGCCGCGATCTGCAGCACTGAGTCCCCGGACGTGTACAGAATGAGCGCCCCCGTCCGCACATGCTCTGCCCCGAGCTCGTCGAGAATTCCCGTCCCGCTCGCGGCCTTGTTGCCGATAAACCGCACGCCGCATGCCCGCTCGATCGCGTGAACGAGCGCCGCCGGGAACCGCTCATACACGAGGAAAGGCTCCTCCAGCACCGCCCCCATCAGCTCCCAGTGCCCCGTCGTGCTGTCTTTCCCCACGGCGCACGGCCTCAACCGGCCATACGACGCGATCGGCCTGGCAACCGGACGCACGCCTAGGACCTGCCCCAACCCCATTGCCCACAAGTTCGGCAGCTCGATCCCGGTGCGTTCCAGGATGTGCGGCAGCGTCGCGCACCCCGAGTCGCCATACGCCGCGGCGTCGGGCGCGGCGCCAACCCCCACGCTGTCCAGCACGATCACCAGCGCCCTGAGATCAGGGTGCACCGCGAGATTTGCGCTGCGCGGCCGGTCCGTCATGCCTTGCCCTGCCCACGCGGCGAACGCGCCAGCACCGCCGTGCCATCCGCACAGGCGGGTTCCGGGCTCTCGAACGCATTCCCAAAGGGCGGCCGCTCCGCCGTCGGTCGCGACGTGATCGTTCGCCCCGGGGAATACCTCCGCACCATCCGTGCGCAGAAGTCCGCGAACTCCCGCGGGTCCTTCGGCGGGCTGGTGTGGTGCGGCTCGATACCCCGCGATTCAGGTGTGAAGCAGAAGGTGCCCGTGACCTGGAACGGTTCCAGCGCGGTCATCTGGCGATCAAACCACTCATCTGCCCCTGGATAGAGTGATTCTGACCATGACAGCCCCGTCCGCAGGTACTTCACGCCCAGCTCCCGCATCACTTTCGCGCCCTCATTCAGTCGATGGTCCTGGAAGTGGAACCACTGGCACAGCCCCATCCATGAGGTGTGGTTCGCGAACTCCTGGAACCCGGGCTTGCGCTCCCCGCCCTCCCGGATCAGCCCCATGTAGAAGTGCCGGTAGTATGACGACCCCTCCGCCTCGCGGTGCCGCGTGGTCGCGGGCCAGGCCTTGGGCAGGTCGAACAGGCTGTACCAGTGCACATGGCTGCACTGGTCCCGCAGAAGCTCGGCCGTGCGATTGACTCCCCACGCCTGCACCTCTTCGGCCCCGAACGAGCTCACGCCCACTTCCGTTACCCAGAGCGGCAGCTGTGTTACCCGCCGGATCTCTGCGAGCTTGCGCGGCCACTCGTCAATCTGCCAGTGGTTCCAGTCAAGCGGGAAGCCGTGCACGCCGATCGCGTCCACGTGCTCAAGCACCCCCTGCCGCGCCATCCGCTCGACGAACAGCGGATCAATCGGGGACATCCCCCCCAGCACCCGCGGCAGCCTCGGGTTCTCCGCCCGGATCGCCTTGGCCGCGAGGATCACCATCTCCGAGAACTTCATCCAGTCCTCGTCGATTGAGAAATCCCAATGCGACTTGTTGTTTGGTTCGTTCCACAGCATCACCGCTTCAAGCATCGCTCAAACCCCTCCGTTCCACTTGGCCAGCAGCGGCGTCGCGATTGCCCGGTCCCGCGCGTGCGGACCGTGCGAGAGCAGCGTGATCGCCTCGCGGTACCCGTTCAGCGTCCCCACATCCACATACGCCTCGCCCGCGCGCACCCCCAGCCCGCTCCCCCCCTCGCGCAGGTACGCGTTGATCAGCGTCCCCATGTACTCGTCGCCCCGCCCCGGCCGCTGCCAAAGCGCGTGCAGCTCATGCAGCACCGCCCCCGGCATCTTGAACGCCCCCCACACCCAGTTCGACCTCGCTTCCTTCTGCTTGACCTGGATCTCCTGCACACGGTTGTGCCTGTCCGTCACCACCGCATCGAAGAACTCCGGCCGCTCCACCTCGAACAGCAGGAACGAAAGCTCGCCATCGGGCAGCATCGCGAGCCCATCCACCGGGAACCAGATCGTGTCCGGCAGCCCGATCAGCACATGCTCGTCCTTGCCGATCAGCGGCAAAGCCCGGAAGATCGCATCGCACAGCCCCCGCGCCCGCTCCTGCACCACGTACGCGATGCTCGCCGGTCCGATGCTCCCGCCGTAGTAGTTCACGATGTCGTGCTTCCCCGGCGAGATCACAAAGCACAGCTTGGTCGCCCCGCCCAGCACCATCCGCTCCACCACGTACTCGCTCACCGCACGCGGCCTCTCCACCCCATCCTCAACCCGGCTCCCCACCGGCAGCAGTTCCTTCGAGAACGCCAGCGGCTGGATCCGACTCCCGATTCCGGCCGCCGGGATGATGCCCCACATGCTTCAGCCCCCCATCCGAGCCGTGGGTTCCGCATCCCGTGCCGCGGCGCCGGTCATCACGTCATTCACCGCGGCCTCAAAGTCCGCCGCCCGCCGGGCCGATGTGTGTTCACTCAGCGTGCGCTCCCGCGCCGCGACTGCCATCCGCCGCAGCGCGGCGTCGCTCATCTCGATGGCCGCGATCGCCTCGGCGCTGCTCCGCGCCACCAGCACCTCGCGCCAGGGGTCAAAGAACGTCTCCAGCCCCTCCCACCAGTCCGTCAGCACCGGCGCCCCGCACGCCGCCGCCTCAAACAACCTCCCTGAAGGGCAGAACCCATACTCCGCCATCGCCCGCCGTGTCACATTCAGCGTGAGCCGCGAGGAACAGAAGAAGTCGGGATGCTGCGGCGGGGGCATGTGCCGCACAAAGTAGATGTTGGACGTCCAGGGAAAGTCCGCCGGGTACTGGGCCCCGCCGATGAGGAAGCGCCGATCACGCAGCACCCGCGCCGGCTCGATGAACAGCTGCTCCAGCGTCGACTGCCGGTCCGCCGCGTACGTCCCCAGGTACGACAGGTCCGCGCGGTAACGCTCCACCGGCTCCACCGGCCGATGCACCGCCGGGCCCACATGACCATAGAGCGGCGCGACCCGGCGCGCGCCCAGCATCGTGCCAAGTTGCTCCAGCGCCCGTCCCCCGGTGTAGCTCAGCACCAGGTCAAAGTCTCCCAGCCCCTGCTCCGGCAGGTACGCCGGCACCTGCCCCGCCTCCAGGTTCGCCAGCGTCACCGGCGTGTCCAGGTCATAGAACGCGCGGATCTTCGCGGGCGAGCTCAGCACCATTTCCGACGCCGCCCGCCCATCGGGGCAGTACGACGTGACCATCCCAACGTCCGCGTCCGCCAGGTGGCACCGCGCCACCTCCGCGGCGGCACCGAACTCGTTGTAGAAGAGCAGCTCTCCATCCCGCAGCTCGTGCAGGTCGCGGTGGTGGCCGGCGTAATACGCCACGTCCTTCTCGAAGAACACAACGCGGTGCCCCCGCGCCGTCAACGCCGCGATGAGGGCCCGCCACAACGTCGCATGCCCGTTGCCCCAGGAGGAACTCACTGTCAGGCCGAAGATGACGATCTTCATCGGGCATCACCATTGCGACCGGCGTGCCCATCCTTGTGCCGGCCGCCGTTCACACCGGCTTTGGTCTTCTTCCCGTTGGCATGGGGATGCCCATTGGCGTGTCCATTCAGTGACGCCTCCCGCCCCGGAACCGCCGTCGCCGGAACCACGATCCGCGCCCGCGCGACCTTCACCGCCTTCCTCGGTCCCGCCGCGGTGCCACCTGCCGCGCCGACATCCCCTCGAATGAACGCCTCCGTCAGATCAAACGCCTCCGCATCCGTAAACTGCTCCGGCGGGCTCTTCATGAACGCGCTGCTCGGGCCCACCAATGCCCCGCCCAGACCTCGGTCCATCGCCACCTTCGCGCACCTCACCGCATCGATCACCACGCCCGCGGAGTTAGGCGAGTCCCACACCTCCAGCTTGAGCTCGCACGACAGGGGCACGTTCCCGAACGTCGTCCCCTCCATCCGGATGTAGCAGAACTTGCGGTCGGCAAGCCACGGCACGTAATCGCTGGGCCCGACGTGGATGTCCTTCTCCGCAAGCTTGTAATCCAGCTGGCTCGTCACCGCCTGCGTCTTGCTCACCTTCTTGCTCTTGAGCCGCTCGCGCTCCAGCATGTTCAAAAAGTCCGTGTTCCCCCCAAAGTTCAGCTGGTACGTCCGGTCCAGCCGAACGCCGCGCTGGCGGAACAGGTTCACCAGCACGCGGTGCGTGATCGTCGCCCCCACCTGGCTCTTGATGTCATCCCCCAGCAGCGGCAATCCCGCGGCCTCGAATCGCTCCCGCCACTCCTTCCGCGACGCAATGAACACCGGCACGCAGTTCACAAACCCGCACCCCGCAGCTAAGGCCTGCTCCGCGTAGTACTCCGTCGCCTTCTCCGACCCCACCGGCAGGTACGAAACCAGCACGTCCGTCTGTGAATCCCTCAGCACCTTCGCCACGTCCACCGGGGCCGCGTTGGATTCCTCCACCACGCCGTCCAGGTACACGCCCAGCCCGTCCATCGTTGGCCCCCGCTGCACGAGGACCCCCGTCCGCCGCACCTCCGCGAACCGGTAGGTGTTGTTCGGCTCCGCGAACACCGCCTCGCTCAGGTCCTTTCCAACCTTGCACGCGTTCACGTCGAACGCGGCGGAGAACTCCACCTGCCCCACGTGGTACCCGCCCAGCGAAACATGCATCAGCCCGGGCACGAACTCGCCCTCGGGCGCGTCCTTGTAGAACGTCACCCCCTGCACGAGCGACGACGCGCAGTTGCCCACCCCGACGATGGCGACCCTGACGGTTCTCGCTCGCATGCAGTAGCTCACCTCGCTGTCGTGCGTAGCGGACGAACTGCACGCCCACGTACTCACAACGCGGGCAAGTCTGTGCCCCGCTGATACGAAGCCGGTGAAAGACCCGTGATACGAGCGGGTCACACCGCGCCAAGCGAGTTCACCGTGTGGCCTCTCTGGCTCGCGTGCTCTCACCGTCTGGACGCACACCAGCACGCGAGACACCGTTCAGTCGAGCCCGCTCACACGCCCATACGGCTCAGGGTTCTTGCGACCGCCAACGTCAGTCCCCGCCACCGCCGCCACCATTTCCTCGGCCACCACTGTCGTCGCCTCCGCTGTCCTGCCCGCCATCCGCCTCCTCGGCCGAGTGAGGATGATTGACCCCGGGGTCACTGCGTCCACCACTGTCCCCGCGATGACCGGCATCCGACACGTGACCTGGGGCGGCGCCATCACCTGCGCCCGAACCACCCGAGGCCTCGTCATCTCGCTTCCGCTTGGGATGCCCGCCCGCCCACAGCGACGCCCCGAGCACCATGCCCACCGCCACGACGCACACGATGACGAGCAGAACGTCTCCCATGAGGCGCAGCATACCGGAACGAGGTTTCGCGACAGCGGTTATCTCCCGCCGGCCAGCTTCCGCACCGTCATATCAAACGTCCGCGTCATGTTGGCGTGGATGCCGTAGCAGATCGCCGCGTGCAGCCCGGCGCTCGCCAGGCACCCGAAGAACAGCCACACCCGGATCGCGCCCGTGCCGCTGTTGCGCACGGTGGATGGCGCTGCGCTCGCCGCGTCGACCAGCGTGTAGATCAGGCTCGCCGGGCTGAGCGCCCCCAGAAACACGCCCAGGTTCTCCAGCCCACTGGACGCGTTCCACCCGCACACGCCCATGATCCCGGACACCACGCCCACGATCCCCACCGTCCACACCACCGAGCTCAGCGTTCCACGGCTCTTCAGGCTCCACTGCAACCCCACCATCACGCAGAACGCCATGAACGGCACCACCGCGATCGTCGCCAGCAGCCCCGCCTCGGGCAGGATCGCCGGCGCCATCCCGGCACCCCCGCCCCCCCGCGGCACAATGTCCAGCTTCCCGGTGAGTGCGTACAGCCCCGCCACCAGCAGCGTGACCAGCGGCACCGCCAGCAGCGGCAGCAGGTACGTAATCAGCCCCTGGAGCTTCCCGCGCAAGTACGCCGAAGCCGTGAGCGGAGTCGTGAGCAGCAGGTCGAGCGTGCCGTCCTCGCGCTCCTTGCTGATCGCCGTGGCGGCAGTGTTGATTGCGACCAGGGCGATCGCCGCGAGCTCCCCCCAGATCGTCGCGAGCAGGATGAACTGATACTGCTGCACCGACCCAATGAACCCGAAGTGCAGCCCCGCCGTGATGCCAACCCCGAACAGCCCGCCGATGGCAAGGAACGTCCACCGCATCGCGATTTTCGCCGGAGTCGAGTTGCGGCTCGCCGCCTCACGCCACGCGATCGGGTTGTGCCACACCTGCCGCGGGGCCCGGTGCGACGCGCTCTTGGGCTTCATCCCCAGCATCCGCCGCCACCACGGGATGCCCGAGCTGTCCACGCCCAGCATCGCCAGCCCGCCCAGCCGCACCGTCACCGTAGACGCCACCACGAACGCGATGCTCAGCAGCCCCGATCCGATGCAGAACGTCTTGACGGGCGACTCCAGCAGCCACCCCATCAGGCCCGCCCGGCTACCCGGCGCGGCCGTGGGATACGTCGAAGGATTGAGCAGCGCCTTCAGGCACAGGAAGGGGTTGAGCGCCGTCATCGGCGTCACGCCCTGCCCATAAGGCCCCATCCCCATCGAGTTCCGCCGCAGCCCCGCATCGATGGCCAGCGTGATCGCCAGGTACGACACCACCGCGACGTAAAACACGAAGAACGCCCGCTTCCCCACAAGCCGCGACACCGACAGCGAGATCGCCATCGCGCCCACGATCAGGGCCGTGCAACCGGCGATCAGGTAGCTCGTGAGGATCGCCGACCCCGGCACGCCCCCGAAGTACTGCGTCAGCGCGAACAGTGGCATCGAGCACATCAGCAGCGCCAGCACGAAGAACAGCCGCCCCAGCAGGTTCCCCAGCACAATCTCCGCGGCCGTCATCGGCGTCGTCAGCAACACCTCCCACGTCCTTGGGTTCGCCTCCTGCGCAATGGCCCCGCCCATGAACACCGGGCTCAGCAGGCAGATCAGCAGAATCTGGAGGTACGCCACGCTCGTGAACGCGCTCGCCGCCTTCGAGGCCAGCTCCCGCATGTTCAGCGTCCCGCCCGCGCTCAACGCCAGGATGAGCCACAGCAGCACCGCGATCAGCACCGCCAGGTACACGCCGCGCATGTACAGGTGCTTCGTCCGGCGCGAGCCGTTCTGCACCAGACGCACCGCGATCGGGTTCGTAAATCCCAGCCTCAAAAACCAGCGGACAATGATGGGCATAGCTGCGGGATGGTACCGGATCCGCGGGTCAGCGGTTCAGAAAACGCGTCAGCCCTCCCAGTCATAATCAACACCAATCTTTGAGAATAAGACGAATGGCGGACGTCGGCCGGTGTGGCGCACCGACTCGTCGCCAGCGATGACAGGCAGGAACCATCCCTACTTCTTCAGCGCCTTCCGAACCTCATCCAGCAGCCGCTCAACCTGGAACGGCTTGAACAGCACGCTCTGGAGCCCTTCCTGGCTCGCCCGGACGATCGAGTGGTGGGGGTCGTACCCGAACCCCGTCATCAGGATCACCGGCGCATTGGGGCTCATCCGGTGGCTGGACGCGAAGATCTCGTACCCGTTGTGGTCCGGCATCCGGATATCGCTGACCACAAGGTCGAACCCGTTAAGCCCCGCCTTCTCGATCGCGGCCATCGCCTCCCCGCCACCATCGCACACCGTCACCACGCACCCACGCGTCGACAGCACGTCCCCAATGATCCGCCGGATCCGCGCCTCGTCGTCGGCTATCAGCACGCGCTTGCCCCGCAGGATCGGGTCCTGCGTCTTGTCCGCCAGCGCCTGCTCCACACCCAGCAAGGACGCCGGCCCCGCGGCGCACTCCTTGATCCGGTTGCGGATAGATTCCAGGTCCTTCTTGATCCGCTCCAGGTGCGCGTGCGTGGAGGGGTTTGCCTGAGGGTTCTCAAGCTCCAGCACCTCGACCTCGTGCGCAATGTCCTGCAGCGGCTCGTTCAGCTCCACCGCCACCCGCCCGCTGATCGACTGGTTCGTCGTGCTCCGCTCCACCACCAGCAGGTCCAGCAGGTTGATCGACACCGCGACGTACCGCGCGAAGATCTCGCCGAGCTGCCGGTCTTCCTCGTCAAACGCCTCCGCCTGGAGGCTCTCGACGTTCATGATCCCGATGATCTTGTCGTGCAGCCGCAGCGGCACCGTCAGCGAACTCTTCGCCCCCTCGATCCCTTGCAGGTACAACTCGTCCCGCGACGTGTCGTTGCAGATGTAGCTGCGCCCGCTCGCCGCGACGTGACCCGAAATCCCGTACCCCTCGAGGGCAGGCTTGATCACCGTCTCGCCGAACTCCGAGGGCAGCCCGTACCCGATCACCAGCTCCAGCTTGCCCGTGCGATCATCCAGCAGCCGGATCGCAAAGTGGTCAAAGTGCAGCAGGTCCCGCGCCACCCGCGTGATCTTGTCTTCCAGCAGCTTGAGCCGCTCGTGCGCGTTGTACCGCCGCACCACGTCCGCATCGAACCGCACGAGCTCCGACCCCGCCAGGTCAATCGCGTTGATCTTCTGCTGAAGCTTCTTCGCCGCCGTGACGTCCCGCAGGATCACCACCAGCGAATCGCCCCAACGCTTCATCCCATCGCCGAGCGCCGCCAGCGTCGACCGCGGCAGGGGCGAGATCGACACCTCAAAGAAACGGTCCGAGTCTGCAAGCAGAAACTCGGACCGGACGGAGGGCACTGGATAAGGAAGGTCAAGGGGAGGAGAGGGGTGGTCTCGGTCAAACTGCCGACACGCCCACCCCACCCGTTCGTGCATGGCCCCCGTAATGCCTTTGAGCAGGTCATTGGACCAGATCGCCACGCCCGCCCTCGTATACAGGCCGACACCTTCGCCGATCGCGTTCAGCAGCGACAGCGCGAGCGTGCCCACCGAGTGGTCCAGCGGCTGGCCCTCGGATGCTGCCTGAGATGGATCGTGGGGGGGGTGAGTCACGGATGAACCGGGCGTGTGCCCCGGCGTATGCTGCTGGGTCGGTCCACCGACGGATTGGCCGTGCGTGTTTGTCAACGGATGACACTGCCTGAATCGGACGCGTTCGGCCGAGCCGTCAATGGGAGGCGCTGCGAGTGAGAGGTTGTTCTGACTCCTGCCGGACATAAACGGTTTACACGGCCTCCTGCCGCCAGAAGTGTAGCGAAGTCTTGGTGCTGGGCCCGACGCCGGACCGATGGACTTGGACGGGTGGGGCCGATAACGGAAGTCCCACCACTATCGGCACAAGGGTTGCGGAGGGCATGAACTGTCATGCTGCTGGTTGATGGAGTTCACAAGTCTTTCGGGAATGTCCGGGCCGTCCAGGGCATTTCATTCGACCTGAAACCGGGTCAGGTTGCAGGTCTGCTCGGACCAAATGGCGCCGGCAAGACCACGACCATCCGGATGATCACCGGTTTTTACCTCCCCGACCAAGGCCGCGTCCTCATCGGCGGCTGCGACACGGTCGACAACCCTAAGGCCGCCCACGCCCGCCTGGGGTATCTCCCAGAGTCCACCCCCCTCTACCCCGAGATGAGGGTCACCGACTACCTCCACTTCCGCGGCAAGCTCTTCGGCATGGACCGCCGCACCCGCGTCGCCGCCATCGAACACGTCATTGCCCGCTGCTGGCTGAAGGACGTCCGCAAGCGCCGCATCAGCAAGCTCAGCAAGGGGTTCAAGCAGCGCGTCGGCATGGCCGCGGCCCTCCTCCACAACCCCCCCGTGCTCGTCCTGGATGAACCGAGCAACGGCCTGGACCCCACCCAGATCCGTGAGACCCGCCAGCTCGTCCGCGAGCTCGCCAGCGACCGCACGATGCTGATGAGTTCCCACATCCTGCCCGAGGTCGAGAAGATCTGCGACCGCGTGATCATCGTCGCCAACGGCAAGGTCCGCGCCGACGGCTCGCCCCAGCAGCTCATCCGCGACAGCGGCGACCAGGGCACCTACCTCGCGCAAGCCAAGGGCGGGCGAGCGGGTGACGACGACCGCTTCATCCGGATCATGACCAACGTGCCGTACGTCCACGCCGTGCGCCGCACCAACCCGGACCGCCCCGGCGAGCTGGCCGACTGGAGCCACTGGGCCATCAGCTCCAAGAAGGGTGCCCCCGACCTCCGCGAGGCCGTCGCCCACGCCGCGATGCAGAACGGCATCATGCTCCGCGAGCTCCGCACCGACGCCCAGACCCTGGAGCGCGTCTTCCTCCGCCTCATCGAGGAAACCGAGCAGCCCGCGGCCCCCGCGACCGAACCCGTCGCCACCGTCGCCGAGGACAAGCCCCGTGCCACCGGGAGCGCCGCATGAAGGGTGCCGGAGCCATCGCCTCCCGTGAACTCGGCGCGTACTTCCGCCAGCCCGCGGGGTGGATCATCATCGCGCTCTACCTGTTCCTGACGGGACTGGTCTTCGCCTTCTACGTCCTGGGCCCGGGCGAGCCCGCCAGTCTCCGCAGCTTCTTTGCCGTGTCTGGCTGGCTCCTCCTCCCCGTGGTTCCCGCCGTCTCCATGCGGCTGGTCTCGGACGAGCTCCGCAGCGGCACCATGGAGAACCTCCTCACCAGCCCCGTCACCGGCCCCGCCATCGTGCTGGGCAAGTTCTGGGGCGCGGCCATGTTCCTCCTGGCCATGCTCCTGCCCACGCTGGTCTACGTGGTCATCCTCTTCCGCGTCTCCGCGCCCGCCCCTGACATCGGCCCGCTCGTCTCCGGGTACCTCTGCCTCAGCCTGCTGGCCCTGCTCTACCTCGCCATCGGCACCCTCGCCACCACCCTCACCAGCAACGCGACCCTCGCGTTCATGATCACGCTCTTCGCCATCCTCGGCTTCATGTTCATGGAGACCGCGTACAGCAACAGCCCCGCGGTCATCCGCCCCTTCCTCTTTGCGCTCGTCATCCGCACCCGCGTCGATGACTTCGCCAAGGGCGTGATCGACTCCGGCCACGTCGTGTTCTTCCTGTCCACCACCGCCTGGTTCCTCCTGCTGAGTGTCGCCAGCGTCGAACTGAGGAGATGGCGATGAGCCAGGCCGCCGCCGCGTTCCGGCAAGTCCAGCAAAGCCAGCAGCCCCCCCCGCCCCCGCTGGGCCCCGCCGTCAGCGGCCGCAAGCGCCGCACCAAGGTCCTGATCACCACCCTGATCACCCTCTTCGCCGCCACGGCCATGCTCGTGGTGGTCAACGCCCTTTCCGACCGCTACCACGCCCGCTACGACGTGACCGCCGCCGGAACCCAGAAGCTCTCTCCCCGCGCCGAGCGAGTCCTCGCCCGTCTCCCCAAGAACGTCCGCATCGTCGTCGCGACCGACTTCAAATCCGTGGACATGCGGGCCCGCGAACGCGTCAAGGACGTCCTGGGCGAGATGCAGCGCAGCTCCCAGGGCCTCACCTACACCTTCATTGACACACAGTCCTCCAGCGGCTTTGACGCCTACAAGCGCACCCTCCGCGAGCTCGTCACACGCGACCAGCGCCTCATCGATGAGCAGTCCGCCACCGTCAACCTCGGCGTGACCGCCGCGCAGGCCCTCAGCACCTACCTCGCCTCCGAGCTCTCCCCCGGCCTCCAGCAGGTTCAGGGCTCGATCTCCGCCGTGGGCACCCAGGCCGATACCAACCGCGCCTTCTTCGAGCAGGCCGCGGCCAGCGCCCGCCTCCTCGCCACCGACCTCACCGCCTACGTTGCCAAGTCCAACGAGCTGCTCAAGCAGAAGCTCGACGACCTGCCGCTCCCCGCCACCGATGCCGCGGCCCAGAACATCGGTGAGGGCCTCGCCCGCTGCGTCGACCAGCTCACCGGCCTCTCCCGCGAACTCCGCAAGTTCATCGAGATCCCCGGCATGGCCGGCCCCCCGGCCAACGCCGCCAAGGCCGTGCTGCCGACCCTGGAGCGCCAGCGCGATCAGGCCTCACTCCTCATCGAGAGCCTCCGCCGCCTCAAGCGACTCGACGTCACCCGCATCACCGATGTCCTCCAGTCCCGCAACGCCGCGCTCGTCATCGGCCCGCCGGACATGGGCCTGGCCGCGATGGACCTTGACTCCCTCATGCCCAGCACCGCGTGGCTCGACGCCACAGGCACCGGCAAGGCCGACCTCAACCGCCGCGTTGAGGAGGTCGTCACGACCGCCCTCGGCACGCTCCTCACCCCCGCCCGCCCCATCGTCGTGATGGTCCACGCCGAGAAGCCCTTCTTCGACGCCGGCCAGACCCTGGACCGCAACTTCGGCGCGATGATCCAGCGCCTCCGCTTCCACGGCGTTGAGGTCGTCGAGTGGTCCGTCATTACCGAGCAGGTCCCCACAAAGCTCGCCTCCATCAACCCCGACAGCAAGCGCCCGGTGGTCTACCTCACCTTCCCCCCCGATAGCTCCGACGGTTCCGAGGCCACCGGCAGCACTGGCGTGCAACGCTCCACTAAACTCGCTCAGGTCATCGCCGACTTGGCCGGCAGCGGTAAGAACCTCCTCCTCTCCATCAATCACCACGTCGCCCCGACCTACGGCCAGGCCGACCCGATCGCCCCCGTCCTCGCCCGCTTCGGCATCATCGCCGACACTGGCCGCCCCCTCATGTCCGAGTCCGTCACGCCCCAGGGCCGCTTCGTTCTCACCGACCACACCGTCCGCCCCGAAGAGAACACCGGCCTACTCACCGGCGCCATCCGCGGCCTGCCGATGCTCGCGCCCTGGGCCATCTCCTTCCACCTCACCACCCCCGACGCCAGTGCTACGCAGTCCCACTGGCCGCTCTACTCCATCTTCCCCAACGACCAGACGTGGGCCGAGGCCAACTGGCTCCAGATGTGGCAGACGCCGCGCGCCCAGCGCGCCCTCATGCCCAACGCACCCGTCTTCGACAACAACCGTGACGCGAACGCCCCGCGAGGTGTCAAGGGTGAGCGTGAGGACGCGTGGCTCGTCGCTCTGGCAGTGGAGCGACGCCCCGCCGCAACGAAGCAGACGCAGCGGCTCGTGGCCGTGGGCTCCCGCGAGTGGCTCCTCAACTACGGCACGCAGCCCCGCGCCATCGACGGCCGCAACGCCAGCGTGACCCCGGGCAACATCGAGCTCCTGGAGAACTCCGTCTTCTGGCTCGCCGGTCAGGATGAGCTGATCGCCCAGAGCCCCACGGCCCAGATCGTCAGCCTGATTCAGCCGATGGACGAAAAGGTGCTGTCGGGATTGCGCACCACGATGATCATCGGGCTCCCGCTCCTGGTCCTCATGATCGGCGTCGTGTACCGCCTGATCCGCGGCTGAACCTCGCGCACGATCCATGGGCCAATGACGCCCTCACGGGGCGGCTTGATCTCCCGCACGCACTGCTCGCACCCGCACCCCACGCACACCGGGTTGTCGCCCTTCGCGACAAACAGCGCCACCCCACACCGCCGGCACGCCCGCGCCTTCACCTTGTGCGCCGCGTGCGCCATCCCGCACTCCGGGCACGTCGGGTTCGCCTCCTCCAGCCCCGCAAGCTCATACCGGCACCCACGGCAAGGCCGCTCCACCCGCTCCAGCGGCAGCGACGCGATATACACGCCCACCACCAGCACGAACCCCGCCTCCACCGCCAGCATCATCGGGATCAGCGGCCCCGACACGGTCACCGGGAACACCAGCTCCGTGTAGTGGTGGAGCCCCGCCAGGATCGCAACC